>Ga0134092_1000097_pt1 | contig 84113 bp, 58 predicted proteins | sample 3_6taG_FD_94454 | JGI IMG/M metagenome (GOLD analysis project Ga0134092, IMG submission 94454) | Switchgrass degrading microbial communities from high solid loading bioreactors in New Hampshire, USA - 3_6_20_6_A3 metaG | ecosystem: Engineered > Bioreactor > Semi-continuous > Anaerobic >... | reverse complement strand
TCCCGAGCATAACCTTCAATGTTGCGTCCTTATATTCATCATCAAATGTTGTTTCCCCGTGCAGCCTTGTTATGTGTATCTCGGGAAGGGCCATCAGCCATACATCCCTGATCAGCCCTCCCCGGCAATGGGGGTTTAGTTCCCGGGACCTATCCTCTGTTATTACTCGTAAAACAGAGTTCTGGCCGGGTGTAATATAATCGGTTATATTGCAATTCCATGTGGTGAATCCTCCGTAATGGCTTGCCACAAAATTGCCGTCTATCCATACCCTCGCGTAGCAATTGGCCCCTTCAAATCGAAGGAAAACCTGTTTATTTTTGAAACTATCAGGAATAGATATAGTCCGTTCAAATATGTGTTCATCATCTGTCCGGTCCGCTTCCCGTTTGCAATATGCCATAGCCGTATCACAGGGAACCTCTATATCTTCCCATGAGCTGGGTATTTCCGCTTCTGCTTCTATTTCTGATTTTATTTTATACTGCTTATCTTGCACATTCCTTTTATGTCTCCATGTCCCGTTCAAACTTATTACAGGCTGAAGCAATCCCGCTACTTCAACAGGCATTGGTACAATAACCGGACGTTGCCATTTTCCATGATATATAATCATATAATCAAATCTCTCCCTTTAGTCCTTGTATATCCAATCTTTATATCTTACTATAAATCTTATGCTATAAATCTAATCTTACTATAAATCACGGCAGTTTATCTATGCCATATACGCATATTTACATGATAACCTTGCATGTATTCATAACAATGCATATATTAATGATAATCAGAATTAATTAAGGAATGGGGTACCTTTAGCCAGTACCCCTGTAATGTCATATTAGCTTTATTTTATATTATGTTCCCAACTCCGTTCATTCTTTTTATTTCCATTTCCTATTTTCCCATTAATTCTTTTTTTTATTAATTCCTGTTTTTCTTTTTCTATTTTCCTGTTTATCTATTTTTTAAATAATCCTCAAGCTGCCTTCTCAATTCAGCGTCTATTTTTTCCTTACCGGCTTTAATTGCTTCAGCCTTAAATTCCGCAAGAGTTTTTTCCACATCGTCGACCAGACCGAGCTCAAGCAGGTAAATATATTTTGCTTTAAGGCTGTTTAATGCAGCAACCTCGTTTTTCACCTTTGAATCGTCAAAAATGAACCCTTCATAGGGGAATTTCCAATTGTCAACCTTGGATTTCCAATCTTCGTATATTGCCCTTTCTACCGGCAGTTCATCTTCCCTTCTCTTTTCAAACAGCTCATTCTTTACTCCCCATGTGCCACCGCCGCCAAAAGGATAATTGTTTTGATCAGCAGCAGGCCTCCACATATCTGCGCCTACAGCCTCCCAATGTTTACCCTTAATTCCGAACCTGAACAGTTCATAGTATTCCTGGTCAAATTTTAATCTGTCAAGGAGGAGGAAGGATCTTTCAATATTTTTAGAGGTCGCAACAACGGCCATACCGTCACCTGTGTATAACCCCTTTGTATGAACTGCGCCAGGATTTACATCATATATTTCAGGTTTCCAATCGGGGTTACTTTGATTAACCTTACGGGCAGAATTTCCGACAGTTCCCAGATTCCATACCAGCGAAGCTGAAGTGCCGTTCTCAAATGCATCCCTTGGCTGTGTACTGTTGGCTATAGCATTTTTAGACCAGAAGCCCATATCTGCCCAAGCCTTCATCTCTTTCAGAAATTCAAGGTATTCAGGCATATCATAAATCCATTTTACAGTATCAGCATTTACATCGCCTTCTGTGTATATGTACGCATAATCATCGTTTACGCCATTCAGGCGAACAACATCATATTTCTGGTAAAAGGCAATAACCTTCATTTCATTGTTATTCTGGGATGCCGCATAGGGGAATATACCCTTTTCATTCTTTGCTACTGCTTCGTAATACATTTTTAAATCATCCAGTGTTTTTATCTGAGGAATGTTGTATTTTTCCCTCAAGTCCCCACGGATAACTACTACTGAACCCGCAATTCCTGCAAGATTATTTGGAACAAAATAGGTCTTTCCATTAATCTTTCCCTGTTCAAAAGAAACTCCGGGCTGCTTCTCGTATGTCATCGGCATGTATTTTTTCAGCAAGTCTTCAGTAATTTCCACGAAAGCACCCTTTGTTGCTTCCTGGGCATAAAAACACCACGTGGAAGTGTAAATAAGGTCAACATCCTCGCCTGATGCAAGCACTAAAGGATATTTCTGAGTGTAATCACTAAATGCAAGAAAATCTACATTAAGCTTCGCATTTAGATCCCTTTCAATAAGTTTGTTCAGCTCTTGATAAACCATGTCGGCATCTGTCGGCTTATCACCGATAAGGTACATTTTAAGTTCTGTAAATTTTGAAATATCTACGCCGTTTACAGTTCTGGTACTTGCCGTATCTGAGTTTGAAGTTCCGCCGTCATTGGATGTGGTTTTCTGTGTACATCCCGTGATGGTTGTAACAAGGAACAGTACTATAAATATACCCGGTACAAGCCTTTTAATTAAATTCTTCATAATATTTCCTCCTTCTTTTTAGATTTTTATTGAAAAATTTATTTTAGCTTTTTATTCTAGCTAAACTAACTTCTTATTAATAAACATTATTAATAAACATTATTAATAAACATTTTAAAACAGTTCATCCTTTTACCGCTCCGAGAGTTAAACCCTTAACAAAATACTTTTGCACAAATGGATAGAGGAATATTATTGGGCCTGTTACGATAACCGTCAATGACATCTTCATTGATTCCACGGGCAATGTGGGGATATCCATTCCGGACTGCTCCATTATGGTTCGTATAGCCCTGACGCTTGCCAGGAGCCGATGAAGAAAATACTGCAGGGTATAAAGCTTTTCATTGGATATAAACATCATGCAGTAAAACCAGTCATTCCAGTAGGAAAGAGCCGTAAAAAGGCCTATTGTTGCAAGCAAGGGCTTGGAAAGAGGAATAATTAATTTGCAGAAAACAGTAAAATCCCCCGCTCCGTCAATTTTAGCCGATTCTGTTATTTCAAAGGGTATGCCTTTCATGAAACCCTTTGAAAGCAATATATTCCATACTGAAACCAGGCTTGGGACAAATAATGCAAAAAAGGAATCTTTTAAATGAAGGTATTTCACGCAAAGTATATACCATGGGACTAAACCGCCGCTAAACAAAGTGGTAAAGAAAAAATAAAATGAAAATATATTTCGCCAGCGAAAGTCTTTTCGCTGCAGTACATATCCCGTCATTGCGTTTATGAAAACACCCAGTGCCGTACCGATAACAGTTACAAGTATGGTAACACCATAAGCCCTCAGAATTGCAACAGGATTCTGCAGTGTAAGCCTGTAGCTCTCAAGAGAGAACTGGCGCGGTATAATACTATAACCATATTTTATTATATATTCCTCGCTTGTAAAGGAAGAGGAAATAATCATGACAAAGGGAATAAGGCAAAATATGGCGAATATACTTATCAAAGGATACCCGATTATGTTAAAAATCACTTTGTCATAGGATTTATTTTTGGATGACATTCAATACGCCTCCGGAACAAAACATAGTTTATTATTTTGGCAGCTAAAACAGGGCATAATCGCTTTGAACTTTCTTAACAATATAATTAGTTATCATTATGGTTATGAAACACATTATGGATTGATAAAGTCCCGCAGCAGCCGCCATGCCTACTTCGGAAGACTGCATCAGTGACCTGAAGACAAAGGTATCAATTATATCTGTTGCATCAAAAAGCAGGCCGTTATTACCTACCAACTGATAGAAAAGTCCGAAGTCCCCCCTGAAAACCTGGCCTATTGCCAGAAGGATAAGTATAGTCATGGTAGGAACCAGGCACGGGATAGTAATATGACGTATTCTTTGGAATATATTGGCTCCGTCAATTTCTGCTGCTTCATACAACTCATTATCTATACTTACAATAGATGCTAGATATACTACTGTACCGTATCCCACTGATTTCCAGGCCTTAAAAGCTACAAGGATATATTTCCATGCAGCCGGCTTTGCATAAATGTTTACAGGTTCCAATCCAAGGCTTATTAAGAGGTTATTTAGCACTCCTGTTTCATAATTAAATATGTTGTATGCAATTGAAGCTACTATAACCCATGAAACAAAGTGGGGCAGGAACATGATGGACTGGGCTATTTTCTTAAAATGTTTCGCTGATATTTCACTGAGTATGACAGCAAAAATAACTTCCAGAGATGTATTCACAACAAGAAATGCCAGATTATACAGTATTGTGTTGCGGGTGACAGTAATAGCCTGGCCTGACAGGAAAAAGAACCTGAAATTATTAAATCCTACCCAGGGGCTTTTAAATATTCCCAGTTGATACTTGAATTGCTTAAAGGCCATAACTATACCTCCCATGGGAAGGTAAGAAAATATAAATACATGTATCACTGCCGGCATCAACATCAGAAGCAAGGTTTTATTTTTTGATATACTTTTTACTATGCTGTTATTCTTCAAATTTATACACCTCAAAAAATGAATATAATAATTCCTGACACACTTTGAAATACCGGGTTAACTTTTTGTGACTTTCCTTAATTTGACTGACTTTGCTTAATTGAATGTAAATATCGGTAAATCATAACATCCTTGCTCGCATAGTATAAAAATAATATCTTTACAGAATAACTATATATTCTTTTTATGCAATTTAAATATAGCACAGCGGGAAATTTGATGTAAATCGTAAAATTTTAATATGTATAGTAATATCTTTATCTCAATTTTATATCTAATTTTATTTACATGCTCAGGCCAGTATTTTCAAATCTTTTCCCATTTCTGCCATAAAACAAGAGGAAAGATAAAAGGCCAAGCAAATATGTAAAAAAGACAAAGTAAACTGGATAAGCACCGGATAGCTCATACAGCCACCCGCCAAAATAACCTATGGGGAACATGCACATAGTGGAAATCATATTGAATATGCCAAGAACATCCGTCCGTATTTCGTCTTGAATGGCATTTGCTATCATCGTCCTCAAAATAATACTTACAATTGAGTTTCCCACAGCCCAAAAAACCGTGCAGGCAATTACCGCCATCCACATATAAGTATTTATATTAAAGAAAAATGCAGCTATAAGTGCAAAAGTCCCCATGCTGTATATAACCATACCCAGTATAATGGCCCTTATCATGTTCTTTATATAAGCAATAACATTAAAATAAATAATCATATTTATAAAAGTAGTTAACGCAGGCAAAAAGGATATGGATGATTCCGACAATCCAAGATGCTTTGTCAGGTAAGGAAAATAGTAAAGGTTATTTATAATGGCAGCAAAATTTATTAATAAATCTACAGAAAGCAGTACCAGCAATATTTTATTGCTGAGTATGTAAGATAAAGTTTTGACACAATCCTTAAATAAATTATTATTTTTTTCCCGCTTCATCCTTTTCATTTTTATTCCCACAGATGTTTCCCTTAAAAATAACAGTTTACAAAAGGCCAACATTCCCATTGAAATAAAAGAAAAGAAAAACATTGCCCTCATTGCAGGCAAAAAGCCGGCCTTTTTAATAAACAGCCCTGACAGCGGAGTAAATAACGTGCAGAGCGAGCCAACAATGGAAGTATAATTAAATACATGAATTCGCTGTTCATGGCTGACATCCTCCACAAAAAAGCACTGTCCGGCAATGCCGTTTATAACGGTTATACAGTTAATAAGGCTTGCTGCCATAAACAGCCAGTATTCCGAGGCCAAAAAAAATAAAAGCATGGGGACAGCCCACCCGATGAAATCAAGAATTCCCAACGTAAACCTTCTTCCAAACCTGTTTATTATATAGCCTGCAAATATTGCAAATACCGTTTTAAGAATAAAACCCAGGGAATTAATTAATCCTATCTGGGTGGCGCTTATCCCCTTTTCCATCATATAAAGGCTGGTATACGGATTTACCATGTTGTACGGTATTGACCACAGAGGTAAAACCAATATATTTACTTTTACGTTGTACGGCATGTTATTAAAAACAGTGATTAATGAAACAAGGTTTGAATAATATCTTACTATCCCCTGTCTGAGCATTAACACTGATTTTGAGCCTGGTTTCAAAACATGACCACCTTTCACTTTTCGAACCTGTTTTATTTCTATATCCTCTATCTATAACCCATAAGCTATCTATAGCCTATAAACCTATTTATTCCGTACTATAATTCCGTACTATATACTCTCTGTACTATATACTATTTACTCCGTACTCTATAACTGTTCTCCATAACTTTCCCTATATTGCCTCCTATATTTACCGCTTAACTTCTATAACCGCATTCGCCGCAGGTAATCCTTCAGCAGTTGCAGTCAGAATTATCCGGCCTTCTTCACCGTTTGCACGTACAACAACCATAGCCCGGCCTTCATGAACCCTGCGCTGATTTCCCACATACATCTCCTCGGTTACCGGGTTTCCGCTGCCCACGGCTAACAGTGAACCAACGCCATAAGCAGTAAAATAAATATTGTTGGTTGCATTGTGAACAACATTTCCTTCCGAATCAACTACCTCCACGGTTATATAGCTCAGATCCCCGAACCGGGCTTTCAGCACATTCCTGTCAGGGGTTAATCTTATTGAGGCAGGTTTTCCTGCTGTTTTTAATGTGCTTCGGGACACTTCAACACCGTTCTTATATCCGATTGCAGTTAATTCGCCGGCTTCATAAATTGTTTCAAAGGATGCAATATACTTCTCGGCTTTTCCGGCAGGTTTCCGGCCTATGGATTTACCGTTTAGTATGAGTTCGACTTCATCATCGGTGCTATAAACGTCAATCTTCACCGGTTTTCCCTCATAACCCGGCCATGTCCAGGAAGATGCAACATCCGGCCAGCCCCAGTCCGAAATGTCCGGAGTTTTTCCATAGTATTCAGGCTTGTGTACCGCTATATACGGTTCAGTAGACAATCCCCACACACAGCTGCGGTAATAAGATTGTGGCCGTCTGAAGCCGCAAATATCAATATCCCCGCAAAAGGCCTGATGCCACGGATATTTGCCAAGGAAGTCCTTTTCCCCGTTATACCATATATGGCCCAATCCTGCTTCTCCTAAATAATCCCAGGCTGTCCAGACAAAATCCCCTATAACATAGGGTAATCTCTCTACAGCGCTCCAGTTTTCATATGCTTGCTTCGGATATGATTCAGAACCGTATATAATGCGCCCCGGAAACTTCTTGCCATCCATCTCATACCTTTCAAGCATATAATTATATCCGACTACATCCAGGGGTTCCACAAACTTTGAGGTCACTTTGCCCCAATGGTCATCATCTCCACCATTCTTGAGAACAATATTATTCAACGCATGTGTAATAGCCCTTGTGTTATCCAGACTTCGTATGAAATCAGCCAGTTTCCTGGAATAAGCATAACCATCGGAACGTCCGTCCCTTTCAGGAATTTCATTGCCGGTTGACCACATTATGACGGAGGGATGGTTCCTGTCCCTTAGAACCATGGATTCAATGTCCTTCATCCACCAGTTTTCAAAATGGACGCTGTAGTCGTTAGGATTCTTTCCCTCCCGCCAACAGTCAAAGGCTTCATCAATTACAAGCATTCCCAGGCGGTCGCAGGCGTCCAAAAATGCAGGCGAGGGCGGATTATGGGCACAACGTACCGCATTATAGCCGCAGCTTTTCATCAATTCCACTTTCCGTTCCTCAGCCCTGTCATATGACGCCGCCCCGAGCAGCCCACAGTCATGGTGCACGCAGCCGCCTTTAAGTTTCATGGGTATTCCGTTTAATTTAAAGCCTTCTTTAGGATCAAAAGATATGGTACGTATTCCTATTTTGGTTTCAGTACTGTCAATTACGGTCCCGTCCTTTATAACCTCGCTCTTTAAAGTATAAAGGTAGGGATTGTCAACAGACCAGAGGTTAGCGGGACTTACCTCAAGGTCCTGTTTGGCTTCAGCCGCGCCACCCGCTGCAACTTCAAGCCTGGATTCAACATTTGCAACTTCATTATTGCAGGCATCCAGCAGCACAGAACGGACTTGAATTTTTTCATCGGTTGAACCGCTGTTTTCAACCTTTGTCCTGACACAAACAAGGGATTTTTCCGGCGAGGCCTGCTTGGTAACCGCATACACACCCCATGGAGCTATGTGGACGTTTTCAGCCACCAGCAGCCATACATGGCGGTATATGCCCGACCCGCTGTACCAGCGCGTATTAGGCAGGGCACTGTTATTTACGGTAACCGAAATTGAATTTTCCTGACCGTATTTAATATAGGGGGTTAAATCGCAAAAAAAGCCGGTATAACCATAGGGATGGTAGGCTACAATATTGCCGTTAAAACGTACTGTGGCATTCATATATACTCCTTCGAACTCAACAAGTACCTTTTTGCCTTTCCATTCCTCCGGGATAAAAACTGATTTTCTGTAAACACCCACTCCGCCGGGAAAATAGCCGTTAGTAGGCCCTGCCGGAGTATTGGGGTCCCGTTTCTGGATTATGCTAAAATCATGGGGCAAATCAACTACAGTGCTTTTTATTTCCACCCACCAATCATTTGATGTATTTCCCGGTTTAAAATGCCATTCCCTGTCCAAGTTATATCTTATCATACTGAATAAAACCTCCTCATATATTTATCACTTAATTGGGACTATGCCTTTCCCTGCAAGCCTCCATAGAACCATTCTTCTTCGCTTCCAAGCATAGGTTGATTCTGGGAGCCATGGGGACTGTTTTTACATAGGTACCACGTATTCCTCATCAGCCATATCCAGGAATAAGGGTATGGAGTTTGTTTAGGCATCCTCCTTCTTCCCAAGCAGGAAAGCAACCTCCTCCATAATAATATCATAAAAGTATAACCTTGAAACCTAAATCTAATATTTAACCGCTGCCAGCCTTATTTCAACCGTCGTGCCCTTGCCGTAAACACTGGTGCAGTTTAAGCCGTAGTCATTGCCATATATAAGCTTTATTCGCTCATTAATATTTTTTATACCGTAGCTGCTGCCTGTCTTACTAAGGGACTCATATAACATGATGCTTTTCAGGTTCTCTTCAGGTATTCCTATACCGTCATCACTTACGGTTATTATTATAGTATTCTCAATTTTCCGGCCTTTAACGGTTATAACCCCTGTTTTATCAGGTTTTTCCAGTATCCCGTGATGAATTGCGTTTTCAACGATTGGCTGCAAAGTTATTTTAGGAATGGAATACTCAAGCACATCTTTATCAACATCAATAACCGGTTTTATTTTGTCACCAAACCTGATGTTCTGGATTTGTAAATAATAAGACACATGTTTAAGTTCATCGGCTATGGTTACTATATCCTTTCCCCCGCTTAAACTCAATCTGTAGAAATTCGCAAGGGCCCTTACAGCCGAGTTTACTTCACCGGTTGAATTTTTTAAGCTCAGCCAGTTTATCATATCAAGGGTATTGTATAAGAAATGGGGGTTTATTTGAGATTGCAATGCTTTAAGCTCTGCGCTTTTCAGTTCCTGCCCCAGCTTATATTGCTCATCTATAAGGGAAGATACCTTCCTCACCATATAATTGTAACTTTCAAAAAGCTCACCTATTTCATCCTTATAGTTGTTCTCAATTATATTATTTATTTTTCCGCTCTGTATCTCTCTCATTTGGGCAACAAGCCTTGATATTCTTTTTGTTATTGAGTGGGATATGATATATGCAATGGCATATGCGGCCGTTCCAATTAATAATATAAGTATGATTATGGCCTGCTTCAGTTTTTCTATTTCCATTAGAAAGGAAGCATATGGAATCACGGTAGCCATAAGCCAATCGGTTTCCGGGATTTCCCTGCTTAAAAAAAACACCTTCCCATTATTTACAGTAATCTCAGTAAAGTTTTTTTCGTCCGAGAAAGAGGCCGCCCTGTTAAAATCAGTAATTCCGTACTCCTGCAAAAGCAAGTAGTCAGAAGAAGCCACAATGACATTATCCGAATTTATTAGATACGTTATACTGTCATCTGTAGGATTTGTGCTCCTGATTATATTGTCAATTATCCTTTTGTCGATATCAATCCTTAACAATGCAATAACATCTTCATATCTGTTTTGGTTCTTTATTGTCCGCGCTATGGACAGAATTTCAAGATTGTTATCCCGGTCCTTTGTATCCTGCTCCAGAACATAGGAATACGGGCAGCATAATACTTTTCCTCTCTTTGTTTTAAGTTTCTCATACCATACAGATGATTCTATATCATCTATGCAGAATATATTGCCGTTTTCCCTGGAATACAACAACCCGTTTTTTATGTACAACCTTACCTTAAGTATGTCATACTTATTCTGGAAGGAAGTTAAATACATAAGGATATCCCACATGTCCTGCACTTGATCCACTTTTTCATAATTGCTAATATCTTTCTGCAAAATTTCATTGAGATTTTTATCAGTAGCTATGATATCCGACGCCTCTATTATCTTGTACAACCTGTATGATAAAAATGAATGGGTCTGGTTAAAACTCTGTAAAGCGGAATAAGATATGTACTTTCTAATTATCTCCGAGCTTCTGCCATATGTAAGGCAAGAAAATACGGCCAGCGGTATAATTATTAATATAAAATAAGAAAGAAGCAATTTCCGCTTTAGTTTCATATTATAAAAAACCTGGACGATTTTATTCATTATTCCGCTGACCCTCATGATGATTTTAACCCCCTGAATTCCATGGGAGTAAGTCCTGTCATTCTTCTGAAAACCTTTATAAAGTAGTTACAATCGGTAAACCCCACATTTGCCGCTATGTCTTTTATCTTCATATTGCTGTTCAGCAAATATTCCTTTGCCTTTTCTATCCTGCACTCGGTAATATACTGATTTATTGTCTTTTTCTGTTCATCTTTAAATACCACACACATATAAGGAATTGACATGTTTAAATGCTTGGCTATTGTAATAAGCGATAGCTGCGGATTGCTTATATTGTCATCAATATTTTTCCGAATGCTTTCTGCAATAGTATTTTTCCGGTTTCTGTAAAACATGCTATTAAAATATAGCTCAACCTTCATCAATAGATATTTCTCTATTTCATTTGAATAGAGGAAGTTTGATATAATTCTGTCTAAATTGCCCTTCTCATTTCTGTTAAAAACAGCAATATTTTTCTCTTCGCTTACCCTCATGAGTTCATGCATAAGCCTGGAATAATAATCAACGGCATGTTTCCCCGGAGTATTATTCGTCTTACATGTATCAGATGACATTCCTTGTACTATTTTTTTAATCAAGGATATGCATCCGTTTTTATCATTATTTTTTAGATATTCAGCAAGCTTATAAATTAACAGTTCATTTTGCAAACCGGCTAAAGCCTTATTATACGATTTGCATATGTTTGAAATCCCTTTTACAGCATTTCCCGCAGATATAAGTATCTTTATCGGACGGGAAAACATGCTGTTCAGTTCAGAACACAGGCTTGCCGTCAAGTCATCATTAACCTTGTGTTTTATTGCCGGATTCACCTGTATATGGGCTATCACAAGGCTTTCATCCTTGATGCCCATAATAACTTCAAAGCCTTCTTCACTCAGCCTTTTTTCAATCAATTTCAGGTCTTTTTGCTGCAGTAGTTCCTTAAGCTGATATTCACTTACGTTTTTATCAATTAATATCTTTATTAAAACTGTAATAAATTCTGCATCCTTATTTACGCCAGGAGCAGCAATGTCCATGTATTCCCAAAGGTATCCGTAACTTTCTCTCTCTTCTGCCAATCCCAATGCCAGATAATTTTTTAAAACAGGTATGCTGCTGTTAAGTTTTTTCCTTAATTCAGTCTTATAACGTCTCTTTTCTTCCTCTTCCTGCAACATGGATACGGCATTTTCTATTGTAGCCCTGAGTTCTTTTAGGTCTATGGGCTTTTCAATATAATCTATTGCAGATAATTTTATAGCGGACTTTAGATATTCTTTATCACTATATCCGCTGATAAATATAATACTGCAGTGAGGGACTATTTCACGTATCTTATATGCCATTTTGATGCCATCCATCCTTGGCATTCTTACATCAGTAAGTATAATGTCCGGTTTTATTTCCAGTGCTTTTTGAAGGGCGTTAATTCCGTCATCTGCCTCTTCAACATGGGTAATTCCCATTTCTTTCCAAGGAAGCATGGAACAAATACCCTCACGGGTATATTTTTCATCATCAACCAACAGCAGCTTCATACCTATTCCCTCGCATTTGCGGAACCAGTAGTTTACGGAACGAGTAATACTTTAATTGAATCCTCTCCTTTTTCGGCAAGCTCAAATGCGGTCTTAAAATCTTCCAGTTTAAACTCGTGGGTTATAATATCATCAACCTTAATTAACCCTTTGTCAAGCAAATTGACGGCCACTCTGTAACCGTCTAACCCGCTAATGTGTGAGCCCTTTATATTTAATTCCTTGCGATCCCCGATTATGCTCCAGTCCACAGAGGTCTCAGCCGAGAATACGCTGAATTCCACAAAAGTACCCAGTTTTCTAATCATCTTCAATCCTTGTATAACCCCTGACGGATGACCGGAGTTGTGTATATATACGTCACAGCCATATCCGCCTGTTAGTTTTTTCACTTCTTCTACCACATCGGTTTCAGCGGGATTTAACACTATATCTGCGCCCAGCTTCTTGGCCAGTTCAAGCCTTTTAGGCTTTAAATCTATTCCTATTAACAGAGAGGGATTCTTTAATTTGGCAAGCTGCAATTTGCATAAGCCAATAGGACCTAATCCTGCTATAACCACCACATCTCCAAACTCAATTCCGGCCCTTTCGATTGTATGAACCGAACATGAAAGGGGCTCTATTATTGCAGCGTGCTTTGGCGGTATACTTTTGGGAACCTTATGCACTACTGAGCGGGAGTTATACTTCATGTATTCCGCCATGCCGCCGTCAGCCACAATTTTCTGATGTCCGTAAATGTTCTGTCTTTCACACATCCAGTATGCCCCGCTTTTACAGTAACGGCATTCCCAGCAGGGTACTATCTGCTCTGCCACGGCCATATCCCCAAGTTCCAATCCGTATTTTTTCTTTGCATTATCCCCGATCGCTACAACTTCACCGATAAACTCATGTCCGGGGATAACCGGTGCATCATTCCATGGGGGCAGGACCCCACCACCCCAGAACATTGCTGCCCCTCGGTATGATTTAATATCTCCGGCGCATATTCCGCATGCAATAATCTTTACCAGCACTTCATCCTCATTTATTTCAGGCGTTTTAACTTCCTCCAGCCTGTAGTCCATCGGTCCATAACAAACTACGGCCTTCATTGTTTTTGGTATGCCTTCTCTTCTTTCCATAGCAGACCCCACCTTTTTATTCGTTATTGATTTATTAACTTTTCATGCATTGCTTCACACATTATTTTGCTATTTATCTATATACTCGGGCCTCATAGGTGTAAAGCTTTCAATAAGTTCGGAATCTTCCAGGACTTCTGAGCCATGGTACTCTTCGGAATCAAATACATAGGAGCTTCCCGCTTCCACAATTATACTGTCATTTTCTTTTGTAAAGAAACGAACCTTTCCCTTAATTACATAGCCATTCTGGACTGCCTTATGGTTATGCAGCGGTATTGTAGCCCCTTTTTTCATAATAAAATGGCATAACATCATCTGCTCGTTATATGTCAAAGTTGTCCTGAAGATTCCCGGCAGCATCTCAACAGGCTTGTGGTCTTTTAAGTTTGTAACATATACATATTCATTTAGCTTGTTATTTTTGGATATATTCTCGCTCATTCTGAATTGCACCTCTTTCCTTACTTTAATTATCTCGATATTATTAAATTATCCCGACATTATTACTTATAAATCTAACGTTTCTCCCTGCATTGTTTTACTGTTTTTAAAAGATAATCCCATCCTTCTATGAAGATATCCCTGAACAGCTTAACAGGTCCATAATCCATGAACTCATCCACTTTAAGACCGTCCTCCAGGTATGCTTTTCTAAAGTCCGGTATTTTTTCCATAAGCTCTTTCACCGCATATTCAGGTATAGGCGTATCCATGCGGTAAACAACCGGGGGATCTTCTTCTATAAGTTTATCAGCAGTCCCTTTCCAGTTTATTGTAATATGCATGTCGGAACCTATCATTTCAGTGAAATGGTGTATTCCCCTTGCTCCACCGCCTAACATAGTAACGGGATATCCTCTTTCCTTTAATATCCTGTATTGCTTCCGGGCAACAATACATCCCGCCTGCCACAAAATATCCTTGTATATATCAATGCCATCCCGCTCTGCAACCAACTTCATATATTGGTCAAATATTCCTGTAATATGGGTAATATAAAAAGGTGGATATTTACCCGTTCTCTCACAAACCCTTACATAAAGGTCACACGCATAAATTGCCTGGGAAATTCCCATTACTTCCGTGGCAATTATCGGTATATCCTCTTCTAACAGAACTTCAATAGCCTTTAAGCCCGATTCCGTCACCGGGATTTTTGCTATGACATTCTTTCCCAGCTTCATATCTTCCAGAGCTTCTTGAATAATATTATCCGGGTTATGCTCCGCGTAGGGGTCACCCTGAATGGAAACAAAACCCGCATTTCCGTTTGTTGCCTCATAAATGAGCATAAACGGACCCAGTATTCTTTTCACCAATCTGCGCTGGATTATTCTTGCTGCCTCGGCATCGTCCTTTACTTCCTTTACAACATTACAGACAATATTCATTGCATCCGAGTGTTCGGATTCTGCTTGAATCATTTTTGCAGAATAGGTCGGATTTGTCGTACAACTTATAGCACCGGCTTCAATTGCTTTATATGCTTCTTCCACGGTGGGATTGTTTATCCAAAGCCGGTTGTTGCTTTGCTTCATTACCCTGCGAAAATATCCTTCATTTATACTTCTTACATTTTCTACACTCATTTATTCCATCTCTCCCGTTCTTTTTTTCGCAAAACAGTTTCAACAGCATTAACAATATCAGAGACCCCGATTCCGTATTCATCAAGCAGCATTTCAGCTTCTCCGGACTCAGGGAAAACATCTCTTAAGCCTACTCTCACAAGGGGCACAGGTTTATGTTCTGCAATTACTTCAGCAATTGCACTCCCCAGGCCCCCAATTATATTGTGGTCCTCAACCGTAACCGCGGCTCCCGTCTTTTCCAGTATTGCCGCAATTCCTTCTATATCAAGAGGTTTCAGGGTGTGTACCTCCACAATTATAGGTTTTATCCCTTTTTTCTCAAGAATATTACAAGCCTCAATGGTTCTGTTTATTGGATAGCCATTGGTAAAAACCGCCACGTCCGTTCCTGCTTCTTTAAGAATTCTTATCTTTCCCAATTCAAAAGGTATATAATCCTCAAATACCACCGGGTCACGACCGCTCCCGATACGTATATAGGCAGGTCCGTTTATCTCTGACACGGCTCTCACAGCCATACTTACCTGTGAAGCGTCCGCAGGAACAACCACCGTAATTCCCGGTATAGTTCTCATTATTCCCAGGTCCTCAAAAAACTGATGCGTGACTCCTTCTCTTTCTCCGCCGGCTATTCCTCCGTTTGCACCTACAAATTTTACATTTAGCCCTGGGTAAGCTACAAAAGTTCTTACCTGTTCACATGCCCTCATAGTGATAAACCCTGCGTAAGTTGCAACAAAGGGCATGAGTCCGCAGGAAGCAAGTCCTGCAGCACAGGCAACCGCACTCTGTTCGGATATACCCATATCAAATACCCTTTCCGGATATTTTTCAATAAATTGATCAGCCTTAACCACCTTCGTGGAATCTGAACAAACCAGTACTACATTCGGATTCTCATCTGCAAGTTCGGTTAGTTTTTCAATAAAGGCCACCCTTGTACTCTGTTGTTTCACGATTATTTTACACCCCCTAATGCCGCCATTGCTTCTTCCCACTGTTCCCTAGTCGGAGCTCCTTTGTGCCAGGAGTTGTTGTTCTCCATAAAAGGTATTCCTTTTCCTTTAACGGTTTTTGCAACTATTACGGAAGGTCTGTCCTTTTCTGCCCTGGCACATTCTACGGCATGCAGTATTTGCTCGATATCATGACCGTCAATGGATTGACAGTGCCAGCCAAAGGCTTCCCATTTGGGAATGATCGGGTATAACCCGGACACGTCTTCAACTTTACCCCCGCTCTGCATTCCGTTATTGTCTACAAAAACAATTAAATTTCCTGTTTCATAGCGCTTGGCTGCCATCAAGGCTTCCCATATAATACCTTCTTCCAATTCCCCGTCACCGGTAATTACATAAGTATAATAGTTATATCCTTTCAGTTTTCCCGCAAGCGCCATTCCCAAACCTATTGAAATACCGTTTCCAAGCGAGCCTGTAGTAAAATCAACTCCCGGTGTTTTTTTCATATCCGGATGTCCCTGTAATATAGAGTGTAATGTACGAAGTTTGGGAAGTTCACTAAGAGGGAAGTATCCCTTCCTGGCCAGCGCCGCATACATAGCAGGGCAGGCATGACCCTTGGAAAGAATGAGCCTGTCCCTCTCAGGCCAGTCCGGGTTCAGGGGATCAATATTCATGACCCTGAAATACAGGGCTGCTAAAATATCAGTTACTGACAAACTGGGTGCAGGATGCCCGTCTCCCGCCTGGTATATCATAGTTATAATATCTTTCCTTAATGTATTTGCGATTTCCTTCAATTCATTTAATTCATTTGGACTTATTTCTTTGACATCAGCCCTGTCGACATCAACTTTATTGACATTAACCTTGTTCATTAGCCAGACCTCCAAGCAATGATTTAACGTATTCTGCGCATAAAGGCGGACTTGCCAAAATCTCTTTCTGTATTTCCCTGGTAAGTCTATCCTGCATCCTTGTCATGGAACCCTGGGCCAAAACAATGCATTCAACATCCCTGGAAATTTTACGGGCGGTTTCAAAAATCAATCTGTCATGTTCTTCAGGTTTGCCATTTATTAATGCATGGTAAGCTCCTTCTGCAAGCCCTTCAGTAATGACAACCTCTTTTCCGCTTAAAGCAGCCTGAGATTTTATTAGTCTTGCCGTAGGGTCCAGTGTGGTAGGAAGGGTGGCAAGTACCCCTATGTGTTTATATTTTTCCACCGCACGTTTTGCCATTGGTTCATCAATCCGCACTATGGGAACATCAATGATTTTTCTTGCAATATCTACCACATCCCCCACTGAAGAACAGGTGTTTATAATAATATCAGCTCCAATATCGGCTCCTATCTGAAAATACTTAAGCAAGCGCTGTATTATTTTCTTGCTGGGTTTTCCTTCTTTTATTACATCATGGATAATACTGTCATCAATAATGTTGATAAGCCTGCAATCGGGAAGTTGCTCCTTGAAAATCCTCTGTACGATTTCAGATAAGCCCTGTCCTGTATATACTGCTACAATAGTGGTCAACTTCATCATTCCTTTCATTTATCATTTACATTTATAGTATATATAATATAGTATATACTACATACTACATACAATTTGACTCTTAATTCAATGAATTCAATTTTGCCCTTACCATATCCCTCTCATTTTCTCATTATATCTCACGATATTTCTTTTCGTATTTGATATTCTTGCAGCACAATTCTTGCAACATAATTCTTACAGCATAATTTAGGTGCAGTTGCTGCACCTGTCATTCAGCTCTTTTTTACTGTAAGGCGGGACAAAAATGGTAATCATTTTTAAAGGCTCACTGGAATTATTTATTAACATATGCTTTTCTCCCGGGGCAATATATAGAGCCACATCAGGCTGCAGCATCAATTGCCGGCCTTCTTCATACTCACAAATCCCCTCACCCGAGATAATATATATGATTTCTGAACGGTCATGAGCATGATAATTAGTTTTACTTGAAGGAGATATAACTACTTGACTCAATGTGGCTTCTTGCACATCATTTTTGTCAGGTGCAAAAATAACTTTTATTTCCCTCTGATAGGGGGTGGGAACTTTAAAGCCTTCACATTCTCCCGCATTTACCATTTTCATATTCATATTCCTCCACGAGGTTAATGCTCCTGGTCATTAATACCCTTTGTTATTATTATCACATAATCATCATTTTTTCATGTAATCTATCCAATATGAAAAAGCCTCTTTTATCGCTTCTACTACTCCAATCTTATCCCTTTTTTTAATTGCATCAATATATAGCTGGTGATTCCTGTAAGCTTTATGTTCATCCTCAATTACAGTATTTTTTATGGATGCATAAAACAGTTTGTATATGGCTTTCCCAATCTTTTCTACATATGCGTTTTTTGTTATTTGAAGTAATGTAAAATGCACTTCCATATCCAAATCTGCCAAAACATCCTTATTTTCTTGCTGATTTTCCTGCGCTTCCATAAGGCGGGTATTAGCTTGTTCGAGTTTCGCTATGTCCTCCTCAGTGGCATTTTCAATGGCAAGAATTGCTGCCCCGATTTCAAGCAGTAATCTTAATTCCACCAACTCTTTAGATGTGCCTTGATGAAATGCCAGGCTTAAGACCAATTGGTTCAGGCTGGAAACCGGCATGGATTCAACAATAAATGTTCCCATTCCCCTCTTTATTTCAACTACTCCAAGAGAAGAAAGCATTTTTATTGCTTCACGCACCGAATTTCTGCAAATGCCCAATTGTTCTGCCAGTTCAATTTCAGTAGGAAGCTTATCTCCGGGTTTTAAATTCCCCGATATAATATTGTCTGTTATAATATTCAGTACTGACATAGAAACCGGCTCACGTTTTAAGGGCTCAATGTTACCAAGCTGTAAGTTGTTAGCCATAACTAACAACCATTCCCCCCTTTACGGTAAAACAGGAAATTTCAACGGTTCTTGTTTCTAATTTTATTGTTTATGATTTTATTGTCAATACTTTTATTATCAATAATTATATTGTTTATAGTTTTCTTTTCTAAAGTTTTTCCTATAATCATATTGCTTATAATTCTTTGCTTATCTTTGTTTGTAGGACGTACTATATTCAGTTTTAGTATAGAATTTTTTTTAAATATTGTCAAGCTGAATGAAACTTTTATCTGTAAAATTCTTCATATTTATTACATTTTCATTTATTATTCATAAAACTCCAATACCGGTTTTTTCGTCAAACCTGTTGGATTAAGTTGCATGAAGGAAGATACAGGGTCCCTTAGTTTCCAAACAAGGGTATTGGTTATGTCAATAATCAGCTTGTTTTCACCGTATTCCAAGGCATCGGTAATTTCAATCCGGTCCGGTGCCCCCAGAATCATGCCCACATTCTTCCCGTTCACTGTAACTTCAGCGCAATCACCTATTCCGGGTAAGTACAGGAAGCACCTTCTGCTGCCGTTTTTGCCCATATCCTCTGTATTTATTACAAAACTGCCCTCATAGCGAAATGTGCCGGAAAAACCGCTGAAATATTCAGGTCCGTTCATGTTCGGAAGACCCATGGAGGCCTTTAATACCATCTTTTTTTCGAACTTCGGACCGCTTCCGGCTTCACACAGTGAAACATGCCAATCACAGTTTATTTCTTTTGCCTCTGCCAAAACAGGAAATCCTTCCGCTCCTGATACATCAGCCGCAGAAATAAATATCCTGAGCTGCCCTGGTTCCAGGAAAAGCCTGAAACTGTTGTCGGCCATGAGGTATTTTGATATCCTGTTTTGAACAGCATCATATTCTTCTATTGCCCCATATTCTCCACGTAAAATTCGTATCTGAGTGTCAACAGCTTCAAAAGGATTTTCATTAAAAAAGAGGTACACTTTTTCATCCTCATGTTCATAGCAATAGAACCTAAGGTTAGGCAATTCCTTATCACATACTATTTCCGTAACCTGGTTGGTTTTAATTACCCTGGCTATGTCCTCCAGCTTTACAACCCGTACAGCATTCGCAAACTCGATGGGAAGCGGTCTTCCGTTAGTATCAGCTATTGGCAGGTCATCAATAACATATACCTGCAACCCATCATTTGCAGCTTTAATAATAAAATCAACGGCAGTCTTTGGCACATATTGTGAATAGGGCAGAATCAGACAACCGTAAGTCTCCTGGTTTATCCTGAGTTTTTTCTCCTCCACCCGGACATGGTCTTCCCCAAATATATCCGCCGGTACAACATCACAGTCTAACTGCGCTTCCAAAAGTTTTCTTACCGGCTTCTGAAACAGCATGGTCTTGCCGCCGCTCCATTCGGATTCCCCATGATACAACACCGCTGCGTCTGAGATATGGACCCCGCCGCTAATCAGGTGGGCAACACGATTCATATATTTCATCAGTAATGTGAAATGCTTAAATTGAGGATTATTGCCCCTTGCATAAAAATGGGGCGGACAATCCCTGTCAGGGAATCTGGGTGAAAATGCATGAGGTACAAACCTATTAATTCCTCTGACCAGCATATGATTTGCCAGCCATTTCATAAACGAAACGCCTTCTGCCCATCCATAGTTTCCGAAAAGCTCACACAAGGCCCTTCCCTTTTTCTTTGGGTCAATATGGGCGCAGGAGCTACCCATTTTTGCAAGTCCATAATGGAAAAATTCCCCGTCTCCGTCCCAGGAAAGCCACTGGTGTATTTTTTCGTAGAAACCGGGCACAATTTGAAAATGAACCACATCAACACCTGACATGTGCTGGCCTTTCTGCTCCCTGAAGTAATGGCCTATGCTGCAGCCAAGTCTTGCATGGGCATTATCATCCTCAATTATATGGCCGATATACTCAACTCCGTGTTCTTCGCACCACTTTCCAATTTGCCCTGAAAAGCATTTGTATACCAATTTTGTCACCGTCTCCATATACTGGCTGCGAATTGACGGTGTCTTTTCCCCCATATCATACCACAGGGCTATCAGGTTTTTACCAAAATCTTCACCCCATTGTTCTTTTAGGGCGTCTGAAAGCTCTTCGCTCCACGGCAGCTTGACGTTATTCTTCCCGAGGACTTCGTGAAAATCGTAACCAGGTGTATTGCCAAACTCCGGTTCATCCGAGAAGAAGCCCGCAAATGTCTTCCCGAAATCATCCTTGTATCGTTCATAGTGCCGCTCATATACCTCTTCGATCAGGACTTTCACTGACCTGCCGTCAATCAGATTCATGTAGAAATCCCTGCCGCCCTGCTCTCTTGTCGTGAACAGGACAAATAAACGGTAACGTCCTTCCGGTAGATCAAAATATACAAAACCCTCATGGACCCTGTCTGTTAAATCAATCATACCTTCCCCTGATACGGACGTAGTCTCGGTATCCGGTTTTCTGCAGGCTATAACTTTCAATAATTTTCCGTCCTTGCCCAGGAAAGGATTTATTAGTACTGCGTTGTCTGTCGCAGGCCCGATAATATCCATATGCCGTTCTGCCAAATATACCTTTGCCAGCTCAGGATACTTTGTTTTGAATGCCCCGTTTGCATAACCGGTAGGAAATTTAACATCATCCAGCACCCAAACCCGCATGTTTCGCTTTTTCGCTTCATTTATAATAAAGTCAACGTCACTCCACCAGCGAGGCCCGCAAAAGTCAGGATGGGGTCTTGATTCAAGACAAATCTCCCTGATTCCGCACTCCTGAATTTTATCTATTTCTTCCCTGATGATTTCGTGGTCTTCGCCATGCATCCATAGAAAAGGGAAAATATAATTGCCGCCTTTATTTTCCATTAACTCCCAAACTTTTCTCATCTTTTGTACCCCCGTTTTTCATTTGTTTTGCCTGTTTTCCTATTTATAAAGAATGTGTTTCCTACTAGAATTATAAGACCCATAAGATAAGTTAAAATATGCAGAATTCTTATTTTATTCCTATCTTAATCCTTATTTAATTTTAATCCTTATTTAATTCCTATTTTTATATTTTTTTCTACTATTTTTTATCTATTATATTAATATTTTTATTATAGAACATAATCCGATATAATTCTACATTTTTCACTTTCAATATATAAATTAAACAAATTGAATTATTACATTTAACACAATTCTGTAAATCTATCCCTATATAAATTTTAACTGATAATCATTTTTATAAATATCATTTTATGATATACTACCCATAAAGGCAGTCATTATGTTTATAGTTATTATTAGTTATTATTTATAATTGTTTAATAATTTGTAATTTGATTGTTTTTTTCTGTTTTCACTGTCATAGTAATGCGTCTAATAGTTTATAGTTTATGAAAGGAGATTTTTATATGCACGGTGTATTTATTGAAAAGGGTTTAATGGATTGGCAAATCATTCAGCACGAAAACGGATTTGGAGTGATAAACCTTTCCGGATGTTATAAGGTACCGAAAGTAGCTATAAATGTAGGCGTAATCGAAGCCCATCCGGTTATTCGCGTCTTAAGCGAGGATGACAGTTCCCAGGTCATTCCGTGGACAATACCAAATTACCAGCCCTCGGAAGACGGACTGAGCGGAACATGGAACGTATCATTGCGGGTTCCTGCGGGAGGATTGTACAGGATTGAGACCGGATTAGATACGACTTTAGATCCGGGAGTAGTAAAACTTTTCCGCGGGGATGTGAGGCTGCATATCGGGGTAGGAGACATTTTTGTTGTAGCAGGCCAGTCCAATTCCTCAGGCTGTGCAAAGGATATTGCTTATGATCCTCCAAGCCTGCAGGTACATTTATACCGCAACCGCAGGCAATGGGACCTGGCTTGCCATCCTATCAATGAATCCAGCTTTGCAGCGGATGACCCAAATGCTGAAATAGGTGTCACAGGCGTTTCTCCGTATATTTCGTTCGGGAAAGCTTTTCATCAAATTTCCCACTATCCGGTGGGCTTAATATCCACAGCCTTGGGAGGTTCTCCCATCAGCCGCTGGGACATAGCCCAAAAAGGTGATTTGTTTCGGAATATGATTGAAAAAATCAGGGAATGCGGAAACAAGGTTGCAGGGATATTATGGTACCAGGGATGTTCAGATGCCGTACCGAATCAGGCATCCATCTATTTTGAATGTTTTGAGCGACTTGTAAACGAAACAAGGAAAGAATTAGGGTATGAAGTTCCGTTTTTCACTTTCCAGATAAACAGGCAAACCAACAGCCCATATGATGAGTGCTGGGGTATGGTTCGGGAGGCTCAACGTCAGGCAGCGCATAAAATTCCCGGTGTTTATGTGCTTCCCACCATCAATTGCAACTTATGCGACCATATTCATAATGATGCCCACTCTTCCATAATGCTTGGAGAAAAATTGGCTAAATTATGCGGAAATATACTGTATAATGCACCCGAATTTTTTGCTCCTGATATATATGAAGCGGTTGCAGTGGATAAATGCGTTAAAGTGGCATTTCGCAATATGAAACTCGGTTTTACTTTCCAGTGCTTTGACGCGAAAAATTTAGGCTTTACAATCAAGGATTCCAAGGGTATCATACCTATTGATTCCTTCAGCACGGACAGAAACCAGCCTAACACCATAAGTTTAAATTTGGAGAGAGTTCCTGAAGGAGACACATATATTTCCTTCGGATGGGAAGCTAATCCCACAATGCTGCCGCCTCTCGACGAAGTGACCTTCTTGCCGCCTCTGTCGTTTTACGAATTTCCAGTGACAAGAGGATAGTGCTAAGACAACTTAGATAACTTAATACGGGGGGCGGTTCCTTGTCACAATCCCGGTCGCAAACCCGGGACACAGAACCGTCCCCCGTCATATAACTGTCTTATCTCATCTTGTTAGTCAATTCGACAGCCGAAGATATTGATTTCCTCCACATTATTCTGTACCAAACCTGGATTGTCTTTGTCCCTGCTTCTCAAATCACAGCTGAAAAATTCAATGCCCTTCACATTTTCGATGGAATAGGCAGGTCCTTCATGGCCATAGAGTTCAACATCCTTAAACTTTATGGAATGAACGTTTTTACATATAAACCCACGTTTGCTCATCGGCTGCATATTATAAGCCATTGCAGGCTCTTGAGGCTCGGCATTTTGCGCAAGGGATACCTGGATATTATTAAAGGTTACATTTTTTACAGGCATTTCAGCAAGTCCGTTAATATAACATGCGGAAGCGGAAACCTCCTTGGCTGTAATGTTGCTGAAATGAACATTCCGAATTACAGGAGTGCCTTCGGTTACAGGATAGGGGGTTTCCTCCCATATATAGGGATCCTTTTTGGTGCTGCCGGTGAAATAATACATATTTATTACAAAGGGGCAGAATACTTCTTCCATTACAATATTTGTCACCCTGACATCTTCCACAACTCCGCCGCGGCCTCGCCTTGTCTTTATCCTTATTCCCCTGTCCGTTCCCTGAAACACACAGTTGGATATGACTACATTCCTGACATTCCCGCTCATTTCGCTTCCGATAACAACGCCGCCATGTCCGTGGACCATTGTACAATTTGTTATTGTAATGTTTTCGCAGGATTCCTTGTATTCGGCATCTTCAATCCCTGACTTGATGGCAATGCAGTCATCACCCACATCAATATGGCAGTTGGATATATGCACATTCTTCGAAGCATCAGGGTCTATTCCGTCCGTGTTGGGTGAATTGGCAGGATTTTTGATGATCACATTATGAATAGTCACATTCTCGCAAAATACAGGGTTTATAGTCCAACTGGGGGAATTCTGCAAAGTAATTCCTTCAATTAAAACATTTTTGCAGCGCTGCAGGCCGATCATCCTTGGACGAGGGATGGTTACTTTTCTTTCCCACGCCATTTTCCACCATGGTTCTCCCTGCCCCTCCAATACTCCTCGTCCGATTATCGAAATATTCTCAGCACTCTCCGCAAATATCTGGGGCATATATGCCTTGCAGCCTTTTCCTTCCCAGTATGTATCTACGACAGGATAATCCTCAATTGCACCGCTGAATACCAGCTTCGCTCCATTGTCAATGAAAAGTGTAATGTTGCTTTTTAATTCTATCGGACCGGTTAAGTAAGAACCAGCAGGAAAGTAAACCGTTCCCCCTCCTGACTCAACGCATGCCTGCACAGCAGCTCTAATTGAGCCGGTATCTACTGCTTTTCCATCACCAACCGCTCCAAAATCCAGTACATTAAAGAATTGACCGTTTTTGCCTTTACAGACCTGTTTTCCATCCATGCTTTCACAACCTTTCCATTTATTATACACATTTAATTAGTATAAATTAAATACAATAAATAATACAAATAATATGCCTATAACATGCAATTAATATACAACCGGCACTATGGTTTAGGATAGCATATTTGCAGCATTGCTTCAATATCAAGGGGGTCAACTTTATACTTCTTCCTTATTTCCTGCAGCACAATGCTGTCGCTTTCCGGCTCCCCTTCCAGCGGTAAATATACTCTCTTCCCATTGTTAAGGGAAGATTCCTGAGCCCCTATTTCCATCATCATTGACATCAGGGCGTCATTTTCATCAAATTCACTGGCGGCAAGATTTCTTACAGCAAGTGCAAAATCCACTATATGTTCCATTACGCATGAGCCATATTCAGGATAATAATTATCACTCAGCTCAGATGGCCTGAAGGGATTTACATATTCAATGACACCCTTAGGAGTCTCAGCATAAATCCTTGCCCAGCGCCTGTTGGTATCATATTCCCTTACCACCCCGGACACATAATCGGCATAGCCCGCGGAATAGTCAACAGTCAAAGGATCGGCATCCTTCGGGACGTCATCCTTGGAGCAAAACCTGACTTCCGCTTCCCAGTCAGAATGTTTGCCCGGTCTATGTAAAACCGCCCTTCCTCCCATATAATAAGAAGCGGCTGCAGTGGTGGAATCAATGCCTCTTTGTACAAGAGTACCGCTCTCACCATGCCACTCGGTAAATCCAGGGCGAACCTGCCTGCCTAAAAAGCCTTTTATATTTGCTGCCTGGTCTATTACCATAAAATTATCTTCAAAGCCGAATATCCTCAGCCTGAATGTTTCATTCTGGTAATACCTTTCCGGCGTGAAATAAAAACTTTTTGTCTTCATTGTATGCTCAATTGATTGAAGCCAGACAGGATGCTTTCCGGCAAAAGCAATCCATCTGGAATTATTGTGGAATCCAGTATGGTCGTTATAAGTAAATATTCTCTTGATTTTGCCTATATATCCCGAATCTCTCAATGTTTGGGCAAACCTGTCTATCGGGAATCTGAAGAAATTCTCCGCAACCCTGACAACGACATTGTTTTTTCTGGCAGCTTCTATCATCTGTTTTGCCTGGATAATCGTGCTGCACCAAGTAGTTTCTACAAGGTTATGAATCCCGTTGGATGATAAAAACACGGATATTGAATGATGGGATTCAATGGGAGTTACCACAATTGCAGCCTCGGCAATCCTGTCCTTAACCAGGTCGTGTATATTGTAATAAGCCCTGACATTAAGAGCTTCGGACATAAAATCAGCATGTTCCCTGACAGGGTCACATACCGCAACTATTTCCACCCACGGGCCAAGGGATTTAAACAAGGGCCGGTATATCTTCCTGGACCTGTTCCCCGCACCTATTAAAGCCACTCTCACAGGCTCTTTCGGATATAATAATTCTTTCATGTGACAGGCTCCTTTTTATTTCGATTAATTTTTATCCGTGTAAATTTTAATATCTGATTTTAAATATCCATTTTTACCCCGTTTTTATACACGTTGTAGCCAGCAGGTATTTCGTCTATTTCCGGTATCTTGGAACCGCTGTAACCCGCTCTTTTATATGTTATAGTATAGTTGTCCCCTCTTATAATCAGGTTGCTTAATATAAAGTAGTCAAGCCCCACGTCAACCGGGTCAAATGAAACGCCTTCTTCAGTAATGCTAACTCCCGCAACATGGGAAACAATCAAGTCAATATAGAATGAATGGTTATAATCCGGTTCATCACTCAGCGGTTCCCCTGTCTCGGCGTTATAATGCTCCACCAGGTAAGGCTTGTTAATATTTCTGTCTCTGAAATGCTGCAAGGAATACTCCTTCAAGAAATATGCAAACTGTTTATCATAGCAGTGGCCGTGCTTCTTGCTCTGTATACCTATGGCATCAATGGCAATACCCGTTGTATAAGGCCATGACGGGCCGCACCATACGCAACCGTCCCTGCCTTTTATAAAATTGCCCATCCATCCCCCTGCAGGCCTGTATGCTACGCAATCCTTGGCAACTGACGGGAACGGGCACCCTGTATTAAAGTAATTTTCGTCAAACAGGAGTTCCAGGCCTTTAAGATGTTCTTTTCCCGTTATTTCAGCCCAATATGGATAAATACCCACAATATTCTTAACCATTGCTTTTTCATCCGTTAAGTAGTGCAAATCATAGAAAAACCCTGTACTATGATCCCACATTTTATTCAATATGTCATTTTTGATATCTTCCGCCAGTTTCACATACTTTGCATAATCATCGTCTCCGATGGCCTTGCACAGCCTGGCAAGCCCCAAAACATTTCTGTAATGGTATATGGAACGGTCAACCCTTTTTAAGGGTGTAAATGTTGACGGATCTTTGGGATTCTTCGGGAAGCCGTGAAAATACCAGTAGCTTGGCTGATATTCCTTTCCTGTCCTGTTGTGCGTTACCTCGATCTGCAGGTTATCATTACTGCCATAGTTTTCGCCATATACCCTTGTTTCGTTGTCTACATATTCTTTTAACTTAGGAATTACTTCTTTAATAAACTCATCATTTCCGTCAACCAGCCATAATTGGTATATGGCCCAAACACTGTAGTTGGCATAAGAATGCAGGCGCTCATCAACATATGCCGAGCAAAAAATACCGTTTTCATCCACATTATTTATCATGTTATATATCATTTCATATATTGTTTCCCTGTCCGAATGCCACCTCATATCGGTTATATGAAGGGGGGTTGAAAGGTTAATCAGTTTTGAAAATTCCCAGCCGCTGACTGCAAAAGGCTGTTTTGATGTTTTATGGCCCCGGCCCTCGTACATTACCGCTCCCTTAAGGTATCCGAAGTCAGGCTTCGCCAGGTTATGCCGAAGCAAAAACCACCTGTAGGCCCACGTTTTATTAAGAATTTCACTGCTGGATATAAACTTGGGCGCGGCTTTAAAAAAGCTTTCATACTCACTATAATGCCTCGCCAAATAATCCATATCATCCTGCAGGAAGTCCACAGCCTTTTTAATTATACTTTCAAAGCTTTCGGTTTCCAAATTTCCGGTGGCAGCCACAATGACAAACTCTATGCTTTCATCCGGCATCAATGTTATATCCTTTTTTTCAAGACCCACATCTGTTTTTACGGCAATTCCCACTGCATAGCCATGTCTGGTTCTAGGCGTTCTCAAAGTAAGGCAGCCGGTCTTCGAATCTATTCCTTCTTCGCATAATTCTGCCTTTACTTCAAGGGAAAGGGTGATAGGTCTCCCTGTTTTGTTTTTCCAGTTCTGGCGCGATACCGCGCAATCTTCAAAGGTAATAAATTTAACCTCGAAAAAATCTATTTTTTCATTTTCCAGATACATCACCAGCATGCTCGGATACCAGATGGTTTCCGCTGTTTCAAAGTCCTCTTGAACACTGCACTTTACTTTAAATAAGGATGTTATATTGACCTTGTGGATAAAATCTATACGTCCGCTAAATCCCGGCTCCTTATCCAGGTAGTCCACAAAAAGCCTCTTTCCTGTGGGACCGAACAGCAATTTCCCGGGCTTGGTCCGCAAGCACCTGTCTATATATGAAAGTTTGTTGATTGTCATTGGCTCACTTCCTTAATATCATATATTTTTGCTATCATGGCATTTTTTCTATCATGAGTATTTTATTTAACCATCATACGATTTTATCTTACTGTCATAAATATTTTATTTTTTATGTCAGGATTATTTTTTACCTTATAAATATTTCTATTTTAACAGGTCCAGGTCGCCGATTTTTCTCATAACTTCAAGCCTGAAGGCTCCAGGCCATGCTACAAGCCACTGGCTTACGTTAAAATCGTCAGCCCAGCGGGTATGGAAAAATCCTTCATCCTGGCTTCCGGCAGGTCTTACCTTGCCCATGACAACAAGTGTTCCGTCCGAAACTCCCTGGGTACCGTTATACCAGATAGCCATAGCCCTCTCACGCCACTGATTATTGCCTGTCAACTTTGCCAGTTCAAGCAAGTCAATCATATAGGCCAACGCATAAGAATCAATATGATTGTGGGCAGTCGAAACCGCGGTGCCGCCGAAAGTGTCATATTTCAAATCATACAGGGTGCAGCCTTCATGATACTTCACACTGTAGTGGTACTGCCAGGTAGATAAATACCAGGCCGCATTTTCGGCGCATTTCAGGTATTCCTTTTCCCCGGTCGCCTTGTACAGCTTTATTCCTGACTGCAGCAGAGGTATGGAGGATTCCTTATCTATACAGTATGTATCCAGTGCCCCGGCAGTGGTATATCCCTTTTTCTCAAGCTCCTGGTAGTAATAATGGTAGCTCTTTATGGCTGCCTCAAGGTATTTGTTCTCCCCGGTGTATTCCCAGGCTTGTACTAACGGGAACACCAGGAAACAGCCCGTAGTTCCCTCAGCAACGGTAAGTTCTCCCTTTGCATTCCAGCTTTTCCCGATTAATCCGTCAGGCTTTTGATGCTTCAGGGCAAAATCGCATATATTGATTGCTGCTTGAAAATATTCCGGCCTTTCAACGTTGCATGATTTTAAAAGCTCTATCGCCTCAAAATACTGGCGGGCAGCCGTTCCAAGGTTGCATGCGTCAAAATCCCTGTCCATTTCATCATACCTTGGATGGATAATGCCTATCGGCAGGGTGGCATATTTAAACCAGCTGTCCAGGCAGGCCAACCCCTTCTTCAGGGAGTCTTCCCTTTTATGCTTTATGTAATCATAGAGGAAAGAATTTGCCAGGGACGCGCTTTGCCCGCACCAGCCTATTTCAAACAATCCGGTGGGCCTTATTCTCCATTCCCCGTCTATCCACTTATATCCCTTGTAAAATGACTGAAAGCCGTCATCCATGCTTGCCCAGAGGCTGTTAGCATATGTAATACCAAGTTCCCAAAGCTTTTCAGGCGGAAATGAGGGATGCTGCTTGTGATAGTTCATCCTCCAGGCAACATCAAGCAGAGCCTTATATCCCATTTTGGGTTCTTTCACCTGAGAAAAAACAATGCATACCGAAAAGGAATCCTTTGGTTCCATTGTTCCGTAATATGCAGGTTCAAAATGCCTGTAACTTAAACGACGCGGAGTTTCCTTCTCCGGCCAGATTATCTGATGAACCGTATAATCCCCTTCAGGGAAAATCGAACAACAGTAGCCTTCCTCTTCCAGACCATACATTCCCCATGAGATATATAATTCATTGTTTACTTTTCCTTCAGAATATGTACATGCGGGCAAAGATACCCTGTGATAACCGTAAGTCCACGGTGTTCCTTCATCAAAGAACCCGGTATACTCGTAACTGCTGCCCCAATTATTCCCATTATAATTCACTGCGGGCACCATAATGAAATCATGCCTGTAGCATGCTCTTAGCTCCATAACCATACTGTCAACGGGAGACTGGGTCCTCCTTGTCCATTTAATCACATTCTCTTCTATTTTCTCAAAACTGTCCTTGCAGCCATATGGCAAAGGAAGCACCGCTGCCTCTTTTCCATCGACATAGAATATCTCGGCCTTTTTATCCTGGTCATATGCGTGAGTAAGCTTCATAAACTATACCCCCATCTTTGTTAGTTTTTATCCTCATTACAAATTATTCTCATAAGGAACCTGTCAAGCACCGGGTTAACACCCGCAAAACCGTCAGTACGAAGTGTTGTAATTACAAGTTTACCTTTCCCAAGTTTCGTAAACCCCGCTATTGGCAACTTCTGCTTTTCCCCCCTGGCCTGTTCCGAAAACCTGGGTTTTTGGTAAGTAAACAGCAAAATGGAAAATCCATCCTGATCGGTTTCAATAAATCTATCTGCTATGATGTCTATATAATCCTTATTTTTATTGTACCAGAAGGAGAAATCCTTTGCCCCGAATCCTTTCGTAATGCTTTCATTCCTGTCTCTGGCAACAAAAGTGAGCCCGTTCATTTTCCTTATTTTTACTTCCCTGTTGTCAATCTTTAACATCCGGTCAACTTCAAAATCCTCAATTAAAATTAACGCCACTGAGCCTTCCTTAACCCAGTTAATAATCATAGCACAGGTATCTTCACCGGTATTCCGGTTTAAAAACTCATCCCATTCTGAAATAATTATGGTCTCGGGCCTTTCGTTTAAATCACCGAATTCTGCGGTTTCAATCCCGAGAGCTTCTGCCAGCTTCCCGGCTTTCATGCCCAAGGTTACGGTTTTTCCTCGTGCAGCCACAGGCTCATTTTTTTCTTCATCAACAGGATACCCATCATTAATAGGATACCCATCCATACTTCCAGACATCCCGGACCCATACTCAGGCATGCTTCCAGGCACGTGTCCTGATTTATGTTCAGGTACGCATTCATGCATGTATACCTTTGTATATTTCTCAAATACCTCCAGTGTCAGCCTTTCAGAATTAACTTTATTCCCTTCATTATCCACAAGTACGGCATCAATATGAAGCTTTTCCCTGTCTTTCACCGCAGGGGCCTTGAAAGCTATGGTCCCTGCATAATTGGGATAGGCCGCCTTGGCATCCGCCGTAATTTCAAAGGATTCAAAATCCCTGCTTTCGTTTCTTACCGTGGCCATAATTTTACAGTCCCTATAACTTTCCGTCGTGTCGTTCAATATCCAGGCTTCAATTTCACACAAATCTCCATCGTATACAGTAAACCTGTCAGTCCTCAGATTCACCCGCAGGGGCACCAGGGAATCCCTGAAGGAAAAGTACGCAGGCTTCGGTTTTCTTCTGTGGTCAACCAGGGTTTTCATCCAACCTGAAGGCCATGCGTCTATCAAAAGATGAACCGCTGTGGATACAAGCACATCGGATCTTCTCCTGAAAGCGTCAGTCATCATCTTTATGGAGTATGCCTGGTGTTCCTGGCTTTCCCTTATCCAGTCAACCATGCTGTGCTGCTCTTCATACCAGTCGCCGTGCATGCTGTATGTCTGGGCCCTGACTATCTTCTCGGGGGTCCATCTTTCATGGGGATCTTCAGGTATCCATTCCTTAGGGTAGTCCTCCATCATTACTTCCACAGGGTCCAGGCCTTCAACCCCATACTCCCCGCAGCCAGTTTTCCAGCCTTTTTTTATTGGCGGCAAATAACCTTTATACAATTTCCCTATGGGCAGCGCATGATTTGTATACCACATGTTATAGCAGTGAAAATCCGACAGCCCGGTTCTTGTGGGAGGGTCATAGTCTCCCTCCACGTTTTTTATCACCCTGTCAGGGTTTTCCAGCTTAACAACTTTCCTTGCACAGTCAAAGAAATCCTCCATTTCATCCCTGTAAAGGTGCCTGTGCCCAGCCTTTTTATTTCTTGCAGAAAAAGGCTCGTTAATAAAGGTTACCATGATTGCGGAAGGATGGCTCCTTATCAGCCTTTCCATTTCTCTGGACTGCCTTACCGCTTCCACAAACTGGTTTCTCCTTATATAACCGAACAGGGGCAAATCTGTTTGGTTCATCATCCCAAGCATGTCGCAATAGTGGTATATTTCCTCCTGTACAGGCCTCTGGGTAAAGCGGTAATAATTCATGTTGGCCAGCTTTGCAATCAGGATATCGTCGACCAGCTGCTCATAATCACCCTTCATCACGCACAGCTGCATATGGCCCATATCATTGGCCCCTCTAAGTATTACAGGTTTATTATTTAAATAGAGGCTGCCCTTTGGCTCTCCCTCTTCATCCATGTGAAACTTCCTCATTCCAAACACATTATCAAACTCATCCAAAAGGGCTTCATCATCCTTATACAAAGAGGCCCTAACCGTATAAAGCCATGGTTCATCGGGGGACCACAGCCTGTAGTTTTCCATGGGAAGGGTAAATCTGTAATAATTAATACCGGGCCCAGCCGGAGCCGTCTCGCATGCAATATCGGATATTGCTTCCCCCCGGAAATTCCTCGGGTAAATTGATAATTTTAGACTAATATCCTGGTTCGTGTTTAAACAGTTATAAATTTCAATCCAAACTTCCGCTGCGGAATTATCTATGTCAGGCCTTACAAAAAGAGAATGAACGAATATCTCGCTTCTTTCCTCGAAAATCACCCTGTTATACAGGCCCGCTCCCGGAGGGCAATGATGCCACCCCAGATAGGGGTCATTCCATCCGATACCTGTGGCTGCATATATTTTATCTCCGTCCACGTTCTGATTGCTGTCCCAGCTGGACAAGCCAAGTGTCGGGGCATCGTTTTTTATTTCCACAACAAGAATGTTCAGGCCGTTATAATGCAAATAATCAGTAACGTCGAATTCAAAAGGGGCAAATATGCCTTCATGGGAACCTGCATATCTGCCGTTTAAATATACGTTTGCTATGTAATCCGCTCCCAAAAACTTAAGGAAGATCCTTTTGCCCTGCTTTTTTTCACCATCAAAACAAAACTCCCTGCGATAAAAACCTGTCCACTTTCCTATGGGTCCCCTGTAGTCAGGTATAATTACGGCTTCCCATAAACCCTTTCCCTCAAGTACCGTCCTGAAATCCTTTTTATCCTCTTCTGTCTCGTATCGGAATTGAAATTCCCTTTGTTCCCACTGTTTTCTTAGTATACGCAGCCTGGGAGTAAAGTCAGCCATAAATTGCCGGTATTTTTCCCTCAGCCCTTTTAATTCCTCATAAAATGAAACCAGTTTTTCTTCATAACTTTTTAAATTAACATAATCTGCCTTTTGACTGCAGGTCTTAAAATACTTCTTATTTATTTCAAGAGGTAAAACCTCACACAATTCATCCTTATCAAGGGGATGATCCCCCAATGCTATCCGGGCAAACAGGTCTGTTTCTTGCTCCGGGTATTCGCCATTTTTACTGTCAGTATTACCGTCCATATTAATTCATTCCTTTCATATTAGTTTAAGGCATTTTTTATGCCGTTCTCAAGCACGTCCATTTTCTTGTATTGCCCCGGAGTTATGCCTTCATACTTTTTAAATGTCCGAATAAGCACTGCGCTGTTTGAAAATCCGGTACTGCCTGCAATTTCAGCCAACGTCATGTCCGTATCCCTGAGGAGTTGTTTTATTTTGGCTACCCTTAATTCTTCTATGTACTTCATCACAGGTATTCCCATTTTTTCTTTGAAATAATGGCTTAAATAATGGGTTGTAATGTTAACAGCCTCTGCTATTGAATCTATGCATATTGATTCCTTGCAGTAGTTATTGTTTATATAATCTATAATCTCGGCAATTAACCTGTTATTTGCGCTCCTTGTTTTGTTATTCACATAATCGCATATTCTTTCTATGATATTACATATCATATCCCGCATTTCATCTATTGTTTCGCAATCAAGCAATTCTTTTTCTGCATCGAAATGCCTGCCCATTACATCAATAAAGTCTATTTTCATCTCATTAAGCAACTTCAGTATGGTGCTTATTATATCAAAGCAGAGGCATTTTGAATATTTTAAAGGCGGATTGCTGCCCTCGAAATTTTTTGAAAAAATTGTCGTGATTATTTCCAGCGCACTCTCTTCATTTCCTGCAATAACATTATTAATAAGCTTTTTCTCCATATAAACGGGATAAAAATAATTTTGAGTACTGTACTCAAGGTTTCTGAACTTATTAACCGTGTTGATACCTGTCAGGAACTTGTACATTAGTGCCTGTTTGGCCTCTTCATATAAACCGTTGACACTGTCAATACCTTTACCGCAATTACTTATCCCGATTGTAACAATAATGGAGAAAAATTTCTTCAGATGACTGACAAGGTCCTGAGAATATTTGTAAATTTGCTCATATACTTCATCGGATTTCCTGTTAAGGTTTACAATCATGACAATTTCGTCCCAATTCAGCTCAACAAGGTAAATCTTGCCCTCCACCCGGAAAATATCCTGTGCAATGTTTCTTAGGATTGTTTTAACCAGTACCCTTTCCCCGTTCAGATTTACAATTCTATATTCCGCTGATTCCTCTATATCAATACACAGCACCACAAAATCCTCATATTCAAAATTGATATCCATCTCCGCCAGTTTTTCGTATATATTATCTATATTATCGCTTGTCTCGTAGCCCTTCAGAAGGGAAATGAGCATGTTGTTCCTGATAATGGGATATTGCTCTGCCATTGTTCTCTTAATTTCTTCCCGTTCCCTGTATAGCCTTTCAATCACATCTGAAATAATTTGAATCTCGTCTTTTTCTATCCCTTCACCGAAATAATTCTTTGATTTAATGCTTAAAATCAGCTTCTTAACCGGGTTGTAACTTTTCGTTATTACATATAGAATCAGAACAATTGTAAATAATAAACAGAAGATAGAGAGTCCTATTGTCATATTGCGGATATTATTAATATATCTCATGCTTATATCAATGGGGGTAATTAAAATATAACTCCAATTGGCATAAGATGATTTTATAAATGTTACAAGGGAGTTAACGTTATTTATTTTATCATAAAAGATACCCACATGCTTCGTGTAGATATCATTTGAAAATGTAATATCTTTATTTATTGCATTTTGAGAATGGATGACAATTCTATTCGGATTGTTCATTATATAAATGCTGGTCAGATTGTTACTGCTAAAATCATCAATGATATTTATAATTCCTTCACTTGAAATTCGTATGCCCACAAGTCCGGCTATATCGGTCCTGCCTGTTAAAATAATAGATTTTAGAATCAGAATATCCTTGTTTGCTGTGGGGGCAATCAAGTAATCAAAATTTTTATACGAGTGCAGTAAACTGATCCATTCACGATAGCTGAGTTCAAAATCCTTCATGTTATTTTCATAATATTCTTTCGGAAAATAATATGTTTTTCTGTTTAATATAATATCAGTATTATTAAAATATATAAAAATCTCCTTTATTTGATTACTTGTTACACACGAATAGTTGCAATAATTTATTACATCCAGTGCTTCCAGGATTGCCGAAGGCTCTGAATATTCCCGTTTGGTGGCATACTTCAAAACCCTGCTGTCATAGCAAACTTCCTGCATCTTTTGAATTGCCACGCCTATCCTGTCATCAATTGTCCTTTTTATCTCCTGGGCAATTTGCATGTTGTATTCTTCCAAAATCCTTTTCAACGTTTTCACATTAGGAAAATAACTAAATGCAATTACTAGATATATCAGTAATGATATGCAGATGAATGAAATAAAAATAGGCATGAAGAGGCTTCTTTTAATATACCTGCTTCCTACCTTCCTGATAAAATCGCTTATTAAGTTAAACAGGTTTAAGTCCTGGCTATCCTTTTTTCCAGGGCCCATAAGCATGCCTCCTGCCTTTTAATTACTCATCCCTTGATTGCTCCAATCATTATACCCTTTACAAAATACTTCTGCAGATACGGATATAATAACAGTATAGGAACAGTAGCCACAACTATGGTTGCATATTTTACCGTTTGTGCAATGGCATATCTCTCAGTAAATGCATCATCCATTGTCATTTCATTTGTTTGGGAATTAATAAGAATATCCCTCAATACAAGCTGCAACGGGTGTTTTTTCGTATCCTGCAGATAAATCATTGCACCGAACCAGGAGTTCCAATGCCCGACTGCATAGAATAGGGCAATAACTGCCATAGTAGGCGTACAGAGAGGAATTATAACCTTAAATAATATAACAATGTTATTGGCCCCGTCAATTCTTGCAGATTCTTCCAGGCTGTCCGGTACCTGCATAAATGCAGTGCGCATTACTATCATATTGGATGTGGATATTAAGCCGGGCAATATCAATGCCCACCTGGAATTCAGCAATCCCAGGCCCTTAACCAGCAAATAATTTGGAATTAACCCTCCGCCTATATACATAGTAAATACACACATAAACATCAGGTACTTTTTCCAGAACAGGTTTTTCCGTGAAAGCACATACGCGCCCATTGAGGTGGCTATCATATTGCAGGTGGTTCCCACGCCGACTACAAACAATGTGTTTAAGTAACCTGATGCTATGTTGGGGTTTTTAATAACTGCCCTGTAGGATTTTAGGCTAAACCCCACAGGTTTTAATAGTATTTTGTTGCCCACAGACAGGAACTCCTGCGGATCGCTTAAGGATGCAAAAACAACGAAAAGAAAGGGATATAATGTTATAATCATCATAAATATCATGAATAAAACATTGAATACGTCAAATATATACTCTGAGAATGATTTTTTATATATAACCAAATTTATTTCCCCCTACCACAAACTGTTCTCGTTAACTTTCCGGCTTATCGTATTTGCTATAACCAAAAGTATTATATTAATGGCAGAATTAAACAAACCTATTGCTGTACTAAAACTGTAATCATATTCAACAAGACCCTTGCGGTAAATATATGTGGAAATTACATCCGCCACCTCATATGTGGTGGGATTATACAGCAGGAACACTTTTTCAAAGCCTACGTTCATTAAGCTGCCTATTCTCATGATTAATAATATGGTAACTGTCGGCATAATACCGGGTATCGTTATGTGTATTTCTCTCTGGAACCTGGTGGCGCCGTCAATATAAGCAGCTTCGTAGAGCTCTGAATCAATGGAGGTTATTGCGGATAAATATATTATGCTTCCCCATCCCACCCCCTGCCAAATACCGCTTGCAACATAAATCGTTCTGAACAGGTTCGGCTTCAGAAGTAAATTGCTCCTTTCCCCGCCTAATAAAGCTATTATATCGTTTATAAGCCCATCCTTCAGACAGAAATTCAGGATCATGCTACAGATAACCATGGTTGAAATAAAATGGGGCAAATACGTTATAGATTGCACAAGCCGCTTAAAATACTTGTTATGCAGCTGATTCAACAGCAGGGCAAATATAATCGGGGCCGGAAATCCGAATATAATCTGGTAAACGCTTAATAAAACAGTATTTCTTAACAGCCTGCCAAAATATATGCTGTTAAAAAACCTTCTGAAATTATCAAGGCCGACCCATTCGCTTCCAAAGATTCCCCTCGAAGGATAATAATCCTTAAAAGCAATTACCAATCCGTAAATCGGTATGTATTGAAATATTACGTAGTATAAAAGAACAGGGATAAACAAAGCATAAATCCATTTATTTCTTATAAAATCCTTTTTTATTCTGGCTTTTAAATTATCATTGTATAATGTTTTCTCTTTTTTTAGAATAATATTACTCACTCCCTTATTATTCCGTCGATACCCCTAATCCTCAATATCATAATTTTTTTAGAGGGGGAATTAGTTCCCCCTCCTTTACATTAAAACAGTAACTAATTACGAGAGTTATAACGTTTCAGTGCTTCTTCTTGTATTGCAATAGCTTTGTCTATGTCCATTTTCTTAATTTTTTCTACATAAGCATCCCAGTTCTCCATGGGTTCTTCTCCCATGATGAACTTGAGAACCATTTCATTAACATAAGTGTTAATATCGCTCATAATGTTCGAATACCTGGTTGACTCGTCTACGCTCATAGTAATCGGAGGCATTAATATGTCATTAGTTCCGGTGCTCCAATTTGTCTGAATTCTCTTCTTCTGCTCCGTATTCAGGTTAACTTGTTCATAGAAGCGGATGTCTCTTGCATTGGGGTAATTAATAGGACCTACGCAGAATCTCGCTATAGCTTCTTCCTGGTTGTATCCCCATGGATTGTTCATTACCAGGTCTGTTAATGTGGGATAGCCATTAACCATTTCATAGCTTACTCCCTCAATACCAAATGTTGTCAGTAAGGATCCTTCAGGTGAATATTGATAATCTATCCATCTCAGGGATTCCGTTACATATTTGTTTGCGGAAGTAATCGCAGTTGCCCTCGGATTTGCACCGCTGTCGTCAACATAACATCTATATCCGTTAGGACCAATTAAATAAGGCAGTGAATCAAGGTCAGATTCAGGATCTTTTTCTTTTAATGCTTCACGTTGCATTGTTAAGCCTGAACCCATTGAACCGATTGTAAATCCAGCTTCGGAGTTGAGGATTTTTGCACCCCAATCTTCAAGCACAGGGAAATCACTGTTAATAAGTCCTTCAGAATACCATTTGCGCATGTATTCAACATATAATTTAAATTCATCGGTAATAGGTCCATATACTACTTTTCCATTCTGCTGGTGCATGCTCCATCTTGTTCCGAAGGAACCTGCAATAGCTTTGATAGCCTCAAGGGTGTTTCCTACAACAAAGGGTATAACATTTCCTTTTCCGTTTACATTCTGGTCTTTAAATGCTTTCAGAACATCATAAAGCTCATCTATTGTTTCGGGAGCTTTCTTACCTACTTTCCTTACCCAGTCCATCCTGATATAGGGGCCCTTGATTTGGAATGTAACGATCTTTTCGGTCTCGGGTTCATAGTTGAAGTTTATAAACTGGAACATGGTTCCGTCGTCAAGCATTGTTGTCTTTTTCCACTCTGGGTTTTTGTCCATAATTCTCATATAGTTAGGTGCATAAGTATATAGCATTTCGTCAGTTAAAGGAATAAGGACATTATCCCTTATCAATGCTTCAGGACCGCCCTTGGCATTACCGAAAGGCCAGTTTATAAGGTCTGGCAGGTCATTTGAAGCAATCATTAGAGCAAATTGCTCGTTTCCGCCGGTGGGATGTATCCATTCGATGTGGATGTTCGTCAATTCTTCCAGCTTCTTGAAGCATTCTACTTCTGCATAGGTTGACATTGTGGCCTTCATTGCGCTGTTCATGTTAATGAAATACTTCAACGTGATTGGTTCTTTTGCTATAGGCAGACTCAGATCAACATCTTTTGGTTCACCGCCACTTGTCGTAGTACCGGATGTGGTATTCCCTGATGTTGTTGATGTTGTTGAATCGCTCGATTTCTTTCCGCCGGAACAGCCGGAAAGCATGGCAGCGAATAGAACAATTGAAACTACCAATGCAACAACTCGTTTCATGGACTTTTTACTCATACTTTATTTTCCTCCTTTTTTATTTGATTCAAGAAATAAGCTAAATACAGAGCAGCAGCAGATTTTTTATATTCCTGTTAAATCCAATTCTACCAACCCTGTTTTTTTTATTCAATGTTCTATTCATGCTGCATATTATCTATATTTGTTACTTTATCAATTTTGTTATTATCAGTTTCTGTTATCAATTATCTTTTCCTGCTATTTATATTTTCTCTGGTATTCAATATCTTCTAAATCACGGAAAACTATTATAAATGTCTCATATTAACCCACTTATATTTCATCATAATTCAAGCATAAATGGGATTAATAAATGGGATTATGAGGAATCATAAATAGAAGGAGTTAATATTTAACAATGTAAAATATGCAAGAAGGTAAATTATTCATCATAAGTTATCATAACCTTCATGATATCATTTGCCTCCTATACTATCATATCACTGGTACATTCATTAAACCATCCTTTTCTACATAAAATATTCTACCATTATAATTAAGCCCTTGTCCAGTTAGTTTTTAGTTATAAAGAAAGACCCGTTCTTTTTTAGAACGGATCTTTGGTACTATTCGTATATTCGTATATTAGTATATTAGTAACTTACCTTTTATACTTCTGGTCATATGCTTTCTGGTATACTTCAAGATATTTATCCAACCCTTTATTATATAGCTCTTTAACATATGAATCCCATCCGGTATCCAGGCTTATGTCACCATTGATAAACCTTACCGTCATCTCATTTACATATGATTTTATAACAGTCTGGTAGTCTCCGATAGTTGCAGATTGGACTTCGTCAAATACTAAAGGCGGTAACACCATGGAAGCTGGAGCACCGTATGGAACGTATTTCTCAATAGTTTCCTTATACAAAAGGAATTCTATGTTTGTATTTATATCACCCTGCAGTCCCTGCTTGTACATATTTTCCGGGAATGAGCTTTTCTCCAGTCTTACACCTATGCTTCTCCAGCAGTAGTTTTGCTGATCGGTCCAGCTTACGCCATCTATAAATATAACAACATCGGCCTGCTGACCATCTCTGGAAACTTCACCTTTTTCTGCCCATCTCCAGTTTACTCCTTCTACGCCGAACAATGCCCTCTGATTCATATCCTTGTCATATTGCTCGGCTACCCATCTGAAAGCTGCTGCAGGATACTTGCATGCAGTTGTAATAACTGTTCGGGTGAAATCCATTCCGGCATAAGGATTAACAATTGTTTGCTTTGTTCCGTCAGGTCCGGTCAGTGGTTCAACTGCCACATATTTTGTCCATCTTCCGCCCTGTCCGATATTTACAGCTGTGGGAACCAGTCCTGGGAAAGCGCCAAGAATGACATCTCCGCCGTTTTCCCCCTGGGCTTTTAATTCATCGGAACTTTGAGTTAATGCTGTCGGTGCAATAAGGCCTTCTTTATATAACCTGTTAAGGTAACGGAGCCCTTCCCGGTAGCCATCCTGCACATAGGATGCCTTAATAACTCCGTTATCAACATAAAGCTGATTATTGTTCAAGTCATTGAATACAAAGGAATCCATTATAAAACCTATAATGCTTGAATTGTCAAGCCCTGACGAAGATACGCAAGCAGTAAGGGGAATTTCATCAGGTTTGCCGTTGCCGTTCGGATCCCTTTCTTTAAATGCTTTAAGCACTTCATAGAACTCTTCTGTTGTGGTAGGTAATTTAAGGTTCAATGCCTCAAGCCATTCCTTATTAATCCACATCTTTTGCTGTGCAGAGGTATGAGGGTTATCATCAACATACGGAAGGGCATAGATATTTCCATCCGGCAGAGTTATGGCTTCTTTAAGGCCCACTATTTTATTGAAGCCTTCCTTTAATATGCTTGAATATTTGTCTATATAGTCATTCAGAGGTAAGAAAGCACCGCTTTGACCGTATACCATCTGCTGGCTCAGGGATATTTTGCATGATGTAAAAATATCAGGTAAGTCTTTGCTTGCTAAAGCCAGGTTTACTTTTGTTTCCCTTTCGCCTGAAGGTATAACAAGCCAGTCAATATGGATATTTGTCAAATCCTCGTAGTATTTTGTGAAATCATTGGTCTCAAAATCAATAACATTGCCCTGTGTTGGAACCATAACCTTCAAGGTTATTTTTCCTTTACAATCGGGAATACCCCTTCAGGTGTTACGCCATCTTCCGTCAATTGAAGATTGTCGTATTTTGAATCCCCGGTAGCCGTATCCTGACTTGCTCCCCGTGATGTATCCTCGCTGCCTGTCAAGGTATCACTTTTGCTGCTGCATGCAGTAAACAACAGGCAGGTAAGCAAGAAAATGACAACAATAGTGTATAGCTTACCTTTCAGCTTCATAATTTTAACCTCCTTTATTTTTTGGAATTTAATATGACAGGTTGATTTTTATATATATGTTTTTTAATTTACTTATTAGCCTTTTATGGAACCTATCATTATTCCTTTAACGAAATATTTCTGGACGAAAGGATAAGCTATAATTAAAGGGGCACTTGAGACAACTATTAAGGCATACTTCATAAGCCTCTGCATTTGTTCTCTTTTTATCATCATCTCCACATCATTACCTATCAGCATGGAATTGTCAAAGCTGTTTTGAATCAAAATTTCCCTCAGGTAAGTTTGAAGAGGATACAATTTCCTATTTTGCAGATATACCATCGCATTATAATAGTTGTTCCATATACCAACCCCATAGAAAAGGCAGTTAACGGCAATGATGGAGCCGGACAAAGGCAGCACCACGGATATAAGGTGGGAATTAAACCTCCGTTAGACAACATGGTAAACGTAAACAGAAACATTATAAAACCTCTTCCCGGCAAATCTTTTCTCGATAAAGGATATGCAGCCATCACCGTCAGGCACACGCTGATAAATGTACCGGCAAAAGTGTAAAATATCGTATTCAGATATCCTCTAAGTATTCCCGGATACTCAAAAACCAGCTTGTATGCCTCAAGATTAAAACCTACGGGGAAAAGCCTTACTTTTCCGCTTATCAGTGCGTCACCGTCGCTTACCGACGCACTGCATACATATATAACAGGATAAAGAATAAGAACAAAAAGCAGGGTTACGAAAGTATAATTGATAATATCAAAGACAGTATCACTATTGAATTTTTTCAATGAAAATTGTTTTTTTCAATCATTTACCCTTACCATAAAGCAACCTCATCCAACTTTCGCGCTATTTTATTAACAGTTATAATTAAAATAATCCCCACCAGTGACTGAAAAAGGCCTATTGCGGTCGGATACGAATAATTTGCCATCGGGGACATTATACCTACCTTCATAACATAGGTATCAATTACTTCAGAAGTTTCAAGATTTAGCGGGTTCTGTAGAAGGTAAATCTTCTCAAAGCCGCTCGAAAGCATACCACCCATATTTAAAATAAGTAGGATTATAACAGTTGAAAGTATTCCGGGTAAATCAACATGAATAGCTCTTTTCCACTTACTTGCCCCATCAATTATTGCTGCTTCATGCAATGCTTGGTCTATATTTGATAATGCCGCTAAGTAAACTATACTAGCAAACCCCATATTCTGCCACACATTTGTCCAAACATAAATGTGGGGGAAATAACTTGCCTTTGACATGAAATCAATTGGCTCAAAGCCAATTGATTGGCGCAAAATATTAACAATTCCGTTGTTTGGTGATAAAAACTGAAGAATCATTCCTGCTATAACGGTGGTAGAAATGAAATGAGGAGCATAAGTTACTAACTGTACAAGCTTCTTATATTTTTTAGCATTTATATAATTTAAACAAAGGGCGAAAATAACCGGAAAGGGAAAGCCGACTAGTAGATTATATATATTTAATTCTTTTGTTGATCTTTCCTTTATTTATGCCGATCACAAAACCCACACCTTTTTATTTATATATACATATATAAACAATATATAATGTGTTATGTGGTGGATAATATGTAATGTAAAGGCTTGCAATCTTGAGACGACAGTTATAACATCTGTTATAATTCAGTCATAATAAGAGAATAAAGATTCTTTCTTATTTTTTATTGTATAATTTAAAATATTTAAATTTAATGATATATATTTACTATTTTCAGTACTTTTTACATCACCTTATTACTGTCCATATACTCTTTGGGGCTTACGCCGACTCTTTTTTTAAACACACGGCTGAAATGTTCAACATTTTCATATCCGACTTTTTCTGCTATTTCGTATATTCTTAAATTGGTATTTTTAATCAGTTTTATGGCATTTTCAATCCTAATTTTTGTTAAGTAATCAACTAAGGTCATACCTGTTTTCTGTCTAAACAACCGGCTCAGGTAGCTTTTATTTACATTAAGGTATCTTGCTGCATCACTTAATGATATGTTTTTACAGTAATTGATTCTAATGTACTTTTTGGCACCATTAACAATAACATTTTGATTTTCTGCCATGTCTTTTTCCAGCATTATTTCCTCTTTTAGCCTGTTAAGTATTTCAATGAACTGATTTACATGTATCTCATTTTTGACAATATATTCACTGGCACCGAGCATAAAGGCTTCCTTCAGCAAGTAGAACTCCCTGTAATAAATCATAATCACTGTCTTTATATTCAGCTTTGACCTTTTTATTTTAACCATTATGGGCTTCCGCCACCACTGAAAAAGAATGCTTTTCCCAGGGGATGAAGCATTTTAGGGCTAGCATTGTTAACAGCTCATCATCTGCAATAAGCACATTATACTTATCTTCATACTTAGCTTCAGGCATTTGCCACAGCCTCCCCTATCATGCCCATCCCCTTTCGACCTTATTAAGCAAAATCCTGGCTTCTTCTTCCTGTAAAGTCGGATAAAGTATGTATATACCCTTTGTACCATATCGCTTCACCAATTTCTCGGTTTTCACAATGCAGTCTTCCAATGTGTTCTTGCTGTCCAGGATAATCCAGAGGGATTTGCCTGCATCCCTTACCTTATCATAAATCGGATACCATTTTTCACTTCCCCCGTCAGGCTGGCCGGCTCCTGCCGTCCACTGCAATGCATCCAGTTCCTCTATTTCCATCAGGGCGTCTACATGTTTTATTGCATCGGGTCCATCCAAATGATACAGAGTATAGTCCAGCCTTTGGCACTGTTTTTTCAGGGAAGGAACTATAAATTCCCTGAATTGGGCAGGAGACATTAAGGCGGAGAAATCACACTGTATTTTTGCCGTTTTCCCAGGTCCCCATATTTGGAAAATAGTGTAACTGCTTCCTCCATCTTTGTCTTTGACTATTTCGTATATGGGGTCATAATATTTGAAGTACAGTTCATCAACTTGATCAATATAGCATTTTACCAGCTCAGGCTGGTCAATCAGGTCAAAGCACATATCCTGGGCGCCCCTCATGGCAGACAATATATCAAGGTTTTCAATAATGTCGGGAATATTAACGAGGAAACTGTCTCCGGCGATTTCTTTTGCTTTTCTAATCAATTCCTGGTGCCTTTTCCACCAGTAGTTTTCAGGGTCATACTTAAGGGGGCCGAAGTTCTCCCAGCCGTCCTTTATACACTCTTTATACCACACCGTGTCTTCGGTAAAAACAGGCTCTGCCCCAAGATAAGTTGCCATTGAACCCGGTCCGATGTTTATATCCAGGGATGGGTAAGCTTCCGCTAACATAACATGTTTGCGGCAGAAATTCCTCAGTTGTTTAACCTTTCTATCAACATCCAAGTGTTTTTCTTCGGGGGTACTGGGCTGACTGACAGGCTCAAGGGGTTCTATGGGTTCATTTCTTCTCGCTACCACTCTCATCATGGGCCTTCCGGTATTTTCCCCTTTCCACCAATCAATAAACCTCTGCTTTATTTCTTCCCAGTTGTTTATATATTCCATTATTCTTGCCTCCATCCCATCCATTCCATATATACTAATTTCGTAATGATTGATTTCTTAATGATTGTAATTTCCGTACTTTCTTAGTATTTCCAGGGCTTTCAGGTAATTCTCTGTTTTTGCCCCGTACTGCACCGAATTGGTAGAACCAAAGATGAAACCTCCTCCGGGCATTAAAAATTCAAGGTTCTTCCGGACTTCTTTTTCAACATCCTCTATTGTCCCGGCTACCAGGGTTTCACATTGAATTCCCGTCCACAGGGTTAATTTATCCCCGTATTTTTCCTTTACCTTTCTTGTATCCATTCCGGCAGATTCCTGAATTGACTGGTATCCCTTGTATCCCGCTCCCACGAAATCGTCCAGTATGCTCCATATATTTCCGCAGCAGTGGAAAAAGGGTATCATGCCGTTTTTCACTATTTCTTCATTAACTCTTTTTATCAGCGGTATATATATATCACGAATCACAGCCGGAGACATTATTGTGGACGTATTCATTCCAAAATCCTGTCCCTGCATGCAAATTGTAACCTTGCTCTTCGCGCAACGTTCAATAAGTTTTCTGTTATACTCGAAAGCATAGTCATACATTTTCTTTATTTCATCCGGTGCTATCAGGGGAAGGATAAGCTGGTGCTCCTGGTCTCCCCCGAAAATGTTCATTAATGTTCCGTATATATCGATTCCCCTGAAAACTATTACTTTCTCGTCGCCATACTTGTTGCCGATGTAATCAACCAGCTCAAACACCGAGTCATCCATTTTTTCTATTTTTTCAAAAGCCTTCTCTATATCTTTCTCATCAATGCTCTCTTTGGCAGGTGGCGGATTACTTATGCGCATTATGGAATCATTGCTCGGTGCATACTTATATATGGTTCCTTTGGAATCCTGCCATAAACCGTCACCGATTTTTTTCGGAGGATAAGGATGGATATAGCCCTTCGGCGGAACAAGCCCAACGGTTATAATATCATAGTCCAGTTTTTCAACCAGCTCCACACAATCATTTTTCTGGCTTTCCACCACTTCATCCCTTCTGCCTTCCCACAGTGCTATTGTTTCATCTTTCCTGTTTCGCCAGTATGTATGATGCCCTATTATCCTGCTCACATGGTCGTGGTCTATCCCCCATTCACCAACGGGAACCCTGTCAGGTTCCTGGTGCATGATTGTCTTTAATACTCTTTCCTTGGAATTCATCTTTCCCCAATCCTCCTCTTATCTTCAATTTAATGCAGTAACTTTATCAATAACTTAATACAGCAGATCCTATAAAACCATTAACCATAAAAACATCAGAATTTAAACTGCGGAAGGTATTTTTTGTGGGCAGCAAGGAGCTCATCTGCCAGTTCTTCCGCTATATCCTTATTCTGTACCTGCGGAGAAACAGCCATAGCCTGCACCACGTATTTTCTATCCCCCGTTAATGCAGCTTTTACAGAAGCTTCCTGTTCATCGATAATTGTCCTGACATAACCGGTAATAATATCAGGCACATCACCGCTGTATAAGGGGAATATGCCGCTTCCGTTGCATTCAGCCCAGGTTTCAACCACCACATCCTTGGGCAAGTTTGTTATTTGCCCCTTGTTAGGCATTGAAACAATGCACCTTGCGGGCTTGCCCGTATGCAGAGACTCAATTATCAAGGAAAATCCCTCGTTTGAAAGAACAGGATCCGGTATTTCCATTTCTCCGGATATTTGTTTTCTGATTTGCTCCACCTTATGGTCTTTAAGCATCTGCCTTCTTGGCAGTACTCCCTTTCTTCGTATGTGGTATTTTTGCAATACTTTAGGGCTGTTGCAGTAATAGGGGAGATTTTCAGCCACATGGTTTGAACTTCCTACAGGAAAATACCCAAATCTCTCAAACAAATAAAAATTGAAGTAGTATTCCATGTTTTTGCCTACCAAAGCCCGTTGGATTTCGTCATCAGATGTATTTGTAACCAGTTCCGGGTTTTTTCTGTAGAAATATTCAACATATTTCTCCAGGGACAGCTTATCCTCAACTCTTTCTCCCCTGCAGGTTATATCCTTCATCCAGGTAAAGTGGTTTACACCGACGCTCACCGCATGTATGTCTTCATACTTTGCATCAAGGTAATCGGCAAGCATGGCAACAGTTCCATAGTAGTTGTGGCAAAGGCCCACGCATTTTATGGATGTTTCCAAGCTGACAGCTCTTGTTAATTGGGAAAGGGGATTTGTTACATGTATCATCCAGGCATCCGGGCATATTTTTTCCATCTTTTTTGCGATGTCTATGAATACGGGCACATTTCTCAATGTCCTTGATATACCTCCGGGGCCTACGGTATCTCCTACCGTATGGTAAATACCGTATTTTTCGGGTATGTGGTAATCCAAGTGCATGGCTTCCAGGCCGCCGGTGGATATGGATACTCCCACATAATCCGCACCCTCCAGTGCAGGTTCCAGATCATCCACCAGTATTGTCCAATCAGCCCCCATTTTGCCGGCAAGAAGTTCACAGTATTTTTTCATCGTATACGCAGCATCCCGGTCAATATCTACCAGAACTAACGTGCTTCCTTTTAAACCGTCCCTTAAAAACAAGTCTCCGGCAAAGGTAGGAGTCCAGAGATAACTTCCACCGCCTATTAAAACAATTTTACAGCCCACTATTACATTCTCCTCCCGATTAATTTCATGTGGTTATAATTTATATAAGTTTATACAAGAACAATCTCCTCATCAGTACCAAATTTCACCGGTGAATCCAATTCCATTTTCACTACCGTATCCACCGTATCCCTAAATTGAGGAGGTATTTTTAAGGAAATGCCTTCGCCGGTTTGCTCATACTCAACATTTACTCCGTTGAGCAGACCGCATCTTAATATTTTTCCGTCTACAGGAGGCAGTTTCAACTTTTCAAATTCATCAGCATCAAGAATATGCAGGTATATCGCATTTCCTTTATAGGTTGAACCATATACCTTGTCTACCGGCTGGAAGGGACCTCCCCGTGTTCCATAGACGCTTTCACCGTTATTTTTAAGCCACTGTCCGATCCTCTCAAGGACATCAACCATTTCATTAGGTATTTCTCCATCAGGGTCGGGTCCCACATTCACCAGTACATTACCGTCCCTGATAATTACATTTATCATTAAAGAAAGTGCTTCTTCATATGACATTATTTCATCATCTTCCACCCAGCCCCACAAACTTCCGAGGGTGAAGCACTTCTCCCAGGGTACCGGGATTATCTTTCCGTTAATCATATGGGAACCCTCATCACAGTAGAAATCCCCCTCCCAGCCTGAACGAGGGTTAATAAGGGTCTTGGGGTTATACTTTCTCACCATTTCATTTAATTTAACAGGTTCCCAAAGCCATGCAGCGTCAGGGTCGTGACCCTGATGGGCCAACCATCCCCCGTCATACCAGAGAATATCTATTTTCCCGTACTTGCTGACCAGTTCCTCCACCTGGTCATAGCACTGCTTTTTCATTAACAGCGCGTTATCCAGCAGTTCCTTTGGTTTAAAATATCCCGGGAAACGCCAGTCCATGAGAGAATAATATATGCCTACCCTTAAGCCCGCTTTTCTGCAAGATTCCACATACTCTTTCACAAAATCCCTTTTGGCTGCCGAATTTACACTGGTAAAACCGCCATAACTTCCCGGGCTGTCCCACAGGGCAAATCCGTCGTGGTGCCTTGCAACCATAACCATGTATTTTGCCCCGGCATTTTGGGCAACTTCAGCCCATCTATGTGAATCGAACTTGCTCCCTGAAAACCTGTCTGCAAGTTTTGCGTATTCTTCCGCAGGTATTTTTTCCTTATGCATCACCCATTCGCCCCTGCCAAGGAGTGAATAAAGCCCCCAGTGAATAAAAAGGCCGATTTTTGCATCCCTCCACCAGGCAAGATCCTCTTCGGTAAGCCTTAATCCCGGGGAACGCACACCTCCAAGGCTTTTAAACTGAAAGCTGCCTTTCAGCATTGATTTAAGCTCGTCACCTGTCATCTCTATCTTTTTCTTGCTTCCGCCCATTGTATTCCTTAGCCTCCTCTTTATATTTACTGGAGCTATTAACTCATAATATCGTATAAATAATAAATCCATTCACATACTTAAACAGGTTCGTTATAAACAACCTTGGTTAGTATCTCCCGGTAATACAGGTAATTCTTAAGAGGTACATCATGAGGAATTGCATGATCCACATGGGGTATGAATCCTCCCTTTTCAAGCAGATAGGGCACTTTTGACATGACCTCATTGTAAATAGCTCTCTCGTCCATTGCCAATACCCTTTTATCTATTCCTCCCATAAGTCCGAACCGCGGGTACTCTTTCCTCAAGGCAATCAGGTCATTACCTGCCGCTATTTCGCAGGGAGACATTGCATCCACTCCAGCTTCAATCCACAGGGGTATCAGCTTTCCGGGATACCCGTCGCAATCAACGTAAACCAATTTAACTCCGTAGCTTTTCAGAAAATCTATCATTCTTACATAATGTGGGAACATGAATTTTCGGAACATCTCCGGCGAAATCATGGGAGCGTTCTTATATGCCATATCTTCTTTCAACTCAACAACGTCAATTTTTATATCCTTTATTCCTCTTTTCAATGTTTCAATATAAAAATCGGTCAAAAACTCAAACATCTCTTCCAATAGCTCAGGCTGGTCGTAGAATGCAAGGCACAGGTTTTCAAAGCCCATCCAATCCCTGACCGTCCAGAAAAGGAAGGGAATGCTCAGGTGAACCGGTACATGGGCCATGCTAAGAATCTCAGCCTTTGTTTTCCAGTTCTCGGGATATCTTTCCGGTGATTGACTGTTATATCTTTCCTTCATTTTTATAAAATCTTCCCGGTCTTTGACCGCGAAACTTATCCACTGCCTTGTCACAAAACCCGGTGTAAGATTTTCGGCAAAATCTTTTCGAATTGCCCCCAGGTTATCCTGCCATATTTTATACTTATCGTTCTGCTCAATGATTTTTTCTTCAAATTCGGGACACATGCCCAAATTTATCAGAACATTGAGGTAAAAGGTATCCAAACCGAAAAACGTCAAGTATTTTACGCCCTCGGGATAACCCTGTTTTATCCATTCACGCATTGTGGCTTCCCTTATGTTCCACTCCACAAGAGGAACCCGGTCTACGTCCTTGAATGTCATGGTTCTAATAAATCTTTCTCTTTGAAGCATTGCCATCTCTCCTTGCTATATTATGAAATTTCTATGATTCTATCTTTACAATCAGTTCTTCCCCGTTGTATTCTACAATCCTGTCTGCTTGACAGGTTTCCTCAAGCCCCGTACCGTGGTCCCTCCGCACCAGTACCACACGAAATTCCTGTTTCTGCTGCATTCCGGGATAACTGCCCTCCCGCTTGGCAAAAGTAAGTTTCCTGCTCGTATCATTCCATGTTATGCGAATCCAGGAATATAGGCCCTGCTCGTAATTGTAGTTGTCTCCTTCATCATCGTACAGGTCGAACCTGCCGTCTGCTCCCTCATATACTCTTAGTTCAATCGGGGCTCCCGGTTTTTCACCGGCATACTGGATCTTGGGTCCCATTGGGACAATTGAGCCCGCTCTTACATACAGAGGCATGATATCAAGTGTTGCACAGGCTTCTATGGTTTGTCCTCCTTCATATCTTTCCCCTGTCCAGAAGTCATACCAGTCGCAACCCGCCGGGAGATATACCGGGCGGGTCTTTTTCTCCACATTAAGCTCACGGCCTCCCCTGTCATAGTACATAGGCCTTGTTACCGGATTCACGAGAAATGCAGGTCCGAACATGTATTGGTCGTCTATATTGTAAGTTTTTTTATCATGCCTGAAATCAAATGCCAGTGCTCGCATTATGGTATAATCTTCGTGGGTCACCTTGCCTGCCAGGGAATAAATGTAAGGCATCAGGCGATACCGGAGGTAATCGAATTTCACAAGGGTATCATAGGTTATATCCCCGGGCTGCCCAAACCTCCATACCTCCCTCGGAGTATCGTCCCCGTGGGACCTGAATATGGGAAGGAAAGCTCCGTACTGGAACCACCGCACATATAATTCCCTGTATCCCGGATCTTCACACCCCTCATCATAATCTCCGCTCCAGAACCACTGCTGTCCTTTTTTTACAAAGAACGCCCCTATGTCTACTGTCCAATAGGGAATTCCGGTAACGCAAAAATTAAGCCCGGAGGGAATCTGCTTCCGTAACGTATTCCAGCTTGCAGTAATATCACCTGACCAGGTAATTGTGGCATAGCGCTGCTGTCCCGCATATACCGAACGTGTCAGGTTAACTACCCGCTTTCTGTTGGTAGTTTTTCTCTGCCCTTCGTATATGCCTCTGGAATGAAAAAGGGAATAGGCGTTAAGGAACTCAGGGTCCAGGTATTTTTTCTGACCCTGGGTATTCACCATCATTCTCTCTTCCGGTTCAAGCTTGACCTCACCTTTCCAGTCAAAATCAAAGGGCTCACTGGCGTCTGTCCACCAGGCATCAACTCCGTGGCAAAAAAGCCCTTCATTAGCCTGCTTCCAATATAACTCCCGGGCTCTATCATCAAAAGCATTATAGGTTGATCCATTTCCCAGAAGGAATCCGTATTTTTTCATTTCAAGTTGATTAGGCCCGTCATTTGACATATTGGGCCATATTGATATCATGAGCCTGGCATTCATTTTGTGCAGTTGTTCCATCATTTCCGAAGGATTAGGAAATCTTTCGGGATCAAATGACTTCTGGCCCCACAGTTTTCCCGGCCAGGACAACCAGTCCAGCACAATTACATCAAGGGGTATTTTACGTTCCCTGTACTCTTTCACCACGGAAATAAGTTCATCCTGGGTTCTGTAACGTTGCTTTGATTGGAAATAACCGTATGCCCATTTCGGGAACAGGGGCACTTTTCCGGTAAGCTTCCTGTATCCTTTTACAATATCGTCAAATTCGGGTCCATAGATGAAATAATAGTCCATTTGGTCGTCCACGTCCGTCCAAATATAGGATCCATGCTCATTATCCCTGAATATCATGAAGGAATAGCTGTCTATCAAAATACCGTATCCCCTGGTAGATACCAGAACAGGTATTACCGCTTTTAAGTTTTGCTGGTATAAATACTGGTACTTCCCCCGGTGATTCATGTATCCTTCTTCATGGGAACCCAGCCCATACAGGGCTTCATCTTCCTGCCATTCAAATTCAAGCTTGGTATGATAGGCTTTTCTGTCTACAATCTGATTTACGTCCTCAGCCCAAGACTTTACGCCATCTGCCGTCACTTCGTTTTTGATTTTACTGTTATCACCAAATACGGAGATTTTCACATCTACAGGAACAAGAGTCTTGCCTCCCCTATCCGGTTCTTTCGTCAGCAGTCGGCCATTCCTATCATAATAGGAAAACGCTCCTGTCATCCGATTAATTACCAGCTGCACTTCAGAAGTACTCAATTTTATGAAGTTCTCATCTTCTTTTATATCATAATCCACCGGGTAAGACGGTTTCCCGCATACCATAAAACTGTCCTTTACGCTGAAGTCCTCATCCATGGTATAAACAACATGTAAAATATTAGGTGCCCATACCGTAATTTTTACCTGTCCTTTATCGGTTTGCATCAGCAGTCCGTTTTCAAGTTTCAGAAACGACTCTATTTTCATGTTATGCTTCCTCCTTATAAAAATATCGAGGGTGGCATAAAAGGGTACATTGCACCTCGGGGAGGCATATTGGCCGCTGTCAGGTCATGTATTCTTTTTACTTATGGCGATATACATCCCATCCAAGATAATTTCCAAGTGCTTCTTCCAGCACATCTGCCACAAGGGACTGGCTCATTGCCACATGGTGTTCAAAACCGTTCTTGCAGATATAATCCATCAATTTCATAAGGTTCGGCACTTTACATACGGATATTCCACCCTTGGTGTCCAGCGGGTCATCCGTAAACTCGCCCTCACCGATATATGCCTTGATCTTTCCGTTCCGGTCATCGGTGGTTATCTTGGCATATGTCATGGGACCGCTCTTAACCCTGCCTTTGCAAGCTCCAAAGCAATTCTCCGCCCCCAGTGTCGTTCCAAGTACATCAAGTGTGGATATCTCCATTTCTGTTCCAAAGATACTCTTGGGGAAATTCGAACAATGCTGGCTTACGCACTTATCCCTGTCATCGGCATAATTATTGTTCCAGTCAAGGTAAGCCGAAGGTTTACCTGCGGCAAGGTACAAAGCGTACATGGTCAGTGCTCCCATTACATCCATTTCGCATGCACAGGGGATTCCCTTTTCTCCCAACATGCTCATTGCCAGGCAGGTTGCACAACCATAGTAGTTCTGAATAGTATCCCAGCATTGTATTGCTATGGCATCCCATTCATTCTCCCTTGCATATTTTTCAATTACAAGGCACAGTTTTGCCTGTTTGATTATTTTTTCCTCGCTTATATTATCAGGAATTCTTCCGTACCTTCTTATTTCTTCCGCCTTTTTCATTACTTCCTCAGTATTTTTCATTTCCATACATTCAAATATTATCTGACTTAGATCAAGAACAGATACCGAAATTCCGTTAGCCTGAAGAAGTTTCTCGGAATACCTCACAGTATTAAAGGGATCCGGCCTTGTCCCGATAGCTCCGATCCGTGCATTTGATAATCCCCTCACTACGCGGCATACTGCGGCAAAGTATTCCAGGTCTTTTGTAAATTGCTCGCTGTTTATTGCACATGTATGAAGGGTAGTGTTTGTAAATTTGATTCCCCTCTGGTACAGATTGTTGCAGAGGGATAATTTACCGCAAAAAGCATCCCTGCGGTTTTCTATCTGCATTTTATCCAGGCTGTCATCGCACGCCTGCACCAATACCGGCACATTCAGCTTCGCCATGTCAATGGCAGCGGATACGCCCACCTCATCGCCGAAATTAGGCAGAACAACTATAATACCGTCTATTATTTCACGGTTTTTCTTAAAAAGCTCCGCGCATTTTTTTGCATCGGAATAGGTCATAACGGCACCCAAAGGTGTATCTTCCTCGGAGAGGATTACATAATTATATCCTAAAGACTCAAGCTTTTTGAGGATTTCCTTTCTGCCTTCAATTACAAGATGATCTGGGAAAAAACTCCTGTTTGTCACAATAACGCCAAATGTCATGTTTTTCATTTTCACATCTACCTCCATAGGATTAAAGTTATATTTTGATTACGCTTTTCCTTTCCACAAGCTCAGTTGCCACTTCCATCTTTATGACTATATCCGAGCGGTCGTTTATTTTTTCAATCAGCCTTTTGACAGCCAGCCTTCCCATGCTCTGTTTGTACACCCTTATGGTAGTAAGGGGCGGTTCAGTCATTTCGCAGAAGGGCATGTCATCAAAACCAACAATGGATATATCTTTAGCCAGTTTAACACCTTTTTCCTTAAGCGCCTTAATGGCGCCAAAGGCAATAATATCATTATCTGCAAAGCAGGCCGTGGGAAGTTCGATTCTTGATTCAAGCAGTTTTAACATGTCCCTGTATGAGCCTTCCAGGGTTGATTCCAGACTAAATACATATTTTTTGTTAAATTTTATATTATGCTCATTTAGGGCCTTTATGAAGCCTTCTTCCCTCTCATCAAAATTATTAATCCATACCGAACTGTGCAAATATCCTATCTCGGTATGACCCATTGATATCAAGTACTTGGTTGCTTCATATGCCCCCTGGATATTATTTATTATTACGGTATCCACTTTCTCCTCTTTAAAATAGCTGTCAAGGACAACTATCGGTACGGGAAGTTTTTTAAATTCCTGCAAATCTTCAGGCCGCATTTCGGTTGCCAGTATTATAATGCCATCAAGAGGGCTTTCCTCAATTATCCTTAAGATTTCTTCCCGGTTCTCTTTTTCATTCATATAGGATATTACAAGGTTATAGCCGTTTTTCCGCGCTTCCTGGTCAATTCCTTCCATGAGGGCGGAAAAGAACGGAGTATCCGATACTACAAGCCCGTGCTTTTTATATATAATGAACCTGATATTCTTATTATTAGAGTTATTTAGGGCGGATTTTTGCAATATGGTTGGTTCATATCCCATTTCGGCCAATGCTTGCAGTACCCTTTGGCGGGTTTCCTTGCCAACCCCGGGTTTATTATTTATCACCAGAGATACTGTAGCAGGTGATACATTAAGTTTTTTAGCAACATCCTTTAACCTTAACGGCATATATGCTCCTCTCTCTTAATTGCTTCATCAGATCTATGAATAACTCGCGGGCCTCAAAAATCACAGGTAACTTGAAAGGGTCCTTCTGACAGCCTCTTTCCAGCCCCTGTACAATCTCTCCCTTTCCTGTGATTCCATATGGCTCGTGAATACTTTATCGGTTTGTCTCAGGGCTTTTATTTCATCTTTGGAATTCCATAAACCTATTGCCAAGCCTGCCATAAAAGCTGAACCCATAGCAGAAACTTCCGTTATCCTGTTCCTTTCTACAGGAATTCCAAGCATGTCGGCCTGGAACTGCATAAGGAAATTATCCCTGGTGGGTCCGCCGTCTACTCTAAGCTCTTTCAGGGCAATACCCGAATCCTGCATCATCAATTCCAGCACATCTTTAATCTGGTATGCAATGGATTCTTCCGCTGCTCTCACAATGTGGGCTTTCCTTGTCCCCCTGGTCATTCCGATAATTGATGCCCTTGCATCGCTGTCCCAATAAGGGGCGCTTAAACCTACGAAGGCAGGAACAAAGTATACTCCTTCGTTATCAGGAATTGAAGAGGCTATTTCCCCTGTGACTTTCGGGTCAGGAATCAGTTCCAGGTTATCAACAAGCCACTGGATTGTAGCTCCTGTACAATTTATATTTCCTTCAAATACATATTCTATCTCTCCAAATGCTCCCCAGGCAATGGAAGTGACCAAGCCGCCCTTTGATTCCAGCGGTTCCTTCCCTATATTCATCATTACTGAAGACCCGGTTCCGTATGTGGCTTTTGCCATTCCCTTTTCAAAACAGTTCTGCCCGAACAGTGCAGCGTGGGAATCCCCCATGATTCCCGATATGGGTAGTTCTGCCGGAAATATCGATGATGCGCTGGTATAACCGAAAATGTCGCTGGAATACTTTACTTCAGGAAGCATGCAGGACGGAATATCGAATATTTCCAAAATTTCAGGATCCCATCTTAACTCTTTTATATTAAAAAGCTGGGTACGGCTGGCATTTGAATAATCAGTAGCATGTACCCTGCCATTTGTTAATTTCCAGACCAGCCACGAATCCACATTGCCGCATAACAGCTGCCCGGCTCTTGCTTTTTCCCTTGCTCCCTCAACATTATCAAGGATCCATTTGATTTTAGCCGCTGAAAAATACGGAGAAAGGGCCAGGCCCGTCTTATCTTTAATTACCTTGTCATAGCCTTTTTTCTCTAACTCCTTGCATATCTCACCGGCTCTCTGGCACTGCCATACTATTGCATTATATACAGGCTTGCCCGTATTCCTGTCCCACACCAACGCTGTTTCACGCTGGTTGGTAATAGCCAGAATACCGATATCCTCTGTCGGAATCTTATTCTCTTCAAGCACATTTTTTATTGCCATCAGGGTCTTCTGGTATATTTCTTCGGGGTCATGCTCCACCCAGCCAGGTTTGGGGTAATACTGGCTGTGTTCAACATAGTACTTGCCAATCAGCCGGGCATTTCTATCCAGTACTATCGATTTAGTTCCTGATGTGCTCTGGTCTACAGCCAGGATATATTTGTCTTTCACTTAAACCCATCCTTCCAATAACCTTTTTTTAAAATACTCCTTGAACATATTCGTTTTAAATATTCATCCCTATATACTGCTTCTTATCATTCTCCTTAAAACCGCCTTATTCAACTTTGCGGATACGTAATGCTATATACGGCTTACCCGGCATGTCAATCCTGACATCACCCTCAAAAGTTCCTTCTACGGGAGTAATGGTCATGTTCCAGGTATCAATTATTTCAACTTTGTACTTATTGCCTTGCGGTAAGCTCAAATCCTTGTAAATGGGCTGGGTAAACCCGTAATAGGCCAGGAAATACTCATCACCCTTGCCTGCAACTGCATGGGTATCTTTTCCGATATTTGCCGTATCAATGCCGTCACCGGGTCCTTCTTCCATTATTTTTCTTAAGAAAGCTATTCTTTCAGGGCTTTCTCCGTAAAGTTTACCTCCCTTTGCCCACCACAATATGTCCTGAGGATGTACAAAGGTTTCACCGTGACCCACATATCCGCCTCTGGCAAACCCTTCCCAGAAACGGTATACCATTTCAATAGCCGTAATATTTCCCCATCTCCTGCTGATATTCCCTTCATAGCAGCACTCATCAACAACAACGGGCTTCCTGTACTGATTACGCCACTCTGTCACCCTGGTTAAATCCGAATGCTGAATGCTGCAATGGGTTACCCATGGTTTACCGTGATCATAAAACTCCCGGCAGTTATGGATTGAACGAAGGTGCTGATGAGGGTCATTTTCCTGTACGATTTGGAAGAAGCGGTCCCAATCGGTCATATTTTTCGATCTCATAAGGTCGTATTCATTGGCAAAGGACCACCAGATGTTCCGGTATGCCGCCAGTCTCGCGACAACATACTTCAGGTACCTGTCATCCGTTTCGGAATCCATGGTGGCAAAGCCCCAGCGGTCATAGGGATGGAACAGGATTAAATCAGCTTCTATTCCAAGGTCCCTCAAATCTGCGATTCTTTTTTCCAGGTGGCGGAAAAATTGAGGGTTAAACCTTGTAAAATCCCAGCCGTCTTCTAAAGACCCTTCAAAGGGATAATACACAGGTTCGTTTTTATTATATATATAATCCTTTGGGAAAACACACATACGGATTTTATTGAACGGGGATGAAGCCAGGGTTTTTAAGGTTTCTTCCTCCAACTCATCGCCCTGGTGAATCCATGCATAACAGGTAGTTCCAATAGGGAAATACGGTGTTCCGTCTTCATAGGCAAAATGGTACTTGTTCTTTACCCTGACAGGGCCATGGTTTCCGGGCGAAGGCTGTGTGCATTCAAATGAACCGCTTATTCCGTCAAGCTCTTTGCAGTTGCTCCATGTAACATAATCCCATTTTCCTTCCTTGTCAGGCATAAATCTTATCTTATATAAGCCTTCCCCGTCATAGAAGCCGTTTACTTTGACTTCCCTGTTCATGTAGACAAAAGTTGCTCCCAGGGTTACATCCAAAAAAGGATTGCCATCCGCAGGACCGTTTAGTGTCAGTTCAAAAATGTCCCACTTTTCTGTTTTTATTCCTTTAAGATTTTCATTTAAATTTTGATGAACACCCATTTCTCTTTACTCCTTTCCACGATATATCATTTCCAGGGCAGCCCTGGAAATACCTTCTCCGTCTATGCCGTAATATTTAAAAACTTCCTGGGAAGTACCGGTTATTACCGGTTCATCAGGCAGGCCAAGAATTTTCACCGGTACAGGGCAATTTTGCACCACGAACTCGGATACGGCAGCTCCAAGTCCGCCATATATACTGTGTTCTTCTACTGTTATAATCCTTCCGGTCTCCTTTGCAGCTGACAATATAGCTTCCGTATCAAGGGGTTTTACAGTGTGCATGTCAATCACCCTTGCGTTAACATTTTTCTCTCTCAACATCAAGCCTGCGTCAAGGGCATGACGAACCGTCTCACCTGTTCCTATTATGGTAATGTCGTCTCCCTCCAGCAATATGTTGGCCTTACCTACCTCAAAGGGAGCATTATCCTGGGAATATACATTAGGAACAGGTCCCCTTCCCATTCTCATGTAAACCGGCCCTTCCGTTTTCGCCATGAACTCTGTCATTTTTCTTGTCTGGTAAATGTCGCACGGGAGGAGAATAGTAATTCCGGGAATTGATCTCATTACGGATATGTCATGAAGGGAATGGTGTGTATAACCAAGGGATCCATAACTTACGCCCCCGCTCACACCAACAATTTTAACATTGGTATTGGAGTATGCCACATCCACTTTTATCTGTTCCAGGCTCCTTGCAGATAAAAAGCAGGCCGGTGCGCATACAAATACTTTTTTACCGCATGTTGCAAGTCCTGCTGCAATTCCGACCAAGTCCTGTTCGGCTATTCCCACCTCGACAAACTGTTCCGGCAAAGTTTCTGCGAACTTATCCAGGGTAACCGAACCTCTTGCATCGGAAGTCACTGCAACAATACTTTTATCTTTGAGAGCACACTCAAGAAGAGTGTCCGTAAAAGCCTTTCTGCAGGGAATTGTATTCTGTGCCATATTCATCATAACCTTTCCACCTTCTTCATCATCAAGTCCAGTTCTTCCATAGCTTGCTTAAATTGTTGTTCATTCGGGACGCTGTGGTGCCATTTATGGTTGTTCTCCATGAAGGAAATTCCCTTTCCCTTCGTGGTATGGGCTATCACCATGTGGGGTCTTCCCTTTTCCAGGGGTAGCCTTTCAAAAACATCCACAATTTCGCCGATATCGTGGCCATTCACCTCAATGACCTTCCAGCCAAAGGAGGACCACCTTTCCCTTAAATCTTCAAGCTTCATGACATTTTCGGTGTTTCCGCTGATTTGAAGCTTATTTCTGTCAATGATACCCACCAGGTTATCCAGTCCGAAATTACTACCTGCCATGGCAGCTTCCCATACGGAACCTTCGGCCAATTCACCGTCACCCATGAGCACGTAAACCCTGTACTCTTTTTTGTCCATTTTACCTCCAAGGGCCATACCAACACCGATTGAAAGGCCGTGTCCCAGGGCGCCTGTATTTACCTCCACACCGTTTATCTTATTATTTGGATGACCGATTAATTTGCTTCCGAATTTCCTGTAGTTTTGAAGCTCATCCTTCGGAAAAAAACCTAAATCGGCTAATATTGCATAATAGCCCTCCACGCTGTGGCCCTTGCTTAAAATGAACCTGTCCCTGTCTTCCCATTTCGGGCGGGCGGGATCTATCCTCATTACACGATAATACAGGGATACAAGAATATCAACCGATGAAAGTGAACCTCCTATATGACCTTCGCCTGAATTATAGATCATCTGCACTAAATCTTTACGAACCTGAATTGCTTTTTTTTGAAGGTTTTGGATACTTACTTGATTATTCATTTTACTTCCTCCGGAGTTATATTTCATTTGCGTTATATTAGGTGTTTTCATTTTAAGTTATTGTTATACTTGCATATTTGCGCTTTTTCATGTTTTTATTTGTGTTGAGCTATATTATTTGGCTTGTTTTTTGCTTATTTTATGTGCTGTTGAATAAAAATATTTATATGTAGCTATAATTTAAAACTTACTTAAAATGTTTAGAAGAATATAAAAAGTATTTAGTTCATTTACTAAATCACTAAAATATTTTAGTAATTTAGTAATAATATCAATAAAATTACTTGGCTGTTTTATAAACCCTATATTACTGCCATTTCCGCAAATTTGATTGAAAACAGCACTTTGCATCTTATAATGACAATTTAATATTATCATTAATAAAATGTAATTGTCAATTAAATATACTAAACAAATTTATTAAATTTAATTAGTATATTTTAATATCGGTTTTACATAAAATATCGGTTTCGCATAGAAAACCCCGTCCGCTAATATTACAGACGGGGCATAATGCTTTGTTATGCTTTATTAATGCCTTATTAATTCTTTTTAAGTTAAGCATCGTTACTCTTTTTAAGTTAAGCATTGTTAATGCTTTATCAAGGCATCGGGTACAATCCTTCCCATTTAACTTTCCACTTGCCGTTTTTCGGGAAGCCGGGAGTTTCACCCAGTTCACATCCATCCCATCCTGCAGCCATCATGGCAACAGCGGTAAGAAGCCCGCCGTTCCCGGGCAGGTACAATGGTAAGTCCTTTCTTGTTACCTGGCGGTTGTTCCCGTTAAGGACATATACATTTTTGGGTGAGTCGGATAAAAGGGCATCCACGGCAATCTCAGGTTTTCCCAGCCTTGCAGCCGTCATGGCCATCATCGGGAAATCCCAGCCCCACATTCTCTCAAAATTCCACTGTTCAAAAACTTTCTTCAATGTGTTTTCCATAATTGCCCTGTCTACCTTTTTACCCGGAAGGATTCCAAGGGCCCCAAGCATTGAAGGGTGGTCATAATTATACTTGGTATACGTATCCGGGCAATTCTCATGGGCCAGGTATACCCCATCTCTAACAGGCAGGGAAGACATTTTTTCCGCTATTTTCATCCATTCCGGATTTTCATCCATTCCCAGGCGCTTTCTCCACTCGTTTGCCATGTTTAAGCCAAAGTACCAGTATTCAAGCTCAAATGTTGGATTTATCGTTGTTTCAGGCTTATGGTTTTCCTGGGCAGGTATAACAGGCGGTCCAAGAACAAACCTGTCATTCTCGCTATCATACACTGCATATGAAGCCATAAACTCCGCCGTTTCAAATACTATGTCCCTGTATGTTTCCAGGAATTCGGGGCTGGGGTTGCAGCGGTAGCATAGCTCGGCAAGATATATCGGGTGCGGCTGCTGCCATATGAGCAGCGGAGCTATACCTGACGGGCTGTCAATACCGTCGTAAGCCACCATCTTGGGCCAGCGGGCTCCTCTATATCCCTGTGAAGCAGCCAACTCCCGGGCCCTGTTAAGTATTACCTTATACCAGTACAAACTTCTTTCCAGCAGCTCCGGCCTGCCCCACAACGGAAAGTGGGCAGCGTGCCACCAGTGCATTTCAAGGTGAAACTTGCCGTACCAGCTGTTGCATGTCAGCCCCGTTTCCTGCGGAGGAACCGTTCCGGAACACTGTATTGCAGTCAAGTACTGGGAAAGAATTATTCTTCTTTCCAGTTCAAAGGCCCTTGGGTCCTCGCTTTCACTTAAGTCAATTGCTCCTCCCTTGGTCCAGAATCCTTCCCAGTATCTTTCACATTCCTTTCGGGTTCCTTCAAAATCAGGTATTTCTTCTCTTATGGGATATTTTGAAAAGAAGCAGGTAAATTCAAATTTATCCGATCCCTTGTCAGGTTCAAGAATAAACTGGTGTTTTCCCTTTCTGATGAAACTCATTCCGGATGAAAACAATATGCTGACAAAATAGTAATCGTCATCCAGTATTCTCAATAAAGCGGCACTTTTCCCCGTCAATTCCATAATATCGGTATGGTGCCGCTCATCATTGGTCCAGTCAGCCCCTGTCTTATCGGGTGAGCCATAGGGGAATGCAAAACGTACCTGAAGCCTGCCTTTTTTTATAAGCTCTGACTCTATTGAAAAGGCCAAAACATCTTTACTTGGATGGCAGCAGGTTATTACAGAAACTTTCGATCCCTCAAAATAAAATTCACTGTTTAATGTTCCTCTCCACAAATCAAGGGTTTGCCGGATATTCCCCATATCATCCGCACTTGCCTTTGCTCCATCGGCTGTATACATATCCAGTCCAATTTGGCCAAGGTTGAACTTGTGGGGATTCATTCGAAGCCAGTTAAACTGAAGCTCTTGCCCCTCTTTACTGGTAGCATATCCCACGTTCCTTCCGTAGGTGTCATACTGCTTAAGCCTGATATCATCCCTTGTAAAAGCCTTCTTCGGGCCTTCTGCCGGAATGGTGTGCCATCCCCACTGGGACTGTGTACACAGAGGAACCTCATCTATATAAGCATCATAAAAAGTTTGCAATCCTGTAAAATCCGCCGTAAATGCAAATTCCCCGTTTCCAACCGTAAGCGGTGATTTGGGGTCCAGGCATGTTAACACAGGATTATGCCTTGATACCAATTTATACCTGTCAATAACCATAATATCATCCTCCCAATCTTTTTGCTTAATCTGGAAAAAATCGCTTATTCATTTACAACATCCATAGTCGGTACAATAGATGTTATTTATAAAAATCCACTATTTATGCAAAAAAAATAAGGCCATTTACTTGCTGTGTCATAATGTTACGGGTAAATGGCCCGTATAATTGCTTTATTCACATCTAAGCTACAGGTAATTATCCGTATTTTGCAAGTTGTTCACTGCATTCTTTATATGTTCCGTAGTTAGTTTTTCAGCCAGCTCAGGATTTTTATCGGACAGGGCCTGGAAAATAGCCTTATGCTCCTCCAGGGTTTTCATTGCCCTTCCGGGAGAACTCAAGGAAACATTTCTGGCTCTCTGGATGTAATGGTGGAAGGTGCTTAATATATAAATCAGAGGTTTGCTTTTGCTGGCCCTGTACAGTATATCGTGAAATTTTGTATCCAGTTTCAGCAGGTTTTCGGTACTTCCGCCTTTTAAAGTATAGAACTCTTCAAGGTCAAGGACTTCTTTTAACTTATCCAGTTCCTCCTGTGTAATATTTTCAGCGGCCCACTTTGCTGCAAGTCCCTCAATCATAATCCTTATCGTATAGATATCATCGATATCCTTCTTGGATATACCTTCAACCATAACTCCCTTGCCAGGTATGGACCTTACAAGCCCTTCCTGCTCAAGCTGCTTTAATGCCTCACGGATGGGAGTCCTGCTTACACCCAGCTCCCTGGATAATTTTGTCTCGGCCAGGAAATCCCCCGGCTGGTATTTACCGTTTATAATGTCATCCTGAAGCTGGTTGAATATTCTTACGCCAAGCGGATTCCAGGTGTTACCCGGCTCATCTTCGTCATTATTATATAATGTGTTAAACATGATAATATCCTCCATTTACCTCCGTGTTATTAATTCTGCTTTTTAGTATAATTCAGCAATCCACCGGCGAGAATTATTTCAACCTGCCTTTCCGACAATATTAGTTTTACCTTAAACTCCTTATTTTTAGTTTTATTAAATACAACTATATTATCCCCGCTTTTTATCTGTTCCCTTATATTTTCTATAACAAGTTCGTCCTCGCTGTCTATGCCGTCATAATCAGCTTCATTATCAAATACCATGGGCAGTATGCCTGAGTTTATCAGGTTAGCCATGTGTATTCTGGCAAATGACTTGGCTATAACTCCTTTTATACCCAAGTACAGGGGAACCAACGCTGCATGTTCGCGGCTTGAACCCTGACCGTAATTTGAACCGCCCACAATAAACCCTCCGCCGTTTTCCCGGGCTCTCTTTGGGAAATCAGGGTCACAGGGAGTCAAACAATAATCCGATAAATATGGAATATTGGACCTGTATGGAAGAAGTTTTGCATTTGACGGCATAATATGGTCAGTGGTTATATTGTCCCCAAGCTTAATAAGCACCTTGCCGCTGACAGTTTCCGGAAGCTCCTTGTTCACAGGGAAGGGCTTTATGTTCGGGCCCCTTACAACCTCAACCTTTTCCCCGTCATCTGCAGGCGGCAGAATCATGCTGTCATCTATTAAGAATTTATCCGGCATTTCTACTACCGGTGCTTCTCCAAATTCGCGCGGGTCTGTCAAAACTCCTGTAATGGCGCTAACTGCTGCAACTTCAGGGCTTACCAGGTATACCTTTGCCGATTTTGTGCCGCTTCTTCCTTCAAAGTTCCTGTTGAATGTGCGCAGTGATACCGCATTTGAAGCCGGTGCCTGGCCCATGCCTATGCAGGGTCCGCAGGCAGATTCCAGTATTCTTGCTCCTGCCGCTATCATATCCGCAAGGGCTCCGTTTCTGGCAAGCATGTTCAATACCTGCTTGGAACCCGGTGCTATGACAAGGCTTACATCAGGATGCACGGTTTTCCCTCTTAAAATTGCAGCAACCTTCATCATATCCATGTAGGATGAATTTGTGCAGCTTCCGATTGCAACCTGATCAACCTTGATTTTTCCTATATCCTTTACCTTTGCAACATTATCAGGGCTGTGTGGCTGGGCTGCCAAAGGTTCCAGCGAACTTAAATCAATTTCCAGCTCACCGTCGTATTCCGCGCCTTCGTCAGCTTTCAGCTCTATCCAGTCAGACTCCCTTCCCTGGGCCTTCAGGAATTCTCTTGTGACTTCGTCACTTGGGAATATGGAAGTTGTTGCGCCTAATTCAGCCCCCATATTGGCTATGGTGGCCCTTTCAGGCACTGTGAGATATTTCAGGCCTTCTCCGGTATATTCAATGATCTTGCCCACTCCGCCTTTTACTGTCAGTATCCTGAGGATCTCAAGAATAATATCCTTGGCGGATACCCAGGGATTCAATTTCCCTTTCAGGTTTACTTTATATATTTCAGGCATGGTCAAATAATATGGTCCTCCGCCCATTGCCACAGCCACATCAAGCCCACCTGCCCCAATGGCAAGCATGCCGAGTGCTCCTGCAGTGGGTGTATGGCTGTCTGATCCAAGCAGGGTCATTCCCGGTATCCCGAATCTCTCAAGGTGAACCTGGTGGCATATTCCGTTCCCGGGTTTTGAGAAATATATACCGTGTTTCGAGGCAACAGTCTGAATATATTTATGATCATCAGCATTTTCGAATCCTGTCTGCAAAGTGTTGTGATCTATATATGCTACGGACTTTTTGGTCCTGACACGGGGAATTCCCATGGCCTCAAACTGCAAATATGCCATTGTACCCGTGGAATCCTGCGTCAAAGTCTGATCTATTCTTATGGCAATCTCTTTCCCGGCTACCATTTCACCTTTCACCAGGTGTTCTTTTATAATTTTCTTGGCCAGATTTAGCTTCAAGTTAATTCACCTCCGTATAGTTATAGCCAAACTATCTTCACTATATTTCATTGGGAGCATTGTTGTCAACATTCAGATTCCTTAAGTAAATCCGGTGCGATATCCTTTATTACCTGTACCATTTCATCGTCACCGATTGCTGTTACGCGCCCGCCTTCGTATTGTTTGTCAACCCATTCCTTAATTTTTACAATCCTTTCATCTCTCTTGTCAATCTTTTTGTCTCCAGTCAAACCAAGATAGGAGTTTACCCACTGGGCTATTCCCGCAAGCCCTGAGGCCTGGTTTACCAAAACTCCTACCGGCCTGTTGAGAATCAAGGCGGTATCAAATATATTATAAATTTCTTCATCTTTTAATATTCCGTCTGCGTGGATACCTGCCGAGGTCACATTAAAATATTTCCCTACAAAAGGTGTTCTCGGAGGTATTTCATAGCCGATTTCCTTTTCATAATATTCGGCAATCTCAGTTATAACGGTTGTATCCATCCCGTCGGTGGTTCCTCTCAACTGGACATACTCAATTACCATTGCTTCCAGCGGTGTATTGCCGGTACGTTCGCCAATGCCGAGAAGTGAGCAGTTTACGGCAGATGCACCATACAGCCACGCTGTAGCGGAATTGACAACTGCCTTGTAGAAATCATTATGGCCGTGCCACTCTATCAATTCATTGGGGAAGCCTGCATAGTGTATAAATCCGTAAATAATGCCCGGTACCGATCTTGGCAAGGCTGCACCCGGGTAAGGTACTCCCAAACCCATGGTGTCGCACGCACGGATCTTTATGGGTACCTGGGATTTATCCATTAGGTTTCTCAGCTCAATGGCAAAAGGAATGACAAAACCGTAGAAGTCGGCCCTTGTTATATCTTCAAAATGGCATCTCGGTTTTATTCCTACATCAATGGCGTCCTTGATTATGCCAAGGTAATGATCCAGGGCCTGCTTTCTTGTCATGTTTAATTTCTTAAAAATGTGGTAATCGGAACAGCTTACAAGAATACCACATTCCTTTACCCCCATTTCCTTTGCAAGCTGGAAATCCTTTTTGGATGCCCTTATCCAGCCTGTTACTTCAGGATACTTGTAACCCCTCTCCATACATTTATAAACAGCCTGTTTATCCCTGTCGCTGTACAGGAAGAATTCGGTCTGGCGGATTATTCCGTTGGGCCCTCCCAGCTTATGTAACAGGTCAAACAGCCTTACTATCTGCTCAACTGTATAAGGTTCTCTTGCCTGCTGCCCGTCCCTGAAAGTGGTATCGGTTATCCAGATTTCGTCCGCAGGGAACATGGGAACTCTTCTATGATTAAAAGTGCATTTGGGAATTTCCTTGTAAGTAAATATATCCCTGTATAAATTAGGTTCTTTTACATCCTGAAGTGAATATTTATACAGTGTCTGCTCTAACGTGTTGGTCTTCTTGTTAAACTTAATCATTCCTAACCCCTCCTACAAATAAAATTATATATATAAATTAAACAAGCTAAATCCTTGTTAATCCTTATTCCGTCCATATTTGTCCCTATTTAAAAAATACCGGCAATATATGCCGGTTATGTATTTAGGTATAATTGTATACAGGTATGTAACAGTTGTCAATATATTTTTTCTTATACCGATAATATTTTTTACTTATATCAATGGAACAATATTCTGCTAATCCTAAAACATTCAGTTTATATTAACGTTATTTTAACGGAACAATATCCAATGCATTAATACGTATTATCCTACCTATAAATTCCAGGTTAAGCTGGCAGTCAGTTACCTCAACCTCAAATGTTCTTTCGGCGAATGAGCCTTTTGGGGCACTTACTCCTTCCAGCACGACAGTTCCCTCCGCTTTTACATCAAATGCCGCCTGGACTGCGTCTTTATCTCCTGATATTAATGTTACGAAATATTTCCCGTTTGGAAGATCCACCTTAAATTCGAAATTATCCCCCACCACAAAATCCCTTCTTAAATCGTCAGCAAGGCTCCTGTTACGTACATCAAGATTAGCTCCTCCTGAAAGGCCATATCCCAGCAGGGATGTATACACTGTATCCTTGAGTACCTGGGTATACCCGATTGCCACAGGTCCCGGCCCAAAATCGAACTTGAGGTACAGCACACTTACAGCATCGGCAACTCTGCCCTCCAGGTACAGATTTTTTAGGTATTGCGTGTCCTGAAACAGTATACTGGCAAAATATTCATCTATTTTGTTGTTTAAGAGCTGCATCTCAACTTCACCGCAGAATTCATCCAATCTCGTTATGGCATTTTCCGCATTGAACCTGTCGATGAAAACCATATTTGCCTTGTTCGCAAGTATCTCGCGGGTATCGGAATCCTGTATAAGGCCAAGACCCCAGCCCTTGTTTACCACATCCTCCAGGGTATCGGCATATACAAAAACCATTGCTGTAAAGCTGATTTCAGATACATTTCCGTACATATCAACAGCTTTTATATATACATCCCATTCTCCTGGCGGAAGTATTATATTTCTTAGCTCTTCCAGCTTTAGCGTCTGGTCGCCTATCCTTATTATACATTCCTTTACCCCGCTTAGGTCGTCTGTTACATTGACGGTAAAAGTTTCATGCTGCAGTAATTCCCGGACATATTCCACAACAGGCGGTGTATTATCCACCAGTACAACCGTTATGTTTTTATCGGCGCTTACATTACCTGCAAGGTCAACGGCTTGCAGCCAAATATTATTTATTCCTAATTGAAGATTTACATTCATCGAATACCTCAAATTTTCATCGGTGGTTATTTCCCTTATTTCACCGTCATTTACCCTGATTTTCACTATGCTTTCCTCGTTAACACTCCCTGCCAGGGTAAATAAGGCTTCGTTTACGGTAACATCCTCAACATCCGGATTTATTTCGGGAGCTATCGTATCCAGCACCACATTAATAGAGCGCCGGCTTGATACTCTCCTTATTTCAACGGGAAATTCCCTGTCGTTTTTTCCTCCCTTGTTTTCATCACTGGTAAATATGCCATCCTCATCGTATATTCCTTCCTCACCTTCAATAAATATATCAACTTCGTATTCTTTGCCAATACCCGGCTCTTCAGGCTCAAGTATTATTCTGTTTTTGCCTGGTTTTACCTTTAAAGAACCCGGATCAAGCTTTAATTTTATGTCACTCGGAATCTCCGCCACGACCCGTCCGTTCACAATAACCTGGATTGTATATGCTTCCACGGTTATGACATTTTCGCCTTCTTTAAGTTTTGCATTAAACCAGTAACGAAGATCCTTATCAACCTTTTGTTTACCTACTTCTTTTCCGTTAACGGTTAATACCACCATACACCTTTTGTTTACCAAACCAGAAACAAAATAGTCAGAACGGTTAACAATGGAGTTATCCTGGTCCGGGAATATCACCGGGGCAACTTCACCTGTCAGTTCCACACCGGAAAATGAAGCATTGACATAGCTAACCCTGCTTCCCGCTGATTCTCCCGAACCGGCGGCAAGCCCTATATACACATCGTAAGGCATTTCAACCGTTATTGAACCGACTGCATTCCACTTCCTGCCATCCTGTGATACATATGCTGTAAACAGATTTCCTTCCCTTGAAAGTTTCAGCCAGCATGGAAAAGAATTAACCCTTCCGGTTGACGCTAACAATTCCATGGCCTCTCCTTTTGCCTTCCTGTATTTAAACTGTAATGGCGGACCTGTGCTGCCATCGGAATCACCGGAATTAGGATATGATACTCCAAGCATGACAGCCGGGGCTCCTGTTTCAAGGTCGCTCCGCATCATTATCCCTGCTTCCGCACCTGCGGTAACAGGAATTATGGAGTCTATCTTAGCTATTATTTCTCCGTCGCCGTTCAGCTTTTGAAAAAGGTAATGGCATGAATCACCGTATCCTCCTATTCTGCCCGAGCTTTTGACTGTAAATACCTTTTTCTTTACAGATGAATTGCCTTTCAGGGCCGTTTCCCCAAGATCCATTCCAACCCAGGGCAGAGTGACCGCTTCTTCGTTTACATAGATTTCAACTGCTTCCGATTCTGTTACAAGGCCACTGTCATCTATCGCCTTTGCTGTTATGCTGTAAACACCGTCAGGGACTTTCTTCCACGTAAAACTATACGGAGCCCGGGTCACTTCTCCTATTAAATTTGTCCCATTGTAAAACTCCACTTTTTTAATAGTTCCATCCACATCAAATGCATCAACGTTTATAACGATATCGGCAGGGGCTTCAAAGAAAGAATTAGTAACAGGACTTGTTATCCTTATTACAGGCCAATGTCTCCCGTTGTGTGTAAGTGAATTGATATAATCCTCCAGGTTTGTATATCCGTCTCCGTCCATATCGCCGTTTCTGTCGGAAGGGTCTTCAGGATTAAGCCCCATCATTATTTCCCATTCATCAGGCATTCCATCATGATCGGAATCCACAGGTGGTTCAGCAGATTTAAGTTCCGGGTATCCTCCCACATCATCTTGGCTTAGAATAATGGAACCTGTTCCATTAATAATATCTTCAATTATCCGCTTATCTACAGCATCACGGACCGGCAAGGAAGCTCCCGCTTCCGCAAGCACAACATAATAGGCCTGTTCTGCAGGGTATGTTGTTACCGGAGGAACCTCGTGAGGAGCATCTGATTTTATACATTCACCTGCGACCCCTTTCCAGTTATCCGTCGTGACCTCAGGTGAACCGTAAAAGTAGTTATCCGCACAGTAAATGCTGCACGTAGGCTCAGGCTCCACTATTGTGGTTCCCACGTCACTCAATGTTGAGGGCCCTGGTTTGAAATAATTGGCAACTATGTTTATTGAACCATTTGACCCTGTATAACAGCTCATTTCACCCCAGTTATATATTACGTTGTTGCGGAAATCCACAATGTCATTGTCAAGATATGCAAACTTCGGGTTTCTTGTTTTATTACTGGCAATAATATTATGATGGTAGGAGCTTCTTGGGCCCCATAACCCGCCGCATGAATGATTTGTGTTATTGAGCCCTTCGGTTATCATGCACCATTGAATCGTAACATTTGAATTACCATATGCTGAAAGGATTTCATCCACTCCCCAGCTTAATGAACAATGGTCCAGGATGATATTCTGCCTGCCGTTAATATCAAGGGAATCAGACTTCAGTCCATTTTCATCCCCCAGCCTGAAACGCATATATCGTATAATTACATTGTCCCCGTCAATTATTGTAGGGTATCCCTTGACACAAATTCCTTCGCCGGGGGCCGTTTGCCCTGCAATAGTTATATTCCCCTTAATTCTGAGAGCGGATTTTAGATTAATTGTGCCGGATACTCTGAATACCACTGTCCTGTTCGGTTGGCTTACAGCATCTCTAAGGGAGCCCGGACCGGAGTCATTCAAGTTGGTAACTTCGTAGACTTCTCCTCCGCGCCCTCCTGATGCATATGCCCCGTAGCCTTCTGCACCAGGAAAAGCCGGAATTTTCGTCTCTGTGGTATTTATGTCAGCGACATTTTTGTCAGTGGCGGCATTTTCCTGGTGCACGGCGTTTTCTTGAGCCGAAGATATCAATTCGTTCCCGAAAACCGGGAACGAAAACACGGTTAATATTACTAGGTATAACAATACTACACCGCTTATTCTTGATACCTTCTTCATGATATGCCTCCTTAAATGCTAATAATATTCAATTTCTCACCCGCCTTCATGTCTATATTCAGCGAGTTGCCTTCAATGATCCGGTCAATGGCAATTCCCGCCGTTTCACTGCTGCCTGCTGCTGTATGACCGCCGGTCAGTTTGTATTTACCTGCAAACCCTGGAAGTATTACTTTAATTTTTGTATCCCTGCAGGCTTCAAATATGCAACTGAAATATTTCTTATCCCTGTCCCACTCAAAGCTTACCCTGCCTGTCATGAACCTCAGATTTTCAGCCTTTCCCTTCTTAAACCTTTCCGGGCATGCGGGCAGGAGCTTTACTATATCGTCCGATACAAATATGAGCATCTCCTGGACGGCGTTGACAAAGCCCATGTTCGCATCCATCTGGATCGGGGCAAAGCTACCTCTTCCAAGAGTCAGGCCCATCCATCTCCAGTCGTTGTGAAGGGTGAAGAAGCTGTTTATAAGGCAGGACCTTATTAAAATATCCAGACACTCCAGGGCCTTATCCGGCTTTTCCAGCCTGGAATATATGCATGACATATGGGCAAGGGACCAGCCGGTCTGGCTGCCCAGCACACGTTTATTAACTGCCAATTCAAATGCTGCCAGCATGTCAGGGTCATCCCTTCCCATTACATACTCAGTTCCGGGAAATACCGGGTATATGTGAGAAAGATGCCTGTGAGTATAGCGGTCTGTCAGCGCAGGATGCATCCATTCCTTTATGTCTCCGTCGGGATTTTTCTGGTATTCCGGAATTGCCTTCAATATTTCCTGCCATTTGCTGACCATATCCTGGTACATCCCTGTAATGGTGGCTCCCTCTATGAGATTTCCCAGGAGTTCCTTTATGATGGCAAAATCCATCGTGGCATTTATGGCTGATGGGCAGGGATGGGCCAAATGTTCATATTCTTCGCTGGGCATCAGGCTTTTAGGTGTATTTTCAGGTGAAACCGAGGGATATATCTTGCAATGCCCGCTTTCGTCAAAGACAATGTAATCCATGTAGAACTGTGCCGCTTCGTACATGAAAGGAAGGATTTTTTCCCTCAGCAATTTTTCATCCCCGCTAAATTTATAATATTTGTAAAAATGCTGAGCCAGCCAGCCTGCAGCACCAATCCAGTTCATGATGACCGGCACGATTTGATTGGGGAATCCCATTCCCGGTGTTGTTCCGGCGGGTATATATATGCCCGAACATCCGAAAAGCCTTCTGGCGTTCAGCCTGAATTCGTCCATCATTCCGGTATAATAGTTGATAAAAGCTTTCATTGTATATTCCAGCCCGCCTACCATTGTGTGCCAGTATATCATCTGTATATTTTCATTTGCCATGTTGTGGGGCCATGCAAGGCGGTATTTTCCTGCCCACAGTCCGTACAGGGGGAACGGCAGGCTTTCTTCGCTTTCACTCGTACCGCTTATCATAAGGTAGCGGCCGAATCTCCATACCTTTTCAATCAATGCGTTGGAAGCAATATCTTCATATGCGTCCAGTATGAGTTCCTCATTTGAAAGCCCCATCTTTTCCTGTTCGGCCTCTTCACAGGCAAGTTTTATATCTACTGATTCAAACAGGGCCTTATGCAGTTTAACATGCCTTTCAAGGCAGCTTTCATATGAGCAAGGAGAATTTGTAATTTTCTCAAGCTTCTCTTTTAATAAACCGAATTCCTTTTCCCTTTCGCTGTTGGCAAAAAAGCAGCAGTATGCCGTTACCGAACTGCTTCCCGAAATTTTGATTCTCCCGTTTTCACCGGCAGACAGGCTTCCGTCGTCGCACACTACTTTCATCACGGCTCCGAAATCCTTGCCGTTATCGTTGGTGGCTGCATAGTAAATATAGTTTCCTTCCGCTGTTATCTCAAGACTGTCCTTTACCTCTTCCCTCATCTTTTCCGTATCCTTGTCAAAGGTTTCATGAAGCTGTATATAAATGTCCGCACCCAGGTTGTTCATTTCCGAAGTGATTTTATATACAAGCATATTGTCAGCCCTTGAGACAAATGCCTTCCTCTCAAACCTGCAGTTGCCCTCGAGCCAGGTCACCGTGACCTCTCCGGTCTCCATATTAAGCATTCTCCTGTATTTTTTAAAAACTCCCCTGTCCCCCATATCTACTTTTATATCGCAAAGGGGACACGGAGATGCCAACTTCGCCTCATATCCTTTTTCTTTAAGCGCATTGGCGGAAATCCAGTTTGCCTCCCAGAACTTACCTTCGTCAATAAGCCTGCGGGTTTCAGCCAGGGTATAGCTTATGTCCGGTAATTCATTCTTTATTCCCCAGTGCCACAATCTGCAGTGATTAATCAATATCGTCTCTTCAGCCACATTTCCGTACACAAGGGCTCCTATGACCCCATTACCCGATGGCAGGCCTTCCCGCCACATGTCCCCGTGCCACGAAGCAGGGGTCTTCAATATTATTGTGTTTCTTCCAGGATTCTTTTCAGATGAATTTGTGCATATCATTGTATCTTTTCCTCCTTACGTTTTTCCATGAATATTTGGTTTTCCGTGCATATCATGCATATCGGCTTGAAAATATATAACCATACAAATATATTACCCCACGATTCCCGAACGTTCCAGGCTTTCAATAAGAAACTTTTGCCCAAACAAATATACTCCAGCCAACGGAAGCACAGCCATAACCGCAGATGCGTTGTTAAGCACCGTAACCATTATTTCTTTTTCACCTGTGCTGGCCCTCTCAACCACATTTGCAAAAAGCTGGAGTTTGCTCATAAGCAAACCGGAATGAACCGTATCCGTCCACTGCCATGAGAATGATAGTATGAAGACCGTAACCAGCAATGCCGTGGCCGAGGGCAGCATAATCCTGTAAAATGTCTGGAAACAATTGCAGCCGTCTATGTAAGAGGCTTCTTCAAGCTCCTTGGGCATGTTCCTGAAAACTTGCCTGAACATGAATATGTATAAACCGTTTCTCAGGCCTATACCCAGCATGGCCATGATAACGGACGGCCACGGCGTGGAAATAAGGTTCAATCCGCCAAAAAAGAACCTGAACCTTATAAACAGTGGTATCATGATTGTCTGGGGCGGAACAATCAGGGTCAGAATAACACAGAAAAACAAAAGGGATTTACCTTTAAATTTAAACCTTGCAAACCCATAACCCACCAAAGCTGAAACTACTACCTGCAAAAGGGCTATGGCCCCTGAAAGTGTCGCAGTGTTAAGCAGGGTTTTAAAATATTGGGTTCTGATAATAACATTTCGTATGTTTTCCAGGGTAAAATATTTGGGTATAAATATGACATTGGGGTCAAGGAAGTCTTCAAAGCTTTTAAATGAATCAATTATTTTAACCATAAAAGGATATAATATTACATAACACAAGCCAATTATAATGCCTGCCCTGGCGATTTTCCATGCCAAGCCGGATATTCCTGCGGGAGTTAAATATTTGCTTTTAAGCCTTGTTATTTTTAAAGCTGTAAGATCTTTGTTTTTAACCGTCGTCATTGCCATTACCCCTTTTTTATATTAATCCAGGTAGCTTATTCTCCTTGATATGATTAATGTTACTAAACCAAGAACAGCCATTACTATGAGAAAATATATCCAGGAGAGGGCCGATGCAAAACCCATCCTGCCCCTTGCAAAAGCCACCGTGTGTATATAGCTCAGTACCCCGTAAACAGGGTTGGTGAAAGTATCAATAATTGTATATACAATGTTTACGAATATCATGGGGGTCAACATTGGAAAAGTGATTTTCCAGAATTCTTCCCATTTGGTGGCCCCTTCTATTTTTGCTACTTCAAAAAGGGACGGCGGGATGGACTGAAGGGCCGTGAGGAAAACCAGTATTTGCACTCCGGAGGAATTTGCAATATTGTATGTATTCTGCAGGGCATAAATAATGGCATTGGTTATGGATGGGCTTATACCCGAGTTCAAGAGCATAATCTGCATGTTAAGGGACGCTGCCAGCCCAATCTGGTCAAACATAAGCCCTTCCTCCGTAGTTTCCATAAATGCCTCCATGGCATTGTACATGGCGTTCGATTCCTCCACCGCTTTTATGATACCCGTTGAAAGAATGACGGGTAGGAAAAATATCATCCTTGCCAGTCCCCGTCCGTGGAATTTCTGGTTTAGTACATTCGATATAAAGAAACTGAACATTATTATAATCAACGTATCAAGAATGATACCCTTCGCTGCTGACAACAGCACCACCCTGAATTCGGTATCGGTCATGAAAGCATCGTAATAGTTTTTTAATCCCACATATTTCTGCACAATGCTCCCGAAATCAATCTTTACGTCATTAAAGGAGTAAATAAAAGATTCAACAAGGCAGGGCAGGAAAATTACAAAAAATCCTATTAAAAAGGGCAGGATAAATAAATACCCCCTTATATTCTTGTATAAAGCCGCCCCATTAAAGTTTATCTTATAAATTGCCTTGTTTTTCCCGCCGGATAAGCCCATATGTTTTCCCCCTTTCTCCATTGAACAGAAATGCCCGCCATCCTTGGCTGACAACGTTTCCTATTCTTAATTGACAACGGTATAGCTCAAGGCACCTATTTTTACATTGTCTACCACTGCATCGCTATAATTGTAGTTAATAAACACCCTCGTACCGTTTTCATATGTAATCCTGAACACGTTTTCCGCCACCTGGCAGTGGTCTGTTATTCTTTTGTCCGCAATTCCTCCCAGGTCAGCGTTTAGTTTGTTATATGAAGATATAATTCTTTCTATCCATATATCTGCATTTAGGGAATAAAAATCCAGATACCTGGTGTCCATGAAGACCGTATCATCGGCAGCAACAAGCATATAGCTCAGCCCTGCGCCATTTTCAACCACTTTTAGAAATGCTTTTTCATAATCCCTTGCCTGATTGATGGGTTCCCCTGTAAAATCCATATATCCTTTCAATACCATCCCTATAAAAGGAACTGATTGGCCTTCCAGCCTTGTATTGCTTGAAGAAAGGCTGACGTTGGTAAGACTGTCGGCATATTTTAATACATATGCGTTTCCCGAATCCATTTTTAGTTTATAGCCTTTAGCCGTTAATTTCTCAAGTTCATTAACGGTCAGTATTTTGACCTCTTCCCTCGTAAGTTCGCTGTCCTGGTTAAAATTTGAATTAAGATATTTCCCTACGGAAGATAAATAAATGTTCTTATGTCCCGTTTTGTTGTACTGTTTTATAAAGGAATCAATCACATAGCCATATTTTAAAGGATTTACCAGTGCCGCCATCCTCCGGTAGGCCCTTCTGTTATCCAAAGGGCTGTAAAATGTCATGATGGCGGAATTTTTATTTAGGAACTTGGAAAAATCACTTCCCGATGATATTCCGTTGCCCTTCTCGTATACCTTTGTTATATCCACATCGGTAAATACCAGGTTGCCCTTGCTCTCAGATTCCGAAATAAATTTCCTGTATCCATCCAAACCGCCGAGGCAGTTTTCTATTTTAACCCTTGCCGGAGACTTGTAATCAAGCCCGTTATTCATTACTCCCGAATATAATACTGATATTTTATTTATCCCTCCGGCATTAAGCTTGTCGATAATTTCACCCGCCTGTTCAAAGCTTGTTACCGCTATGTTTCTCTCTACCGGTACACCCAGCACCTTTACTTTTTTAGTTATTGAACCTATGAAATTAATGTCCAGGACAAGTTCCCGGCTTGCCTTGCCCCTTTCAATTATGCCCCTCTGCTCAAGATATTTCTGGTAATACCTTGCCATACCCGAGTAATTTGCGTCATCCCCATAAAGGAAGTGATACCTTACAACATAGGGTACAACCGGCGTTACCCGTGAAAAGGCAAGCGCAACCCCCTCCCTGTTGAAATTGTCATGCGTGAAATAATAAAAATATGGATACAAGGTGTTATAATCCCAATATGCATTATGAAGCATAATGCTTGCCCCACCCAGGGCTTCTCCGCTTTCCACAATTCCAAAGACCGCACAGTCCCCTGCTTTAAGTCCGAATACGGGAAATACTGCGTCATATCCGACGGCGGAAAGATCCTGGTGGTTTTTCGCAAAATCGGTTCCGTAAAAGGGGATATCCATGCTGTTTATTTTATAGACTTCAGTATCATTATATATTATTACGCCGCTGGCCTGGGGAACAAACAGGTAGCCTTCTTCATCCGGCCTTGTTGCGCCAAAACTCTGCAGGAAGTTGATTCTTGTTATATAATACCCCTCACCGCTTACAATATTTTTCGTATCTATGCGCGCAATTAAATCTCTGCCCTGCAGTTCATAAATTACCGGGATTTCGAAGTAGGGAGTGTTGTTATCATAATCCACCCCTCCCAGTTTTTCCGATTCCTGCTCTATTACTTCCCTTGTTATCCCGAGTATTTGGGTGATTTCAGCCACTTTTCTTTCCGAAACGGCTGAAAGATTGGGTTTTAAAATATATATCTGTCCCAGCTCCTCAATCCTGGGATATTTTTCTTTGTATTGATTTTTCTTGATAATGTCAAGCTTCTCGTATGTCACCAGTTCATAATTATTGGCAAAATTGCTGTACTGCATTAAATTTAATTTGCCTTCCTCAACCATCTTTTTTAGAATATCATCATAATATTTATAGCTTTCTATCGTAAAAGCCGGAACTATAAGTTTGTATCTGCTTTCTGACCCGAAAACGTATTTAACTGAAAGGGCCTTTCCGTTTTTATCCATATCAATTCTGCCATTTTGCTCAAAACAATCGGGATATGAAGACAAGGTACGAAACTTATGGTTTTTATCAGCATATTCAAGACTTATCTGGCTGAATAAAACCTTTTTGGTTTCATCTGATAAATTAAGTTTCTTTTCTTCTTCATACATGTAAGCTCCCTTGTTTGAGAAAAAAACCTTATTTGTCTGTTTGTCCAGGACGGCAATATCGTAATATTGGCCGGTATAAAGAGCCAGGTATTCGTTTTCAAGCTGGAGCTTCATCCGGTCCAAAATGCCAAGCTCCTCTTCGGAGGACTTGTATTTTTCGGACGATATGCCGTTTGTATCATAAACTACGGCATTTTCATCCGGCACATAATCATCATTGGTATACTTTTCCCTGGAAATAGCCGGTATTACATTGCAAGCCGTAAGGAAAACGGTATTAAATACAAGTAATAAAGCAAATATAACATATGCTGTGATTTTCCCGGAATCCATTGAAACCCCTCCTTTTCCGTTGCCGCCTCCCCATATGGTTCATATGGCTGCCGGCCTTCGGTCAGTAAGTTAACCTCATTATCAGCTCATCAACAAGCACCGTAATGAATATAAACACCTGCTGCAAAAGGTTAAAAAGCAACAGCACCAAATAGGCCATGGCTGCCATGCCTAGAACGGTAAAGATACATACCACAATTGCCCTGGTAAGGGAATATTGGTGGGTTACCAGCATGCCTGTAAAAAGCAGAAAACCGGTCCATATGAGGGATAGAGTATTTATCATATTGTAAAAAACCGCTTCCTCAAGTATGAAAAAGTTGCTAAGAAAAATAAGTATAAATTGAATGATAATATACGGTACCAAAGCATAACCTGTAGCCGTACATATATCTTTAAACGTGCCTTCTCCCTCGCTGAAACATGTTAAACACCAGTTGGATATGCACCAGAAAAAATATAAAACAAGGCAAGTTCCAATTGTTTTTAAAAAATTATAATTCAATCCTCCCGAAGTGTTAAAAAGGTAGCCCGAGTAAAAATTTGATGCTATGGATACAATAATTGCAGCCGCTAAAAGTATAAGGGCTGTCCTAAGGCTTCCCATGCCCTCATGCTTTATCTCCCAGAATCCTTTAAACGGGTGCACTGATAGGTACAATGCATATTTCAATTCCCTTAACAGGCTTCCAAATTCTTTTTTTATTATTACTGTTTTATTTGTCACTGTTTTATTTGCATTCTTTAAACTGTTGACAATATTCATACCCTTTCTCCTCCATATGTAATGAATATATTTGTTTGTATACTGCCGATGATAAGTCCTATATTCTGTCGATATAAAGCTTTAATTTTCGTACTGTGACCTTTATGAATACATACAGCAACAATCCTGCGATTGTAAAAAAGATAAAGGGGAATACTTCCTGCAGCCGTTCTTTTCTCAGCATCTCTTTAGCTTGCGAATAGCCTTCCCTGTAGCCGGCATATTCAAAGTAATGAAGGGCCTGCTCGTATTGTCCTTCGTCCATCTTGGCTTTTCCCAGCCCTATAAAGGCATACTGGAAGTTGGTATTCATTGCGGCTACCTCGCTCCATTTACTGTACGCAATGGAATAGTTCCCGTCTATATATGCTTGTATTGCATCAAGAATGGTTCTTCCGTAAACCGTGGGTTCAAAAACCATGATACTGCTCAGAGCATTATCCAGCACAAGAATCCTGTCTTCAAGATAATCTATTGCTATTGGCCTTTCAAAATTTCCCTTGTTATTTCCTATTCTACCGAATACATACAGTAAATTTCCTTCATCGTTATAGGTGAATATTTTTCCTTCGCTGCTGTCCAAAAGGCTGTAAATTTTGCCCGGTCCCAGGGCCACATCGATTATTTTTGACGGATTTTTGAGAAAGATTATGTCACCTACCGGCGGAAATGCCCCTTTCTTTTTCAACACATCCTTTCCTGCTGAATTAATCTTTTTTATGGGAGATACTGATTCATTGCCGGAAATGGCATCATTAATTTCTTCTGCTGAAAGAGATGAGATTGTTCCCCAGAGGAAGCCCTTATCATCGATTTTTAAGTTATTATATTCCGTTGGAACAAACTGGGCCATCTGTTCTCTTTGTGCCCTGGTGGATATCATCCGCCAAAACCTGTCCATGGCAGTAAGCCTAACTCTAGGTGCGCCTGTATACCCCATAAAATTACCGTTTGAATCAAATTGCATTATTCCCATGTTAATATTCCTTGCTACAACCGATATCCTTCCTATTCCGTCCACAACCAGCTTAACGGGAAGGAAAGAGTCCACGGTTGCTGCAACAACATCCTGAGGTTTTTCAATTACGAGCAGGATATTACCCTGCATATCCGCTTTTATTATCCTTTTGTTACCCGTATCAGCGATGTACAGAAGCCCGTCACCGCTTACAAATATGCCTTCAGGTTTGTTAAGCGGAGATTCCTGCCCGTTCAGATAAAATTTTTCAATGATACGGGTGCTGTTTAAATTGCCGTCATAAACAAGAATTCTGCCTTTATCCGAGTCAAGTATGTAAACATGCCGGTTCCCGGCAACAAACATATCAACCGGATTAGTGGCATATGTGCCGTCAGGGCAGAGAAGTTTCACTTCCCTTTTATACTGATAGGGGTCGGGTATAGGTACTGCACTGAGCCCATCCGAATCAAGTTTGTAAATATAAGCCCTGTCCCTTTCCGTAATTGGGAAATTCGGGTTTGCATACGCAATTCTTGGGACAAACTGTATGAAAACCGATAAAGCTACTACCAGCATGATTGGAAATATATATAACTTAGCATTGTTCTTAACATTATTCTTTACATTATTTTTATTATTAGCATTTTTTATATTATTTTTAGCATTTTTTATAACATTATTTGCATTACTTACTTTATTACCCATATCCGCCCCACCTCAATCCTTCATCCCTGATGTAGCCATTGTTTCAATTATATTTGACTGGGATATAATAAAGACCATCAGCGGAAAAAGAATCATTATAACCGAAATTGCCGCCCCGATTCCTGCCCTTGAAAGTCCTCCCAGCGATATCTGGCTCAAGGCATAAGGCAATGTCTTCTTGCTTTCGGTGTAGATATATGGAGTTGCCCCGGTATTCCAAAGATTCTGCACCGAAAATATCATAAGAGTAAGCCATGCCGGCTTGACTATTGGCATTACTATCTTCCAGAACTTATCCCATTCCGTTGCCCCGTCTATATCAGCGCTCTTCAGCAGTTCATCGGGTATCATTTGATCCATGAACTGCTTCATCAAAAACAATCCCAGGGTGGAGCCAAAAGCCGGTATAATAATTGATAGATATGAATCAATAAGACCAAGTGTGGACATAACAAGGTAGTTCGGGACAGCCAGCACTGCACCGCTGAACATGAGAGAACTCCTGATCAGCCTAAAAATCATATTCGATCCAGGAAACTTATACTTGCTGAGTGGGTATGCTGCCATCGAAGCAAGGATAATATGCCCTGCCGTTCCCGCTATTGTTATAAAAAACGTGTTGAATATGTACCTTGACATGGGTATCCATGAATCGGTCATAAGCCTGAAAAGGTCATAATAGTTTTTTAGTGTGGGATTTACGGCAAAAAATCTCGGCGGAAACAGCCACAGCTCATTCAACGGCTTCAATGACATATTCACCGCGAAAATAAGCGGCAGCATCATAACGGCAACAAACACCAGGAGAAAAAGGTACAGTGCAATATCTCCCCTTACGGACCTTGAAACTCTTCTTTTCATTATTTTTCTCTTTTTCTTTATTCCCATTATCTTCATACCTATCATTCCCCAACCTTATTTATTAATTTCCTTACAGCCATATTGCTGCTTATCATAATGATGAAAAGTACGGTTGCTATGGCAGAAGCATATCCCATTTCAAATTTTGTTGTGCCGTAATCCTGCAGGTGCAATACCACGGTGTGCGCAGAGTAGTCCGCGCTTATTGTTCCTGTAAGCCCTGTTACAACAGAACCTATGTTGAATGAACCGGTTATGCTTATGACTGCACCGAACAAAAGCTGGGGCTTCATAAGGGGTAACGTCACATACCACAATTCCTGCCATCTGTTAGTTATACCGTCAACGGCACCGGCTTCATAGTATTGCCTGTCAATGCCCTGGAGCCCAGCGATAAATGAGAGAAACTGTGTTCCCAGGCTTCCCCACAGGATAACAAATATAACTATCGGTACAATATAATCGGGGTTTTCAAGGTATTTAATTGGTTCATTTATAATGCCCCATTTCAAAAGAATGGCATTCAAATAACCTGTTGCGTCCGAACTGAAGAATATTCTGAATATGTTAGTCATCCCGCCTGCAAGGGACGGGGCATATAAAAGGACTGTAACTATCACCCTGAGGGTCCTCGGTATGTCATTAATCAGCCATGCCATAAATAACGCTATCATATAACTTACGGGGCCGGTAACAACGGCAAACATAATCGTATTTGCCAGGGATTTGATGAAAATCCTGTCATCCACAAAAAGCCTGAAGTAATTTTGCAACCCTATAAACCTGGGAAATTCAAGTATATTAAAATATGTGAAACTCAGGCACATGGACATGACCACGGGGACTACCGTAAAAGCCACAAAAATAACCAGGTATGGCATTATAAAAAGGTACTGCATTTTATGTTTCTTGGCAATGCGCCATTTACAGGCTAAATCAGCCTTTATTCTCCGCATTATATTTCTTTCGCCTGCTGCCGGTCCTGCAAATGCTTTATTGCTGACTGTCGGTTGATTGAACACTTTTTCTCCCCTCCAAAGCCAGTTTAATCCGCTAATCCAAACTCCCTACGTTTATAGGCCAATTCCTTGTTAATGTCATACACATATTTAAGGAGGGTCTCCCTTGGTTCAGTCTTTTTATTAAGCACGGATAATCTTGCAAAATTAAGATTTCTTTCGGTATAATAGCCACCTAGTACCTGCGGAATACACTTAAGATTCTGTGCTTGGGCAAGCAGGTTTTTCCTGTCAGCCACAGAAAAGGGAACTAGCTGAAG
>Ga0134092_1000096_pt1 | contig 84596 bp, 75 predicted proteins | sample 3_6taG_FD_94454 | JGI IMG/M metagenome (GOLD analysis project Ga0134092, IMG submission 94454) | Switchgrass degrading microbial communities from high solid loading bioreactors in New Hampshire, USA - 3_6_20_6_A3 metaG | ecosystem: Engineered > Bioreactor > Semi-continuous > Anaerobic >... | reverse complement strand
TCACTCTACTTCGCGTTGTAAAGTTACCATGTACACAAATATAATCATTTTCATTTGTCATATTTAATTCTGCGTCATAATACGTAATAGAATAGTTACCTCCTATATCTAACCTTCCTCCATCGATTGTTAATTTCCCTTCTTGATTTAGATTACCTTTTACATTTAGATTATACTCATTCATGCATACACTATAAGTTTTTATAGCTAAACTCCCATAAATTCTATTTTCATATAAAACAGTTTTTGAACTTATTTTTCCTTCACCTGTATTAATCAAAACCCTTCCACTATTGCCAATATCATCATTAGCTAAATTTAATGCTCTTACCTCAAATATATAATCACTATTAGGACTTAAGCTATTAACATAATACAACATTTCTCCTCGTGGCAATGCCTCTACTACATCATAATTAGCACCATTTAGCAACACTTGATACTTGCTTGCACCATCTACAGCATTCCAAATTATTTTTGCAGTAGTTGAATTACTACTATCTATTTCTGCATTTACCTCAATTGGTTTTTGTGGTGCACTTATTACCCTTATAGTTTCACTCCAGGTACTATTTTTTCCATCTACATACTCTACATAAACTTTGTAAGAATGTTTTGTATTTCTAATAAGATTATTATGGGTAAAAGATGTTTTTGTAACATTGTATGTAAAAATGCCATCTACACATACTACATACCTTTTAGCATTGTTCACTTTATTCCATGCAATAGTTATTGAGGCAGTACCATCTTCATTTAATATATTCTCTATTACCTTAAAACTTGAAATTTCATTTAAAAGAGTAGCTACCCTGATAAAAACTTTATCAGAGCAATTTCCACCTTCATCATAAGCTTCAACACTATATTCATATTCTTGCCCCGGTAATAATCCTTCTCCATTGTTGTCATCAACAAAAGTTGTTTCATGAGTACTTCCTATCAGTTCATTGTCACGATAAACATTATATCCTACCACACCTACATTATCTGTAGATGCTTCCCAAGTAAGAGTAACTTCCTTATCTGTTGCTATAGCCTCCAAATTTTGAGGTGTAGATGGTTTTTCTGTATCTTCTTCATATATTGGTGTTGGAGTTGGTATCGGTTCCGGTGTAGTTTCTTCCGTTGATGTTGGCATTGGAGTTGGTGTTGCATTCTTCTTTGCTGCCGGAAGATCTTCCGGTTTTATTCTGCCTAACAACAATTGCTTCATATAAGCATAATCTATGCTGTTAATTACGCCATTACCGTCTAAATCTGCTGCAATTTCATTAGGTAAAGTTTTTGTCTTCCCCAATAAATACATTTTCATATATGCATAATCTATACTGTTAATTGAACCATCAGCGTTTACATCACCATAAAGGATGTCCGTCATTTCCAATAACAGTACAGGTTGTATCGAATCAGAAGTATCATTTAACTGCAAATCATCAGTTATTGAATCAAGTTCTGTATCATCCGATATAATATGCTCATTTGAATCGGATAACACATCACTTTGGTAAACTTCCTCACCACTTTCAAACTGTTCATCGTTTATACTTTCTGTATTCTGTTCAACTTCTTCCTCATTTTCAATAATTAAAGGATTAATTATCTGTTCTGTTGTACTGCCTTGATTATTTTGTGATATATTTGTTACTTCTTCGGTGTCTCCACCTTCATTATTATCTTTTGTATAAGGATCTGCCGTTAAAATCTCTTCCTCTTCAGTCTGTGGAACATTTTCCTCAAAGACTGCCTCTGAAGAAATTATTTCCCCACTATACTCTTGATTTGCTGCTTCTACTCTGCCTAATCCAAAAGGATTAAATACACTAGAAGTTAAAATTTGGGCAGCGAAAAACAATGAAATGATTGATGATACCATTCTTTTCTTTCTTGACATCAAACTTTTTCTCCCCTCACAAATACAATTTTATATATTTTGAAAAATTTGTTTTAGATATGATGTAAATTTTACCTACAAAAGTTTATCAAAAAAATTTACATTTGTAAATAAAAAAAAGAAAAGACTCGCATCTACTGGCCTACGAGTCTTTTCATATATGGTTAACAGTTTGTCGAATTAATTATAAAATATAACTATTTTTACCAAAAGTCAATACTTTCGTATGTTTTACTTTCCAAACATTACTATATTGTGTTTAACATGTTATAACACTACAAAACACTATTTAAGTTGAACAATGGTTACTCCATCTTCTCCTTCCCCATATTTTCCAAGCCTATAAGAACTTACTCTTTTATTGCTTCTTAGATACTGGTGTATTCCATTCCTCAAAATTCCGGTACCTTTACCGTGTATTATACATATTTCAGGAAGGCCGGAAATAACTACATCGTCTAAGTACTTATCAATAACTTCTAAAGCATCATCAAGCGGCATACCTCTTACATCTATCTCACTGGTGATATTTTTTGCCTTAGATACACCTATTTCTCCGGCTCCTGTCCTATAAACCTGTTCTTTCTGTTCGTCAACCAATTTTAAATTGGTAATATGCACATTTATTTTCATAATTCCAACTTGAACAATTGCTTCACCGTCTTTATCAGGAGGTGTTATAACGGTTCCCCTCTGATTCAGATTGACAATTAACACGCTGTCTCCAGGCTTAAGGTTTTTAGGAGGTTTAACAAGGGTGTTCTTGGGAATAATAGTTTTACTCAAGGCATCTTCTATGGTATCAATTTTGTTTTTGAGCTTAAGCCTCATCTCCTCAGCGGCCTTTTGACTTTGCATACTTTCCTTTTCTCTTTGAATCCTTCTCATCTCGGAAAGTATATTGTCAGATTCCCTCTTTGCATTGAGTAGTAGCTTTCTGGCTTCTTCCCTTGCCTCCCTTATAATCTTCTCCTTGCTCTCTTCTAATTTTCTCTTTTCCTTCTCTATTTCGTTTTTCAATTTTTCCGCTTCAAGTTTTAAAAGCTGAGCCTGCATTTTTTCGCTTTCCGATTGATTGAGATTCTTCTCAATGTTCAAAAGCATATCTTCAAATTTGATTTCTTCACTTGTAAGATAGCTCTTTGCCCTCTCAATCACCGAATCAATAAGCCCTAATCTTTTTGATATTGCAAAGGCATTACTTCTGCCCGGTACACCTATTAAAAGTTTGTAGGTTGGCTTTAGGGTTTCAACATCAAACTCACAACAGGCATTTTCAACATAAGGTGTGGTAACCGCATAAACTTTGAGCTGACTATAGTGAGTAGTGGCTACAACAGTACAGCCCTGTTCCTTTAGATGCTCCAATATCGCCATCGCCAATGCGGCACCTTCGGTAGGGTCTGTACCGGCCCCCAACTCATCAAAAAGAACCAGAGATCTATCATCTACACTTTCCAGTATGTTTACAATATTTTTCATATGGGATGAGAAGGTACTTAAACTCTGTTCAATACTTTGTTCATCACCAATATCGGCAAACACCTTGTTAAATATACTTATCTCCGTTCCTTCATTGGCGGGAATATGAAGGCCTGATTGGGTCATAAGTGCAAAGAGCCCTACAGTTTTAAGGGTTACTGTTTTACCACCGGTATTAGGCCCTGTAACAACAAGGGTGTGGAAGTCTTCTCCTATCCAAAAATCTATAGGTACTACAGTTTTGGGATCAAGCAAAGGGTGTCTTCCCTTTTTAATAGTGATTTTCCCTTCACTGTTTAGCTTAGGACAAACACAATTATATTCCAAACTTAGCTTTGCTTTTGCAAAAATAAAGTCAAGCTTTGCCAACAAGGTAATATTGGTATTAAGTTGTGTCGCTATCTCCGCCACATCAGCGGATAATTCCCGAAGTATTCTTTCAATCTCTGCCTGCTCTTTTAATTTTAGCTCCCGGATGGCATTATTGGCCTCTACAACAGCCATAGGCTCTATAAAGAGCGTCGCCCCACTAGCTGACGAGTCATGAATAAGACCGGGTATTTCAGCTCTGTACTCCTGCTTGACCGGTATGACATATCGGTCTCCTCTCACAGTAACTATCGGATCTTGCATGTATTTTTGATATTTGGGAGACCTAATCAGTTCGTTAAGTTTGTCCTTAATTGAATTCTGTGCATGGCGTATCTGCCTTCTGATGTTTCCCAATGCAGGGCTGGCATTATCGGATATCTCTTCTTCGCTCACAATGCAAAGATTAATTTTTTCCTCAACTCTTTTAGCAGCTTCAAGACATCTAATCAATTCACCGACAATATTGTCTTCTTCCTCTTTAATATTGTCTCCGCTGGAGTAGTTTTTCAAGTTTCTTACTGCACGCAATACATCTGCTACTCTTACCAGTTCTCCCGGATTTAACATTGAACCTATTTCAGCTCTTTTTATACTGTCCTTTATATCATGGATGCCTCCTAGCGGCGGACTTCCTCTCCTTGATATAAAGCTTACCCCATCACTGGTTTCCTTCAAATTTATCTTAACTTTTTCAATATCATTATCCGGCATCAGCTGCCTGGCCAATTCAGAGCCTAGACTTGATGCTGTAAGTGACACCAGTCTGTCTATTATTTTATTATATTCCAAAATCCTTATAGTTTTCTCATTCATATATGATATTACCTTTCCTCACGGTTATTATTAACATTTAATATGGAAGAATCACATATACAATACTATTTTTTATAATATTTTTTCATAATATTATAGCAAAAAAAAACTGTAAGTAAAATATATAATGCTCTCAATTGTAGTATTATACTATATTACACTGCAATTAACACCACTTACAAAATTGATATATAAATGGCAAATAATTTTCTGCATAATTTTTTTGCCCAAAGAAAATTCTATATCTATAAAAATGAAAGTTTTTAAGCATAAGAAATCAACAATATGTAAGCAAAGATTTTACGAGGAGGTTTCAACATTGACCAATGAAAAAACACTGGAAATTATAAAAAGCTATATTGATGATATTAAAGAATTTCAAAATAATCCCGAGTGTAGTTATGAAAAAAAACAGCATATAAAAAAAGCATTGGAAGCATATGAAACCTTATTTGAAGACGCCAAAAAAGGCAAGTTGGACCCCGATGTCTTACACGAAAATATAACAAGTTTTATGTATATGCTGCAGTAATATTAAGCACCTTGTCCCTTAAAATGACTTTTGACCAATTCAATGGCGCAATCTATGTGGTATGGTAAAGGTTCCTCTTTTATACCTGCCACTTCAATATTACAGCGATTTAAAGGTATTAATACTTTCTTGGCCGGGCTTGAAGCAATAGCTTCTGACATCTTTGGTGTCAACTCTCCCATCATTGCATTGGCAACTATTATACCGATAGCCCCAACAATTATATCAACCTTGGCAGAATTGACAACTATTGCATTTTCTCCTGACGCACCTTCATTAGCACCAGCTTTAAGCATTAGCATTGTGGCTGCTGCATTTGTGCCTAAAGCAATAATATGTGCTTCAGGTAGTTCTCTTCTAAGTTTCTCCACTATAGCTTTGCCTATGCCTCCACCCTGGCCGTCTATAACAGCTATTTTCATTCCATCACCCCTACGACAATTTATTATAGCTAATGACAAGTTTTTTATGTTAAGAAGAAAATTTTTTTCATAACATTATACCATAGAATATAATTAACCGACACCTAATTTTAGATGTCGGTTAAAAAAATTTGTAATACCTAATATACTCATTTATACATTTTTTCAAGACTTTCCACAACGGCTTTTTTCAGTGCTTCAGCTGCCTTTTCCTGATAAGCGGAAGTCTTTAACTTAGCAAGTTCTGTATTGTTGGACATATATCCTATTTCCGCAATTACCGCCGGCATGTTGGAAGTTCTTAGAACAGCCAATCCCGGGCGTTCAATAACACCTAAATTTTTAGCTCCCAAAGTATTTACCAGATATTTCTGCACAATACTTGCAAACTCATAGGAAGATAATTTGCCTTTGGTTTTTGATGAACTGGGATAATACAATGTCATGCTGCCGGTGACATTTGATGCCCCTGCGTTGTTATGAATACTAACAAGCAAATCGGCATTTTTATTATTTGCCAAATCAGATCTTTCATATAGTCCCACAGTAGCATCATTTGTTCTCGTCATATAAGTCACAATTCCTAATGCTTTCAGTTTCTCATTCAGTTTTTTTGCAATGCTAAGATTTAAATCTTTTTCATTTACTCCGCCATATACTGCACCGGCCTGTGTTCCGCCATGCCCGGCATCAACTACAACAATACGGCCTTTAACACCGGAAGAATTACCTCCACTAGCAGGTATTTCTTCTTGTACTTCTTTTGGCATTTCACCTAAATACACTGTAGCAGTTTTTTGATTCCATCCCACTGGAATATTGAATGTTTCCGAAACAAATCTAACGGGAACCATAACAGTACCATTGTACAGTACAGCCGGTGCATCCATTCTCTTTATTTCACCGTTTACATAACTATTTATATAACCTATATACATTATTATCTCGTCATTACCTTTAGTAATTACCAGTCTATTCCTTGCCGCATTCCAATCCACTTTTGCTCCAAATTCCGAAAAAACAGTTCTTACAGGTACCACCAGGCGGTCATTGATTGAAATTGGATCCCTCTCCAAATTTAGTACCAGTCCGTCAACAGCTATTTTAGAACTGGAGGTAATTCCCCAAACCCCTGAAAAGTATTGACCGGCTGCATAAGTCTGTCCCATACTCAGTAAGAAAGTAGCAATAATTATTGTCAGTAATAATGTTCTCTTCATAGTTTACCTCCACTAATCAACGATGGTTTACGTGATACATTTCGCCATAATATAATTCGCTATACTTTTTGTATATCCTTTATGTAAATTTTGTTATATAAATACCAAAGTATGGGATGTGTCAAAAAAATCTTCAAAATTGTCCTTTGAATCAATTACTTTACGGGAATTGAACTACAAAAATTATACAGGCTATTTTTGAAAGGATCTTATTTATATACCTTTTTTAATCTTTAAGGTTCTGCGAATAGGAGGGAATATCCAAAATCCTAGCGCCATTGCTACAAGACAAGCCCCCATTGCGGATAAGATAGGTAATATGGAATAATACAATTCTGCCAAAGATATGTTTGGATTTGATTTAAATAACATTGATAATTTTATGATAATAAATATAAACAAAAAGGCAATTCCGGTAATTTGAAATATGAAATGCTGCTTTAACAAATTTAAGATGGATGCGGAAATTAAAACCACAAAGAAAACTGAAACAGAATAATTTATAGTCAGTTCATACATAAACTTCATTCCTCACTTTTTAATCATTCTGTATACCTCAGGTATATTTTATATTGTTTGGTAATCTATTTCAACATATTTCCCTATGTTCTATATTCATGATTGGTTAACTATATAGAATTTTTCAACTCCAATAAATTGCTAAAAGCCATAAAAAATAACTTCCACTATACTTTGATATCAAGCACAAGTGGAAGTTATTTTTCTCGATATATTAAATATCTATTTAAAATTCCTTTTTAAAACTATATGAGTTATTTTATCTTGTTTCCTCAATTATGCTATTAATCTTTTCAACAACCTCATCTACTGCTTTTTTGGTATTTTCATAATCATACGCACCATTTAAGCCCATAACATTATCCCAGATTTTGCTCAAACCTTCTTTAAAATAATTTTCTGCAGGTCCCCATGAAGCAATGGATGGATAAGCTTTAGCATATTTCATTTGCTCTTTAAATACTTTAAATAACTCATGATCGGAAATTGAAGGATCTTCATATGCTTCCTTATTAGTCGGAAGGTTACCGGTAATTTTAGCATAAGCTATCTGTGCTTCCTTGTCACTCAAATAATCACAAAGTGCTATGGCAGCTTCTTTATTTTTCGATGATTTGAATACAGAAAGTGTACTGCCTCCAAGAAATGCCTTTCTACCGGCAGGACCTTCAGGAATTAAAGCAACTCCTATCTTATCAATCAGGTCATTTACGCCATCTTCTTTATTCTTCTCAAGAGTTGCTATATTCCAAGGACCTATTATGGAAACTGCATATGCTCCATTAACAAAGGCTGCTTCAACATCGTTTGTGCTTTTCTCCAGTGAAGCTTTATCCATTAACCCTTCCAAAGCTAGTTCCGAATAAAATTTGATTCCTTTTAGTGCTTCCGGAGAATTGAACTTAACTTCTTTACCGTCTTCTGATATAAATTCTCCCCCTGCTCCATAAATCCATGGTGTAAAGTTATGTAGAACATTCCAATCATTTTTACCGGGCATACCCAGTGCCGGTAATTTCACTCCATCAATTTCAATATTGTTTAATTTTTGCAGGGCTTCTTTGAATTTATCCCAAGTGGCAAAATCAGTTTCAGGATTCACACCGGCTTTTTCACAAGCATCTTTTCGATAAAATATTACCCTTGTCTCAGCAAACCACGGTACAGCAGTTTTTTTATTCGAACCATGAAGGCCTGTCGTATCAAGAACCGATTCTTGAAATTTACTCCAATCAATATGATCAGTTAAATCTTCTAAAGCATCCATATAGGAAATAGCTCCAACCCAAGTTGTCCCAAGCTGAGCTATATCAGGAGCATCTCCCGTCGTAGCCGCAGCAGTAAGCTTTCTCCAGGCAGCACCCCAGTCAACAACAGTAGCAGTAATTGATAATTCCGGATTAGCATCTAAAAAAGGCTTACATACATTTAACAAATCGTTGTCCGGTGAAGAACTGTTGGGCATTGTCCAAATCTTAATCTTGCCGGAATAACTCTCCGTTTTAACTTTTTCTTGAGTTTTCTTAGTGCTATTAGGCGATACAATCCGTTCCGATTGCTTCGTCTCCTTTTTGCATGCACCTAAACTCAGTAAAAGAGATACAATAAGAAAAAATGTAATTACCTTTTTAAGCATGTCTAATCCTCCTAGTATAATAAAATAGAAACAGTATAGCATTAATTTGCAAAAATAAATTAACTGAATTAAAGTAATTATACCTAATTCCATTTTAAGATAAAATTTTATTTACTTTTAATTATCATCAATTAAAATTGCTTCCTCAAGATATAGAGTGACTGAAAGAAAAGTACATTTAAATATTATTTTGCAAATATTGATTATAAAGTACATATGCAACGAATACCAGATTGAGACGCTTATATACATATAAATTATAAGACGGTTTTGATTTAGAATTTTTGATTACATAAAATTGATTAAAAGTATCATAATTTTATCTTAATTCAAATATTTATAAATTTCAACTATTGTATTTCTTTAATCAACATATTAATTATGTGAACCAACAGATATAACACTTTATAAATTCAAAAAGTAAAAGTATATCATCGGCGTGATATACTTTTATTGTCTATTTTTCAAAATATAATCCAGAATAGTATGAGCATTTTTGTTTTTCATAACATCATCACTATCTGTTTGTTTAGGAAGTCTTATTGCAAAGTAGTAATCTTCAGGAAATCCCATTTCCATAAGCAAATCCATTTCTTTTACCGGAAGGGCATAAACTTTATTGCTATTTGTTCCATCAGGATCCGCCTTTACTTCAGGATAATTACTAAGGTCAATATTGTACTTATTTACGTAATCATCAAGAGGTTCAAACAACTGATGATTTATTACCGGTAAAAGTGTTTCTTTATCCAACAAGAAAATTTGAGAAATACCTATAACAAACTCTATTTCAAGTCGTGAAGCTGTTAATGGAAGAATTGAAACAACGGCTTTTTCTTTATCTTTTCCCTGTATTAGTGATTCAAAAAGAGCCTTTTTTTCGTCTACATTCTGTAATACAATTTCATTATTTCCTAAGACATAACCGATTTCCAAATCAGCTTCCCCGCCGGAGTCGCCACTTGATGCTATAGCAATTGTTATAACAGCAATTATAGCTATAATTACTTTATACTTATGATAATACCAGAAATTTTCAATCTTTTTTCTCAACATTTTTCTTGTGCTTACCCCTTTCAAATCATTAAAATATTTATATCTTAGGTAATAAAAATTACTCGCAAATTACACCCTATTCATTTTAATGACGCAAAAGCTTTTAAATCACAATTTTATAAAAGTAATTACCACAACCTATTTTACATTAACTATTCTAAAATTCCCATAGACATTTTTCAATTAATATCTAGTTTCAGAATTATTTTTCTTTTGTTTTATCGGAAGAGCTCTAGTATTAGAAAAATTTCAAAAACTTAGATTTAGGGATTTCTACATGGTTTTATACCATTTAAATTAAAGTTTCGATTTGTAATATTTAACTCCTTAGTTTATAATGAATTTGAAATAACTATAAAACTATGGGAGGATAAAATGGATATATTTATTGAAAGAATTGTTGCCAAAAAGAAAGATTATGTGGATTACCTGATTATATTAGCAACCATTATAATTTCCTTTATTGCTGCTTTCATAATTATATATATGGCCGGTCCTATTTTTTTCGGAATAGGACTCGCATTAGTAGCCGCTTTAGGCTATATCGGTTATCGCATTATTACATCAAGAAACATTGAATACGAGTACTCCCTTACAAACGGCGACTTGGAGATATCTAAAATAATTGCAAAGAGAAGAAGAAAAAGAATTTTCTACGGTAGCTGCAAACAGTTTGAAGTAGTAGACAAGGTATCTAGCGACAAACATAAAAGAATTGCTAACAGTGAAATCAGTAAAATTTATGCGGTAAGTTCAATGAAATCTCAAGATATATATTTCTTTATATCCAATTATAACGATAGAAAAATTATTATTTATTTTGAACCCGATGATGAAATGCTAAATAAAATTAGGACTTTGAACAGAAAAGCATTTTTATAATAGAGCAAAAAGTTTTTTATAATAAGGGAAGCCTAAAGGCTTTCTTATTTATTTTGTGTTCATTGAATATAAGACAGTGGCAAAAAATACCTTAAAGAATATTCATATGACAAAAAAGTGAGTAGAAATTTCTACTCACTTTAAATATATTGATCTTATGCACATCTTTGGCAAACTCTTCTATACTTATTATCCTTTTACTGAACCTGCAGTAACTCCACCGATTATACGTTTTGAGAACAAGGCAAATGCTATCAATATAGGCACAACTGAAAGAGCAATTGCCATATATGCCGCTGAAAAGTCTGTTCTATATACACCTTTCGCATTGGCAACAAGAATTGGAACTGTATGAAGGCGTTCTTTTCTTAAAACTATCTGAGGAATCAACAGTTGGTTCCAGGAATTTATAAAGTTGAACATTCCCATTGTTGCAATAGAAGGGCTTGCTATTGGCAATACCATCTTGTTAAATATACCAAATTCGCTTGCTCCATCTATTCTCGCAGACTCAATTATTGAATCCGGAAGTGTAGAATCCAAATATAGCTTAACAAAATAAACAAACTGCGCACTAGCTATCATTGGTATTATAAGTGCCAATAAGTTATTGAGTAAATTTAATTTTTGAACAACATCATAAAAACCGATTACTCCAAGCTGAGGTGGTATCATCATAGAACACAATATCACCCAGAATAATGTCTTATTTCCCACAAATTTATATTTTGAAAACCCATAAGCAGTTAATGTACCGAAATAAGCAAGTAAGGCCGTTCCTACTCCGGATACAATCAGGCTGTTTACAAAGCCCCTCCATATGTTAACCCTTTCCTTCATTTTCATATAGTTGGCCCAAGCATATTTCCCCGGGAGAAAATTCAACCCTTGTGCAATAGCTTGATTGTTATGAGTTGCATTTATAATCATAAAATAGAACGGTAGAAAGCATATAACTGCCAGTCCAATTAAAAAGATGTATAAAAGAATATCCCCTATACCAAGTCTGCTGCTGCTACTTTTATATTTCTTTTTGGCTAACGTACTCATTAAATACTATCCCCCCTAATTAAGCTTCTTTCCGATTAATAAATTTCAGAGCAATAAGAACGACAATAAATATGTGCACAAAAAGGCCTATAGCTACAGCGGAAGCATATCCCAAATTATAGTTTGTGAATCCTTGCCTATATATGTGCATTACCATCGTAGTTACTTTGTTTTGGGGAGCTCCTGTTCCATTTGTCAAAACTTGTGGAATATCGTACATACTTAATCCACCAATTATTGACGTTACAACTTGATAAGTCATTATAGACTTAAGCTGCGGAAGAGTAACGAATTTAAAGGTCTGCCACTTATTTGCACCATCAACCTTAGCCGCTTCAAATAGTTCTTCAGGAATAGACTTTATTCCTGCCATGAATATAATCATGGTGTATCCAAACCACATCCATGTTAATATTGTAGAAACTGATAATCTTGTCGCCCAGACATTTTGTAGAAAATAAAACGGTTCTTTACGTAATTTTAAAGCTATCAAGAGGTCATTAACCGCACCGTTAGGATATCCCAAAAGGAAAGAGAACAATGCAGCTATTGACGCCATAGTAACTAGATTAGGCAAGTAATAAATAGCCCTAAAAAATTCTTTTCCTTTTATCTTATTACTCCTATCTGTTAATAAAACAGCTAATGCCAAAGCACCTACAAACTGAGGAATAACATTGCATATCCATAATATCCAAGTATTCTTTATACTTTGAAGGAAAATTCCGCCCTCTAAAACATCCTGAAAAAGTCGCTTATAGTTTTTTAAACCTACCCATACCGGAGGAATTGTAGCACCCTGCCAGTCAGTAAAACTCAAATAAAAGGTCTTAAATATTGGGTAAATTATAAATATAGACATAACGATAAAGAAAGGCAATATAAACAAATATCCATAAAGGGCGTATTTATCATTTCTAGTTAGACGTTTAAACAAAGAATATAACCTCCCCATATTAATTCTTTGCCCTATTACCCATTTGATGGGGGTAATAGGGCAACAGATGCCTTCAGTTTAGTCACTTAACTACCTTATTGCCAATTATTCAACTGTTATTTGTTCTCCAAGGTCACTTCTAACCTGATCCTTGAACTGAGCCCACATTTGATCTTCATTAATATTACCAGCAAGATAGCTAAGCATTGCGTTTTGGAATGCATTTGTAATCTGATCATCAAATTCTGTAATTATTTTACCGTTGATACCAGTAATCATAGGTCCAAAGAATTCATATGGGTTTTGATTTACAGTCTTGCTTATCATTTCAGGATCTTTTGATAATTTTTCAATTGCAGCACGGTTACTGATAAAGTCACCGCTCTTCTTAGCCCATGCTACTGATTGATCTTCATCAAGTGTAATGAATTTTATAAATTCCCAAGCAAGTTCTTTGTTTTGGCTCTTGCTGTAGATTCCGAACCAAGTACCACCCCAAGTATATGGAGCTGGTGCTTCTGCAAGACCCCAGTTACCTGTTCCTTTATTAGCTTCTGATTGGTTAACATCGATAATCCATGGTATACCCCATGTTGGTATTGCATATGCAAAGTGAATATCATCTTCAACTGCTGCTGACCATTGAGGAGTCCATGCTTCCAATGCTCCTTCAGCACCTATATCTCTTAATTCTTTTGCTATTTTAACAAATTCTTTAACTTTATCATCTATAGTTAATTTTCCGTCTACTACCCAACCTTGCTCACGAGCACCTAAGTACATTCTCATCAATTCAGCCATACCTGGGAAGAGTTTTGCTTTTCCGCCACTTGATTCTACGAGTTTCTTACCGGTTTTAACAATTTCGTCAGCGGATGAGAACAATTTACCTATTTCTTTTGGATCATCAGTTTCGAAATATTTTTTAGCCATTTCTCTCTTGTAACCAACAGCTGCTGCAGTTGCTTGGTGAGATAATGCTCTAACTACACCATTGTTATCAGTACCGATTTCAACAGTATAAGGAACTAATTTGGATTTTAATTCATCTGTACTCATGAATTTTGAAAGATCTTCGTATGCATCAGGAAGGTTAACAAATCTTTTAACAAAAGCTGATTCTGCTGCGAATACATCAGGTACATCTTGACCGGATCTTAATGCAGTAGTTATCAAAGTCTGATAAGCTCCATTGGTATCTGCAGTAACCTGCAAATCAACTTCTACATTTGGATACTTCTTTTTGAATTCCTCAACAAGTGGTGATGACTCATCGTTGTTAAAGTGTCCGATAACTAATTTTCCTGTAAAATCCTCTGGCTTTTTAGCTTGATTTCCTGCATCAGTAGTCGCTTCCGGAGCATTTGTAGCTGGTGGATTTGTCGCTCCTGGATCTGTCTTATTTCCACAGCCTGCCATCAGCGAAGTAATCATAAGACCACTTAGTGCTAAAGATGCAGCTCTTTTTAAAAACTTACTATTCATTTTTTTGTCCCCCTTGTTTTTTTAAGTTTTCTTTATTAAACCATACAAATGTTATATATATAATTTCGTATGGATTAATCACTTAAACATATTTTAAATTAAATCAGCAAAAATTTCAACTTCTTGGCAGTTCAATTATATTATGTATATTTATCTATTTATCCCTACTACATATATAATTATATATCTCTATTTATTGCTATTACTGCCTACTAGTAATTACCAAGCTCCTAAAAAATCTCCATTGTATGATTTTACAAGAAAGTAAGAAATTTAATATAAGTTTGCGCTGCATCTCTATTATTGGATAGTAGTTATACGAACACTTAGAATATTGACTGACACGATTATAGCTTATTATATAAATTAATAATATTTATTTCCCCTAAAAATTACAACATAAAAAAACTGTCATTTTTAAGCAATATACCACAATATATGCAATTCTTCGTATTTTTTCTTCAATATAAAGCAATTTTTCTACATTTTTCTCTTTTTAAACGGTTATAAGTCACATCCCCTATAAAATTTCACATTTCTTATAACTTTACGTCAATTAATTTTAGAATCTTAAATATCACAATAAATTTTTAATATTTACATAGTTATAACTTTAAAATTATCTCCACTAAATAGCTATATATCTAAAAAATTACACATAATAAGCCTTTGTATTTTGATTATTTACCCGAAAATTATTTCTTCCAACTTAATAATAGAACTAAATAGTATATAAAGTCAAGAAAAATTTATCAAAATATCTAAATTATCTTTACCATTTTTGTTAACCTTCAGAGAAATTTTTTAAGAAATTATGGTACTTTTAATCTTTTGAAGCAACTTTAATTTTACACTTTTTAGCACCATAATTTCTCATCATGTTCATTTTATCATCAAACTATGTTCAAAATCTCTACAATTGCCATTTTAAACACAATTTAAAGTATAATGCAGATTAATCCTCCGCTGCCTTCGTTAATTATCTTTTGCAGAGTTTCTTGCAGCTTGAGCTGTGCATCTTCCGGCATCCTATACAATTTATTCTGCAATCCTTCACTTACCAATTCATGCAAAGACTTTCCAAAAATATTGGACTGCCAAAGCTTTTCCGGTTCATTCTCAAATTCCTTAAGTAAATAGTTTACAAGCTCTTCCGACTGCTTTTCCGAACCCACCAGAGGAGCTATTTCTGTCTCAATATCTGCACGTATCATATGAATTGAGGGTGCACTGGCTCTAAGCTTAACGCCGAATCTATTGCCCTGTTTGACTATTTCCGGTTCCTCCAAAGACATTTCATTCATTTGAGGAGTAACTATTCCATAACCCTTTAGTTTTACTTCATGAAGGGCATACTCTATTTTCTCATACTCTTTCTTAATTCTTGCCATATCTTTCATAAGACTGATAAGTCTATATTCATCCTCAATCTCCAATCCTGTAATATCACTCAAAACACTATAAAACAATCCATCAGTCTCATTAATTTCAATTAAAGCACTTCCCGTACCTAAATTTATGCTATCAATCTGTGCTCTCTTGATAAATTCTTTGTAATCATTGAATTTGTTCAAGCTGCTTTTTATTTCCCTTATTTTAGTAATTCCAGCAAAGGTCTCTCTTATTGAATTAATCATATCAACTTTTAGCCAATGATTGTCATCAAGACCTTCAATCCATCTTGGAATATTGATTCCTATCTCACTTATTGGGAATTCAAGCAGTACTCTTTCCATTATTCCGTTTAACTCTTCAATCCTTAATTGAGCACAGTTTACTGCTATTACAGGGACTTCATATTTCTCTTCCAACTCAGCCCTAAGTGCTTCAGTTTCCGGATTTGAAGGATCCTTTGAATTTAATATAACTACAAAAGGTTTGTTTATTTCTTTTAATTCCTTTATCACCCGTTCTTCTGCTTCAACATAGTCTTCCCTGCTTATATCTGTTATACTTCCGTCAGTTGTAACAACCAGACCTATGGTTGAATGATCCTTTATCACCTTCCTTGTACCTATTTCAGCCGCCTCAACAAAAGGTATTTGATGCTCGAACCACGGAGTTGATACCATTCTAGGTGCATCATTTTCCAGATGACCTAAAGCCCCCTTTACCAGATAACCTACACAATCCACTAATCTTACCTTGAACTGTACATTTTCGTCAAGGCAAATCTGAACAGCTTCATTAGGTACAAATTTAGGTTCTGTAGTCATGATTGTTCGTCCTGATGCACTTTGAGGCAATTCATCATTTGCTCTGTTTCTTGAGTACTCATTTTCAATATTGGGCAATACCAACAAATCCATAAATTTTTTTATAAATGTTGATTTCCCAGTTCTGACAGGTCCTACAACACCTATATAAATATCTCCTTGAGTTCTTTCCGATATTTGCTGGTATATGTTATATTTTTCCACCCGCAAACCCCCCTTACTTTTATTTGAAACTATAGATTTCAAAGTTATTCCCTAAAACTTAAGCCAATAATTAAAAGCTTTAGTTGATCCTACAAACATTTCTTTTGCATTAAAAAGTAAAACTTAAGTTTTAAGTACTAGTACCTTTATCAATATAAATATATTTTAGTAAATACTTTATTATTACAAAAAGGACAAAAAAATGTGTCGGTAATCTTAACACTTACCAACACATTTTAATATGTTCCAAATCCTTTTTAATTGTCATAAAGTATTTTACAACCAAGTGTTCTCGTCCAATATTTCCACTTCATTCTTTTTATCTCTCATCATTAAGTCTGCAACGGCCTGTTTTGCGTTTTTGCCATTAAATAAAACATTATATGCTTCAGTGGTAATAGGCATCACAACTTCTTTTTTTATTGCCAGTTCATAAGCGGCCTTTGTAGTTACTACTCCTTCAACAACCATTTTAACTTCTTCCACAGCTTCCTTTAAGGATTTACCCTGTCCGATAAGAATTCCGGCTCGCCTGTTCCTACTATGCATACTGGTACAAGTTACTATCAAATCGCCAATTCCAGCCAATCCCGCAAAGGTTTCCCTTCTAGCCCCCATAGATACACCTAATCTTGTTATTTCGGTAATTCCGCGAGTCATCAATGCCGCCTTTGTATTATCACCAAAACCCAATCCATCGGATATGCCTGCACAAAGGGCGATGGAGTTCTTTAATGCTCCTCCCAGTTCAACTCCTATTATATCGGAATTTGTATACACTCTAAATTTAGGAGACATAAAAATATCCTGTATATATTCTGCAGCTTTTATATTTTCCGATGCTGCCACAACAGCTGTGGGTACATCTTTACTTACCTCTTCTGCATGACTGGGTCCCGATAAAGCTACAACTTCACACTGAGGTATTTCCTGCTTTATAATTTCCGAAAGTCTCAATCCTGTTCCTTCTTCTATTCCTTTCGAACAGGATACCACTATTGTTCCATCCTTTACATACTTTGATATATCCTTTGCATTTGCTCTAATAGTATGAGAAGGAACAACCATCACAATGGCATCGGCATTGTCTATAGCCTCTTCAACATCATTAGTTGCCACTACCCCATTTGGAATTAGCACTCCAGGAAGTTTATCTATATGCTCTCTAACTCTATTAATCATATCGACTTCTTCTTTAAAAATAGACCACATTTTCACGTTATGCCCTGACTTTGCAAGAAGAATGGATAGAGCTGTTCCCCAACTACCGGCTCCAATAATTGCTATATTTTTACTCATAGATATCAGCCCCCTAACCTAAGCTTTCTTCTTTAAACTGAGTTTTGACTCGGTACCGCTTAACAACCTGACAATATTTTGGTTGTGTCTTATTATCGCAAGTGCAGCTAGCAATGCTGCATAAATCACAAAAACTATATTTTTATAACAAATTGCTATAAGAATGGGAAAAAGCGCACAACCTATTATTGACCCTAAAGATACATATCTGGTTGCGGCAACTATAATAATAAAAACCCCAAGTAAAATAAGGCCTATGTACGGCGCTGTCATCATTACAACGGAAAAACTGGTCAATATTCCTTTACCGCCTTTAAACCCAAAGTATAAAGGCCAATTGTGACCTAATACTGCACCTAAACCTCCAAAAAACATACCTGCTTTCTGAGGCACTTCAACCGGTATCAAACCGGCAAACTGTACATCTTTTAACAGATAATATCCTATAAGGCAAGAGATAACCCCTTTTAATATATCACCTAAAATAACAAAAAATGCAGCCGTTTTACCGATAGTTCTCAAAGTGTTGGTTAAACCGGCATTGCCGCTACCATGTTGCCTTACATCAATACCGTAAAATTTTCCTACAATAAGTGATGTATTTGCACTGCCCAACAAATATCCAATCACTAAAGATATAAACCCCTTAACAATAGCCTCCATAACATCACTCCTTGCCTTTTTCTCTAATCAGAAATCTTATCGGCGTTCCTTCAAATCCAAAACTCTTTCTGAGTTGATTCTCCAAATATCTTTCATAGGAGTAGTGCATAAGCTCCATATTGTTTACAAACAGTACAAAAGTCGGCGGTTTAACACTTGCCTGTGTCATGTAATAAATTTTAAGTCTTTTGCCTTTATCTGAAGGAGGCTGTACTATTGCAATAGCTTCATTGAGCAAATCATTAAGAACTCCTGTTGTAATTCTTAAGGCAGCCTGGTCGGCAACATATTTTACAAGTTCATAAATTTTATCAACTCTCTGTCCGGTTTTAGCAGATATGAATATAACCGGGGCATATAGCATAAAACCCAGCTTTTCCAGAACATTCTTGCGATACTCTTCCAAAGTACCGGTACTCTTTTCCACCAAATCCCATTTATTTATAACAATAATTGATGCTTTCCCCTGCTCGTGGGCATAGCCTGCAATTTTTGTATCCTGCTCTGTGACACCTTCCACAGCATCAATCATAATAAGACACACATCCGCTCTTTCAATAGCAGTCCAGGACCTGATAGTACTATATCTTTCAATATTTTCAGTAATTCTGCTTTGCCTTCTTATACCCGCTGTATCGATAAAAACAAATTTACCTGCTTCGTTTTCAACATATGTATCGATGGCATCCCGTGTAGTCCCAGGTATATCGCTTACAATGACACGTTCTTCACCTAAAATTTTGTTTATGAGTGAAGATTTACCGGCGTTTGGCTTACCTACAACAGCAACTTTTATCACATCTTCATCGTATTCTTCCTCAGCCTCATCAGGAAAATACTTAAACACCTCATCCAGTAAATCTCCCATTCCAAGCCCATGTATTGAAGACACCGGCATTAAATTGTCCATTCCCAAATTATAAAACTCATATACTTCCGGAGGCAATTCTCCTACCTTATCCACTTTGTTTACTGCAAGGATAACAGGTTTTTTGGATCTTCTAAGCATGGTAGCCACTTCTCTGTCGGAAGCTGTCAGTCCATCCTTCATATCAACCATGAAGATAATTACATCAGCAGTTTCTATGGCTATTTCAGCCTGATTTTTCATCTGCTTCATAATCTTATCCTCTGAGTAAGGTTCTATACCCCCGGTATCTATAAGAGTAAACTTTCTGTTTCTCCATTCAACTTCGGTATATATTCTGTCCCTTGTAACGCCAGGAGTGTCTTCTACAATTGATATTCTTCTTCCTGCAAGATAATTAAAAAAAGTTGATTTTCCCACATTTGGTCTTCCAACAATTGCAACAATCGGTTTAGACAAAATATTTCCCTCCAATTATATATCGTTGGCTCAATATATTATAAAACTTTTCCTAGTACTTTTACAACAAAATCTTTACCGTCATTATCAACAATAGTTATTTTTACATTAAGTTTTTGCTCAAGATCACCTACAGTATAGTCATCAAGCAAAACGTCTTCTCCCGATCTCAGCATAGAACGGGAAAGCAGCAATTCATCTCCAAGTTCCTTGTCTTTCAACTGCTCAATTAAATCCTGGCCTGTAAGTAATCCTGTCACTGTTACATTTTTCCCAAAAAAGTTATTTTCTATTTTGTAAACATTTATATTTATATTTTTAAATCTATTTTCAAGAATTTCTGACATTTCTTTAATATATGAATAAGAAGAAACTCCAGTACCTATACTTATATTTCTCTTTTCGTTATTTACGCCAAAATCTGCAGCCTTTTCAGATTTTCCATATTTTTTTTCACTTGAAAATTGGCAATCTAATAGCTCTAAAACTTCATCAAACTCGTTTTTAAACTGTGCAATGAGCCCTACTCCATTCTCAATTTGAGGAAAATCTTCATACGCCTCATAATCAGGAATCCTTTTTCCCGCCATAATATAAAATTCATCGGCAATATATACAACCCTTGAACCGAACTGTTCTTTAAATTTCTTCTGCCATGCTTCTACCTGATTTATGACTTCAGCCGATGCCTCACCGTCATAAGGCTTTAAATAAGCGAGCCCGTCTCTATACTTCGTAATACCTACAGGAACAACCGAAATACTCTTAACGCCGGGATAAAGATTTCCCAACTCATTAATGGACCTGTCAAGTTCTTCTCCATCATTTATATCTCTGCACAAAACTATCTGACAGTTAACTTCAATACCTCCATCAATAAGCCTTTTTATTTTGCTTACAACGTCGCCCGCATTTTTATTTTTAAGCATAAATACCCTAAGATCGGGATTGGTTGTGTGAACCGACACATTAATAGGTGACATTTTATACTTTATAATCCTGTCTATATCATCAAATTTCATATTTGTGAGAGTGACATAGTTCCCCATAAAAAAAGAAAGTCTGGAATCATCATCTTTAAAATAGAGAGTATCTCTCATTCCTTTGGGCAATTGATCTATGAAGCAGAAAATGCATTTATTATTGCAGCTTTTCGCATCATCCAACATCATATTTTCAAATTCAATACCAAGGTCTTCATACTCATCTTTTTCAATTTCTATTTCCCACACTTCACCATCTTGCTTAAGAATTTCGATCATTAAATTTTCTTCGGTAATTAAGAATTGATAATCAAAAATATCTCTTATTTTTTCACCATTTACGCTTAAAATTACATCCCCGGCTTCAATTCCAGCCTCTTCGGCTATGCTTCCAGGTAAAACGTTTTTTACAGGTATAATATGTTTTTTCAATGGATACCTCCTGACCTAAATCGCAATTCCAAATATCTCCACCATAAATTAAAAGGTCTGTAAAAATTAATATAGTCAGACCCTAATCAAAAATATATTTGTAACAAATTTTATAGTTTAGTGTGTGCAAAAAACAGTTTGTAAAACATAAAATTTAATTATAAAAAAATTAAGCAAACGGTTTTAAAAATATTTACAAGATGTTATATCCTTTACACACCTAGTAAAAAGCAGCAGTATCTAACTGCTGCTTTTGGTTAAAATTTATTAGTATCCAACTTTAATTACCTCTTTACCATCATAAAAACCGCACTGTTTACATACTCTATGTGGCATTTTAAGCTCGTGGCACTGTGGACACTCTACCAAATTAGGTGCTGATAATTTCCAGTTAGCTCTTCTGCTACCTGTTCTTGCTTTTGACCATTTACGTTTTGGATTTGCCATGTATAACACACCTCCTCATCACAATACAAACGTAACTTGCATATAAATTAAGTAATTTCTAATCTTTGAAGAAATTCTTAAGAGCTTCCATACGAGGGTCTATTTTTTCTTCATTACAATTACATCTACCGATATTAAGATCGATACCGCACTTAGGACATAATCCTTTGCAATCTTCCTTACATATCTGCTTTGCAGGGAGATTCAATATAATATTATCTTTCAAAACTTTATCGAGTACGATGACCTTGTCACTATAAACATATATATCATCATCCTCAGTTTGTCCCTCTTGAGCAAATTCTTCTTTAAGCTCTGCTTCTAATGATGATTGGATATCTTTTAGACATCTCGAACACTTAACCTTGTAATCCACTTTTAAGTGTCCGTCCATTTTTACAATGCCACCTATGTTGGTTAATCTGCATTTTACCTTAACCGGTGTATCAAAAACAAATTCATCCAATTCATCAAAATCATCAAGTAATTCTTCCATCTCTACATCAAGCGATGCACCGTTAACTTTAAGTATTTCTGATATATCAACCTTCATATAGTCACCTCTTAAAACCGACAGATGATATTATACTAAGTAATGCAACTTTTGTCAATAACGACACATAAGGAATTTTTTTAGCTGTAATGTTTATTTTACTAAGACCTTTTAATTCTCAATATTAAGGAAAGAACAGTGCTATCTTTTGAATAAATTCACTAACCCTTTCTATCGTCTACTAACACTAAGTATTTTTCCAGTATCTCTCCCATTCACCAAACAGCAGAAAACACACCAAGTATCACAACTATACCGATAATACTTCTATTCTTACCATTATATTTATAATTTTCAATATACCGGGAACTATTACTTCTTTAGCTGAAACTATTGGAGTCTTTTTTATTCGGTTTCCATTTTCTATAAAGCTCTGAATTATTATTCCCCTATTATTATGACTTATATTCCTGATTTTATCAGCAACATATTTTTATGTAGCGTCATAAATATCCCCCCTATCCTCAAAATTTTCAGAAATGATAACCCCTATTTCAATTCCTGTATTTCTAATTGCTTTACTATGGTTCTTCCTTAAAACTGAAAATACCGCTTTAAACATAACTTTCAATCTATAATATTCACACATTATTTACAAATGCAATAAATAAGCTCCCTTTATAAAATACAGATACAAAATACCTATATTCCATAAAAGGAGCCTTTAAGCCAAAATTTGTTTATCTATGCGAATTTCACATTAATTTAACAGCTTTTTAGTTTCTCTTGCAATAGCAAGTTCTTCATTGGTTGGGATTACAAGAGTTTTAACTTTTGCACCCGGTGCACTTATATCAATTTCTTTACCTTTTACTTTATTCTTTTCTTCATCTATGGCAATACCTAAGAAATCCATGTCTTTTAATATCTTAGATCTTACCAAGTCATTGTTTTCTCCAATTCCGGCAGTAAACACAACAGCATCGGCACCATTTAATACACCCATATAATCTCCAATAAAGCGTTTTACTCTATAACAGAAAATATCCAATGCCAGTTGCGCTCTTTCATTTCCATTTTCAGCAGCTTCCTGAACATCTCTAAAATCACTGCTTACACCTGAAACTCCGAGCACTCCGGATTTTTTATTTAAGAAATCGCTTATATCCTTAACCGACATTTTTTCTTTTTCCATCAAGAAGGATATAACAGCCGGGTCAATAGTTCCGCTTCTTGTACCCATAGCCAGACCCTGAAGCGGAGTGAATCCCATTGATGTTTCAACGGATTTTCCGTTTTTAACAGCACATATACTTGCACCGTTACCCAAGTGACAGGTAATTATTTTTAATTCTTCTATCGGCCTTCCAAGTATTTCAGCAGCTCTATTTGCTACATATTTATGGGAAGTACCGTGGAATCCATATTTCCTCAAACGGTATTTTTCATATATCTCATAAGGAAGTGCGTATATATAAGCATAAGACGGCATTGTTTGATGGAATGCAGTATCGAATACAGCAACCATCGGTATATTAGGCATAATCTGTTGACATGCCTCAATTCCGATTATATTTGCCGGATTGTGCAAAGGCGCAAGTTCAACGCACTCTTTTATTGCATCCATTACTTTATCATCAATTATAACCGAATCTTTAAATTTTTCTCCTCCATGAACAATACGATGTCCAACAGCTGCTATCTCAGCCATACTGGATATAACACCGGTTGTGCTGTCAGTAAGAGCACTTAAAACTTCCTGTACAGCAACTTTATGATTGTACAAATCTTTTTCTATAATAACAGGTTCGCTTCCGGTCTTTGAATGTTTCAAAAATGAATGTTCAAGACCTATCCTATCACATACACCTTTTGCAAGAACATTTTCATTGGTCATGTCAATAAGCTGATACTTTAATGATGAACTACCTGTATTTATAACTAATACTTTCATTGTAACATCTCCCATTCTATTTTTTAGGACTGGTATATTCCACTCCTTTTATTCCATCTAAAATCGGTAAAAACTAAACTTTTCTCCTTAGGCATTTTGAGCCTGAACTGCAGTTATAGCTACAACTCCAACAATATCTTCCGCAGAACATCCTCTTGAAAGGTCGTTAACAGGTTTTGCTATACCCTGTGTTATAGGACCGTAAGCTTCAGCTTTTGCAAGTCTCTCAGTAAGTTTATAGGCAATATTACCGCAATTTAAGTCAGGGAAAATCAGAACGTTTGCTTTTCCTGCTACCTTGCTGTTCGGTGCTTTTGATTTACCGATAGCTTCCACAAGTGCTGCATCAGCCTGTAACTCACCATCTAAAGCAAGGTGTGGTGCTTTTTCTTTTGCCAGCTGAGTTGCCTTAACCACTTTTTCAGTCAACTCACTTTTTGCACTGCCATAGGTTGAATAGGACAACATTGCAACCTGAGGTTCTGCTTGTACTAACTGCTTAAAGGAATTGGCAGAGGCTATTGCAATCTCTGAAAGCTGATCTGCATCAGGATTTTCAACAAGTCCGCAATCCCCGTAAACGAAAACTCCGTTATGACCGTATTCGCAATTGGGAACTACCATTACAAAGAACGCCGATACTAACTTGGTTCCCGGTGCTGTTTTTAAAATTTGAAGAGCAGGCCTTAAAGTATTTGCGGTCGAATTGATTGCACCAGCTACCATACCATCTGCCTGCCCTTGTTTAACCATCATAACTCCATAGTAGAGAGGATTCTTAATAGTTTCCCTAGCTTCCTCAATAGTCATTCCCTTAGACTTTCTAAGCTCACAAAAAGCTTCTGCATATTTTTCAAAATTTGAGGATGTATTAGGATTTTCAATTACAACTTTTGACAAGTCGATATCTCCTGCAAGCTTTTTGATTTCTGCTTCATCCCCCACAAGTACTACGTTTGCAATTCCACGTTCAGAAATCATAGATGCTGCTTTAAGCACTCTTAAATCTGTACTTTCCGGAAGTACAATTGTCTTAATATCAGACTTTGCTCTTTCAATAATTTGATCCAAAAAACCCATAGTTTTACCCCTTTCAGTCTATTTATTCTATATATGCTTATATATTATGTTAATTCACCGGAGCACAATTACTCTCTTCTTATTTGTAGCGCCCCATTGAAAGTCCTTCGTATTTTTTATAAAAAATTGTGCTTATTTTTATGTTGTCCAATAATTTTATTAATAATTATCACCAGGTAATAGTATCAGATACCTTAAAAGCTTTATTCTACCAGCTATTAATTATATACAAATTGTTTATTGTATACAAGATTGAGTTCATTAATTTTTTCTTTTTTAGCGAAATTAATCTTAGATTAAGTCTGAAAACTTCACTTAATCGTTATTGAATTAAAAAATTAGCAAACTTAAAAATTTACTTTACAAAATTTCTTTATTATTTTATTCCAATATTTGTTAATTGTCCCTAACAGCAATGAGTTAATAAAACAAATCAACTTTCCCAGGCACAAGAAAAATGCGGCTACTTCAGCCGCATTACTATCATTTTTCCAGTTCTTCCCTTAATATTTTATTTATCATTTGAGGGTTAGCCTTACCCTTTGTTTCTTTCATTGCCTGTCCTACTAAAAATCCGAAGGCTTTTTCCTTACCGCTCTTATAATCTGCCACCGATTGAGGATTGTTTTCCAACACCTTCTTGACAACTGCCACTAAAGCACTTTCGTCACTTACTACTTCCAAACCTTCTTCCTTTACTATAACCTCAGGGTCCTTGCCTTGGTTGAACATCTTTTCAAATACTTTTTTAGCTATAGTTCCGCTAATTGTTCCCTTATCAATAAGAGTCACAAGTTTTGCAAGATATTCACCCGGAAAAGGAATCTGTTCTGCTTCCATCTCCTTTTCCTTAAGTGTCCTCAAAAGGTCGCCCATTATCCAGTTACTTACGGCCTTTGCATTATCGGTATTCTTTACAGCATCTTCAAAAAAGTCTGCAAGGGCTTTTGATCCTGTAAGTATTGAAGCATCATACTCAGGAAGTCCGTACTCACTAATATAACGCTTTTTCCTCGCTTCCGGAAGTTCAGGCAAACTGTCCTTTATTTCCTGCTTCCACTTTTCATCAACTATTATAGGCATAAGGTCGGGTTCAGGAAAATATCTGTAATCATGAGCCTCTTCCTTACTTCTCATAGCATAACTCATGCCTTTGACATCATCCCAACGCCTTGTCTCCTGTATAACGGTTCCTCCGCTTTCTAAAACCTCTATCTGTCTCTGGGCTTCCCCTTCAATGGCTCTCACTATAGCCTTAAAGGAGTTCAGGTTTTTCATTTCGGTTCTTGTTCCCAATTCCTTCTGCCCCACAGGTCTTACCGAAAGATTTATATCGGCTCTCAATGACCCTTCCTGCATTTTGCAGTCGGATACATCAATATACTGCAGTATTGCCTTGAGATTTTCAAGAAAGACCTTAACTTCTTGAGCAGACCTCATATCCGGCTCGGTAACAATTTCTATTAGAGGTACACCGCATCGGTTATAATCTATGAGAGAAGCAGTATCCCACTCATCGTGCATGAGTTTTCCCGCATCTTCCTCTATGTGAATTCTTGTAATACCGATTCTCTTTTGCTTACCATCCACTTCTATATCGATATAGCCATTGGAGCACAATGGAAGGTCATACTGGGAAGTCTGAAAAGCTTTCGGCAAATCGGGATAAAAATAATTTTTTCTATCCTGCTTACTGTATTCTGCAATGTGGCAATTAGTAGCCAACCCTGCTCTAACGGCGTATTCAACAACCTTTTTATTTAAAACCGGAAGTACTCCCGGCATACCGGTACAAATGGGACAAGCGTGAGTGTTCGGTTCTCCTCCGAATTCCGTTGTACAAGAGCAGTATATTTTCGACTTTGTTGAAAGTTCAGCATGAACTTCCAGACCTATCACTACTTCGTATTCCATATTATAACTCACCTCCGATTCTTGCCCTTTTATTGTAGTCGGTATTTTGTTCAAAGGTAAATCCTACCCTAAGTAAAGTGCTTTCATCAAAGGGTTTACCTATAAGTTGGAGACCTATAGGAAGTCCATTGCTGTCAAAGCCACAGGGTACAACCAGCCCCGGCAGTCCTGCAATATTTACCGAAACGGTATAAATGTCCCCTAAGTACATTTCAAGGGGATTATTTACTTTTTCACCAAGCTTATAGGCTGTTGTAGGTGCAGTAGGACCCAAAATAACATCATATTTTTGGAAAGCCTCGTCAAATCCTTTCTTAATCAAGGTTCTAAGCTGTAAAGCTTTTTTATAGTACGCATCATAGTAACCGGAACTTAGAGCATAAGTACCTATCATTATTCTTCTCTTTACCTCTGTACCGAAGCCTTCACTTCTTGTCTGTTTGTAAAGATCCAGCAAATCAGTGAATTTCTCTGCCCTGTATCCGTATTTTATACCGTCATACCTTGCAAGGTTTGAACTGGCTTCAGCCGATGAAATAATATAGTATGCCGGTATAGCGTATTCAGTAAGAGGAAGTGAAAACTCCTCACATTGTGCACCAAGTTCTTTCAGCACCTCTACCGCTTTTAAAACAGCCTCTCGTACCTCAGAGTTTAAGCCTTCACCCATATACTCTTTAGGTATTCCTATTTTTAAACCTTTTACATCATTAACAAGTGCTTTGGTATAGTCGGGATATTCCACCTTGGCAGAAGTAGAGTCCATTGGGTCATATCCTGTTATGCAATTTAAAACCATAGCACAATCGGTGACATCTTTAGTCAAAGGACCGATCTGGTCAAGGGATGATGCAAAAGCGACCAAACCAAATCGAGAAACTGCCCCATATGTAGGTTTCATACCCACAACTCCGCAAAAGGATGCAGGCTGCCTTATAGATCCACCGGTATCGGAACCCAAGGCAAAGGCCGTTAAATTTGCAGCAACTGCCGCAGCAGAACCTCCGCTCGATCCTCCGGGAACTCTTTCCAAATCCCAAGGGTTTTTTGTCGGTTTAAAAAATGAATTTTCTGTAGAACCTCCCATAGCAAACTCATCCATATTAAGCTTTCCTATAATGACAGCATTGTCTGAAAGCAGTTTTTTCGTTACTGTGGCATTGTAGGGAGGTACAAAATTGTGCAGCATCTTTGATGCACAAGTTGTCTTTATTCCTTCTGTACAAATATTATCTTTTATTGCAACCGGTATTCCTGATAGAGGGGATTTAGCTTCGCCTTTGTCGATTTTTTCTTGAACTTCCATAGCTCTTTTGACGGCATCTTCGCCTAAAACAGATAAGTAACTTCCGACTTTGGAATCTATCTTTTCAATTCTGTCTAAAAAAGATTTTGTAACCTCTACGGTACTTACTTTTTTCTCTTTTATCAAATCACTCAGTTCGTGAACCGTAAGTTCGTATAACTCCACCTTTCTTCCTCCTTAATGTGCTTTTAAACATTACATAACAATAAACTAAACACGTCCTAAAGCACTTTTTATATAAATTTTACTCAACAATTTTAGGTACCTTAAAGCATCCATTTTCACTGGAAGGTGCATTGGCAAGAATCTTCTCCCTCGGATAGGATGCTTCCGATTTATCTTCCCTAAAAACATTGCTTATCGGTATAACATGATTTGTAGGTTCTACCTGGGATGTATCAAGTTCATTAAGCTTGTCCACATAGGATATAATTTGCTCCATATCTAAAGCCAATGTTGATTTTTCTTCCTCAGAAAGATTTAACCTGGCGAGATTTGCCACATGTTCAATAGTCTCTTTGGTAATTTTCACAAGTTTCCCCTCCTTTTTATTATGATTATTATATAAAATGTGCCAGACTGCGTCAATTATACCTTTCTTTATAATAGTATATTTATTTTCTTCTAAATGGCAATTATATCATTTTATTGATTTTCTCCGTTATCGATTGGGAAAATCTATCAATGTATCCTTTTATATATTCTGCAATATCCATATTTACATCCTTTATAAGAGGAGTTAAATCCATACCGTATATTGCTGATGAACACACATCCACATTATAAGCCGATAAAAATGTAGCATTGGATTGCCTATTTCCAAGAGTGGCCTGATCGTATCTCTTTCCTCCGCAAATCTGGGAGGCGAAAACCCCTAAAAGGGATTGGGCTATATTAGGATGCTCTGAAACGTTAAAAATCACTTTTTCGTCGTCATTTACCCAATCCAACTTTCCCCACACTTCACATCCGTATAACTTTTCCGGTCTTAATTCTTCCGGCAATTCCCTCAAGGCACAAATAAGCTTTAATACTGTGGCAACATGGGTACTATGTCTATCTGCCAAATTATGGGTATAAATAACTTTGGGCTTTGCCATTGATATAATCTGCTTCAAATCCTCAATAGGTTCTCTATTATGCTTGTCTTTAACCTCGGCACTCTCGTAATCCAACATTGCTAAAAAGCCATATTCACCCACAAAAGCCGCCTTTTTCTGTTCGAGCTTTCTTACATCCTTTATTTCCTTGTCGGTATAGTTTTGATAAATACCGTTTCTTGGGCTTCCGGCTCCATCGGTAAGTACAACAGCAGTAAACCACCGGTCTTTTGTTCCGAAGCATTGTTGTATTCCGTCATAGGCCATAATTTCTATATCATCCTGATGTGCCCCTACAGCCATATGTGTCGTACGCCCAATGGCTTCATCCAAAGAAACATTGTCAAATACAAAAAACTCGGCAGTACTTTTATTAAGCTTCATATCAATTCACCTTCATTATTTTTTTGAACCGTAATGCACTAAAAGTCTTAAGTTATTTCTAAATTTTATATGTAATTGGTCTCCCAATACTTTTTGAACATAGTTCATTTCTAAAAGCATTATGCAAAATGCACACCCTATAATTGGCACTAGGACAAATCCATGCTGAAAAAACACTAGAAACTTAAGGAGAACACTGTACATGCTATAGCCTATAAATGGAATTCTACAACAATTTCGAAGCTGCTTCAAGGGTCTTCCGTATAATGTATCAAATGATAAGCCTAATACACTAACATATACAAGCACAACAAGTCTGCCAACTTATATTGTGGCTGTAAAAAACCGTTTTTATTGCCGAAACATAATAAAATATTTTTATTTTCTGTTACCAATTTACAGTCGTGGTTGTATAAAATAAGAAAAGAAATATTAATGCTAATGTTTGCCAATAAAAAACAATTATATTCAGAATCACTAATTCTTTGAGGGAGGTATAAATTAATTGAATAAAGAAGAAATACTGATTAAAAAATCACTTGAGGGCGATATGAAATCCTTCGAGACTTTAGTCAACTTATACAAAGATAAGATATATTCTTTCCTCCTTAAAATGACTTTATCAAGAGAAGATTCAGACGATCTTTTGCAGGAAACCTTTGTTAGTGTTTACAAAAATTTGTACAAGTATAATGACAAATGGAAATTCTCCACTTGGATTTATAAAATTGCAACAAATTTACTTAAGAATTACTGGAAGAAAAGCAAAAGGCTGCGTACCAGAGAGCTTTCTCAATTTCCACTAGATGATTTGTATAACTACTCCAATAATCCGGAGATAAAATATGAAAATAAAGAAAACTGTTTGCAAATTGTAAAGATTCTCAATGATCTGAATTATGACTATAGAATAGCTTTCGTGTTGAAATATGTAAAAGATCTTTCGATTGCTGATATAGCCAATATCACCGGAACTTCGCCGGAGAATGTAAAGATGAGGATTTATCGAGCAAGGAAAAAAATTTGTAATGAGTTTAAAAAGCAGCAGAAGGAGTTGAATGCATATGAAATGTAATTATAACATAGAGGATTTGGTTAATCTAATCGAAGATACTGTGGATGAAGAATCCAGGATAGAATTAGAACATCATATTAAAAAGTGTTCCAAATGTAACAAAAACTATACAGCTTTAAAACTTGCAGATAATTTAATGCAAAAAGAAGTAAAATATTCAAAAGATCTTTACAACAATTTAATTGTCCGAATTGATGAAAATCGCTATAAGAGTCAAAGCTTAAAATATCGAATTGGTTTTATATTTTATAAAAATGTACCTAAATTAAAGATAATTTTAACTGCCACTGTCATAATTCTTTTGCTCATAACAGCAAAATCAATTTTTCCATTTAACAAATCATCAATAAATAAATATAATTCATCTAAAGTCGTATCCCAAAATTCAACAACAATTGCCGGAAAAGAGGATTCATTCAATGAATATGATATTGAATCTATTCCTTTGGAATTTAAAAATGTAGATGTTACACAAAGTATTGAAGAAATAGATAAAAGTGTTATAGAAAAAATTTATACTGAAAAAAATATTGCCGGTATGATAGTATTTATATTCAAAAATTCAAAGGATGAAGAATTTCTCCATGGAGGAATTAAAATAGACGGTACCTACTACGACCTCGGTGAAGTATCTGCGATTCTGTTAGAAGAATATCCCGACACAATTTCGATTGAAGAAATCAACTATTGCAATCTTAAGCTATTAAGAATATATGGTATAGTAGGAGGAGCTTATTTTGGAAAAACAAGTTATTATGTATTCCACGACGGCAAACCCAATAATTTTCTGACTGTAAACGGAAGAGGCATAGAAAGGGATATAGATAATGATGGCAAGGAAGAAATAATTTCCTGCTCAGGCCCAGCTCCATATACTTATCTATATGAGTATGAGGATGGTTACATCAAGTTAAGCGATATCAATCTGAAGCTTAATGCTGATGGTGTTTTTTTTGACAATGACTCAAATATTTTCAAAGCTTACTACGGAAACGATAATGGAAAAATAAAACTATTTGAATATAATGGGAAGGAAATGGTTTTAGTAGATGTAAGATAAAGACTTGTTTGATTGAGTAGACTATAAAGATTTTTAGAGGTATAATAGTAACTCCTCAAAACTTTAAAATACAAAGTTCTGAGGAGTTATTGGTAAATATTGCAATTTTACTAATTTAAATATTACTCCAACATTTTCTTAAAATCTTCCTCACTAATAATAGGAACACCCAAAGCTTGGGCTTTTGTCAGCTTGCTTCCTGCCTCTTCCCCCGCAAGAACATAGGAAGTCTTTTTTGACACACTTCCCGACACTTTGCCACCATACATTTGGATTATTTGCGTTGCTTCATCCCTGGTCATTGTCGGCAAAGTACCTGTCAGTACAAAAGTTTTGCCTGCAAATCGGTCGTCCTTCTTCGTGGCCGAAACTTTTGACTTCATATTTACTCCTGCGTCTTTAAGCTTCTCAATCAGTGCTTTGTTTTCCTCCTTGGAAAAGAATTCAAGGATATCCCGAACCATAATGTCTCCAAAATCCGGTAATGCTATCAACTGCTCATAGGTGGCATTTTGGAGTGCTTCCATATCGGGGAAATTGGAAGCCAATACCCTTGCAGTTTGCTTACCTACATTTCTGATGCCTAATCCGGTTATAAGCCTGTCTATATCATTCTCCTTCGACTTTTCAACAGCCCTTATAAGGTTATCCACCGACTTTTCCTTTCCTACTATTCCCTTGTTTATTAGCTCCTCACGATAATTCTTCAAAAGGTATATATCTGCCACGTCTTTAATATACCCCTCAGTCATCAAAGCTTCTACCGAACTTGGACCTAGTCCTTCTATATTCATGGCATCTTTGGAGGCGAAATAAATAATTCCCCGCATTGCCTGGGCAATGCAATTGGTACCGGTACATCTTATTTCAACTCCTTCTTCCTCCCGAAGGGTTGGTGCTCCACAGATAGGACATTTATCAGGCATAACATATCTTTGGGCTGTTTCAGGACGTTTTTCAGGAATACTCTTTAACACTTCCGGTATTATATCCCCTGCCTTTTGGATAATTACCGTATCACCAATCCTAATATCCTTTGAATCGATATAATCCTGGTTATGTAAAGTAGCTTTAGACACAGTAGTCCCGGCAATTTTCACAGGCTTTAGAATAGCCAATGGTGTAAGCCTTCCTGTACGCCCAACCTGCACTATTATGTCTTCCACAACGGTTTCCTTTTGTTCCGGTGGATACTTGTATGCCACAGCCCATCGAGGAACTTTACTGGTTATACCCAATCTCCTGCGGTCTTCCAAGCTGTCTACCTTAACTACCGCCCCATCAATTCCAAAAGGCAACTCCCATCGACTGTCTCCGATCTTTGTAATACACTCCCACACCTCGTCAGCAGTCTTGCATACCATAAAGCCTGGACTTACAGGAAAACCTTGGGTGGAAAGCCAGTTCAAACTTTCGGAATGGGATGTAAAGTCTTTCCCCTCACTTATTTCCAAGTTGAATACATATATATCGAGATCTCTTTCTCTAACCACAGCAGGGTCTAACTGCCTTAATGTTCCGGCTGCAAGGTTTCGAGCTGTCTGATATACTTTTCCTCCCATTTCTTCTTGTTTTTTATTAGCCCTTTCAAAGGCTTCATTGGACATATATACTTCTCCGCGTACTTCCAAATAAGGCAGCTTGGTAGGTATTGTACGGGGAACGGACTTAATTTCCAACAGGTTTTCATAAACCGATTCTCCGATTAATCCATCACCTCTAGTGATACCCTCCACCAGCGTACCGTCCTTATATCTTAAAACAACCGAGAGTCCGTCAACCTTTCTTTCAACAACAAAAGTCGGGTTTCCCAACTCTTGAATCATCTTATTTACAAAATTATATACTTCTTCTTTTGAGAATACATCCTGAAGACTTATTACAGGAACATCATGCTGAACTTTTCTCAATTCCCGCTTAACAGTGCCCCCTACCTTCTGGGTGGGAGAATCCGATGCGGCAAACTCAGGATATTCTTGTTCAAGCTTTCTTAGTTCCAAGGAAAGTTGGTCATATTCAAAATCCGAAATCTCAGGATCATCCTGATTGTAATACTTGTCATTATGGTATTCAATGGTCTTTCTTAACTCCTCAATTCTCTTCTTTATATCCATATAACCCTCCGACTATAATGCTTTTTAATTTTTTCGAATTTTTAGAAAATAGCGCTACCTTTTAGAAATCACTTTAATTAATAATATATTTACAAAAACAACTGAAATAACTAGCCAGATAATCCCCCAAACAATTACAGGAAAACCGGTCAACTCTACAAGCCTCACTATATCACCGGGAGGATTTGCACTCCAACTTTTCACAATTGAAAACCGATTGTTTAGCCGCAAGAGAATAGTATCCACAAAGGTATCATAGATTACATAAGCTGCCATAGACATACCTATAATATCCAACATTAAATCATGTATGCTGTCCATATGTATCATTAATACCAGAATTACAATTAATGAAAAAATCAGCGCAATACTCATTGTTCCAACCGAAGAAGCAAAGGCAACGGAAAAAACAATATATATTATTGCAATACTGCCCAGCAAAAACTTTCTCACTTTAGTTTTTTTCAAAGAGAATATAAGCAAGCAAAACAATATACTTGAAATATATCCACCGTTTGCTATTATAAAATTTGCAATCCAATTGCCTCCACTAAATGCTTTGTCTCCGCTGTTCCTAAATACTGTTCCGATAGCCGGCAAACCAAATCCAAATATTGCTGCTGCCAACGCATGTCCTAATTTATGAAAAATTAAGGACACTGCTTTAAAAGGACTTATAATTACCTGATTCCACAAAATAATCAGGATTGTTTGAATCAAAGGATATTTCCATGAATTTTTCATATGTTCCCCCTGAATCAAGTTATTTATACCTAATCTTCAAGTACTCTTGCCAACTAAAAAAGTCTGTTTATAGTATCAAATTGATGTCAGCTTATAAGTTCATTGTTAAAGACTTAATAAAAATTATACCTTTACACAGCAAAAAAAGAAAGGCATTTCCTTTCTTTTTTAAATTTACTTATTTAATATTCCTTTAAACTCCCTATATACAGGCATATTAAATTTAAAGTCTCAGAAGTGTTATTTCCAATACATCTAATAAGTACCAATGTACAGTAAATTTCCTCACTCCATAATAATCCATTCACCTTTATCGTCTTTCTTGGCTTTCATAAAGTCTAAAGCCTCCATTACAGCTTCCGCCAAAGCTTCGGCAGCCTTTTGCCTGAATCCCTCATCTAAAAGCTTTGCTCTGTCGGAAGAATTGGACATATAAGCAATCTCTGCAATAACTGCGGGCATATTTGTCTTTCTAAGCACCACAAGATTGGGTCTGTATATTATACCATTATCTACAGTATTTAAAGTATTTACAAGTTTCTTCTGCACAATAGCTGCAAGCTTCTGACCATCCATTTTGTTTTCTTGGGGATTTACAGGAGCACAGTATAAAGTTTCGGTACCCCTATACCCTGCATCATTGGGCATGTAATTATTATGCACACTTATAAAAAGTGTTGCATCGATACTATTGGCAATATTAACCCTCTCATCCAGACCTACATCAATATCCTTATCCCTTGTGTAGATAACATTTATTCCTTTTTCTTCAAGCAATTTACCCAACTTTAAGGAAATATCCAAGTTCAAATCTTTCTCATATAAAATATCTTTTGTAGCTCCAAAATCTTCTCCTCCATGTCCCGGATCTATTACAACCTTTACCTTTTTAGGTATCGGTATGGTATTTCTATTACCTATGTCGGATGAATCTTGTCCATTTTCTCTATTGTTTTCAACTATGTCGGGTTTATTATAGGTATTTTCTTGATTATTTCCTCCATTTTTGATATTTACACTTACTACAAAAAGCAGCATGAAAAAAAGCAGCACAAAAAGAAATCTGATTTTCATCGGCAGCTTTGAATAGGATGCATATGCTTTTTTTATAGATATCAGCACATTTTTAATTATATTATCCATTTTTTTCCCCGAGTATTTTTTCTTCTATTATTTATTATCGTATAAAAACGGCTTTTTTTCCACAATTATTTACTTACATATTATTGCAGATTTCCATTCCCGTTTCAATAAATTTCCTTTTAATTAATAAGTTACTCTTGAACTCAAATTTCAATAGATGCATAGTGTAAAATTTTTTATAGTTATTCCAATCTTTTTGTTTTACATAAAATAAAGTCTATTACTTATAATTTTCACTTAATTGAATTGGTTTATAAGACCGTTTTTCACGACTTGAAGATTTGACATTAAACCTCTTTTAATTATAAATCTTATTGTTTACCCCTTATTTATATCCAATAATCCTTTAAACAGGTATAGCCTTTGCAAAAGAAACAGTATATGCTTACTAAGTAAAGCCCGTCAAATACTATATTTATAAATACACAGTCAAAAAGGCCTCTTAATTACTTAGGCCTTTATTTTGATCAAGAAAAACTATTTACTGTATATACCTGTTTACATCATCCAAAGTTATTCCCTGGTGAAGAGCAATATTTAATCCATTAGCTATAACCTTTGCTATCCTGTCTACTACATCGTCAATTTCCTTTGGTGTAACAATTAAATTTCCCACATAGGGCTCCAATACCTCTTGTATTAACTGATATTTTTCATTTCTATCAATATTTTTAAGCATGTTGTAAAACTGCTTATCTTCCTTGGCTTCATTTAATAAACTGTCTATAACAAGATCTATTGTATCATTTGCCATTGTTGCAGCATCCACTACTGTAGGTACACCTATGGCAATAACAGGAATCCCCAATGTGTTTTGGGAAATCTCCATCCTTTTGTTTCCAACACCCGAACCGGGCGAAATTCCAGTATCGGCTATTTGAATGGTTGTATTTACACGTTCCATCTTTCTAGAAGCCAGTGCATCAATGGCTATTACCACATCTGGTTTTACCCTTTCAACAATTCCTTTCACTATTTCTCCAGTCTCAATTCCGGTTATTCCCAGCACTCCCGGTGCAACAGCACACACAGGTCTAACTCCTTCGTCAACCTGGTCCGGTACATATTCCAGCAAATGTCTTGTCACCATCAAGTGATTTGTCACCTTAGGACCTAAAGAATCCGGAGTTACATTCCAGTTTCCAAGTCCTACTACCAATATAGAAGAATTTTCCTCAAGTTTTAATATTTTTACAAGTTCTTGCGCCAGTGCTTTACATGTATCTTCATACAATTCCTGGTCATTTTCTTTTAATCTTGGCACTTCGAGGGTTATATAATTCCCCATGGGTTTACCTATCGCAGCTTCACCGGTTGGAGAGGTTACCTTTACCCTTGTTATCTTTATATCTTGCGTACCTGCATTTTCAACATCTACACCGGGCAAATTCTGCGGTGCTGCATCACGCTTTGCTTGCTCTTGCTCTCTTACAAACTCAGTAGCTTCAAGTGCCAAATCGGTTCTAATACTCCTGCTTCCAATCATCAGATCATCCTTTCATTCTTTGTCAATTTAATTTTAGTAATATTTTTTCACACATTTCATTTTAAATACCTTGCTTTTTATTTTCTTTCATGTTAAAATACTTCTTGTTAATTTACTCGCAGGAGGTGAAGGGATTGCCAAATATTAAATCAGCTATAAAAAGGGTAAAAGTATCAGAGAACAAAGCTCTTAAAAATAGTATTAGAAAGTCTATTTTAAGGACTTCTATTAAAAAGTGTAAAGCTGCAATAGCTAACAATGACCCTGAAGCTGCTACTCTTCTCAAGAGTGCTATTGAGACTATAGATAAAGCTGCAGCAAAAAACATTATACACAAAAACACCGCTGCGAGAAAGAAGTCTAAGCTTGTTAGGGCATACAACGCGGCAATAAAAAATTAAAAAAAGAAAACGTACATAAAAGTACGTTTTTTATTTTGATAGGGTCAATTAAACTAAAAGCATATAAAAATTTACATACACAAATTTTTATATGCTTTTAGTTTAACTTTGAATTTTTTATTTTTTAGCTATTATCAAATACAGTTATCCGTTTGCCAGTTTATTAATAAGCAGTTCCGCTGCAACTCTGTCGTTTATTCTACCTGTTTTTATTGCCAGGTCAAGTTCAAAAGCTTCCTTTATTCCCTCTTTCAACATATCGACACTAAATCTTTCAGCCTGAGAGGATATTTTCTTTCCTGCATAGGGTGTAATTCCTATTTTTGCACAAGCATCCTTAACACTCATACCTTCCATACTAAGCAGTTTCATCTCCAATACATGTCTTAACTGCCTGGTAATCATGAAAAGTATTTTAGGAATAGGTTCTCTCAATATAAGCATATCATTAAAAAGCTTAAGGGCTTTATCGAGATTTTTCTCAGCTACTGCGTCGGTTAAATCGAATATTCTGCTTTTTACCGATTTAGTACATACTTTTTCAATGTCTTGTGCGGTAACCTTCTTTCTCTCTCCAACAAACATAACTAATTTATTAATTTCATTAAGTATCTCGGTCATTCCCTGATCACAAATCTCAATTAAATAAGAAGCATCTTCCATGTTTATTTCCTTGTTGTAAGACTTCAATACTTTGATGACCCATTTTACCAGTTCCGCAGGCTTTTGAAATGAAAACTCTACAACAAGTCCGTTCTTTTTTACTACATCCACCGTCTTTAGCCTTTTGTCAACTTCCTCTTCATAAAACACAAGCACTGTATAAGGAGGAACATTTTTTAAGTACTCAATTAACTGTTCTCTGCTGCTTTGCTGCTTTGCCCCTTCTTTACCCGATTTGAACAGTCCCGAGTTCTTAACAATAACAAGTTTCTTTTCAGAGAAAACCGGTAACGTCTCACAAGCCTCTTCTATCTTTCTTATCTCAAAGTTTCCTTCCAGGACAAGCTTATTCATTGCCGTAAGATCATTTTGCAAAATAGCTTTCTCTATACTGTCAAGATAATATTTCTTCAGGAACTCTTCCGGGCCATAAAAAAGATACACATTTTTAAGTTTATTAGTTTTTAAGTCTTCCTTTAGTACATCAATGCTCATATAATTCACCTTTATCTAATATTGGTATCGTTTGCTATTTACTGTTCTTTTTATTTTAATATCTTTGCCGTAAGTTTTTAGCACTATCGCACCGTCATAATCGGTTCTAAATATCTTAATTTTATTTTCTTCAAGTGCGTTCAACACGTAATTGGACGGATGACCGAAATTATTTTTGCCAACACTTATAACAGCTATATCAGGATTTGCATGTTCTAAAAAAGCTTTAGTGGTTGAAGTATCCGACCCATGGTGAGCCACCTTTAGTACATCCGACTTTAAATCAACCATATCCCTAATCAGCACTTCTTCAGCTTCTTTTTCGATATCTCCTGTAAACAGTATTTTAACTTTTTCATAATGTAATTTTACCACTAATGAGTTGTTATTTGAAGGCGACTCTTGAATAAATTCTCCCCTCTTAGGCAGCAAAACATCAAAATAGGTTTTGTTGTCAAGCTGAATAAGGTCACCTTTTGAACACCTTTGGACTTCTATTTTCTCCTTTTGAGCAATATCAGATAGTTTTTTCAACCCGTTATCCAAAGGTACTTCAGGCATTATCAAACAGCCCACTTTTAGTTTTTCCAAAACAGGTATCAATCCTTGAATATGATCATCATGACCATGGGTTGCAATTACCAAGTCAAGCTTGTCAACACCGTAATCCAGTAAAAAAGGAATAACTATATTTTCTCCAACACTTGTACTGTTAGAGGTTGCACTGCTATAACCTCCTCCATCAATCAATATAGTCTTACCCTTATTCGTTTGTATAAAAGCACAATCACCCTGTCCTACATCAAGGAACACCACTTCAAGTCCTTTCGGTATAAATATACCGTAAAAAACTGTTCCCAGTACAATTACAGCTGCAAGAATACTGTATTTAAGCTTTAGTTTAACTTTATATTTAGGTCTGTACCAGAAAAAATATATAATAACTGCATAATAGCAAATAACCATAAATATAGAAGGTGTAACAAGGGTTTTAACTGACCAGGGCATACCGGCAGACACTTTAGTTACAATAAGAACAAAACTCAATAGCACATTGTTTACATAGCCTATAAGTATGGAAAAAATAATATGTATTTGCCCCAATAGAGCCATAAGGGAACCTAGAATAGTTATAAATTCTACTATAGGTACAACAAGCAGATTGGAAATAATAGATACCAAAGATACAGTATTGAAATAAAAAACCGTTATGGGTAAAACACCTATTTGCGCCGATATTGTTGCCGCCAGCACATCTACAATAAAGGGCGGAAGAAACTTAAAGCCAAGCATCTCTTTTAAATTCTTATAAAACAGTACCAATGAAAGGGTAGCAGCAAAAGACAATTGAAAGCCTATATTAAAAAGAATACCCGGATTATAAAAAAGCAAAAGCAAAGCTGCAAAGGATATGCTAGTATAAATTTCCGTTTCCCTTCTTATTATCTGACCAATTAAAACCACAACTGCCATTATAACAGCCCTTAAAACCGAGGGTTCAAATCCGGTAATAAGAGTGAATAAAATCAAAATTATAATTATTAATAGGTTTGCATATTTTTGCCGCATTCTAAGCTTCTTAAGCAGAAATGCCAAGGGTAAGACTATGAATCCAACATTACTTCCGGAAACCGCCATGATATGCATTAAACCCGAAGCACTAAAAGCTTCCTGTACTTCTTCACTTAAATCTTGCTTGTAGCCAATTAGCATTCCGTTTAGAAGTCCGGCCTGCTGCGGCGGCAAGCTTCTGTTTATTACGCTTACTATTCTTTCTCTTAAAAATAGTCCTAATTTTACCGGCAAATTTCCCTTGTTTCTATCTCCAATATTGATATTATAATCCATAGCAAAAAGAGTTGCAGAAATACCATTATGGCTTAGGTAGCTCCTGTAACTGAATCCTGCCGGATTGGTCCTTCCTTTGGGAATGTTCAAAGTTCCGCTTACTGTTACCTCTCTGCCGTAATCTATAAAGCCGTTATCTCCAATAATCGTTGTTAGTCTTATCTTTCCCGTAACTTTATCGGATTGGTTGGAGTCTTTTAAAAAAACTTCCTCTGCTTTTAACTCATAAACTGCCTTATCGCCATCTACATTTGGAGCCGAATTAATATATCCTTTTACGGTAACTTGCTGTCCATTATACTTAATAAATCGATTTGCATTTTGATTATATGTATACAGATAATACAAACCGCCAAAAATATAGAAAATCAAAGCTCCTGACAGTAAGAAGCTAAATCCTTTCCTGAACATGCCAAATATAAAGGCTATGAGAACAAGTACAATAGCGGAATATATCACAAACCAATAGGATCGAGTTAGATTTGAAAGCAAAATACCCGACATAAAAGACATGCAGAATAAAACAAGTGGCCTATTCATACATTTACCCCTATCGAAGTAACTTGATAGTCCATAGTTTTAACAAAAATTTTATGCAGATATTTTAAAATCTCAGGGAAAGCTTGTCCCTGAGATTTCTATAAACAATACTTAATCAAGAATTTTTCTTGCTGTCATATAGCACTGATTGTAAAAACCGCTGTTTAAATCGCTTATAACAACTTTTTTTGCTTTACTTCCCGAAGATGCGTGAATAAAACTGCCGTTTCCGATATATATCCCCACATGATTGATATAATTTTTACCGCCGTTTGTGTCAAAGAAAACCAGATCTCCAGGTTGTAATTCCGATTTTGATATCTTAGTGCCCTGCTTTGCCTGATCAGCTGCAACTCTGTTTAATTTAATTCCGAAATGATTAAAAACATGCCATACAAAACCGGAACAATCAAAACCACTTCGTGTGGTACCTCCGTAAACATACCTTACTCCTAATAATTCTTTTGCATAGGAAACAATTTGTGTTCTCTTTGAAGAATTTGCATCCGATGTTTCTCCTCTTGACGCAAGGGTTGAACCGGTAGAAACGTATGTACCGTATACCCACCCGATTACTCCGTCTTTTGTTTTTATATTATACCACTCATCGGATTTTCCCAGAATTTCCACCTTATCGCCGTAATACATTTGAGTAACTGCCTCATTGTTTGTTCCAGGGCCCTTTCTGACATTAACATTGTCTCCGGTAATTACTCCCTCAACTAGTGCTGCAACAGTCTTTGTATTGCTTGAATTATCTGTTACCTCAGTATTTCCGGAACCGGTTTCTGTAGAAGCTTCTTGTTCAGTATTTACAGCTGCATTGTTTTTCTCAACTGTAGATTCTGTATTTTCCTGATCTTTTTCATCTTCTGAATTCTTAGGCTCGTCCACTGAATTATCCGATTGAGCTAATATTTTAGTGTCTTGAGATTTTTTTATAGCATCTACCGGAAATAATTCTTTATGCACCCAACCCGAATTACCGTTTATAATAATCTTATACCAAGGTCCTATATTTTCCTCTATTATTGTTTTGGAATTTTTAAAAAGGTTTTCTATATTGTATGACAAAACCGAATATTCCTGAATATTAGAACTTTTTTGATCTGAGTTATTATTATCGAAATTTGCATGGGAAAGTGAAACCGTGAAAAAAACCGAAAGGTTTAAAACCGCCGTACATAATATTAATTTACCGTACTTTAACATACTTAACCTCCTACTTTATATCCCTTGAATCTATACGAGCTTACCAGCTAGCTACCTCCACGTATATTGTAGGACTTTTCTAAAAACGGACAAGATTATTATACATTTATAAACTTTCTTTGTCAAACCGCAAATCTTTCTAAGCACCTGAAACAAAAATTACAATATACTCTGTTTAATTGCATAATATCATTATCTCAAGCCACAAATACACACATAAACGTATATCGGTTGTTTATAACAGATCTATTAGTAGTAAATATTGTTATTGATCCTGTTAGTACTGTCCCATAAAATTAAGTATATAAGTTATACCAACTTATACATTATTATAGCATTTATAGTCTCTCCCCCGAATCTTATACAATTTTCTATCTTCCTATAGATTTTAAAACCTAAGCTTTCCCAAAATCTATATCCCCTTATATTGCGATCGGAAACAGCTATGTAAAGCCTGGAAATATCACTTTTCATTTTGGCGAAATTAATAAACAAATTGACAGCTCTAGTGCCATACCCTTTACTTTGAAAAACTTTATCTATAATAAGGGTATTTATCCAGACTGATGCTTTAGAGCCGTATTTTACTTGTCCTCTTAAAACACCTATCATTTTATGGATAGAAGTAGAAAATATCCCCACCCAAAAATGATCTTCACTATACTGTACTTCAATATACTTATGTGTCAATTGCTGTAACGTTATATCCCCTTCAATACCCGTTGCATACTTAAATTCTTCATTATTATACCATTCATATATACATCTAAGGTCCAAAGGAGTTATATTTACCAAATAAATATCCTCTGCTTTGGCATTTACAATATACATAAAGCCTCCGATATAGAAAGTATTTAAAGTGTAGAAGAGATAACAATGCAAATGCCACACAATTTTATTGTTTCTTTAAAATAATTTATTCTACAAATAAATCCTAAACCCTTCAAAAAGTTTGTTATAAAATTCATATTATTAAAATTTTTTTTTGCGTCAAAATAATATTGTACAATTAAACAGCAATAAAAATTTAAAAAAGTTATACTTTGGCTAACCTGGACTTATTACTGACTGTTAACTATCTATATACAGTTGGTATCAACGAGGAGGTGAAACAGTATGGATAACAGCAATAACAAGCAAGTTGTCCCAGGTGCAAAAAATACTCTTGACAAAATGAAATACGAAGTTGCAGCAGAAGTTGGTGTAAATTTAAAGCAAGGATACAATGGTGATATATCAGCTAGAGATGCCGGTAAAATCGGTGGAAATATTACTAAGAAATTAATTCAGATGGCAGAACAACAGTTGGCAGGTAAATAATTATAACTTTTACTTTAATAAACTTATTTAATATTTATTTAATATTAAGGATATCAAAAATCTAAATATCATATATATAAAATATATATGACCGGATGATATTTTTCACAAAATTACAGACTTTTATTTGATATATTTTATGAAAAATTTATATTAATTTTTTTATTATAATATATTATATTTATTTATGAACTGATACTTTTTCATACATTTGTTCATAGATCATAAATATAAAAAAGCTACAACAACAAATTGTAGCTTTTTTCTCTTTTATAAATCATTTTATATCTAGCTTATCAATAGGGTTAAAATCTGATTTATATAATTTGAACAGAAAATTTTATCTAATTGAGGACATTATTGTATAAATTACCTATTAACATGTAATAAATATATCTATATAATTATATTTGGTAAACGTACTTTTTCCTCTATACTTTATATTTTGCCTGCATCAGAAGGTTAGCAGGTTTTCGTAAAACCTCCTATAGTGAAGTATAGATGTCATAATGTTTTGCTGGAGTGCTTGTTTATACAGTAAGCTCCAAAATTTTCAAATATTTATGGGGGCGCCCCCTTGCCCCCATATTTAGTTGTATTTACAAGTCAAAGTATACTAATCTTTTCTCCTTTTAAAATCTTGTTTGTATTCCTAACGGCACACATTTTACCGCACATTGTACAGGTATCCTCATTTTCAGGTTTTGAGCTTTCTCTATATTTTTTTGCTTTTTCACTATCTATGGATAGTTCAAACATCTTTTCCCAATCTAAGTTTTTCCTAGCCTCACTCATCTTATAATCCCAGTCTCTGGCTCCTTTAATTCCCTTGGCAATATCTGCTGCGTGGGCGGCTATCCTGGACGCTATAATACCTTCTTTCATGTCATTAATATCGGGCAGTCTCAGGTGTTCTGCCGGTGTTACATAGCATAAAAAGTCTGCACCGTTTGCTGCTGCTATCGCACCGCCTATTGCACTTGTAATATGGTCATACCCTGGGGCTACATCAGTAACAATGGGGCCTAACACATAAAAAGGTGCTTCATGGCAAAGCCTCTTTTCCAGTACCATATTGGCTGCTATCTCATTAATAGCCATATGTCCCGGTCCTTCCACCATTACCTGCACATTCCTTTCCCAAGCCCTCTTTGTAAGTTCCCCCAGTACAATCAATTCTTCAATCTGGGAGGCATCGGTGGAGTCATTTATACTTCCCGGCCTCAAAGCATCTCCAAGGCTCATGGTTACATCATATTCCGAAAAAATCTCCAGAATCCTGTCGTAATATTCATAAAAAGGATTTTCGTTGCCGGTAAGTTCCATCCACGCAAATATTAGTGAACCACCTCTTGAAACAATATTGGTCAGTCTCCCCGTCTTCTTAAACCGGCGCGCCGTCTCCCTGTTTATTCCCGCATGAATGGTCATAAAGTCAACGCCATCAGCAGCATGCATTTCTACAACATCTAAAAATTCCTTTGCAGTTATATCCGAAAGCTCTTTATCATAAAACCCCACCGCATCATATATAGGTACCGTTCCGATTATGGCAGGAGAAATAGATACAAGTTTCTTTCTAAATTCCCGAGTCTTCCCATAGGAGCTCAAATCCATTATGGCATCAGCCTTAAGCTCAATAGCTTTTTTTGCTTTCTCCAATTCAATTTCAAAATTGCAGCAGTCCTTTGAAATTCCAATGTTCACATTTATTTTTGTTCTCATTCCACGACCTATACCTTCAGGGTCTAACGCAGCATGTTTTTTATTTGCAGGAATTATAACTTTACCCTGAGCCATAAGCTGCTGAAGTTCTTTTATATCCATACTTTCTTTTTCGGCTACAATTTCCATTTCCTTTGTAACTATCCCCTTTTTAGCTGCATCCATCTGTGTAGTATACATTATAAAGCACCTCTTCCCATAATTTCTTTTATATCTCTGATCTTTTTCCCGATGTTATCAGCACCCACAATTTCAGTAACCATTGCTATGCACTTAGCTCCGCACTTAATTACCTCATGCATATTGTGCTGCTTAATTCCTCCTATCGCGACATGGGGAATGGATATGTTTTTTACTACATATCTGAGATAATCCAAACCCACAGGCTCACATACATCTTTCTTTGTATAAGTTTTATAAATAGGGCCGACCCCTATGTAATCGGCCCCTCTTTTTACTGCATCTTCCGCCTGCTTAGGTGAGTGGGTGGATATTCCGATTATCATTTCTTCACCCACCAGCTCCCTTACCTTTTCAATGGGAAGGTCATCCTGTCCAATATGTACTCCGTCAGCTTTAACCAAAATTGCTATATCAACGTGGTCATTAACTATAAAAGTAACCCCGGCTTCTTTTGTCATTTCTCTGATCTTTAAGCATTCATTATATTTTTGCAAAAGTTTCTTTTCCTTTTCCCTATATTGAATTACTTTTACTCCGGCCTTTATCATCTCGCTTACAACCTCAATATTGCTCCTTCCTCTAGAATGTTCCTCGGAAGTTATACAATATAGGTCAGTGTCAATAATTCTGTTTCGTCTTCTCACTCAACCACATCCCATTCCCAAGGCATAGCTTAAAACTATATTAGCCTGTTTTGCTGCAGTAATATTAACTCTAGGAGATATAGGAGGTAAATCTTCATTTGCCTCGCTTTCAAAATCCCCTACCATATAAAATTTTTCATGAATTTTTCTTACAACAATATCATCACTTTTTCCCCATCCCGCTAATCCTGAAGCACAAACAAGCAGTTTTCCGGAGGAGAAAAAGCTTTCTGCAATCAAAGCTTTATATACAGCTTTGTCAAAAGCTTCAACCACAATATCACATTCCTCAAATATCTGTTTAATATTTTCCCTCTCAAGCTTTATATTGAGGGCCTCAATTTCCAAATCGGGATTAATTCTCAGAAGATTTGACCTAAGGGCATTTACCTTTGAAGTATTCAGCTGATCCAAAAAATAAAATTGTCGGTTTAAATTTGATGGTTCAACCACATCAAAATCCACTATTTTAAGTTTCTTAAATCCGCTTCTTACAAGGTTCAAAGCACAATTGGATCCCAATCCTCCGGCTCCCGCTATTCCAACCTTTAATTTCTGTATTTTCTTTAGGTTTTCTTCTCCTATATAATTGCAAAGCCCTTTTTCAAAAGTATTCATATAATCTCACCACCCTATATTGCCTGCCAGTCTTTAAACACCGGCTGGTAACCTTTACTGTAAATAAACTCAGACATTTCTTTAACACTTCTTGTGTCACATATATCAAATTGCCCTTCAGTCTTTGAGGTAAGTGCGTGTCCTCCTACCTCGGTGGATGAACCTGCAGACATCTTGGTAACACCTAATCCTATAAGATTGTCACGGAATTCTGCCCTTTCTCTTGTGGAAAGTGTTATTCCTATTCTCGGCATAAACAACCTAAATGCCAGCATTATTTGAACAAAACTTCTGTCATCCACCTTTACTCTCGGTTGAAACGCTCCGGTATGAGGTCTTATTCTAGGCATAGACACGCTTATTTCGGTGTCAGGATATTTGTTTTGCAGATAATGGGCATGTAGTCCGGTAAAAAAAGCTTCCTTTCTCCAGTCATCAAGACCTAACAATGCTCCGATATTTACACTTCTCATCCCTGCAATACATGCCCTTTCCGGAGCATCAAGTCTGAATCTGTAGTTTCTCTTAGGCCCCTTTAAATGGAGCTTTTTATAAATTTCTTCATTATACACTTCCTGATAAATTGTAAGTCCATCAACCCCGGCTTCAATAAGCTCTCTGTATTCATCGGTTTCGAGGGGATATACTTCTATGGATATGGAGCAGAAGTATTTTATAAGTACCTCTACACACTCCTTAATGTAATCTACAGAGCTGTGAGTCCTTGACTCTCCGGTTAAAATTAATATATGTTTAAGCCCGGTTTGGGAAATTATTTCGGCTTCTTTTTCCAATTCTTCTTTTGTAAGCTTTTTTCTAGCTATGTCGTTTGAGATATTAAATCCGCAATATACACATTGGTTGACACAATAATTTGCTAAATATAATGGAGTGTATAGAAAAATAACCTTTCCAAAATACTGCAGTGTCAGTTTTTTTGACTTTTGGGCCATAAGCTCAATATATTTTGCTGCTTTTTCCGATAATAACATCAAGAATTCCAATTCATTTATTCTATCTTTATTGATAACACTTAAAATCTGATTATCGGTAATATTGCTGTAAAATCTCTCAAAATCAAAATCTTTATATTCCAAATACTTTTGATAAAAACTCATTATGGACGCCTCTTTTCAAACTATTCCAAGCTAAGCAGTGTTTTTGGAAATATTTCAGCAATTAATAGGCAGATTTTCATGACCTTAGGAATCCGGTAAGGGGTGATGACGCTTCAGCAAAGTCTTTTACTGCAGGCGCACCGGCTAAGAATGCTTTTCTGCCGGCTATAACTGCCAATCCAAAAGCCTCTCCCATACTAACAGGGTCATCGGATGTGGCAATTGCAGTATTCACAAGTACAGCTGCCGCACCCATCTCCATTGCTTCAGCAGCTTCCGATGGCCTGCCCAGACCTGCATCCACAATAATAGGCAAGTCTATTTCATCAATCATTATTTTCACCAGTTCTTTGGTCTTCAAGCCTTTGTTGGTTCCGATGGGAGCTCCCAACGGCATTACAGCTGCAGCACCGGCATCTCTGAGGTTTCTTGCCACAATAAGATCGGGACTCATATACGGAAGTACTACGAAACCTTCCTTGGCCAATATCTCTGTGGCCTTTATGGTCTCATAATTGTCCGGCAGCAGATATTTATTGTCGGTTACAATCTCAATTTTTATCCAATTGCCGCAGCCGGCTGCACGGGCAATTCTAGCTATTCTTACAGCTTCATCGGCATTTCTTGCTCCCGATGTATTAGTCATAAGAATACAGTCTTGAGGTATGTGATTTAACATATTTTCCTCTTTAGAGTCAAAATCCATTCTTCTCAGGGCAACAGTAACTACCTGTGCCCCCGACCTCTTAACCACCTCAGGAATAATTGCGTTTGAAGCAAACTTTCCCGTACCTATAAAAAGCCTGCTGGTTAGTTCTTTCCCGCCAATAATCAACTTATCCTCCAAAATTTTAACCCCCTCCTACAAATCTTAATACTTCAATGTTGTCATTATCTTTTAATACAGTGTTCTTCCAATCTTCCCTCATTAAAATGTTATAATTGTATTCAACTATAGCTTTTTCGTGTTCTATCCCTTTTAATTCCAGTAATTCCATCAGAGTAATCGGCTTTTCGATTTCCGTTTGCTTACCGTTTAAAGTAATGTTCACTAAATTCACCCCCTTTTTTAACATACATCCTCACAAAGTTTACTTGGTATTTTGTGTCATTCATTTACAGTTCTTTTGCTTTAGAAGAAAAATTACAACACAATAAAATAATTTAATGCATTTAAAAAACGCCTGCCTGAATAGGCAAGCGTTTTTAACAATAAATACACAGTATAAATCTACTTCAGCTTCCCTACGTCGGCATTAACCGCATCAGGTTCAAAGGGTCAAGAGCCTTGCTCTTTCTCAGCCTTTCGGCACCCCTAGCTTTCATGTTATTCACTTTATTTGATGATATTATATATTATTTACTTTGACATGTAAATACAAATTTTCATTTTTTATATATTTTTTACACATAAACCACACAGTTGCATTATAAGTAAATATTAATTAGGACAAGCAATGCTGTAAGCAGGGCAGAAATATTTCAACAGTCTATTAATTACAGAACAGAAGTAATATAATTCATTATATCTTCCCTACCTTGCTTGGTTTCTGCAGAAAACGGTATTAAAGGGATATTGTCATCAAGCTCTAAAGTGCTCGATATGTCCAAAAGCCTCTCCTTTAGCTTTGAACGAGTTATCTTGTCCGCTTTAGTAGCAACAACTATATAAGGCAGTGAGGAATTTGCCAACCACCTGTTCATCATCTTGTCATCCTCAGTAGGTGAAATTCTTATATCCACTACCATGATTATTAGTTTTAGCTTTTTACTTGTATTTAAATAGGTCTCTATTGACTCACCCCAAGCAGATTTAACATCTTTTGAAACTTTTGCATAACCATACCCGGGTAAATCTACAAAGTACACTGTATCATCAATATTATAAAAATTGATTTCTCTCGTTCTTCCGGGTTTTGATGCAACTTTGGCTAAATTCTTTCTATTAAGCAAAGCATTTATCAAGGACGACTTCCCTACATTTGATCTTCCGACAAAGGTAATCTCCGGTATATCATTGTCGGGATATTGATCAGGCTTAACTGCACCTTTTTCGAATTTCGCATTATTAATATTCAACTCTATTACTCCTTAACACAATATTTTTTAACTTTTAATTATAATTCAGACTATATTATAGCAGTAAATTTCCAAAATATTAAGTATATAAATAAATTATAAAGCTAAGTGATTTATATATATTTATTATTTACATCTAACCCTATTTTTAATTATATGGCTTTTAGGTCAAATTCAACCTTATACATATTTTAAATACTCATATATTCCTCCATTATATATCTTGACTATTTTGCTTCCAAAAAAACTTATATATTTTTCGGCTGTAGCTGTACTGTTCAGAAGAACAACATCTATATCAGGCTTTTTCTTCTTCCTATGCATTAACTTGAGCTCAGAAATTTTCAACAGATGCTTAAACTCATAATCAGCTTGAGGTAGTGAATACCCTATGAAAATCCATTTATCGGAGATGGTAAGAGCTTCCTCAGCTTTATCCCACAACTGGGGAAAGGAATTTTCTTTAAAGGATTTTCTAAAGTTAAAAGTTGCAATATGTGAAGATATTTGATCTCCACAAATTAAGCATTCTTCACCATCTATAAATCCCCTCAAATCCAGTTCCGATTTACCTAAAAGTTCAAAATCAGTTGCTTTAAATCCTGCCTTTTTTATCAAGGGAATATCTCCAAAAGTATCATTGAACAAAGCTCTACAATTGTCACAATAAAGCCAGTTACTGGAACCATGAATTTTTATTATTTTTATCTCTTCTAAAGCTTTTTCAGAACTTACATTTCTTATATATTCTCCCCCATTACAGTAATTTATAGAATAACTAGGACTAATATTATTTATGTATTTTTCCAGTACCGTATCCCAGTTTAACACTATGAAATCCACTTTACTGTATGATTTTAAAAGTCTGCTCACTAAATTGAAAACTGCTTCAGAGTATCTATACTTATCCTCTAATATTTTAAAAAGCTTGTAAATAATAAATCTCCTGATGGCTCTGAGATGTAAAGGTGAATACTTTATACCTAAATGATGCCCAGAATTGGTAGATATATCTATACAAGTTAAAAGGTCATCCAAACTTGGCGGTACCTCTCCCTTAAAAAAATCGAACACATCTTCATAAAACTCCTGTATTACTTGAGAAATATAAGCTTCAAAAAGGCTATCCTCTTGATTTTCTATCAATAATTCCGGTATCTCTGACTGTATCGGTAGCCCGGAGTTTTTTGAAAAACCTGCACCAAGTATAACTGCTGCCCTCATATTTACTCCTTGCATTATTCTAGAAATTTTTAAAAAAATATATTTTTTAAAAACTACCATATCTTTTATTTTTTCAAAAGCTACATATAAAATAACCATAATAAAGAATTCTAACGTAAAATATCAAAATTTCGTTGGTTATTATATTAGTTTCTCTAAAAAAGTTTATATTATCAATTATTTAATTAATTTATTCTAATTGATTTTATGGTAATTATATGATAAAATTTTTTATTATTACTGGAGGTGAAAATGGATATGCCGTCATACTGGAGATGGATTTATATACTTGCAGGTATTGCGTTGTTAGGCATTGCATTTTTCTTTCTAATGCGCTCAGCCAATAAAAATTTAGAAGCTTTACAAGCAAAATCAAAGAAGAAGAAAAGAAGATAGTAATTATATAAATTTTTAAAAGTTAGTACATATTGCATGGTTGTAAAAGGCTTAGGATAATTAATCTTAAGCTTTTTAATATTTCATTTTGCTGCAGCAATTTCCTTCCAGTAGTCATAAAAAGTTTGATATAAATGGATATAAAAATGAAAACTGTTATTTGTGGATTATTGAAAAATATAAATAGATATGTATCAAAAATGCTTTATAAATATATTGATTGACGAAATATTCCATGGTATAATTTATTTATAAAGAGAGAGACACTGAATATTTAACTTATACTATATTGATTAATTATGTATACTATATTAACTTTGCACTTTATATATAGTATTTTATTTGTTAAGGGGGAGTTTTTATGAAGTCTGCTGAAGACAAGCAAAAACTGATATCAAAGTTCAATGAAATTCAAGAGGAAATACTGAAAATAGGCTGGAACGGAATTATTGAAAAGTATCATCCTGATATGAATTGTGACGATGTCGACCCATTAAAAACATTCAAGTTGTATAAAAGTGTTTATGAAAATATGAGAAAGCGTATGATTGTGCGTTGTTAATAAGCTATTTTCAAAACTTTTAGAAATTATTTGTATACTATTTTATAAAACTATTTATAGGAAATTTAAGTTGACTGAAAAGTCAACTTTTTTATTTTTCTCCCTCCCTACCGAAATACAGAGACAGTTTTAAAATATAAAAAAGAAGAGCTTGGTTGAGCTCTTTCAAGGGAGTAATTTATATCAAAGGTCTTTGACCTGACATTTAAATAATAACTTCAGATAATTAATAAATTGTGAACATTTTATTAATTTTTTTAGGTATACAATAAATTTATATCAAATCAATATCAAAACAATCAAAAAGAGCCAGCTTTTGGCTCTTGATTGGAGGGAGAACAAAAAATTGCTTTTCACTTATTTATAGTTATATCCATATTCTATCATTAAATAATTAATTATTTATGAATAGATTATTAATTAATTACTACAATTTCATTACAAATTTTTTATTTATCTATTCAAAGAATCCACCTTTTTATATATCTCCCGGTATTCAATATAACAAATAAGTGAATTTTATATTACTACACGAATATATTAGCTATAGGATTAATTTATGAGTGAAGTGCTTATTTTATGAAAAAAGCCAAAAAAAAGAACCGCATATACAAGTTGATTGGTACTGGCGATACCGTATTAGTCCCTTGTTCAAAAGACGTTTACAGGAAAGCGACAGTCATTGATACCCACATAAAAAATGAAACATTGGCCCTTAGAATTCAATTTGACAATGGTTCCGTACATTTTATTTCGTCGGAATTATGTTATAGAGTTGTGCATGGTATAGCTATTCCTCTAGAGCAGCCAAAAACCAAATTACAAAAATTTTGCGTTTGGATTTTGAGAAAATTAGGATTAAGCGAAGTGTAACATAGTACTATTTTTTCTTTCACTTATGCTATAAGCCTCTAAAATAAAAAAGAGGCAGAATTTTTTGTTCTTTCTGCCTCTATTAATAACTTTTTTAGTCTGCAATAACAAATCTTATTTTATAAGTCTTGGTAGTGCCATCTTCTGCTTTCACAACAATTTTTGCAGTACCCGGTATATCTGTTGCCTGAGTTACAGTAACTTTTGCTTTGGAACTGCTTGCTACGGCGCTTACTACAGGAATATGATCATCGTCATCCAGTTCAATTACATAAGATGTAGTGTCTTTATCAAAGCCTTTTACTTTTTTACCGTCATATTCAATTCTTTCAAGTGTTGCATCAGAATCAGTAACCACAACAAACTTAACGTAGTAAGTTTCTTTTGTAACGCCATCTTCCGCTTTCACAACTATTTTTGCATAGCCAGGAATTTCATCGGCTTGAGTAATAGTTACTTTTGCACCGGAATGGTTTGCCTTGGCTGTTACAGTTGGAACTTTACTTCCATCTTTCAGTTCAACAACATAATATGTATTATCTTTATCAAAACCTTCAATATTCTTGTTATCATACTTAATGCTTTTAAGTGTTGCATCGGAACTTGCATCATCAACTACTACTTTTTCACCACTGATCTCATCGTCAACAACAATTTTCTCCATCTTATTAATAACATTATCCAAAAGTGCCGCAGCTTCAGCTCTTGTCAAAGCCCCTTGAGGATTAAACTTGCCGTTTGAACCGATCATTATTTGCTCCTTATAAGCGGTATAGACAAAATCTCTCAAGTTCTTGGATATGCTGCCGTAATCTTCAAAAATGTCCTCAAGCTCTTTATCATTACTTAATACCTTCAAATCCAGTGCTTTTACAAGCGCAACAGCCATATCCTCACGCACTGCACTCTTGTCGCCGTTAAAATACAGTTCGCCTTTACTGTTTTTGTAACCTGTGAGATAAGATTTAGCAGCCTCAACTGCCTTGTAATCCCAGCTATTCACAGGAACATCTTTAAAAGTTTGAGTTTTGCTGTTTGTAGTCAATTTAAGGGTGTTAGCCAACATTACAGCAAATTGAGATCTTGTAACAAGTTCATTGGGTCTAAAGGTATTATCCTCATATCCTACAATTATTCCTCTGTTGCAAAGATTGGAAATTGCATTATAAGCCCAATGGTTTTTTTCAATGTCTTTAAACCCTTTGAATTCAACTTTAAGTGTCTGTTGAATAATAATTTCCTGATGCGGAGCTGGTGGAGCCGGTGGTTTTGGCGGATCTTTTGGCTTTGGTGCTGCATACACACCACTAACACAGGTCAGCATTAGTGAAATTACAGTACATAATGCCACCAAACCTTTCTTTTGCTTCATCAACATAATCACTTCCCCTTTCAAAAAACTTATTCTATTAATTATATTTTACAACTAAAAAAACAAATTGTCACGTCCTATTCCTTTAGTTTCATTTTTCAAGTTTGCTTTGTCTGAACTTTCTTGTTATAAAAAGCATAAACAAAGCTAAAAGTCCAGGAATAACAGAAATACAGATTCCTTCAACAAGCCCTGTTGGAATATAAGTAAGTTTTATTTTGTGTGTTCCTGCTGTCAATGGTATTGTAATAAGGGAATCATCAAAGGATTCCAATTGGACTTCTCTATCGTCAACATATACTCTCCACCCTTTATCATAAGGTATTGTTGTAAATAGTACATCCCCTTCCTCTGCTGTAATGGTGCCACCTATGCGTCCATTAGAACAATAATCCACCGACATCTCCGATTTCTTTAATGCTGACACCGCTTTTTCAAAGTTTTCCTTATGGAGATAGCAGAACCTTCCATGAGTATTTCCATTACTCTTCACCTCAACAGTTACATTTTCTCCATCAGGAAATGTACCTATGTATTGAATACACCTTGTTTCATTTGTAAAGAGCTGTGAAACATGCATTCCATTGACTAATAACTCTCCGCCATAACTGCTAGAATCAAAATTAGCATATACAGGCATTCCGTTTGAAATAAATGTGTATCGAACAACGCTACCATTATTAACTTTAGTAGTTTTTAATGAGATAAAACAATCTTCATCAGTATCAGCTAAGGCTTTAACAAGATTATTCTGAGTTTGAAAAAAATCATTGCTGAAATAAAAATCCTTAAGGGATTTTCCTTTTACAGCCATTCCAATGGATACTGCATAAGGATTTTGATAAAGCCGTGCAGTACCGCTTTGCTTAATTAGGCTGTAATCAGTAGGCATAGAACGTTCAGAAATAATATATTTTACAGAAAACAAAGAATCTGTTACCATAGTAGACCCGAAATATGAGCTCCATAACCATGCTTGAGCCATCCCCATATCCTTAAGAAATCGGTTAACATTTCTGTTATAGGTTGAACTATAGTGAGTTATTCCGTTATATCCAAAAGCTATAGGTTCGTTTTTACTCCGTTCAAAGGTAGCTCCAACGCGGAAAAAGGCCTCTTTATCCTTTTTAGTTTCATCAATTAATGGTGTAATCTTTTCCTTGTATCCATGATAGCTTTCATAACTTTCATATCCAAACTGCCTGTCTAATCCCTTAAGAATTCCCATAGTATTAGCGTACATATCAATAGCACATGCTATAAGAAGTATAATAACAACAGTCTGCCTCTTAAACTTGAACTCCATAAAAGCTCTGTAGGCTGTAATTAAAATCAAAAACGAGAAAACAAAAGAATATCTATAGGGGAACCAATTGGGATACTGGAACACATGCCACACTTTATCCAACTTACATACCCATAAGCTGAAAAAAATAATCTCTACAAAAAGTAAAGTAGAAACTTTGCTTATCAAACTTATTTTTCTTAACGCAAAAAAAGCCAGAAAAAGCAATAATGCTAAAATACCACAGTAAACAAAAGGCGTACCTGAATTAGTTATCGAATCATATCCCCCGGGAAGAAATTTATATATAAATTTAGACTCGGATAATGAAAAATTGAACATACCTGAGTAATCGTTAATTTTCACACCCATCCTGCCTTGAAAAAGAGAAGCTAACGTTGGCAGCAATAGAAAAGCTCCCCAAGAAGCTGCAATAACTGCACTAATAATAAACTTGCTCATATAACTGAAGAATTTTTTTATTCCAATTTCATTCTCAACACATCGGTATACAAAATATATCGCAGTAAATAATCCTGTCATATACGAGATATAATAAGTTGATATAAAAGATACAAATAGTGCAAAAGTTAAAAGCCAGTTGTTCTTTCCCTCAAGTATTTTTTCAGTCCCTAATATTATTATAGGAAGCCAAATTACACCATCTAGCCACATGATACACATAGAATATGCTATATTATAGGACATAAGCCCATATAACATAGAAAACAATATTGTAGATACATCATATCTTCCGAATCTATAACGCAGCAGCAAACTAAATGTAAACCCGGCCAATCCAATTTTTAAAACTGTCAAAAACAGAACAGCAATTGGCATTTTTGAGTTTGGGCATAACAACGTAAGTAGTGATAAAGGACTTGATACATAATAAGTAAAAACACCTATATAATTCCCGCCTAGAGCTTTAGACCATGAAAAAAAAATATCTTTATTTTTTAAGCCACAGAGGAACTCAATATACTGTCCCGACATATCCATAATCAAGATTGAACTCTCACCAAAAGGAGCCATTTTCATCTTTGCAAAGGCTATTAGTACAATGGCAGCCGGTATAAAAAAACAAAGAAATGCGATAATAATAGATTTATATCTGCTCTGTTTTATCACTGCCATCCCCCTTTTCCTTCACAATATATATGGGACGTCTTTTGGTTTCCAGATATGCCTTAGACAGATATTGTCCCAAAATACCGATGCAAAACAACTGTATGCCTGCTAAAAATAATATTATACATACCAAGGAAGACCAGCCATAGGCAGAACCTCCCCAAACAAGCTGTCTGACAATTGTAACTACTATTGATATAAAAGCAATAATACAAAATAAAATACCTAATAAGGAGGATAGAGCTAACGGAGCAGTGGAGAAAGCCACTATACCATCAATGGAATAAAGGAACAGCTTCCAAAAAGACCATTTGCTTTCACCGCCAGCGCGTTCAATATTCTCATATTCCAACCATTTGGTGTTAAATCCAACCCATGAAAAAATACCCTTAGAAAAGCGGTTATATTCACACACTGATAATATGGCATCGGTCATTTGACGGGTCATCAGTCTAAAATCTCTCGCCCCGTCAACAATATCCGTTTTACTAAGTATTCTCATTATTTTATAAAACTGTCGAGCAAAAAAAGATCTGAGCTTAGGTTCGCCAATACGGTTAACTCGCCTTGCTGCAACACAATCATATCCTTCTTCTTTTATACCTTTATACATCTCGGGAATCATTGTTGGAGGGTCCTGCATATCTGCATCTATAATAGCAACATAGTCTCCCTTAGACATTTGCATACCCGATAACATGGCAGCTTCTTTGCCGAAATTTCTAGAAAAAGAGAGATACCTGACACGCGAATCTTTCTCATAAAGGGACTTAATTGTGGACACAGTATTGTCTTTTGAACCGTCATCGACAAATATGTACTCAAAATCAACTTCCGGCATTAATTGTGCAATTTCACATAATTTATTATGTAAAACCAGCAGTAATTCGCCTTCATTATAGCAAGGTATGACGATAGATATGCATTCTTTTTTAATGTGCTCACTTTTTAAGTCATTTTGAGACTCGGTAGACTTATTCATTTCTCTATCCCCTTTTACATACAAAATTATATTTTTTGTTATATGAGGTTTTAGAAATTTAGCGATCTAAAAGCATTATGAATATTATCTCTATAGTTAAATTATAATAGATTTGAATTATGTTGTACAGCTAAACTATATAATACAGCTGCGGGATATAATAACAATAAGATATAGTGCATCCATAATAACAATGATAAAAAATCTTGCTAATGTTTACATTATACGCCTTTTATTAATCACCTATTGTTTTTTTACTGTCATTTTCTCTTGTTAAATCAATCCATTTTTCCCTTGTCATACAAGTAATATGTTGGGTTCTAATATCATTCAATAAAGGCCACGGAACATTCTCTTTTGTATGATGATAAGTAAAGCCACACTTCTCTAAAACACGCTGTGATTTTATGTTTCCGTCAAAATAGCCACCCCAAATTTTATTTAGCCCAAGTTTCTCAAATCCATAACCTAAAAGCTTATTAACTGCCTCAGGAATTAGCCCTTGTCCCCAAAACGGAACACCAATCCAGTAACCGATTTCTCCCTCATCCTTTGGAAGCCCTAAGTTACTTGCTTCACCTATCATTAGACCGATACTGCCAACAGCTCTGCTTTCACTTTTCAATACAACAGCGTAGGTTTCGGGCTTTGAAAGGACCTTCAATATTATTTCACGGCTGTTCTCAACACTAGTATGCACAGGCCATCCTGCAATAGGGCCAACCCGGGGATCCTTTGCAAATTCATATAAATCCTCTGCATCGGTCTCCTGCCACGGACGTAAAATTAATCGTTCTGTTTCTAAAATCATATTATCACCTCTGAGTATATCATTATACCAAAATTTCCCTCAAAAAAATCTTGATATCTACTAGCTCTTATTTACCTATTTTACCATGTTTCAAGAATAAAAAAAGTGAAACTTTTTTAACAGTTATTATGTCTAACAAATATAAAGGCTTATAATACAATATTTTAGAACCTTTATATAAATAAAATTCGAGGTGAAGATTATGCATAGCAAAAAAATAATTTCAAGTGCTTTAATTTCAACACTACTATTTAGCTTTTCTCCAGCTTATGCAAACAACAAGGCTTTATTAACAGCAGAAGCCCCCATTATTGTAGCAGAAAAATTGCCTACTGCCGTTTTTTGCTTTGGGACTGTAAAAGAAATTATTACTAAAGACACTAAAGTAACAGCAATTATAATTACAGAAGATGGGCAAAATTCAGATAAAAGATTCAATATATCTGAAGAAACAGTTATTATCGATAACCAATCCACTATTGCTGAAAACTTGACTTCAATAAAAGTGGGTGACAAAATTGCCGTATATACTTCCCCTATAAGCACATTCAGCATACCGCCACAATCATCGGCATATGTTATACTGACTAACATTCAAGAAAAGGCAGCAGCAAAACTAGTAAAAGTTCATGATATTACAAAGCTAGAAGATGGCAGCCTGAAAATTAATGACGTTGACAATCAATATTCAGTAAGTATTACAAAGGATACAGTTATATCTCCTTATAGAACAAAACAGTTTGTATCTATGGATAGTATTGAACAAGATGATTACATATTGTTTTGGTCTGAAATAATGACCTTAAGTCTCCCTGCTCAGACGACAGCGAACAACGTAGTTCTTCTTAAAGGCTTTGATTTCGGCAGTTTTAAAAAAGCTCCGGAAGAAGCAAATTCTGATTTTACCGAATTAAATAAAATAGTTGTTTCCACACAGGCTGGAGTTATCTCTCTTAAAGGCACGGAAATATGTCTAGAGCCTAATCTAACTTTTTATAAAAATAAGGATGGTATATATATGTTGCCCATAAGAGCAATTTCTGAAGCCTTAGGCTATACTGTTCAATGGACAAGCGAAGATAAAAGAGTTGATATTTTTAAAGAATCGGAAAGTTATAATTTAAACATCGGCAGAAAGGAATGCTTTAAGCAAAATAAACTGCTAATGTTGGAAAATGAACCGGAACTTATAAATGGGGTTACTTATGTATCCATTGAATTTTTAATGGAAGTAATGGATTTAGAGATTATTATTGATGACAGTCACATCTAGAAAATATAGTAACAAAACCGATAGAAGCACTAGTGATAAAACTAGTGCTTTTGTCATGCCTATTAAATATAAAGGTTATAGCCCTTAACAGACATTACTGAAATAAATAGTAGAACATTAAATAATATAATACAGATTTAAAAGCCAAATATTCCTTTTAATCTATACACATCTTTTCTATTGCTCCAATTTAAAATCTCCATTGTCGCACAATATTTATCAACCATTGACACAATAAGAGTTTCTCTATAGCTAGGCATCGATATGGTTAAAGGCCACATATGTTTTAAAATAATATCCTTCTCCTTGTGATTCAAATTAAAGTATTCATTTGCATTTCTTAATGCGATAGTAGGGTGGATAAATCCATGCAGTCCTTTATACGGTTTAGCGATATGCCAGTCGTACAGGAAAAAGTCATGAAGTAATCCTCCTCTGGCAGCTGAGCGATAATCCAGTGCTAGTTGTCTACATATCAGGTAGCTTAAATAAGAAACGTATATACTGTGTTCAAGGCAATTGATATTTCCATGTTGTAAGAAATTCTTCATAGATAATACCATTTCATGTTGAACTAAGTCTTTTACACAATTTTCATATTCTATCTCAGTGGAGGAATCTACTTTTAAGCTCAACCTTAATTTTATCCACTCTATCATTGAGAATACTCCTTATATCTCGGTTAAACAATCCGGTATTCAAAATCCGCAAACGCGGGAATGCAAGGAAAAAACGTTTGTATTTTATAATTTTCTCATAGTATTTATTGAAAGAAATATTGGAAGCATTTAAAATAACATTGCGTAAATCCAAAGTTTCTACCACTGTCTTAACAGTATCAGCTAGAAAATATACCAGCATCAATGCAACTATATGACTCTTGGTAGTATTAGAAATTGAATAAACAAATCCTTGGATAATCGGATGAATCACTTGTATTAACAAAAACGCCAGCAAGCCCCAAAAAAATGAATATTTCAAGCATATATATCCATGAAGATTAAACGGCTCATAGCTGTAATCCCACCATTTACAATTAAATATTTTCTCCAATAAAAATCCTGTAACATATTCCAGTGCTGTCACTAAAATGATAGAAACTGTCAAATTGACTATAAGTGCCATATAAATATTTTCGAAATTATCTCCAATCCATTTTACAGTGCCTAAAATCAAAATAGCTCCAAAGCCGTAAATGGGACAAAAGCAACCTGTTAAAAATCCTCTGTTAATGAGCTTCCTTTCATTTATACTAACATAGATACTTTCTATAACCCAGCCCAAAAAAGAATAAATTGAAAAAAACAGAGTCAAATCACTAAAACCTGTCATTCAATTACCCCCTTTACATTCCTGTTGTTATCATCGTATTAAATTTAAGCATTGAATCAACAAGCTCTACAACAATAATTTCAGCAATTATAATTGACAGTCTATACCATTGGTTTTGATTACTTTTTTGAACTTCCTATTGATTATTCACTGTATTTTTGTCTTGTGTGCAGCCTCACTTCAAATTAGCTTCATAATATCATTTTCTATTTTTTCTATGTACAAAGGAATATTATCGCATTTTTAAATAATCTACACTCAATTAATTTTTATTTTATTTACTAAATTCTACGTAAGAAATCACTCTTCATTTAACCTAATATCATTCCAACCAGATTTAATGAGTCAAAGGTAGTGTCTTCATCCGAATCCAGCATTATTTGAATTGATGTTCCATATAATGCACCTAAAACAAGCCTAGCTAATGATTTGGGAGAATATCCCCGTAAATTTTTATTATTTACAGTTCCAGCCAATATACTCTTTTCAATCATTTCCGTCAAGTCGGCAAACAAATTTTTCAATTGTCGTCTGAAAGACGGCAACCATAAAGATTGTGCTGTAAAATCTATAAACAATCTCAAAAGTTCCGGTTTTTTCTTGATCAAATCATTAAAGTATGTTACCAGTGACGAAATCCTTTCTTTAGCATTTGCAGTGGATTTCAATTCATCCTCTACCTCATGCAAATATTGATTCATCATCATTTTTACAACTTCGGTAAACAATCCTTCCTTGTTCTTGTAATAATAGTTCAATTGGCTTAATGCAACACCAGCTTCATCTGCAATATCCCGCATTGACACATTGGCATAACCTCTCGTGGACAAGCATTGATATGCTGTCTGGAGTATTTTTTTTGATTGACTTATCTTTTCCGATTTACCACCCATTATTTCATCACCCTATTTTAATTCGAACGTCCGTCCTAATATTTATTATTATATCATATTGTAAACCAGCAATCAAATGTCTTTAGTTTTAGACCTGAATTTACAAGTCAACTATCCTTCCATCAAAATCCCGCAATGTTTGTATTTAATTAAGTCCTGTCTACACACATGTTATATTATGTATCGTCCTTATAATTTGCCAGCATATCTTAATACTCTGAATTATCATTTTAGATATTGACAACAGCAAAAATGGAGGAACTAATTACTCCTCCATCAAAAATCTACCTTCACAATATTTATTTAACAATAAAAGCCACCTAAATAAGTGGCTATAAATTATTTTAAAAAACAAAATGGAGCTAAGGGGATTCGAACCCCTGACCCCCACACTGCCAGTGTGATGCGCTCCCAACTGCGCTATAGCCCCATACCTATTACATTTTAATGTATTGAGATGAATTTTGCAATAACTTTTTTATAATTTTCTAAAATATTTCAATCTACATGTATAATCTCGGTAGTATAGTCAAAAAGTACCGCTCTTCCATCATTCTCAATAAAATTAACTATACTTGCCATCATACTGTCTGCATGACCTGACTCATTTGATACGCAGGAAATTCCAATTACAGCTCTCTTCCATTTGTCATTCAAATCAACTTCGGCAACTGAAGCGTTAAAACGGGATTTAACTCTTTCTATTATGCTTTTTACAATGTGTCTCTTTTCTTTTAACGAATAGGCATCATCTATTTCTAAAAATACTTTACATACTCCTATAACCATTATATTACACCTCAAATTTTATACTCTAAAGTTTTACCGTTATATTATAACACAGCTTTTCACGTATGGAAATTTTAATTAATAATTGCTATAATATTTCAGAGAGGAGTCAGATGCATGTCTAAAATACTTGTTATAGATAATGAAAGTACAACCTTGGACAATATAAAACTTGCACTGGAGCCGGATAATAATGAAGTAATTACCTTTTCAAACAGTGAGGAAGGATTGAACTATTTTAAGAGGAACTATTCTTCCATTGATGCGGTTCTTACCAATATAAAAATGCCCAAAATATCTGGATTGGAAATCCTTAGAGAAATAAAAAAAATAATGCCTGAAATGGGTGTAATTATACTTACGGAACATGCTGATCTTGAAACTGCAATTCAAGCTATGAAAGAAGGAGCTTTTGAATATATTAAAAAACCTGTAACAACAGATAATCTTACCATTGCAATTAACAATGCCATTAACAAAAAAAATCTCCTTTTGGAGAACGCTCGTATTCACAGGGAACTTTTAGAACACAAAAATTATCTACAAGGCTTACACGATTCGGCTGAAAAAATTTTAAAAAATATGCTTCCAAAAAAGCTGCCGGATATTTCAGGGTTTGATTTTGCTGTGGAATATAGAAGCTGTGATTCAGTCGGCGGGGATATGTACGACGTCTCCGACATAGGTGATTATATATGCTTCTATGTCTTTGACGTATCAAGCCATGGAATACTCGCTTCTGTAATTTCCACAATAATAAAAAGCTTTTTAAAAAATATTGAATACAACTATAAGCAAGGTATAAATAAACGTAGATTCCCCGAAATAGTACTTGATCTAAACATGATGCTTTTGTCCAATACTGAACCGAATGTATTTGCTACTTTACTTCTAGGCTTTATAGATAAAAAAAGCAAAACCCTTTACACCGTATCAGCAGGCCATATTACCCAGTACATAGTCAGAAAAGACGGCAGCCATATTCCTTTAGAATCCACAGGACCAATTTTGGGAGCCTTTGAAGATGCAACGTACAATTGCTGTGTAAATCAATTGCATCAATATGATAAAATTTGGCTCTTTACCGATGGATTGGTTGAAGCTTCTCCTGATGAAGATATGCCACCTTTTGGCGAAGATATGATTTTATCACTTCTTAAGGAAGAAACCCATGCTAGCCTTACTGATACCGTAAAAAAAGTGGTACAGGCCGTTAGAAACTATTCAAAAGATACTTTTTACGATGATATTACTCTTCTGGGAGTTGAGGTCAGATAAGTAGGACACCGCATTTTTTCTCTAAAGGGAATACAATGATTTAATGATAAGAATCCTGATAATGTTAGAATAATTTCTATAATTCAAGATAGGTAAAATGAAAACTTCTAAAATTATAAAGGACAATTTTTTATGTCTCTTCTTGTTAGTCATTCCACCCCAATGATATACGGTATATTATCCCCTTCCTTATAACAAAATAAGTAAGAAAAGAAACTATATTAGAACTTTCCCTATTACTTTCTCTTTCATCCATTATTTTGTTTGTTAATAAGCTTATGAAGTGTTATACTAATAAAATAGTATTTAAATTAAGTAGTTCCAAATAATTACTTATATGATTTTTTGTAGTGCTCTGAACTACAAAATTATTATTTTTAAAATCAATTGCAAATTTTAAATATTATGAAAATAATTAATTTTTATCATAGAAACGAGGTGTAAAAATTTGCCTTTTGACGGAGTAGTAGCAAAAAACGTAGCAATAGAATTGTATGATAAACTTGTAGGTGGTCGAATAGATAAAATATATCAGCCGGAACAGGACGAAATCCTAATTCACATTAGATCTAAAGGTCAAAACTACAAACTAATTCTTTCTGCTAATGCCAGTTATCCCAGAATTCATTTGACCGGTTTGTCCAAGGAGAATCCTATGAATCCTCCTGTTTTCTGTATGCTTTTAAGAAAGCATTTATCAGGAGGTAGAGTAGTCAATGTTGAATTTTATGATTTTGAGAGAATTATTTCGGTTCACGTTGAAGCGCTAAACGAAATGGGAGATACTACATATAAAAAACTGCTTATTGAGATAATGGGAAAACACAGTAATATAATACTCCTTAATGAAAATAATATAATTATAGATTCTATCAAGCATATTGACAGTGATATAAGCAGAGTTAGAGAAGTTATGCCTGCAAGACCATATACATTTCCACCGGGACAAGCCAAAGAAAGCCCTGAAACATTAAATCTTGATGAATTTTTTAAAAATGCCAAAAATCAAAGCGGTATTCGTATTTCCAAATATCTATTAAACGCTATAAAAGGTTTTAGTCCGCTTCTTTGCAATGAAGTATGCTACAGAGCTCAAGTTGATGAAAAGACTCCCGTAGATAAACTTACCGATGCAGAATTGGAAAATATTAAAAATTCTTTATCCTCAATTATATCTAAAATATCTTCTTCGAGCTTTACCCCATGCATTGCCTGGAGCGACCAGACAAAGATGAAACCTTTGGATTTTCACTCATTGGAAATTACTCAATACCCAATTCTTGAGTATGACTCTTCCATTAGTAATGTTCTTGATTTGTTTTATACCTCAAAGGACAATGCAGAAAGGCTTACACAAAAGAAGAGTGCGCTTAATAAATTATTGAACAACTATCTGGATCGTTGCAATAAAAAAATTGCTATTCATCAGGAAACTTTAAGGCAAGTAGCTGATCGCGATAAATTTAAATTATACGGAGAGCTTATTACTGCAAACATATATTGTATACCGAAGAATTCTAAAAAAGTCACTCTACTTAATTATTACAGTGAGAACAATGAATACATCGACATACCCCTTGACGAAAATTTATCTCCCCAGGATAACGCTCAGATGTATTTCAAAAAATACACAAAGGCAAAAAATGCTTTCAATCATACCAGCGCTCAACTGGAAGAAGCTTTTAAAGAGCTTGAGTACATCGAAAGCGTAATTCAAAATCTGGATAGTGCAACCACTACCCAAGAAATAGAAGAAGTTAGGGAAGAACTTGTTAACGTCGGATACTTGAATGAAAACAAAAGCTCAAAAAACAAGAAAAATGTTAAGCCTTTGGAGCCTTATAAATACAAATCATCTGACGGGTATGACATTTTGGTGGGAAGAAATAATATACAAAATGATATTTTGACTTTGAAGACAGCATCCTCTAATGATCTTTGGCTTCATACAAAAAACATACCGGGATCCCATGTCATTGTGAAAAAACAGGCAGGAGATATTCCGGACAGCACCCTCATTGAGGCTGCGTTAATTGCTGCATATCACAGCAAAGGTAAGATGTCATCCCATGTGGAAGTGGATTACACTCAAGTAAAAAACGTAAAGAAACCTAAAGGTGCAAAACCCGGAATGGTTACCTATGTCAATTATAAGACTATAATTGTGACACCTGATGAAAATAAAATAAGAAAACTGGAATATAAATATAAAAAGTAGATAAGGAGTGACTTTTATATGTTATCGCAAGAAGTAATAAATAATCTTTCTAACGCTTCATGGATAAGGGCCATGTTTGAAGAAGGCGAAAAATTAAGAAAAATTTACGGAAAAGATAATGTTTTTGACTTTACTTTAGGTAATCCTGACCCTGAACCCCCAAAGGAAGTTAAAGACGCTTTAAAAAATATAGTCCTTGAAAGCCAACCTGGAATGCATGGATATATGAGCAATGTCGGATATCAAGATATAAGACAAAAAATTGCAGATAGAATCAGCAGTGAAACCGGACTTCCCTTTTCTGCTGATCATATTATGATGACCTGTGGTGCTGCCGGAGGACTGAATGTTGTACTTAAATCCATTCTAAACCCCGGTGAAGAAGTACTGATACTGGCTCCTTTTTTTGCCGAATATATTTTTTATGTAAACAACCATGGAGGTAAAACAGTTATTATACCACCGTCAAAGGATTCTTTTGATCCCGATCTTGACGCGCTTAAAAACAGCATTACAGAGAAAACTAAAGCCATTATTATAAATTCTCCCAACAACCCTTCCGGACATATATACAGCGAAGAAACTTTAATCAAAATCTTTGATATTTTAAAAGAAAAAGAAGAGCAGTTTAATTCTACCATATTTGTTCTTTCCGATGAGCCTTATGTGAAATTGGTTTATGACGATGTTGAGGTACCCAATATTTTAAAACTACATAAAAACTCCTTTGTTATTAACTCTTTTAGTAAATCCTTGTCTCTGCCGGGAGAAAGAATAGGATATATTGCCGTAAATCCTCAGATACAGGATGTGGATATGGTCATATCATGTCTCGCTTTCTGCAACCGTACCTTAGGCTTTGTCAATGCACCGGCTCTCTTCCAAAAAGTAATCGGTGCAGCCCTTGATTCTACTGTTGATGTAAACATATACAAAGAAAGACGGGATACCTTATATGACAAACTTGTTAGTCTGGGTTTTTCATGCATAAAACCTAAAGGAGCCTTTTACTTGTTCCCGAAATCCCCAATTGAGGATGACGTAGCTTTTATTAAAAGTGCTGTAAAATACAATCTTCTGTTAGTACCCGGTAAAGGCTTTGGAACCCCAGGTTACTTTAGAATTTCTTACTGTGTAAGTTTAGATACAATAAAGAATTCCTTCCCTGCCTTTGAAGCTTTAGCTAAAGAATATAATCTTGGTAAATAAACATAAAAAATCTCGGGTGTCTTACCCGAGATTTTTTGCTTACTAATCCTTTGATTTTATTACAATCAAAATACCGCTTTTTATTGAAATTTCAGCAACTTCATCCTTAAATTCATTGCTTACCCCTCGGCTTGAACCCATTTCAATGTCTTCGCAGTTCAATGGGTAGTATAAGCCCTTTGTAGTTATCCCTTCCACTACATTAGTCAGCGGAAGTAATGAAATTTTAACATCCTCTTCTTTAGCAATTTTAATACTGTCTTTTATTAATGTTATCTCATTATTCTCATTTACAAGCGTGCATTTTACTCCTTTATCGAGCAATTTCTTAGCAAGCAAAATATTAGCCAATGTGTGATCGAGCCTTGTTCCGATACCACCAATTATAATTACTTCTTTAAATCCCTCATCAACGGCATAATCCACAGCTATTTCGGTATCGGTCATATCTTTTTGACTGGGATACTTCATAACTTTTACCTTCATATTCATAAGGTACTCCAGATCTTCATCGGATATGGAGTCAAGATCCCCAATCAGTACATCCGGAACAATCCCGAATTTTCTTACATACTTTGCTCCACCATCAACACAAATTACAGACTTTGCTAATTTAAAATATTTCTCATAACAGGAGTAATCATCTACGCTACCGCTGCACACAATTAATGCTGTCATACATTAACCTTCCCGATAAACCTATATTTTAAAAGCTTTTTCGCGGAATTCTTGTATTATTTTAGAAGTATCCGGTGCATTGAATATTGTAGAACCGGACACTATTACATTAGCTCCAGCCTTAGTAATCTCATATATATTGCTTAAGTCAATACCACCATCAACTTCTATATCAATATTCAAGCCTCTGCTCAATAAAGTATTTTTTAAAGTCTTTACTTTCTGAGTACTAGCCTCTATATACTGCTGTCCCCCAAAACCAGGATTGACAGACATAATAAGTATCATATCCAGGTCATTTAATACCCATTCGATACTATTTAATGGTGTTGCAGGATTTAATGATACCCCTGCCTTTATTCCATGTTTTTTTATTTTTTGCAAAGTTTGATGTAAGTGAAGACATGCTTCAGCATGTACCGTAATTATATCAGCACCGGCATCAGCAAAACTGTCAATATATTTATCCGGATCCTCTATCATTAAATGCACATCAAAAGGCAATTTTGTTTCCTTTCTCAAAGCTTTTATAACTGGCGGACCAATTGTTATATTAGGAACAAAATGTCCATCCATTACATCAATATGTACCAAGTCTGCTCCGGCCTTCTCTAATCTTACTACTTCTTCACCTAATTTTGCAAAATCTGCTGATAATATGGAGGGTGCAATTTTAATCAATTTTGAACACTTCCCTTCTTAATACTTAGCGAATAGATAAAATATAAACTCGGATTTACTTCAAAAGCACTTCGAACATAACTACAACAAAACAATATATAGCCGAAGGTGTTTTTCAATCTTTCTAATAATACTTCTTACGTTGCTTTTCCCTTAGAATATTATAAAACTCTACATATCGGTTATATCTTCCCTTATCTAAGACTTCTTTTTCAAGAGCTGCTTTTACCTCGCATGAAGGCTCACTAATATGCATGCAACCGGTAAACTTACATCTTCCGATATATTCACGGAATTCCGGGTAAAAATTTTGAAGTTCATTAGCCTCAATTCCTGAAATTTCAAAGGAGCTAAAGCCAGGAGTATCTACTACAAATCCACCTGACTTTAGCTCTATTAATTCTGCGTGTCTTGTAGTATGCCTGCCTCTTTCAATTCTGTCACTAATACTGCCTGTTTTCATTACATAGGAGTTCAATATTTTATTAAGAATTGAGGATTTCCCCACTCCCGATTGTCCTGCAAAAACAGTAGTCTTATCTCTTAATGCAAGTTCAAGTTCATCAAAACCTGTTCCTGTCACCGAACTAAGGGCTATAACCTTATACATAGCTTTTTCATATGCTTTAGCTATATTTTTATGCTCATCTTTTTCATCCAAATCAATTTTATTAATACATATAATTGCACTTATACCCTTCTGCTCGGTACTTATAAGAAGCTTGTCCAAAAGGGTAAAGTCCGGCTGGGGCGATTTTATTGCAATCACAATTGCAATCTGATTCACATTTGCAACTGCCGGCCTTATTAGTTGTGATTGACGAGGAAAAATTTCTTCTATATTCCCAATTTTATTCTCCTCGTCTATAACCGATATTGATACCTTGTCACCCGGTAACGGAGTTAATGAATCTTTTCTAAATACACCTCGTGCTTTGCACTCATATACTCCCGTATCGGTTTTTACGTAGTAAAATCCTCCTATACCTTTAATGATTTGACCCGGTACCAAACTTTCTGCCTCCTCTTTTGGACCTCATATTAATATTCCTCAGTAAATTCCGTAAATAGTTCACTATTTAAATACACCTTAACATCTGTGCTTCCGCCTTTAGGTACTGGAATAGACAGTGTCAATGGAAAATCAGTTTTTCTCTTTATTTCATCGTATAGTGTCTCTTCTTCACCGGTATCGGATTTTATAATTTTTACTGAAACAGTAATAAATTCAGTATATAAATCAGGGTCTACCAAAGCCAAAGTCCTTTTTACAATTTTTTCTTCCTCTTCAGTCAATTCAAGCTCTTCAAGATAAATGTCAACAGACTTACCCTCAGTAATAGACTCACCTGCTTTAGGTTCCTGTTTAACAATTTTATCCACCGTATTTGTCTTATCCTCAGGATAAACTTTTCCAAGGGACAAATTCTTTTCTGCCAAAAGGTTCATAGCATCCGCTTTTGTTTTGCCAATTAAATCCGGAACCCTTGTTGTTTTAATCTCAGGGCCTATACTTTTATAAATTCTTACAACCTTCCCAGGTTTTACTTCTTGACCTTCTCCCGGCTCTGTCCTTATAACCATTCCAACAGGAACATCATCACTGTATTCTTCTACAACTTTAGGATAAAGACCTAAGTCTTCTATTTTTTTCTCAACAGCCCTGTAATCCATATTGCTGTAATCCTCAATCTCAACAAGTTCGGGACCGTCACTTACCGTAAGAACAACCTTGCTGTATCCTCCCCTAACAAGTTTTTCACCTGCAGGAACATCTTGAGATATTATCAAGTCTTTATCCACCTTTTCGTCGTTAACTCTTTTTTCTTCAACAGCAATTTTGTTACTCTCCAATTCCGCCTTAACCTGATAAAAATTCAATCCTTTATAGTCCTTTACTACATATTCATCCGGTGGTGTCAAAGCCGGCCATATAATATAACCGATCATAAAACTTATTAGTACTATAACTACTACCGAAGTCAAAATAGCTAACACCGTAGTAGTCTTATCCTTGTTTTTCTTTCTTTTCATTGTGTTATCACCCGTTTTTTCAAAATCCTTCTCTTCTATAGACTTTTTCTCTCCTATAGAAGGCATCCTTACAGTAGGGCTGTCATATACACTTTCGCCATTACCTAGATTTATTTCCCTATTCGGTTCTTTCAAAACCTTATATAAATCTTCAAGCATTTCTGTTGCAGATTGATACCTGTTTTTCTGGTCCTTTTCCATTGCAATCATGATTATGTCATTTACACCCTGAGGTATATCCGATCTTATGTTCATGGGCTCCTCAGGTATATCCTGAATATGTTTTAAAGCAACTGCTACCGGCGATTCTCCATTAAAAGGAACTCTTCCTGTGACTAATTCATACAAAACTATTCCCAAGGAATACAGGTCGGATTTTTCATCGGAAAAACCTCCACGGGCCTGTTCCGGAGAAAAATAATGAACAGAACCAATAGCATTTCCTGCAACGGTTATGGTTGAAGATGTAACAGCTCTGGCAATACCGAAATCTGTAACCTTTGCAACTCCATCCTTTGTTAATAATATGTTATGCGGTTTTATATCTCTATGAACAATATGATTCTTGTGGGCATGTTCTATTGCCGAACAAATTTGAATTACAATATTAACTGCTTCTTTCCAATCCAATACACCTTTTTGCATTATATATTCCTTTAATGTTATTCCATTTACATACTCCATTACAATATAATGCATATCATCTTCTTGCCCTACATCGTATATCGAAACAATATTGGGATGGGAAAGACTAGCTGCAGCCTGAGCCTCAACCCTGAATCTTTTAACAAATTCTTCATCGGTAGTAAATTCCGGTCTTAAAAGTTTTACCGCAACAAACCTATTTAATAATCTGCATTTTGCCTTATATACAAGGGCCATTCCGCCCCCACCAATTTTCTCTAATAATTCATACCTTCCACCAAGTATGCGACCTTCCATAGTTACACCTCTTTTTTGGCATTTCAATAAATCATTTACCAAGATGCTATACTTTCCTTTGCCATGTTGCACAATCCACCTATGTACAATCAATGCACTATAAATATATGTATATGCACATAGTACCTTTTAACATAACTGTTTTCTGCTATGAATATAAAATAATTAAAATAAACATATTATATTTATTCGGCATCTACACTTATAATTTCCCAACAATAATATCAGCATTACGAAAAACACTTAAGAATTTTTTACAATTATAACAGTTATGTTATCCTCTCCGCCTCTCTCATTTGCAAGTTTAACCAACTCGCTGCATATATATTGCGGCTCATCATTACTATTTATAACTGACAATATATCATTTTCACTTAACATGTTAGTTAATCCATCGGTACACAAAACAAATATGTCATCGCTATTTACATCAATACAATATGTATCTACATCAACGTTTTCTTCACATCCTAAAGCTCTGGTAATTACATTCTTTCTTGGATGATTACGTGCTTCCTCTCTGGATAACGAGCCGTTTTTTATCAGTTCTTCAATATATGAATGATCTGTGGTAAGTCTTTGCAATGAGCCATTTCTCAAAAGGTATACTCTGCTGTCCCCTACATGTCCGATAAAAAATTTACTCTTAAAAAACATGCCTATAACAAAAGTAGTCCCCATGCCGAAGTTTTCTTCAGATTCTTTGGCTTTAAAATAGATTCGTTTATTAACTTCAGTCATCATATTACAAATAAAGGACAGTACATTTTCCTCACCTAAATCAGGCTGTGAAAATTTAAGCAAATACTCTTCGGATAAGTCAACTGCCATGCGGCTAGCTAATTCTCCTGAGTTATGCCCACCCATCCCATCGGCTACAATAAAGGTATCAGGTAACCCTTCTTTACCTGAAATAACTTTATAGCTATCTTCATTTATTTCACGAACTCTACCTTTATCGCTAACAACTCCAAATCTCACTATACCACTCCCCAGAAAACTTGTAAATTGTTTTATGGTTAAATAGCTACCAATACGCTACATCACTTTTCCTTAACTGATTCAATAAGACTTCTGCGAAGCTGGCCACAGGCAGCATTAATGTCAGCACCCAGTTCACGTCTCACTGTTGTCTCAATGCCGTGCTTTTCCAGTAAACTCTTAAATTTCAAAACTCTTTCCTTGCTACTTTTCTTAAACCCGGTATTTGTAACACTATTTACAGGTATCAGGTTCACATGGCATAACATACCTTTTAAAAGATCTGAAAGCTGCTTAGCGCATTCAAAGGTATCGTTTACACCATCGATTAATGCATATTCAAAAGTTATCCGCCTTTTTGTAGTCTCTGTATATATCTTACATGCTTCAATCAATTTGTCAATAGAATACCTTTTATTTACAGGCATAATTTTTTCTCTATCCTCATCATTAGTAGCATGCAATGATATTGATAAAGTAATTGGCAAGTTTTCTTTAGACAACCTCAAAATTTCAGGCACAAGACCGCAAGTTGAAACTGAAATATGTCTTGCCCCTATATTCATGCCGTCTTTATGATTTACAAGCTTAATGAATTTAATAAGGTTGTCATAATTATCAAAAGGTTCACCTATTCCCATTACTACGATGTTTCCTATTCTACTGCCGGCATCTTTTTGAATAGTTATCACTTGGTCCAACATTTCCGATGCCGTAAGGTTTCTTACAAATCCTGCCCCCGTTGAAGCACAAAACTTGCATCCCATCTTGCATCCAACCTGTGAAGATATGCAAACCGATAGCCCATGCTGATACTTCATCAACACACTTTCAATTATATTTCCATCCATAAGTTTAAACAAGTATTTAGTTGTGCCATCTATTTTCGATACAAGTTTATTAACAACTTCCAATCGGTTTATATATGCTAATTCCTTAAGCCTTTCCCTTATATCTTTCGAAAGGTTTGTCATCTGATCAATATCTTTAATACCCTTATTAACCCATTGGAAAACTTGCTTTGCTCTGAACTTCTGCTGACCCATTTGGGTAAATAACTCTTCCAATTCTTCTATTGTCAAATTAAGGAGGTCAACTCTTCCGTTCATAAACTTAACTCCTTTTTCTCAGTTTAGAAATGAAAAATCCATCGACGCCGTCTATATTAGGGTATAATTGAATATATCCTGCCTTTGCAGTATCTTTTTTAACACTGCTTGGAAGAACCTCCGAAATATCTTCTAATTCAAATTGCTTATTATTTTGAATAAACTTTTTAACCAATTCATCGTTTTCTTCCGGCTCAATGGTACACGTACTATAAACCAAAACGCCTCCAGGTTTAACATACCTTGAAGATATGTCAAGTATATTCTCCTGAAGTTTTACTATTTCATCCAGATCCTTTTCCATCCTTGTCCATTTTATATCCGGTTTTCTTCTGATAATACCAAACCCTGTGCAAGGAGCATCCACTAAAACACAGTCTGCTTTTTCTGTCAATTTCAAGTCTTCTTTTTGAGCATCATAAACTTCTGCCTTTATAATATCGATACCAAGTCTTAATGCAGCTTCTTCTATTAATTTTATCTTATGTTCATGCACATCCCTAGCTATAACTTGTCCTTTGTTTTTCATAAGTTCTGCAATATGAGTAGCTTTGCCTCCCGGTGCACTGCAAACATCAATTACCAGGTCTCCCGGCTTCGGATTTAAAACTTGTGCAACCATCATTGAACTCTCATCCTGTACCTGAAAAAGGCCTTTTGCGAAAGCCTCCATCTTCGTAATAGAAGAAGGGTTGTCAATTATCAGAGCATTTTCAACATATTTGGCAGGTCTAGTTTCAAAACCGTCTTTTTCAAGCTGGCTTCGAAGCTCTTCTCTGCTTGTCTTTAATGTATTTACCCTGACCGTCAGGGGAGCAGTTTCATTATTACTCTTTAAAAGTTCCTCGGTAAAACTCTCACCAAAACGTTTTAACCAGTTTTTAACCATCCACTCCGGGTGGGAATACCTTACGGAAAGGTAAGCACTTAAATCTTTATTTTTATCAGGATACTCAATCTTATCTTTCGACCTGGCAATATTCCTAAGCACAGCATTAACATACCTGCTGCTGGCAGAGTGGCCATATCTTTTAGCAAGATTGACACTCTCATTACAGGCTGCCGATTCGGGTATTTTACTCATATAAAGCAGCTGGTAGACTCCCAACCTTAGTATATTGAGGATCCATGGAGAAATCTTCTTAATCTTTACAGAAGAAAATTTCTCAATGATATAGTCTATTGAAAGCTGCCATTTCAAAGTTCCATAGACCAACTCTGTAATAAAGGCCTTATCAATATTGCTCAACTTAACATCTTCCAGTTTTTTGTTAAGAGCAATATTTGAATATGCCCCGGATTTATTAATTTCATATAATATTTTTAAAGCAGTTTCTCTCGCCAAATCAATTTTCATAATATTAACCCATCTCTATGCTAAATTAATCATCTCTTCTATTGTTTGTGATTAATACAAGACGCAAGAAGTTTGCTATAGCAACAGCTGCTGAAGCAACATAAGTCATAGCCGCAGCTTTTAAAACCTTCTTGGCATGGTCTATTTCATTATAATTAAGAATACCCGTATCCTCTAAAGTTCTTATAGCTCTACTGCTTGCATTAAATTCTACCGGCAGAGTTACTAAGTAAAAAAGCACTGCAGCCCCAAAAAGTATTATTCCCAATTTTATAAAAATCGGCATTCCTAATAACAGGCCAATTATTGCCATTGTAGGGCCAATTGAAGATCCAATATTAGCAACGGGTACCAAAGAACTTCTCAAAGCCAAAGGTCCGTATCCTTCTTTATGCTGAATTGCATGTCCCGTTTCATGGGCGGCAACACCTATCGCCGATACGGAAGTACTGCCATATACAGACCGTGACAATCTTACAACTTTTGTCCTTGGATCATAATGATCAGTAAGGTATCCCGGATATGCTTCAACCCTCACATCATAAAGACCGCTTCTATCCAGTATAGTTCTTGCCACATCGGCCCCGGTCATACCTTTGCTATTACCAACCCTGCTGTATTTGTTAAAAGTACTTTTGACTTTAAATTGTGCATACAGTGATAATATAAGCACAGGTAAAACAAGCACTAAATAGTACACATCAATTCCGTAATATCCCATAATACAACCTCCTACCTCTATCAATCTTTTTATATTTAATTAGCAAAAACCAAAATCATTCCTGATTATGGTTTCAATATTCCAAAATTTCATCCAGTCTTCGCTTTAAATTGTCCACATTTACAGTAGTATTGTAACAAGGTCCATTAGGTCTGTCATTTATTAAACCTATGACAGGAATTTTACCAACCTCTATTATACCACTTGTAAGATCCCTCTCACAGGCTATAGCAAATATTAATTCAGGATTTATCCTCTTTACAATATTTCTGGCAGCAGTTCCTCCTGTAACTATACTAACCTCAACATTCCTTCCTCTGGCTATTTTAAGTATTTCACCTATTGAACACTTTCCACACCTCTTACAGCTGTCGGTATTATTCGTAATTTTATATTCGCACTCTGAATATTGCAAACAGTGAGGAAGCAGGATAAGGATGTTTTTAGGTGAATACTTTCTGCCTGATGCAATTACCGTTACATTATTAAAATCTATATAAAATTTACGCAGCAAATCTTTTTTTGTCTTAAAAATATTTGCTAAAAATATTGAAAGGGGAAGCAGAGTTTTTATTCCTGCTCCCGCCCAATACCTAATTATTTTGCTCCGTCCATTATATTTGTATATATAAAAAATGCTTAAAATCGAGGTTATATAAAATAATAGGATTAGTATTGTAAGTATAATCAAAATTAATAACACAAAGTTATAAGTATGTATTGTAAAATAGCGGTATATATGTACAAAAGCAAGTAATATAAACAATAAGCCAAAGGCAAGAAAACTTGATAAAGAGATAAACTTTTTCAATCCCTTATCCAAGTATTTCACCTTCGCCTATTTTGTGCCCGCATATATACTCTTCAACAGTCATCCTTCTCGAGTTGTCGAACTGTATCTCTTTTATATTAAGTTTCCCCAAGCCGCATGCAACAACAATTCCATCCTTGCCAACTTTCAAAATGGTACCTGCTTTTGAATTATTCTCATCTTCAGATATAACAGAAGTCATCCATACTTTCATCTTTTTGCCGTCGTAAGACGTATATGCCCCGGGCCAAGGATTGGTTCCCCTTACCAGATTATGAATCTCTCTTGATGACTTCGTCCAGTCTATGCAGCCTATTTCTTTAGTCATCATAGGTGCATAGGTGGCCTCTGAATCGGATTGGGGTATTCTTTCAAGGGTTCCCGCTTTAAGCTTTAACAAGGTTTCTTTTAATACATCGGCACCTAAAACAGACAGTTTGTCGTGCAGCTCACCGGCAGTCATATCTTCAGTTATTTCAATCTCAGCCTTAACAAGCATGTCTCCTGTATCCATTCCAACATCGGTGTACATTGTAGTAATACCTGTCACTTTTTCGCCGTTTATGATAGACCATTGTATAGGTGCAGCCCCTCTATATTTCGGAAGCAGAGAGCCATGTACATTTATGCACCCAAATTTCGGTATATCCAAAACCGACTTAGGAAGGATTTTTCCGTATGCTGCTGTAACAAGCAAATCGGGATTAATTTCTTTAATTTTTTCTGCAAACTCTTCCGTTTTAACCTTATCAGGCTGCAGCACTTCAATTCCATGCTCTATTGCATATTCCTTTACCGGAGGAGGACACATTTTATTTCCTCTGCCTTTCGGTTTGTCCGGTTGAGTTACTACGGCAACAACATCATACCCTTCCTTTACCAGCATATCCAAAGATGGTATAGCAAATTCAGGAGTACCCATAAATACAATTCTCAATAGAGTCACCTCTTATCTGTCATAATTATCCTAATTATCTTTATAAATATGCTTATCAAAATTCAATCTACTATTCCTGCAAATCACTTTTATTTATTATTTTTTGTGCTCTGCTGGTAAATAAAATTCCGTCCAAATGGTCAATTTCATGACAGAAAGCTCTTGCAAGAAGGCCTTCACCTTCTAAACTTATTTTTTCACCTTTTCTATTCAATGCCTCAACCCACACCTTTTTAGGCCTTATTACCTCTCCAAGATAATCGGGTATACTAAGACATCCTTCTATGTCAAGCTCTTCTCCTTCTGTTTTAACAATTTTAGGGTTAATAAGTTCCAATAAACCTTCACCTACGTCAATTACAACAACTCTTTTTAATACACCGATTTGAGGAGCAGCCAATCCCACTCCATGTTCAGCATACATAGTTTCAGCCATATCATCAAGTAAAGTTAAAATCCTGTCATCTATAACATCAACAGGCTTTGATACCTTTCTTAAAACTTCGTCTCCATCAAATCTAATATTTCTTAAAGCCATTTTCAGTCCCCCGTATCATTTTTTAAATAGGATTAACTCTCCTACAATTCATATATTCCCACAACAAAAAGTATTATAACATATTTACCGGATTTATATCCACACTAATACTTATGTCATTTTTGCCCTGATGTGTATAAAATTGATCTGAAACTTTTGTCAATACATCTATAAGTTTTCCCATATCTCTGCACTTAATATTAATCCTCCAACGGTATTTGTTCTTTACTTTAGATATAACCGACCGGAATGGTCCTAATATATCGCCCTTAACGAAATCACCGACAAAATGTTCATCAACAAATTTCTTTATACTTACAGCTTTGTTATATACCATACGGTCATTAGTTCCGCTCAGAACTATTGAACCTATGTTAGTAAAGGGAGGATATACAAGTTTTTCCCTGACCAAGATCTCCTTTTCAAAAAAACTTCTGTAATCTTGGGCACACGCACATTGAATGCTGTAATTTTCTACGTTGTATGTTTGTATAATTACCCTTCCCGGAATTATTCCCCTGCCCGCTCTTCCTGCCACCTGGGTTAACAGTTGAAAAGTCCTTTCTGTAGCCCTGTAGTCCCCCGTGTTGAGCATACTGTCGGCAGCAAGCACCCCTACAAGAGTTACATTAGGAAAGTCATGTCCCTTTGCTATCATCTGTGTACCAACCAGAATATTAATATTATTCTCGCGGAAATTTCGTAAAATTTCCTCATGAGAGTTCTTGTAGGTGGTGGTGTCCATATCCATTCTTATTACCGAACTGCCTTCAAAATGTTTCTTTACTTCATTCTCAATCTTCTGAGTACCTGTGCCAAACCCCTTAATATGAGGGCTTTTGCATTTAGGGCAGCTGTTCACATTTTTAACTGTATAACCGCAATAATGACATATCAATCTCTCATCAAAGGAGTGATAGGTCATTGAAACATCGCATTTAGGGCATTTTAACACATATCCGCAATTGCGGCATAGTATAAAGGATGAATGACCGCGCCGGTTTAGGAAAATAATTGTCTGCTCTTTTCTTTTGATATTTTCTTCCATTTCATAGGATAAAATTCTACTGAATATTGATCTGTTACCGGCTTCAAGCTCCCTCCTCATATCAACAACGTGTACTTTGGGCAGCATTAAATTATTTGCCCGTTTTTCCATTGTAAACATGGAAATTTCACCGTTTTTGGCTCTGTAATAATTTTCAATGGACGGCGTAGCGGAACCATACATTAATACGGCATTTTCAATCTTACATCGCTCCCTCGCAACCTCTACAGCATGATATTTAGGAGTTATTTCCGATTTATAGGAATTTTCATGTTCTTCATCTATAATAATCATGCCAAGGCTGTCAAAGGGCGCAAAAACTGCCGATCTTGCCCCTATAACCACTTTTATCTTTCCATCTTTGATAAGCCTCCATTGATCGTATCTCTCACCTAATGACAGCCTGCTGTGGAGTATAGCTACATGCTCCCCGAATCTTCCTTTAAATCTTTCAACCATTTGGGGAGTCAGGGAAATCTCAGGCACTAGGACAATAGCCTGTTTTCCGATGTTTATACAATGCTCGATTAGCTGAAGATATACTTCAGTCTTTCCGCTTCCTGTAACTCCATGCAGCAATACTTCCTTAAAAACTTTGTCATTAAGCATTTCTTTCACACTATCTATAATATGCTTTTGTTCCTCTGTTGGATCTAATGGGCTAGTCCTCTCAAAATTCTGACTTTCGTATGGGTCTCTCGTCACCTCTATGTTCTTAAAATCTATATATCCGTATTTGTTAAGGGTATCAAGCACACCTTTTGATACTCCTGCAAACTTTGCCAAATCGCTTACCGAGATGTATTCGTTTTCCAAAAGCATTTCAAGAATTCTAACATGCTTGATGTTTCTTAAGCGATTTGCCTCAATGTCTTCCTGCACTTCTTCCTGAGGCTTTATAAGGTATGCCACTTTAACCTGTTTCCTTCTAACTTTAGCTCCGAATTCTTCACTAATAGATATACAATTAAGCTCCACCAATTTGTTTAAATATTTCGATATACTTTTAATGTTTGTCTCTTCCTTCAATTGGTCATATTCCATTATACCTTCAAAATCTTTAAGCTTCTGAAGAATTTTTATATAATTCCCCTTTAAGGAAGTGTCATAATTAATCAGCCTTACTACTTTTGAACTCACTAAGCCTGTACCGGGAGGCAAAAGACATTTAAACACATCAGAATATGTACTTATATATCTGTATCTCATCCAACGGGCAAGCTTTATCATATTTTCATCCAGTACAGGATTCTCATCTACAATTTCTACAATTTCCTTTAACTCTCCAAAGTCGCTCTCATCTGTAAGAGCTATAATATAACCTTCCCGAAGTTGGTTAGATTTGCCGAAAGGCACAATAACACGAACACCGGTACTTACCCTGCCAAAATATTTTTCAGGTATTCTATAGTGGTATATTCGGTCAAACTGCCTTGTAGCATTACTTATTACTACCTCTGCAATATTACCCATTATTGCTCCCTTCAAAGTGTAATACCCCCTCTATGAGGTGGAATTAGTTTATATTATATCAATTTATAATAACGCTAATCAAATAAATTTTACTTCCAAGATTTGTTGTATGAATTAAGGGCAGAAAAAATTCCGCTATAGTTTTTCATATAATAAAATATATAACAAAAAGCGGAAGCAAGAACAAAGTTCCATATTATACTCCTAGTCAAATATTTTTGTATTTCTTATTGCTTTTTCCAAAAAACCGCTGCATAGCCCCACAAAAAATCCCATAATAAGACCTGATATAAGAAGAACCGGAAGAATAAAATAAACCGCTGTATCTTTCATTATAATGCTGGCAATAACTATTTGAGCTATATTATGCAAAACTGCACCGGCTATGCTTATTCCTATTGTACTGAACAGTTTTGATCCCCTTTTATACAAGAGATACATCACGACAGTACTCAAAATTCCCCCTGATATGCTGAAAAGAAAGCCGGTAACTCCCCCTCCAAAAATGGAAGCCAGTATACATCGTATAAAAACTACCGATACAGCATCCTTAAAATCATAGAATATTATTACCGTAATAGTAATTATATTTGCCAATCCCAGCTTCACACCCGGAACAGGCAGCGGTACGGGAAACCAAGATTCAATTATTGATAAAACCAAGGCTAAAGCAACCATCAAGCCTAATATAACAATACGTTTTGTGTTATTCACCGTTTATCCCAATCTTTCTAAATTAAAGCTTATTCTTTATAATATTTACTACGAAAAATTCTACTTAATGGGTAACAGCATCTACCTTTTGAGATTGACCCTCAATTTTAATCATAGCGCTGTTTGGAATGCATACCGCCATATCGCCCTTATCAGACAACCAGCCTGTATTAACACAGACCTTGTCCGGACATTCGGCCTCTACAAAACGAATTCTTCCATTTTCAACCAAAACCACTTGATTATATTCTCCTGAAATTTCAATTCTTTGAGGTTCAGTTACAGTGTCTAAATCGATACTTTTTACAACTTTATCTTTCACTTTAATAATCGCAACTTTATGTGCTCCGTTATCTGCTTTTCTATAATGTGATATATACACAAAAGAAAAGACAACAGCCACCATTACAATACCGATAATCAAGAAGTCACCTTTTTTTAACATATTCATATTCATTGCTATCATCCTCAAATTCAAAGGAATTAACGAGGCCTCCAGTTATATAGACCTTTTTATCCCTTGTTATAAAAATAGCTTCAACACCTTCAATCTTTTCAATTAAATCCATACCTTTTTCAAGCCCTAAAACAAACGTTGCAGTAGATAAAGCATCGGCATCAATTGAAAGTTCTGAGACTATAGTAGTACCTATAAGCCCTGAATCAGACGGATAACCTGTTCTTGGATCAATTATATGATGATATCTTATGCCGTCCTTTTCAAAATATCTTTGATAATCCCCTGAGCTCACTATAGCCTTGTCCTTTGCACTTATAATCCCTATATAAGATCCTTCAGGTCCCCTGGGATTTCTAACTCCTACTTTCCATAGGCTTCCATCAGGCTTGTCTCCCAATAAAACAATGTTACCGCCAATATTTATAAAAGCAGACTTTACATTATGTTGCTTATATATATCTATTGCCTCGTCTGCTGCAAAGCCCTTTGCTATTCCGCCGAGATCAACCAATTGGCCATTTTTTTGGAGTTTTGCTCCGGGCATGTTTTTGTCAATTATTATATCTTCATAATTTACCAAGTTCAATAAATCCTGCAGTCTTTCCATTGAAGGTACCGAAGGGTTATCGGTAAAAACACCCCATTCCTTAACAATAGGTCCTACCGTAACATCAAAAGCTCCATTACTTATTTTAGAAAACTCCTTAGCTTTTTCCAATACGTACAGGGTATCTTCACTCAATTTTACAAAGTCCCTTCCGGCTGAATCATTTAACCGGTTTATTTCTCCCCCCGGTTTATTTATGGTCATATCTTCTTCAATTTGCCTGATTTTATCCATTACCTTCTTACTTATTTCTTCAGCATTATTACTGTAGATTCTCTGACTGATTACAGTTCCCATGGCATAATCCACGTTTTCATAAGGCTCCGTTCCAAAATTCATATAAGGTAAATTTTCCAATTTACTGCATGATGATAGGTATATTGTCACTAAAACAATTATCAATAGTAAAATCTTTTTTCTCATATTTGCTTCACCTTTTATATATTTCACAAAAATAAGTTTCTCATATATTTAAAACAAATAATATTATACATCTCTTTTTATTATTTAGACAAAAAAAATAAAAAAATAAATAAAAGTGATGACACCACCGGATCACCACTTTTTAACCTCATACATTTTCATCTTCATCTTTTTTCTCTTCGCTTCGTTTTTTCCCTTCTGAGCAAATTTCCATCTTAGAAACCGAAACCTCATAAGCCACTTTAGTTATTATTTCACCATTTTCAAGCTTCTTTTGATATTCTCGGCTTTGAATCCTTCCCCAAATTTTTATATTATCGCCAACTTCCAGATTTGCTGAATATCTTGCATTTCTGCCCCATGCTATGCATGGAATATAATCGGATTTATTGTAAGGCCTGTTCACTGCTAACAATATATCGGTTATTTCTCTTCCAAAAGGAGTTGTTCGATATACAGGCTTTTTACAAATAAAACCGTTTAAATATATCTGATTCGGATTCTTTATTTTCCTTTCGTCTTCAAGGAAATTAATTTCTCTTGCAAAAACAGTCAAAATAAGTTTGCTTCCCTCAGAACTGTTATTATTATAATTGTTATATGACCGGAATTGCCCTTCTACCTCAATTATTTTACCGACCTCCAAAAGGTCTTTGGAAACCAAACGTTCTGAAACAGTAACGTTTATTCTATCGTTACATTCACTTAGTCTGGGTACTTCAAGTGAAAATAAATAAAATCCCTCACCATATACCTCATGGCTAAATTCTGCTTCAGTTGCTATTTTACCGGATATGGTCACCATGTTGTTCTCTATGATGTTTCCGACCATCCGACCCCCACACTCCTCTCTTAGGCTTGCGTACATTAAATATTTATCTAAT
>Ga0134092_1000095_pt1 | contig 86233 bp, 89 predicted proteins | sample 3_6taG_FD_94454 | JGI IMG/M metagenome (GOLD analysis project Ga0134092, IMG submission 94454) | Switchgrass degrading microbial communities from high solid loading bioreactors in New Hampshire, USA - 3_6_20_6_A3 metaG | ecosystem: Engineered > Bioreactor > Semi-continuous > Anaerobic >... | reverse complement strand
GCCTTATGAGCAGTTTTATAGGTGGAAGAAGTGGAAACAGAGGTAAATGTGCCCAACCATGTAGAAAAAAGTACATATTGGTTAATTTAGATGATAGTAGAGATTTAGAATACCATAGAAAAGGTTATTTATTAAGTCCGAAAGATTTGAATACCATTGAATATATAGGCGAAATAATAAAATCAGGTGTAAAGTCATTAAAAATTGAAGGTCGAATGAAAAAGCCCGAATATGTGGCAATAGTGGTAAAACACTATAAAGATGCTCTTGATCAAGTGGAGCGTCAATATAATAGCAATATAGATGAAAGTGTCCAAAGAGAACTGGAAAGTGCATTTAACAGGGGTTTTACTCGTGGATTTCTATTTAATGAGAAAAAAAGTGAGTTTGTAAATAGCGAAAAGCCGAATAACAAAGGTGTGTTTATAGGAAAAATTCTATGGCAGAAAGGTAATAGAACTGCTATTTCTCTTGAAAAAGGATCTTTAGATAAAGGGGATGGCATAGAAATAACTTTTGAAGATGGTACTAGTGTAGGTACTTATATTTCTACGTATGAAAAATATTCTAATAATAGTTTAGTTACGAGCATAAGTCATAAATTATATCCTGGTTTACCAGTATATAAAACTTATGATAAGCATTTGTATGATAAAGCTCACTACGAATATTATTATAAAAATCGAAGAAAGGTTTTTTTAAATGGTGAACTTTTTATCCATATAGGAAAGAGATTATATTTTAAAATATGGGATAATGAGGGACATATTATCGAGTATGAAAGCCAATATATTTCTGAAAAAGCAAAAAATACAGCCATAACCGAAGAAAGGATAATTAACCAGTTAAAAAAAACAGGGGATACACCCTATTTATTTGATAAAATCTTAATACATGCAGATGATAATATTTTTGTTTCCATGAGCGCAATTAATGAATTAAGAAGAGAATCACTTAAAAAAACGGATAGGATATTATCTAACAGGAATAAAAGAGAATACAGAAGCTTAAGAAATGAAGATTTTTTGACGAATTTTGAGCCGGATAAAAGCAGTGATAGAAACAGTATCTGTTTTGGAGCTTCCGTATGGAATTATGAGAATATAAGCGCTGCAATAGAAGCAGGAATTGATTATATATATTATGGAGCCTGTGAAAAAGTAAAGGAAGCTGTAGAATTATGCCATAGAAATAATATAGAAATATACTTTCTGCTTCCTAATATTATAAAAGATGCAGAAAGGGAAAGGTTTACCCAAATAATAAAAGAGAATAGTTTCGATGGCATAGTGATTTCTAATATAAGTCAGTTGAGCTATGTAAATATAAAGCCAGATATAAAAATAATAGGAAATTATAATCTGAATGTTTTTAATAAAAGATGCATGGATATATATTTGAAATTAGGAGTACATAAAATTTGTCCTTCTTTAGAACTTAATCTCAAGCAATTAAAATCTATTGCTCATAACTATGGAACTTCAATGGAGTTAGTAGTCTATGGGCAAATACCTCTGATGACCATGGAATATTGTCCATTATCATCTTCAGGCGGGTGTAAAGGTTGTAAAAATCAAAAAAGTTTTGGACTAAAAGATGAAAAAGGTGCAGTTTTTCCTCTGTTTTGTAACAATCATAGGATGCAATTGCTTAATAGCAGTATATTATTCGTTGTAGAAGAAATGGAAAAGATACTTGCTACAGGTGTGAAGAGAGTCAGGCTTGATTTTTATAAAGAAAGCAAAACAGAAGTTAAAGAAATAATAGAACTATATAGAAATTATAAAAATCTTAGCAAAGAGAGTTATTTCGATACAATAAAAAGAGTAAAAAGTACAGGACATACTAAAGGTCACTACTTCAGGGGAGTTGATTGAAGGGGGTAGTTGTGCTTGGATAGAATAGTAAAGATACTGCTTGTAGAAGATGAAGCTAAGATGAGGGAATTAATAAGAATTGCATTTAAAAAAGAGAGTTTTGAAACTTATGAAGCTATCGATGGAAAACAAGCACTTAATATGTTAAAGAACATTCATTTTGACATAGTAATATTAGATATTATGTTGCCCGAAATCGATGGGTGGACTGTATGCAGGGAAATAAGAAAAGTTTCAGATATACCAATAATAATGCTAACTGCTAGAGGAGAAGAGTTTGACAAACTTTTTGGTTTTGAGTTGGGAGCAGATGACTATATTGTTAAACCATTTAGTCCAAGAGAATTAGTAGCAAGGGTCAAAGCCCTTTTAAGGAGAGCAGAAAACAAAAATATTGAAATATCCAGTATTATAGATTTGGGAGATATTAGTATAAATACTTTGTCGAGAGAAGTAAAAGTTGAAGATAAAGCAATATCATTAACTAATAAAGAATATGAACTATTACTTTTTTTAGTTACTAACCAGAATGTTGTCTTTACAAGAGAGCAATTACTCTTAAAGGTTTGGGGATATGATCAATATGGAGATCCTAGAACAGTTGATACGCATATTAAAAGAGTAAGGGAAAAACTGGGAAATAAGAGCAGCTTTATTGCTACCGTTTGGGGAGTAGGATATAAGTTTGAGGTAAAAAAATGAGATGTAACAGTATCAGAGTGAAACTATGGAGTGCTATAATATTAACTATTCTTATCATTCTTGTTATGAGCATGATTTTTCAAACCAGTTTTCTATCCTCTTTCTATTACAATCAAAAGGTTAGAGAGGTAGAAGAAGATGCTCGAGATATTGCAAGAGCTTTAGGCAGAAATGAATATAACTTTAATGTACCTTATATAGATGCAATAAGAAATGTAAATGATGTCATTGTTGTTACAGATTACAGTGGTCGAATAACATATATTACAGGGAGTACTGATTATAAGCAAGGTTGGTTCTTTGGGCTTAAGTATTTGAACAAAATATTGAAGGGGCAAAAGATTCAAGATGAAAATAAAATGCTGAGAGGGTTAGATTCAATTATTATCGGAGTGCCAATTGTGAAAACACAAAACTCATTGTGGGATGTAAAGCAGAAACAACTATATGAGCAATATATTGAAAGTGAAGATCTCCAAATGTTTATAGGAGCAGTATATATAATAACTCCGTTAGAACCTTTGGAAATAACTACTCGAGCTATTAGGACACAGTTTCTATATATTTTTTTAGGTGCTATAATAATAGCTTCAATTATAGCTCTTTTCCTTGCTCATAGTTTCACAGAACCATTGATAAAAATAAATGATGCTGCAAAAGAAATAGCAAAGGGAAATTATAATACAAAAATACATTTGAAATCCAGCTCTGAGATTACCACTTTAGGTGACACTATTAACAATTTAGCTAAGCAATTGTCAAGAGTTGAGCAAATTCGAAGAGAATTTATAGCTAATGTATCGCATGAGCTTAGAACACCTCTTAGCTATCTAAAAGGCTATGCAGAGATTATGATTGATGGTTTAGCTGACACTGAATTTGAAAGGGAGAAATATTTAAATATAATCTTGGAGGAATCTGAAAGATTGGGAAAAATGGTTGATGAGATACTGCATCTTTCTCAAATTGAGGCTGGATCTATACAATTGAAGCTTTCACCTTTCAGCATGGATTCAGTTATAAAGCGAACTATAGACAAAATGTTGCCTTTAGCTGTAAAAAAAGATATATCAATAAAGTATAGTAACTTAGATGGTGATTTACTACTATGTTTAGCAGATGAAAACAGAATCAAGCAGATATTGATAAACTTGTTGGCTAATGCGGTAAAACATTCATATGATCATAGCAATATATTAATAAGCTCATATAGGCTTAATGATAGAATTTATGTTTGTGTAAGAGATAATGGTGAGGGTATTTCCGAGGAGGATCTGCCCTTTATATGGGATAGGTTTTATACTGCAGGGAAATCAAAGGATAAAAGTATAGAAGGAATAGGTTTAGGATTATCAATAATTAAGAGTATAATAAATGCTCATGGATGCGACATTACAGTAAATAGTGTGGTTGGAGAAGGAACAGAATTTTGCTTCTGGCTCCCTTCATATCAGGAGAGCTAGTGAAATTGACGAGGTGATAACATGAATGATAAGGCATTAAGAGTTTTGGAATATGATAAGATAATAAAGATTGTAGCAGACGAAACGGTATCAAATCTTGGTAGAGAAATAGCAATGGCTTTGAAACCTAGCAATAATGTATACGAAATAAAGGAATGGTTGCAAGAAACTACAGAAGCAGCAGACATAATATTGAAGAGAGGTACATTTCCATTAGAGGGTATATATGATATAAGAACAGCTTTAAAGAAAGCAGAAATAGGATCACCACTTACTATGGAAGAGTTGCTTCAAGTTTCTTATACCTTGGCTTCAGCAAGAAAGATAAAGCATTTTATGAAAGAAGATCGTGGTGAAAAAGAATATCCTATAATAGAAGATTTAGTAAACATGCTGACTGAATATAAGCAAATAGAAAATAGTATTAATAATGCAATAGTCAGTGAAGAAGAGATATCTGACAATGCAAGTCCTGAGTTAGCTAGCATAAGAAGAAAGATAAGAGATAAGCATGGACAAATCAAAGATAAACTCAATAACATGGTGACATCTTCTGCTTATCAGAAATACCTGCAGGAGCAAATTGTAACCATGAGAGGTGATAGATATGTATTGCCTATTAAACAGGAATACAGGTCAAATGTGCCTGGAATTGTCCATGACCAATCCTCTAGCGGTGCAACACTTTTTATTGAGCCTATGGCAATAGTAGAAATGAACAATGATTTAAGACAGTTAAAATTGAAGGAAAAAGAAGAGATTGAAAGAATCATAGCCCAATTATCTGCAGTGATAGCAGAAAATCATGATGACATTAAGGCAAATGTAGAAATATTAGCTACTTTAGATTTTATATTTGCTAAAGCAAAGTTTTCTTTAGCATATAGATGTTCTGAGCCGGTAATTAATACAGAAGGCAGAATTAATATTAAAAAGGCAAGACATCCGCTCATTGACCCTAGTGTTGTTGTCCCAATAGATATAAGAGTGGGAGATGACTTTAATACTTTAGTGATTACTGGACCAAATACAGGAGGAAAAACTGTTACATTAAAAACCACTGGTCTTTTAAGTTTGATGGCCCAGTCGGGATTGCATATACCTGCTGGTGATTACAGTGAAATATCGGTATTTGATCATATATATGCGGATATAGGCGATGAGCAAAGTATAGAACAAAGCCTTAGCACATTTTCATCCCATATGAAAAATATTGTATCGATATTGCAAAGTATCTCAGAAAATTCTTTAGTTCTTCTTGATGAACTTGGAGCCGGAACAGATCCTACAGAAGGTGCTGCACTAGCTATGGCAATTTTAGAATTACTACACGAGAAGGATGTAAGAACTGTTGCTACTACACATTATAGTGAATTGAAGATATATGCATTAACTACACCTGGTGTGTGCAATGCAAGTGTCGAGTTTGATATTGAGACATTACAGCCTACTTATAAATTATCGATCGGAGTACCAGGAAAATCAAATGCATTTGAAATATCAAAAAAACTGGGATTGGATGATTCTATAATTGAGAAAGCTAAAGAATTTATAACTAAGGATAAAATTAAGTTTGAGGATGTAATATCTTCCTTGGAGGAAAGCAGGAAAAAAGCTGATGAAGAGAGATATGCAGCCCAAAGGCTTAGAAATGAAATTGAACGAACAAAGGAAGAGGCTGATAGAAGACTAGAGAAAATATTAGCCCAAAAGAATAAGATTATAGAGGAGGCCAATAAAACTGCAAAAGATATAATAGAAAGACAAAGGGAAGAAATAAATAATCTGATAAAACAGCTTAAAGAAGCCATAGAAAAAGAAAGCGAAGATAAAGCAAAAGCTTTAGAAAAAGCAAGACAGGACCTAAGAGCTATCGAGGAAAAAACAGAAAAATCATTGGGACTAGGTGTACCTAGAACTAATATTAAACCACCTGAGAAATTAAAATTAGGTGACACAGTGAAAATACTCACATTAAACCAAAAAGGAGAAGTGATAACCATTCCAGATGAAGACGGAAATTTGGTAGTTCAGGCAGGTATTATGAAAATTAATGTAAATATAAAAGACCTGCAACTGATGAAGGATGAAAAGGTAGAAATCCTTACTCAAAGATACTCAAAAATTGGCAGAATAAAAGCTGCACAGGTACCGCATCAAATAGATCTGAGAGGAAAGACACTTGATGAAACGCTTATGGAAATAGATAAGTACTTAGATGATGTGTATCTTGCAGGAATTCCGAGTGTTACTATAATTCACGGAAAAGGTACTGGAGTATTGAGAACCGGAATAAAAGAATTTCTCAAAAATCATGCCCATGTAAAATCATTCAGAACAGGAGGTTATAACGAGGGTGGTTTAGGAGCCACTATCGTTGAGATAAAATGAATATTTTAGTAAGTGCATGCCTATTAGGTATAAATACAAGATATGATGGTGGAAGTTGCTTTAATAAAAAGATAGAAGCTTTGCTTAGTGATCATAATCCGATACCTATATGTCCAGAGCAATTAGGGGGTCTTAGCACCCCCAGGCTTCCTTCAGAAATTCAACAAGGATCCGATATGGTAAAAAATATAAAAGGTGAAGATGTAACTATAAATTTTCACAAAGGTGCTCAAGAGGCTCTAAAAATAGCTCTATTAAACAATTGTAAATACGCCATATTAAAGTCCAAAAGCCCATCATGTGGCTATGGCTTTATTTACGATGGTACATTTACAGGAAAGTTGATACCCGGAAATGGTGTATTTGCTCAGTTGTTGATAGAAAATGGAATAATGGTTTACACAGAAGATGATGAGTTTACATTATAATAATCTAGTACAAACTCTCTAAATTTGCTTACTATGGGTGACTGGGGTCTATTTTTATGATATACAATATAGAACTCGCGGTTCAGATTAAACTCTTTTATTTCAAAAGCTCTTACCAATCCAAACTTAATATAATCTTCTGCACTTAGAAGAGATACGATGGAGACACCAAGTCCCAAGCTTACTGCTTGTTTTACGGCTTCGGTACTATTCATTTGAGCTACTACATTAATAGATTTTGGATCTATGCCAGCTTTTTGCAATCTTGTTTCAAATTCTTTTCTTGTTCCGGAGCCTCTTTCTCTAAATATAAAGTTTTCGTTTTTTACCTCATCAATTGAAATAGTGTTGTCTCCTTTTCTATCAAACCTTTTATGATTTGGTGTAATAAGAACCATTTTATCTTCCATCAGCCTATCAAATTTCAGCTTGTCATTATCAACTTTAGATCCAACTATTCCTATTTCAAATCCATTATCCAGTATTTCTTCAATAACCTGACTGGAATCATATTGAACCAGGTTAAAGAAAATGTTCTTATACTTCTTTTGAAACTCAAGTATAAGCTTAGGAATTACATACTGGCTTGGAACAGTAGATGCTGCAATATCAATTTTCCCAGTTAAACCATTAGTATATTCATTTAAAGAGAATATTGCTTCATCTCTTGTGTTCATTAAGTTCAGAGCATAATCATAAAAAATTTTGCCGGCTTTTGTTGGGAGAACAACCTTTGAAGATCTATCTATAAGCTTGGTTCCAATTTCTTTTTCTAAAGAACTTATATGAGCACTAATAGTAGGTTGAGTCAGATATATGGCATCTGCCGCTTTAGAGAAGCTTTTGTGACGAACTACATATACAAATGCTTCTATTTGCTTGAAATCCATCAATGTAACCTCCATAATGTAAATCTATCATTAATGAAATAATACAACTACTTTTGAATTAAGTCAATTTATTAACAAAACATAGTTTGATTATGGTAAAAAATAAGAGTATAATATATATTCGGCAAGAGGTGATATCAATGCAAGATAGAGAATATATTGCAACATTTAATTCCACGCATCATGCATTAACTTTTGAAAGAGCTGCTAAGAATTGTAATTTAAAAATAATTATAATGCCTGTACCGAGGAGTATTAAAGCAAGCTGTGGCCTAGCGATTAAATTTAGTGAAGATGCTTTGGATGATATAAAAAGTTTGATAAATGAAAAAAATTTGAATTATTCAGGATTATATAAAATTGAAGACAGTAACGGAAAAAAAGATTATATAAAAATGTTGCAGATTTAATATCAGGGGGTAAGGTTTTGAAAGTAAAGAAGAAATTTCTAAAGATATTTTTTATCAGTTTTGTAGTGACTTTGGCAGCACTATATGGGATTTTGTATATGTTTTTGAACAGCATAAGTATAACATCAAGTTTTGCAGGATCTAATATAACAAAAAAAAGAGTAAATGTATTGGTCATAGGAGTGGCAAAAAACTTATCAGATACTATTATGCTTGCCAGTTATGACATGGAAAAAGATAAAGTTGATATAATATCAATTCCTAGAGATACCTATTATCCGAGGGAAGGGTATAAACATGCTGCACAAAAGAAGATAAATGCAGTGTATGGAAGCAGTGGAGCAGAAGGGCTTGTTAAAGCCGTTGAAGATATTACTTCCTTAGATATAAATTACTATGTGAAATTTGATTATGAGGCAGTAAAGGCTATTGTAGACGGTATCGGAGGTATAGAAGTCGAAGTTCCAAATGATATGAACTACGACGATCCTGTTGATGATCTTCATATTCATTTTAAAAAAGGACAAATAGTAAAAGATGGAGAAGATATAATTAAGCTTCTGCGCTGGAGAAAAAACAACAAAGGTGGCGGATATAAGGATGGAGACCTAGGCAGAATCAAAATGCAGCAGCATATTGTCAGACTAGGTATCGAAAAGCTTTTAAGTGGAAATGTTGTTTCTAACTTTATTAAATTACAAGGGCCAATTAAAGAGTATGTAGAAACTAATATGTCTCCCAATGAAATGATGTACTTTGCAAACAAAGGGAAAAATGTGAAGTCAGAAAATATATGTTTTCATACATTACCAGGTAAAGCCAAGACAATGGAAGGTCTTTCATTTTTTGTAATAAATAAAGAAAAGCTTAAGGAAGAAATAGATGCTATTATTTCAGATAACGTTACAGCTGATTAAATCGCACAACCTCTTTTAAAATGCTGAGTCATTTTTAAAGAGGTTTTTTTCATATTTGGACAGCATATAAATCTTATGATAAAATAATTATGAATATAGGGAGAGGGGTGTTTCTATGGATAAAAGAATAGAAGATACTATGAAGGCTCTCGAAAAAAATAAGTTTAAAGTGAGGTATTTTAATGACTCAAAGACTGCTTCTGAAACATTGCTTAATGAAATCAGTTTATCAGATAAGGTTGGTATAGGAGGTAGCATTACTATTACTGAATTAGGTCTTCCAAAGGCATTGGTGGACAGAGGTAATACAGTATATTTCCATTGGTTAGAAACAACTCCAGAAGGTATGGATAACGCCAGAAGAAATGCCTCAAGAGCGGATATATATCTTACCAGCACCAATGCATTGACAGAAAAGGGGCAGTTGGTTAACATTGATGGAACAGGAAATAGAGTTACATCAATGATATTTGGACCAAAGAAGGTATATGTTGTATGTGGTATCAATAAAATCGCAGAAGATATTGATGGAGCCATGAAGAGAATCAAGGAAAATACATATAAGAATGCAAGAAGATTAAAACTGGATACTCCTTGTGCTATTACAGGGAAATGCAATGATTGCAGCAGCCCTCAAAGGATGTGCAATGTTACAACAATAATTGAAAAGAAACCTTCAAAGACAGATATTGAAGTAATAATAATCGGTGAGGCCTTAGGTTATTAAATTATTAACATTGGGGGATGAAAGCGTGATAAGGGATTTTGATGAAATGCTGTCAATTGTAAAGAGCAATAAGACTATGAGAATTGCGGTGGCTGCTGCTCAGGACAAGGATGTATTAGAAGCAGTAACATCTGCAGCTAAAATGAAGCTAGCAGAGCCTATATTGGTTGGAGATGAGGAAGCAATCAGAAGTTTTTTGAGAGATATGGATATTCCATATGATTTTAGAATAGTTAATGAACCTGATGTCATCAATGCTGCTAAAACTGCTGTATCTCTCGTAAAAGAGGGTGAAGCAGATTTTCTTATGAAAGGATTAATTCAAACTGCAGATATTATGAGAGCTGTTTTGGATAAAGATAATGGTTTGAGAACAGACAGCCTTATAAGCCATGTTATGGTTTATAAGACAGATTCCTATGATAAGTTGTTGTTTCTGACAGATGGAGGTATCAATGTAGCACCTAATTTAGAGCAGAAGATTAAGATATTGGAGAATGCAATAACAGTATGCAAGGCTATGGGATTAGATAAAATTTATGTTTCTGTTCTTGCAGGTGCAGAGTCCGTTAATCCCAAAATTCCTGCCACAGTTGATGCAGATGCTCTAGCTAATATGAAAGATAGATGGAGTCAGTTGAATACAGTTGTAGAAGGACCTGTGGCATTGGATTTAGCTATCAGCAAACAAGCTTGCCATCATAAGGGCTATAAAGGTGAAGGTGGAGGAAATGCAGATGTATTATTAGTTCCTTATTATGAAGTGGGAAATGCCCTTGGCAAATCATTGACTTACTTTGCAAATGCAAAGTCGGCAGGTATAATTATGGGAGCAAAGGTTCCGATTGTCTTAGTGTCAAGAGCTGATACATCTGAAACCAAGCTGCTATCTATTGCTTTAGGAAGCATTGTTGCAAATTATAAATAATAAAAGGGGGAAATCTTATGAAACGTTTAATGTCAGGCAATGAGGCAATTGCCAGAGGTGCCTATGAGGCTGGAGTTACAGTTGCAGCTGCATATCCTGGAACTCCCAGTACAGAAATTTTAGAGAATATAATAGAGTACAAAGACTGCATTTATTCTGAATGGGCACCTAATGAAAAGGTTGCTGCAGAGGTTGCCATAGGTGCTTCCATAGGTGGAGCAAGAAGTTTGGCAGCTATGAAACATGTAGGTGTAAATGTTGCAGCGGATCCTATATTCACATATGCCTATCTTGGAGTAAATGGAGGTTTTGTATTGGTTTCTGCTGACGACCCAAGTATGCATAGTTCACAGAACGAGCAGGATAACAGATACTATGCAAAATTTGCAAAGATGGCAATGGTTGAGCCTTCAGATAGCCAGGAATGCAAAGATTTTCTTAAAGAAGCCTATAGAGTAAGCGAAAAATATGATACCCCCATATTGTTTAGGGTAACTACAAGGATATGCCATAGCAAAAGTATCGTCGAATTGGGAGAAAGAGAAGATGTAGAAGTTAAGCCTTATGTAAAGAATATTCCCAAATATGTTGCAGCTCCAGCAAATGCAAAACTTGCCCATGCAAGAGTTGAAAAAAGGCTGCTTGAATTAGAAGAATATTCAAATCAATCACCTTTAAATAGAATTGAGTATAATAATAAAAAAATTGGTATCATTAGCTCAGGAATAGCTTATCAGTATGCAAAAGAAGTGTTTGGTGAAGATGCTTCTTATCTAAAACTAGGTTTTACTTATCCATTACCTATGAAATTAATTAAGGAGTTCTCAGAAAATGTTGAAGAACTCTATGTCATCGAAGAACTGGAACCATATATAGAAGAACAGATTAAGGCGGCAGGAATAAAATGCATTGGTAAAGAAGTCATACCAAAATTATACGAGCTCAATCCAGAGATAATTGCTAAAGCTATTCTTGGAAAGACATATGAATCAAAGACACTAGATGTAGAAGTTGTGCCGAGACCACCTGTGCTTTGCCCCGGTTGCCCACATAGAGGATTTTTCTACACCATGTCAAAGAAGAAAAACAGAGTAATTACTGGTGATATAGGCTGCTATACTCTCGGAGCAAACCAACCCTTGGAAGCAATGGATACCTGCATATGTATGGGTGCCGGCTTTAGTGCAGGCATGGGTATATCCAAGGCCTTTGAAGTTTCAGGGAAAAAAGATAAAGTATTTGGTGTTGTTGGTGATTCGACATTCTTCCATTCAGGTATTACAGGTGCTATAGATATAGTATATAATAAAGGGAATATGGTTCCTGTAGTATTGGATAACAGGATAACAGGAATGACCGGGCATCAAGAGAATCCAGGTACAGGTAGAACACTTATGGGAGAACCTACAACAGAAATAGATGTTGTAGAAGTGCTGAAAGCCATAGGTTATAAAACAGTTAAGGTTGTGGACCCATGTGACTTGAAAGCCATGGAGAATACCGTGAAAGAAGCGGAAGAGGCAACTGAACCTTATGCGATAGTAACCAAGAGACCATGTGTATTGATAAAGGGACTACCTGCACCTAAAAATAAATGCATTGTTGACAGAGATAAATGTAAAAAGTGCAGGATGTGCTTGAAAGTTGGATGTCCTGCAGTCTTTTTTAAGGATGGAAAATCCTATATCGAGCAATCAATGTGTGTCGGTTGTGAAGTGTGCATGCAGGTATGCAAATTTGATGCCATTGGAAGGGTTGGTGAATAAGATGAATAGCGTTAAAAATATACTACTCGTGGGAGTCGGTGGACAAGGAACCATTTTGGTTAGTAAGGTTCTTACTGCAGGATTGATGAAAGCAGGATATGATGTAAAGATGTCAGAAGTTCATGGAATGGCACAAAGAGGAGGTAGTGTTACTACCCAGGTAAGATACGGTGAGAAAGTCTATTCACCGCTCATTGGGAAAGGCATGGCCGACATACTTGTTGCTTTTGAAAAGATGGAAGCAGTAAGATGGATAGATTATTTGAAACCTGACGGTATAGTAGTTGTCAACAATTATGAGATTCCTTCTATGCCAATAGCTACAGGAAAAGCTGAATACCCCCATGGCATTTTGGAATCTTTGAAAGATAATTTTAAGACCATAGTAATAGATGCTGCCCAGGCAGCAACTGAAATAGGGAATATAAAAACCCAGAATATAGTACTGCTTGGAGCATTAGTTAAGGCTTTCAATTTAACTGAAGTTGACTGGATAGAAGTGTTAAGAGAAACAATAACTGAGAAAATGTTAGATATAAACATTAAGGCTTTCAACAGAGGTATGGAGTTATAATAATTGGGGGGGAGGATTATCCTCCCATTTTTTAAGGTGTTGCATATGAAAGCTGATTTGAGGAAATTGAATAAAGAACAATTGGAAGCTGTTAAGCATTATAAAGGGCCTTGCTTAGTGATAGCAGGGCCGGGAACAGGAAAGACTACCGTTATTACTCATAGAGTAATGCATCTTATTAAAGAGTATAGAGTTAAGCCTAATGAAATATTGGTTATTACCTTTACAAAGGCTGCAGCGAGAGAAATGGAAGAAAGATTCTGCAAACTCCCTTATTATCAGAAGGATTATAAGAGGGTTGCCTTTGGCACCTTTCATTCCATATTTTATAGAATACTTAGAGCTTATAAGGGTTATAGACTTGAAAATCTTCTTGATGAGAAGGAAAAATACTATGTAATAAAATCTATTATAAAAACATTAGGATATGACTTTTATGAAGATGAGCAAGTTATTGAATCAATAATAAGCGAAATGTCTTATATGTACAATACACTTGCAAATATTGATGATTATGAAGCCTCATCAATTGACAATGCTGTTTTCAAGTCTGTATTCAAAGAATACGAAAAATATAAGTATTATAACGATAAGTATGATTACGATGACATGTTGGTGCATTGCTATAAACTGCTTATAAGTAACGAAGAAATATTAAACTCAATAAGGGCAAAATATAGATATATACTTATTGATGAATTTCAAGACATTAATAAAGTCCAATTTGAGATTATGAGGCTTATTGCCTATCCTGATAATAATATTTTCGTTGTCGGGGATGATGATCAATCCATATATAGTTTTAGGGGCGCCGATGCAGGAATAATGATTGAATTTTCCAGGATATATAACACAGCAGTTAAAATAACATTAAGATATAATTATAGAAGTTGCAGTGCAATAATTAATTCAGCTATGTCTTTGATAAGCAACAACAAAAATAGGTATGAGAAAAAATTCGTGACCGTTAAAGATATGGGCATCAATCCTTTAGTTGTAAGAGTTGAAGATTTTGAACAAGAAGCTAAAATAATATGTCAAAAGATAATAGATCATGTTAACCAAGGCGGAAGTTATTCGGAATTTGCTGTTATACACAGGACCAATCTTCAGTCTAGAGCTTTCATTGATGCTTTTACTATTGCGAATATACCATATGTATCCTATGATGGTTTGGCATCAGTATACAATCATTGGTTGCTTAAAGACATATTAGCCTATTTAAAAGCTGCTATAGGAATTGATAGAAGGAATAGTCTTATAAGAATTATAAATAAACCAAATAGATATATACCTAGATACGTTATTGAAGAAAACATAGGTAAAGAAGGAGATTTTTTGGATAATATTGCCATATATAGTTCGTTAAATGATTTCCAGAGAAAAAGTATTTATGAGCTGAAGGACAGCCTATGCAGAATAAGGAGTATGACAACCAGCAAAGCAATAAAATACATACGAGGTTATATAGGTTATGAAGAATATATTAGAGATTATGCATTTGCTAAATCAATTGATGTTAAATTGTTTGATGAGTTATTAGATGAAATTAACAGTTCCTCTGAATCATTTGCAAAAATTAATGATTATATTGAACATGTTAGAATAATCCTTGAATCTGTTGATTATAAGTATAATGAAAATAGAAACACAAATGCTGTTTCATTAATGACAATGCATAAAGCAAAGGGTTTGGAGTTTGAACAGGTTTTCATATCTGGAGCTGTAGATGGTGTTGTTCCTTATATAAAAGGAGATGATATATCTTTAAGTGAACTGGAAGATGAAAGAAGGCTATTTTATGTGGCTATGACAAGGGCTAAAAGAGTATTATATATTTTTGTTCCCAAAAACAGATTTTCCAAGAAAGTTTATCCTTCCAGATTTATAAGAGAAATAGACAGTTGGCTTAAAGATTATAGAAATTCATTTAAATGTGGAGATAAAATTAATCATAAGCATTTTGGCGATGGTATAATAAAAGGAATAGAAAAAAGGGCAGAAGATTATATACTCACAGTAGAGTTTAAGAATGATACAAAGAGATTAAACCTTGATGTACTTTTAAAAAATAAAATAATTACTTTGATATGATATATTGAGGTGCATAGTATGAGATATATTAAAGTTATCAGAATGTCAGGCAGTTATTTTGCAAGAGAATTTGAAAAAAACGAAAAATCAAAAAAAGCAATAAAAATTAGAGAAGTAGATGAGGAAACAGCTGCAGAGCAATTTATTTATGGAGAGGCAACAATAAAGGTAATATTTGAAGACTTAGATAGAGAGCCCATTGAGCTCTCAAATGAAAGTGATGAAGAGCTTATAAGAAGGTATCTGGGAACGAAGTTTTTAAGCAAATAAAGAATTAATATAATATTGCTCCTATAATGGCATTATAGTAATATTTATGTGAATAAATTAATTAAGAAAGGAAAGGATTATATGAAGTATAAAGCAGATATAGGTGTATTTGGCGGTTCAGGCTTATATTCTCTTATGAGTGATGTTGAAGAAATAGTTGTGGAAACACCCTATGGTAATCCCAGCGATAAAATAGCAATTGCGTCTATCGGAAATAAAAGAGTGGCGTTTTTACCAAGACATGGAAAGAATCATTCTTATCCTCCACATAAAATACCATATAAGGCAAATCTTTATGCAATGAAGATGCTGGGCGTTAAGGGCATTATAGCGACAACTGCCTGTGGAAGTTTAAAACCAGAGATAAAACCAGGAGATTTTGTAATTTGTGATGATTTTGTAGATAGAACATGGGGGAGAGGTGACACATACTATGACGGGCCGGAAACCAAGCATATAACAGGAGCAGAACCCTATGATCCAAAATTGAGAAACTTGGCAATAGAGATTTGTGAAGAAATGGGTATAAGGGTACATAAAAAAGGCATTGTAGTAGTTATCCAAGGACCAAGGTTTTCAACAAAAGCAGAAAGTCGATGGTTTAGTAAAATGGGTTGGGATGTAATAAATATGACCCAATATCCAGAGTGCATATTGGCCAAGGAATTAGGGATTCCATATGTAAATATTTCTCTGATAACAGATTATGATGCAGGGCTAGAGGGAAATGAAGATATTAAGCCTGTTACGGAAGAAGAAGTGTTAAGAGTATTTAATGAAAATAATAATAAAGTTAAAGAGTTGATTTTTAATATAATCGGTAGATTAGAAGTATAATTGCTATGGAGGTAAAATTGAATAAGAAAGGGATTCTAATTGTTTTTGAAGGAATGGACCAATCAGGCAAGGGAACACAATCGAGATTGTTTGTTGAAAAACTAATTAAATCAGGTTATTCGGTAGAATACATGCATTTTCATGATATAGAAACTCCTTTGGGAAAAGAGATTCAATCATTTTTAGATGGTAAAAGGAAATATAATCCTTTAGTAAGACAATTGTTATATACAGCAAACCGATACGAAAAAGTAGAACATATAGAAAAAGTTTTGCAGGAAAAAGATTTTCTAATAATAGACAGGTATATTCCTTCGGGTATTGCTTACGGTATGGCTAATGGTCTAGATTTTGATTGGATGGTGAAATTAGAGAGCAAACTTCCTCAACCCGACATAGTAGTATTAATTGACATAAGCACTAACACATCAAGAAGCAGAAAACATGAAGAGCAAAGAGATGTATATGAGAAGAATTATGATTATTTAGACAAAGTAAGGGAAGCATATCATATTTTAGCTGATAAATATATGTATATAGTAATTGATGGAGAAAGAGAAAAAGAGTTAGTACACGAAGAAGTCTGGGAAAAAGTCTGGAATAAAATAAATGTAAATAAAATAAATGAGTAGGGTTATGATCCTACTCATTTATTTAAAATATATTCAAGTCGCTCACTACTTTAATATAATTTACTTCTGGATCTTCAGTTCCCTGGACATAAAGATTAGCTTCTTTTAATGCTCTTACATAATCAATTATCTCTTTAGTTATCATCTCGCCGGGACATAATATCGGTATGCCTGGAGGATAAGCCATCAAAAATTCTGCACTTATCTGCCCCATACTGTCAGCTAGGGGTATTGATACTGTCATGCTGTTGAAAGCATCTCTCGGTGTCAGCATTTGCTCTGGTATATTAGGCACATCAATTATTTCAATTTTTCTTCTTATAGAACAACATTGTATATCACTAATTTCTTTTAGTGCATTAATGAGTTTATCAATGGTTTCTTTAGTATCTCCAAGTGAAAATACACATAGTACATTGTATAAATCAGACATTTCCGGTTGTATAAAGTATTTTTCTGCTAAAATTCTTTCCAATTCATATCCGCTTAATCCTAAATCTTTGCATGTTATTGTGACCTTAGTAGGATCAAAAGCATATGCACCTTTTTTCTTTAGTACTTCTTCACCAAAGCAATAGTATCCTTCAATATTATTAATGCTTTTCCTAGCATAATTAGCCAGTTCAATTGTTTTATCCAAAAGCTTTTCTCCCTCAAAAACCATTTGCTTTCTAGCCGCATCCAAGGAAGCCAATAAAATATATGAGGGACTTGTTGTTTGAAGTAAGCTCATTACAGTTTTTACTCTATTAATATCTACAATACCTTTTCTTACATGCAATAATGAGCTCTGAGTCATTGAACCAATAATCTTGTGTGTACTTTGAGAGCAAATATCTGCTCCAGCGTCTACCGCAGAAATTGGCAGTTTGTTGTTAAAATGTAGATGTGGTCCATGAGCTTCATCTACTATTAAGGGAATACCGTAACTGTGAACGATATCGACAATTTTTTGGATATCAGTAGAAACACCATAATATGTTGGATTTACAATTAAAACTGCTTTTGCATCAGGATTTGCTTCCAAAGCTTTTTCTACTGTTTCTGGGGTAACATTTAAAGCAACACCAACCGCACTATCAATTTCTGGCTGCATATATATTGGAGCTGCACCACTAAGTATTATACCTGCTGTTACAGATTTATGCACATTCCTTGGTATTATGATTTTGTCCCCTGGTCCAACAACGCTCATAATCATAGCTTGTATGGCACCCGAAGTGCCGTGAATTGAAAAGAATGTATAATCTGTATTATATGCATCAGCTGCTAGTTCTTGAGCAGCTTTTATTACTCCTGTAGGTTTATGAAGACTATCTACCTGTTTAAATACAGTTACATCCATTGATAGTACATTTGTTCCAACAAAATTTTTAAAATCATTCCACATACCTTGTCCTTTTTTATGGCCAGGTACATGAAAGGGAATAGTTTTGTTATTTACATATTCCATAAGTGCATCAAACAAGGGGGTTTTACTTTGATCTAGTTTGTACAACTTACTTTACACTTCCTTCCAAGCTACTATTATGAATAAAAAAAAGCCTAACTTCGATGCAATAAGTAGAGGCTTTTGCAGAGCGATTTCATTAGACCTATTAAATTCAATAACATTATAGGGGAAAAGTATATAAAAAGCAATATTAAATTATAAACATTTTAACCATAAGTCTTAATAACAAAATCAATAATGTTTTTTGCAGAATAAGGCTTTTTTAGATAAGCAGAAAGTTTTTTCATGCTATCTATTCGTATCTCATTATTTAGTATCTGATTAATCAGGAGCGGTATTTTTTCAATATCAGATGTAGTTGCTGCAACTCCATTATTCAACAAAAATTCAGCATTATCAGATTCTTGACCTGGAATTGGAGAGAATATAATTAACGGTTTTTCTCTTGATAATACTTCTGCCACAGTAACTCCTCCAGGTTTTGTTATGATTATATCAGATACTTCGATTAGCTCATGAATGTTATTTATAAATCCATAAACAACGAGGTCATTTTTTGTATCTAAGCTTTTGAGCTTATTTTCTAGTTTCTCATTATGCCCCGCAATAGCAATAATCTGTATATTTTTAAGTTTTCTATCTAATTCTTTAACTATTCTATTTATTGATCCTAAACCTAGGCCACCTCCCATTACAAGAATAGTTCTTTTATCTTGCAGTTTTAATTTTTGGAGGATATCTGTTCTGTCTAAGGTTAAGGAAAACTCTCTTCTTATAGGTATACCAAAAGGAAGAACTTTATCTGATGATACTCCAAAATTTTCCATTACATAAATTAGATCTTCATGGGGTATAACGTAATAATCAGTATTGTCATTTATGTATGATGAGTGTATGTTAAAGTCTGTAACTATGGTGACTAATGGACATTTGATTTTTCCTTTTTCTTTAAGGTTAGAAACAATTGAAGAAGGAAAACTATGAGTACAGAAAACAATATCAGGTTCAAAACTCACTTTTGGCTTTCTTAACCATACAGTTGATAATAATTTGTTTGTTATTTCGTTTATATCGATTATAGGGTCTAATTTGTTTGTCTTTTCATATATTTTACCCCAGGCCTTAGGATAAAATTTAATAATATTTAAATAACTGTCTAGAATTACTTTATCTAGCAAGGGACTGATTAAGCTTATAGTATTTATTATCCTTACATTATTTTCAGGATCTGCTGATAAGAATTCATTCCTTATGGTGTGAGCAACCTGATCATGTCCGTTACCTATAGATACTGAAAATATAAGTATATTCAAAATATCACTCCTTATTTATAACAAGTATTGCACTTTATTATTGTAAAGATACATAATATTTCCTTTGTATTTATACGATAAATCGTCCTAAAAGTTTCATATATTATCAAACAGCTGTTTAAGCAATTAAATAAAAAATTGATAATCTACCTATTCGAACAAAACATTACATTTTTCTATGAAGGAAAAAATAAGTCAATAAAGAATATTAATACTACTATGGTAATGGAGGGAAAATGATGCAAGTTAGCTTTGAGACATGTAATAATATACTGATTATAAAACTAAATGGGGAGTTAGACCATCATAGTTCAAATTATGTTAGGGATAAAGTAGATGAAGAAATAATGCTGAAAAACCCAAAGCATGTAATATTTGATATGAGTCACCTTAATTTTATGGATAGTTCTGGTATAGGAGTAATAATAGGTAGGTATAAACTTGTTGCTACAAATGGAGGTAAAGTAGGTATTATATCTATGAAACCGCAAATTAAGAGAATATATGAAATATGTGGTTTGAAAAGAATCATTCCAAGCTATGACGACAAAAAAACTGCAATAGAAAAACTGTAAAGGGGCGTAAGTTAATGAGAATAGATAATGAAATGAAACTAGAGTTTATGAGTAAGTCACAAAATGAAAGCTTTGCAAGATCAGTAGTAGCTGCCTTTGCAGCTCAATTGGATCCAACAATTGAAGAATTATCTGAAATCAAGACAGCTGTATCAGAAGCTGTAACTAATGCTATTATACATGGTTATGAATATGAACAAGGATATGTCACAATAGTATGTAGAATAATTGATAATACTGTAGAGGTGGAAGTAAGTGATAGAGGTAAAGGAATAGAAGACATTGAGAAGGCAAGACAACCTTTATTTACAAGCAAACCAGAGTTAGAGAGATCAGGTATGGGTTTTACAGTTATGGAGACCTTTATGGATCAAGTAACAGTTATTTCTGAGCTGGGCAAAGGGACAACTGTGATAATGAAAAAATCTTTTAAGAAAGATTGATGAGGTATTATATGGATTGGTCAGAGCTTTCACAAGAAGCCATAATTGAGTATATTAAGAAAGCCCAGAACGGAGATACGGAAGCAGAAAATTATATTGTTTCACAGAATCTAGGTTTGGTTCGCAGCGTTGTTAAGAGATTTCTTAACAGAGGATGTGAGTATGAGGATCTGATACAGATAGGAAGTATTGGATTACTAAAAGCTATAAAAAAATTTGATACATCATATAATGTTAGATTTTCTACATATGCAATTCCTATGATTATTGGTGAAATTAAGAGGTTTTTAAGAGATGATGGTATAATTAAAGTTAGCAGAAATTTGAAGGAGATCGCTATAAAAGCCAATGCCTACAGAGAAAACATTGAAAAGAATTTCGGAAGAGAACCAACTATATCTGAATTAGCAGCAGAGCTTGATATCCCAGCGGAAGATTTAATCATGGCTATGGACTCCATAAATTCAACTCAATCCTTATATGATGTTATTCATCAGGATGATGGAACGCCGGTATTGCTTATAGATAAAATTCAGAATGAGAGTATAGAAGATAGCAGTTTGATAGATAAGATAGCATTAAGAGAAGTACTAGCTACATTAGAACCAAGAGAGCGTCAGATAATCATTTTAAGATACTTCAATGAAAAAACTCAATGTCAAGTTGCAGAAATGCTAGGTATATCACAAGTGCAAGTATCAAGAATAGAGAAAAAAATACTGGATAAGTTAAGAAAAAGAATAATGTGATTATAAAGAAGAATCTCAAACATATTTTATGAGATTTTTCTTTTTTTGAATTATTATATAAAAATTATAAATACTAAATCTAGAATTATATAGAGGTGTATAGCATGTTTAAGCTTCACTACTTAATCATTATATTGGTTGTTGTTTTAATTACATATTTCTCGTGGGCTACCACAAAAAGCAAATCGTTAGATCATATACCTGAAAAAGCTAAGTTAGTATATAACAAAATAAAATAAGTGGATTTTTTGAGGTGAATATTATGAAGCAAAATGATTATTATAGAATTAATAAGAATTATTTAAACATGGAGCAGGAAGGTGAAAATGAGATAAGATCAAATATAGATGAAAAGATTAATAGAAATATAATGAGAAAGCATGATTAAAATGATTTCTACTGGGAGTGTAAATAATTTTGTGTATTCTCCTTTTCTTGGCAAATAAACATGGTTCAAATAACTTAAAATAAAATGTATTTTGCAGGTCTAGCCGCGCAGCAATGAGCGCCGGGGTTTGGGGCAGCGCCCCATGACTATCCAGCAAACCTGTCGACAAACCTATTTTGAAAAAAGATGGACAATTGAGCGATCACCAAATCCCAATCACGGTATCGCTGTGTCCATTTTTTTGTTACATTTATTGTTGCAAGGTATAGCATTTTTACTAGGCTTTCATCTGTAGGGAATATTAACTTGTTTTTTGTAACTTTTCTATACTGACTGTGTAGGCTTTCTATTACATTTGTTGTGTATATTATCTTTCGAAGCTCCGGTGGATATGTAAAGAATGTACATAAACTATCCCAATTTTGCTCCCAACTCTTTACTGCATTTGGATACTTGCTTTGCCTTTTTTCTTTTACTAAGAGTAATTTCTCTAAGGCTGATTCTTCTGATGGTGCACTATAAACAGTTTTAAGGTCAGCTGCAAATTGTTTCCTATCCTTGTAAGGTACATATTTCAGGCTTGACCTTAGTTGATGGATTATACATCTTTGCTTGTGGAAAAGCCGCTTCTATGGCTTCCTTAAAGCCATTTAACCCATCTACAGAGAATATTAAAACATCTTTAACTCCACGATTTTTTAATTCGTTTAATATTCCAAGCCAATACTTGCTAGTTTCGTTACCTCCGATCCAAATACCTAGTACATCTTTATAGCCATCTAAATTCACGCCCATTACTACATATGCTGCTTTATTGACTATCTGTTTATCCTCTCGTACTTTGTAGTGAATTGCGTCCATAAATATAAATGGATAGATAGCTTCTAATGGTCTGCTTTGCCACTCTTGCACCATAGGTAATATCCTTTCGGTAATTTTACTGACCATCTCTGGTGATACTTCCACACCGTATAAATCTTGAATTTGAGCGTGAATATCCCTGGTTGTCATACCTGAGGCGTAGAGAGCCAATACCTTCTCCTCAATACCAGTAACATTTCTTTGATACTTAGGTATTATCTGAGGCTCAAATTCTCCATTACGATCTCTAGGGATGTTAAGTTCAATCTCTCCTAATTGTGACTTGATAGTCTTTTTGGAATATCCATTTCTGCTGTTTTCACTGGCTTTCAATTGCTTTGTCCCTGCATCATATTTGCTATAGCCTAATTTTTCATCAAGTTCAGCTTCTAATGCTTCTTGCAGCACCTCACGGAACATTTCCTTTAATGTAGCTAGAATGTCATCGGCACTACTAAAGTTTTTCTCGCGAATTAATTCTCTAATTACTTCCTTAGGTAATGTTGACATAATATAAATCTCCTCCTTAGCTTTATATCCAGATTCTCGCCAAGAAGGAGATTTTTAATTCTATTTACACAAAATTTTTTACAGGCTCTTTTCATGAAATAACTCACGCTATCAACTTTCCGCAGCATGACATCAAGCTTATTAAAATACTAGAGTGTAATATATTGGACAGCATCTATATATTCCAAATATCAATGCCGTTAAAAATGTTACTCTGAGGATCTCACGTATAATGCTATTATACTCTATACATTTTCATTCCTCACCATTGCAAAATATTCATGCTAAGCAGTATTATTATTCTTTTTGTCATTTGAATAATTTCTTAACTCAGCAAATAAATATATTATTATCGCATTAATCAATGCAGGATAAAGCAATATTTGGAGAATAATTTCGAAAAAATCTCTTGAATTATAACCCATAAACTCTTCTAATTCCATAAAATCTACACCGCTTGATAGAATTAATTGATTAAATATTTCAATTGGTATTAAATTAATAATTAAATTTCCTACTAAAAAAAATGCTGTTAAAACTTGGGCAATTATTAATGTAGCTAGTTTTACAACCTCTAACTTTCCAAATATAACAATTAACAACCAAATAATAAAATACGCTAATACATAGTATACATAATATGAAAACTCAAATTTTGGCAAATAGCCTGATTTATCTGCATAGTAACCAATAATTATTCCAAACATAGGTGCTACAACAGTTAAATAATAAAGACAATCACCCAAATTAATTAAAGCTGACCTTGTTATATAAATATAAGCTGCTATAACAAGGAAAATTAAAACTGATAATGTTAAAAATTTTAACTCAAGTTTCACTCCAATAAAAAACAAAAAAATTATCAATATGAACATTATTAATTTATAGTTTTTATAAAACATTTTTGAAATCTCCCTTCTAAATTAGCCATCAACAAACCAATAAACATCATAGGATCTCAAGTATTGCTGAGTTAATATATGAGAAAAATCACTGCATCTTATAAAAAAGTAGTGTATGCCTGTTTTTTGTCGTAGCTCTATAAGCCTTATAGAAATGCTTTATTATTCATATTCTTAGGTATCACATGATTTAGAAGATTCACATACTATATTCTTTTCATTCTCAACAACTTTTCATCTATCTCGTTTTTAATTACATCCATCTGTATCTCCTTTTCATTACGAAAATCACCAGGAAAATATAAATGAACAGGCAATATAGGTAATTTAAGATATACCGTATCCCAATCATTGTAACCATAATTACTAAAATATGTTATGTCAAAAAGTCTCTCATCAGGAGGAGGTGATTCAATTGTCATAATATAACCTAGTGGTGGAAAAGCTATTTCACTAAAAATCATTGATTGAGTGCCTGATGAACGAAATCTTAAAATGCCATTAATGCCTGATCTTCTCATCATTCTACCAGTCATTATGTAAGTATAAATTCTAATTGATGGGGGAAGATACCTTTCTTCAGGATTAAGTACAAACTTTTCTAGGTATTGGTGTTTTTCGCGAAATTTACTTGAATTCACTGAAAAAAACATGCAAATTATCTGTTTAATAACTCTTAGTGGAAATATATAAAATGGATAATATATGGATATACTCCCTCCTGAACGCTGGCAAAGCATAAGTGCTTGATAACACCAGTTTACAAATTCACGTCCATACCATGCTCCAGCATTATTATTACACTTTGCACATAATGTGTATCCACCTGCTCCTTGTTGCTGAATTTTTCCATGTGTAATTGGCTCCATCCCTTTGTTAATCATGTCCTCAAATTTACCCATTAGAATAGGGCGATCATTAAATGCTGCTTTTGGTGGAACATGTTCAAATGTTAATGGTCCTTCGTTACCACAAATATGGCATTTACCATAATTCTTTTTTCTCATTTGATAAACCTCTTTCAAAATGTAGAATATAAGAAATGTACCTACATTCTCGAAAACCGGTGTTTTTACAAATTTGCCTCAAAACTAGTCTCTTTAATAATCTATTAGATAGTATATAGCTTGTCCTATATTCAGCTTTATTGACACGCAATGTTTTCCATACTTTTACTTATTAAAATAAATATACCATATAATATTGGTTATTTCTACATATTATCTCTAATTCTGTAATATCTCACAAAAAAGCAACATGACATTTGTCATGCTGCTATACATCGTTCAGCAAAGCCCATTGTTCATATAGGGTTTCCAGTTCTTCTTCAATGGTGGTTTTCTCATCATAGAGTGAACTCAACTCTTCATAATCATCACTGGAATTTTCCATAGATATGTTGATATATTTTAGCTTTTCTTCAAGACTGCTTATCAGCTTTTCTAACTCCTCCAGCTTTTTATAAGTATCGTCTTCCTTCTTATTGGTCTTTTCTTCTTTTTCTCTCTTCACCTTTTCTTTTTTCACCGGAAGATATTCCTTTTGCTGCTCCTTTAATGCTTTTCTTCCCTTGTAATATTCATAGTCGCCATAGTAGTCTTCTATCTTTCCGTCAACCATCTCACATATTCTGCTTGCAAACTTGTTTATAAAGTATCTGTCATGGGATACGAATACCAGTGTGCCTGAAAAATCCTCCAGTGCACTCTCAAGCCATTCTCTTGAGGCAATGTCCAAATGGTTTGTAGGCTCATCCAGTATGAGGAGGTTCACATCCTTCTGCATCATGATGCAAAGTCTCAGCCTGCTCTTTTCACCACCGGAGAGATTTTCTACTGTTTTATGAACATCTTCCTGCCTGAATTTATACTTAGCCAAAAGGCTTCTTGCAGGACCTTCCTGTATATTTAACTCCTGAATCACTGTTTCCAAAATACTCAGCTTTGGATTATCAAAGGTTACAATCTGCGGAAGATAGGCATATTTTATGCTTCCACCTAATTTTATCATTCCTCCATCAGGCTCTATCTCTCCAGTAATAATCTTGATCAGTGTAGATTTCCCTGAGCCGTTATCTCCCAGTATTGCTGCTCTTTCATTTTTTTGAATGAGCAAATCCAAGTCATCTATAACCTTTTTATCTCCAAAGTACTTTCTGAGACCTTTAGCTAAAATTACATCTTTGCTTGAAAAATCATACTCGGAGAAGCCTCCATTAATATTTCTTTCAATGATAGGCTTGTCAGTCTTATCCATCCTCTCAATTCTCTTTTCTATACTGAATGCTCTCCTATGCATTGCTCCACTATCAGCTATTTTTGCCCATTCGTGCATCCTCTTTGCCGCTTCCTCCAGCTGCCTTATTTTCTTTTGCTCTTCATTGTATCTTGCCATTTGGATTTCATATCTCTGCTGCTTTTCATTCACATAGTAAGAATAGTTGCCTTCATAAAGTTCAGCTTTACCGTCCACTATCTCAACAATTCTGTTTACTACTTTATCTAAGAAATATCTGTCATGGGATATTATTATGGCAGTACCTTTATATTCACTAAGAAAATTCTCCAGCCATTCAATAGAGCTTAAGTCCAGATGATTGGTAGGTTCATCGAGCAAAAGTATGTCCGGTTTTTCCAACATAAGCCTGCCAAGCATGATTCTTGTCTTTTCACCACCGCTTAGCTTGTTAAATTCTTTAGCCGCCATATCATTGTCTATCTTTAAACCTATGCATATGCGATTTATATTGTCTTCTATGGAATATCCGTCTTTGGCTTCAAAAAGCTGCTGGAGATTGCCATATCTTCTTAAGACTTCATCTGTAACCTCTTTCTCCATAATCTTTTCAAGTTCCCTCATCTGATTATGGATTTTCATCAGATCATCAAAGGCAGAGTAAAGCACATCATAGGCTGTATATGATTCCGGAAAATCAGGAATCTGGTCAAGGAGCCCTATGGTTGCACCTTTTCTCACCATTTTGCTTCCTCCATCGATACCTTCCATACCAGCTAATATCTTAAAAAGGGTGGTTTTCCCCGCACCATTTTTACCTAGCAGACCTATCCTCTGTCCTTGAATGATTTCAAAGGTGACTCCCTTTAACACGTGATTTGCACCGTAATATTTTTCTATGTTTTGTAAAGCAATTTCTATCATTTTATAAACTCCCTTCCCCCCGGGTACAAATAAGACCTGAGCAAGCGTAGAAGTTGCCCAGGTCTTATTGACTCAAATCCTCATATATACAGATTAATATTTCATTAAAAACTATGCTTTGAGTATAACAAAACCCGGGCAAGCAAATCGTACCCGGGTATATTACAGTATATCTAAAATGATGATTCACTTGCTCAGTTAACATAATATGCAATTTTGGACAGACTACCCCCTTGGATGTTCTTATTTGCTGTAATTGAAGAAATAACATGTGCAAGTCTGTCTAAAATTGTGTTAACTGAGACTATGATGTTCATCATTTCACCTCCTAATAATAACTCTTTTACATTTTAACAGAATCACAGGTAATTTACAATAACATTAATATTTTTAAATGGAATCATCAATTATGAACTTCTTCATAATATTTATCCTTTCGCAGAACTTAAAGTTCAAAGTTTAAAGTATTACCATCAAAGTCCTTCCACACAAACTTATCATTCTCCAACACTATATATCCGTGATTGCTTCCTCCCTTGGGTATTGATACAGATCCAGGATTGATGTAATAATAGTTTTCATGCTTAGTAAACTTAGGAATATGGGTATGTCCGTTTAGTAAAATATCTCCCTTTTTCAATGATGGTAGGTTTTCTTCATTGAACTTATGTCCATGGGTTGCAAATATCATGCGATTTTCAAGGTATAATATGCAGTATTCAGCCATTATAGGGAATTTCAGAACCATCTGGTCTACCTCTGCTTCACAATTGCCTCGCACGCACAATATTTCATCTGCTATATCATTCAGCATACTTATTACCTTCTTGGGGTTGTAATCCTTAGGCAAATCGTTTCTAGGGCCATGGTATAAAAGATCCCCTAGCAGCAATAATTTATCTGCTTTCTCTTCTTTATATGCATTTATCATCTTCTCACAGTAATATGCGGAGCCATGAATGTCAGATGCTATCATCAATTTCATACCATTTCCTCCTCAAATCTATATATTAAGATAATGTTATCACAAAAAGACCTGAGAAGTATATATATCCCCAGGTCTTTTAATGTTCGTAGTCTTATATTTCAAAGTTCTTTATCTGTTTGAGATACATGGTCTTGGCAAAGATATAATAAAGGGTCTGACATAAAAGGTATATGCCTGCAACTGTTAGAAAATACAGTGTTATATTGTCTCCAAGAAGATTGCTAAGTGCAATTATGGCAAAGGTTGAATGGGTAAATGCAACCACAAAGGGCAGGAAGAATACTATGAAGGATTGCTTGGAAACTATCTGCTTCATCTCCTCATAAGCCATTCCAATTTTCTTTAATGAAATAAACTCCCATCTGTCATTTCTAATCTCATTGAACATCTTGAAGTATATAATGCTTCCTGTAGCAATGAAGAATAATATTGATACAAAGGTTCCTATGAACAAGAACAAGGACATAGTCTGCATGAAATCAACATAAACTCTTACCTTCTCGGTAAATTTTATATTCTCATTATCAGGAAGTACGGATACTATTTCTTTTACCGCTTCAACTGCTCTTTCCCAATCCTCAATATTGTATCCGTAATACATTATTATCTCTTCTTGCTTTGCATCAGCCATAAAGCTCTCAAAATCCTTATCATTTACTATGGCTACATTGGTTCTGTTTCTATCAACATCAATAACCCCACCCACAGATTCACCTTTAAGTTTAAATTTGTAGTTTTCTCCGCTTATACCCAATGTAATAAACTCATTGCCTGTAAAAATCTTTTCTGCCTTGCTGCCTATAACGCCAAACTCATAGGAATTTATATATACTTCTCCTTGAGATAATGTTACTTTTTGCTTCTTAAACTGCTCTGCCAGCTTGTTATAATCCGAGTTGGACATTACATAAAAGTCCTCGGTATTTGGCTTTTTATTTGGATTTAGTGCGTTTTTGCTGTTAACTACAATTAGTTCACCCTCATTTGTGGCCTTTAGCAATGGAACCTGATTTTTAACTCTCACCAAATGGCCATGCTTTTTCAAGACATCTTCTGCTTTATCCAATATGGACATATCGTTTAACCCTGCTCCGATTTCCATAAAGCTCATATCATGAGGATTCCCAAGAAGGGTTTTATATTTTATGCTCTGCTGGGTTGAATACACAGTAGCAGATGCAGTAAGAGTCACAGCGCCAAGAATGGATACTATAAACAATACCTTGGCATTATCCTTCAGTCTGTGTACTATCTGTGATAATGTGATAATATTGGTTCCTTTGTAGAATGTCCTTTTGTTATTTTTAATCTTTGTAGTCATAAATACGCTGAATTGGGTAAACAGGAAGTAGGTTCCCGTAACAGTGAAGAACAATATGGGGAACATGGTAATTATTATTGCAATCCCTGAAATCACCGCAATTATATATCCAATAGCAATGAACACTATAGCTATTATGGTCTTTGGTATGGAAAACTTAGGCGGCTCCTGAGCAACTCTTGCACCTCTCAACAGCTCTGCTATATTATTATTTTTGATTCGCAGTGTCACAAGAATGCTTAAGCCCTGAAATAAAGCTATGAAACTCAAAACCGTTATTACCACTGCCTTTATAGATATACTGAAGGGTATTTCTGCATCCAAGTACATGATGACTGTTATTGCCATGAAAAACAGCTTGGAAAACAATATCCCCAGAAGAAGTCCTGTGATGATGGATACAGTGGATACTATTAAATTCTCATATATTACATATCTTCTTATTTCCGCCTTTGTAAGTCCAAACATGGACAGCAGTCCAAATTCCTTTTCCCTTGATTTAAGGAAGGTGGAAATTGAGTAAAATGTAAATAGAACAGTGAATATCAGTATTAGAACTTCACATAATATCATGGTATTGGCAGCCAATACTCCCTTCATGCCCAGGGTACCTACCTTGGATACAACAGGATTGAATATGAAGTTGGCAAATATGAAGAATACCATAGCCACGAGGGTGTTGCTGAGATAGTACATCACATATCTGTTGAAATTCCCCTTAATGTTTTTATAGGCTATATCACGCAATGTCATTGTAGTTACCTCCCAGCAGAGAAAGGGAATCCAATATTTCCTTGAAAAATGCATGCCTGCTGCCGCCCTTTACTATTTCCAGGAAGAACTTTCCATCCTTTATCATCACAATTCTATGACAGAAGCTTGCTGCAAAGGGATCATGGGTTACCATCATGATGGTGGCATTTCTCTCTTCATTGAGGCTTTTGAGAGATTCCATAACTTCCTGAGAGGCTTTGGAATCCAGATTTCCTGTTGGTTCGTCTGCAAGAATTATGGATGGATTGTGTATTAGTGCTCTTGCTATGGCAGCTCTTTGCTGCTGTCCGCCGGATACTTCATAGGGCTTTTTATTCAAAATATCTCCTATGTTTAAGTGGTCTGCTATATCCTTCACCTTAGCTTCTATGATTTTGGGATCCTCTTTTTCCAAGGCTAAAGGAAGTATTATGTTTTCTTTAAGAGACAATGTATCCAGCAGATTATAGTCCTGAAATATGAATCCCAGGTTCTTTCTCCTAAACAAAGCTGTATGCTTCTCATCCAGCTTCATGGGATTAATATCGTTTATATATAGTTCTCCTGAAGAAGGAGTATCTATTGTAGCCAATATATTCAACAAAGTGGTTTTGCCGCTGCCTGACGGTCCCATTACTCCTACAAATTCCCCATTTTCTATGGTTATGCTGAAGTTATCCAATGCCTTTACTTTTAAGGCTCCTTTTTTGCCTCCGTATATCTTGGTTATGTTTTCAGCCTTTAACACCGACATATTTATTACCTCCGACTTATCTCATCATATTTATCCCATGGGCTAACTTTCACTTTTATTTTAAAGAAAAAAAGGAAATCTTAGTATCGATTTTCCTTTCATTGTTGAATGCCTATCTTACAATTTTGAAATATTAAACTTACTGGCTTTCAGTGTTGAATATGGTTTTTCCTTTATAAAATACGATGAAAAACTTTGTTCCTTTTCCTTCTTCTGACTCAAAGGTTAAGCCATGTCCCAGCTCGTCACATATTTTCTTGGATAAATACATTCCCATTCCAGTTGATTCTGAAGTCTTTCTTCCGTTTTTACCGGTGAAAAAGGCATTAAAAACTCGAGTCCTATCTTCTCTGGGTATGCCTATACCTTGATCCTCAATGGACAACACTATCCTTGGTCCTTCATCCTTTATTTCAAATGTTATATATTTTTCTTCCAGAGCCACGTCCTTTGAGTATTTGATTGCATTGACCAATATTTGATTTATCACAAAGGCTATCCATTTGATGTCAGTTTCTACATATATGGTTTCCGGGCATAAGATTTTTGGATATATTGAATGCCTTATCAGGGATTTCTTATTGTTGTTTATCACCTGTCTGACTATGGATAAAATATCTGCCTTTTCTACCTTAAAGTCCAGATTAAACTGGCTTAATCTGGCATTATACAGCATCATTTCAAGGCCATGGGTTATTTTTTCGTTCTCTTCTGCTATGCTGTCCAAAGTATCTTTGATGTTTTCATTAGCTCTGTCCTGAAGCAGAAGATTTATTACTGATACAGGGGTTTTCATCTGGTGCACCCATTGGTTTATAAAGTACATGTATTGCTTTTGATTTTCTTCATATTTGGCAAGCTTATCAGCATAGCTCCTATAGGATTCCTGCAATATCTGATTAAACATTGCCTGTTCCTGAGTTCTGGTTTCAGATATATTCAATATGCTGTCCAAATCACCTTTTCCTTCTACGGCTTTATTGAGATAGTTGTAAAAGGGCTTCATCCTCAGGTAGTCATATATCATGAATATTATAAAGAGCACTGATGATATGAGGAATGCATATAATATATTTCCAGTTGAAACATCTTTGTGATTAATAATCAAAGTCAGGTTCATAGTGAGTATTATCAATAGTGTATTTATGAAGTAAACCACCAAATAGCCAATTCTGTCTTTCAGATGCTTAATAAAACTCATGGGATACAGCTCCTATCTCAACTTTTATTCCAGTTGTTGATCATTCTATAGCCCTGTCCTCGTTTTGTCTCTATGGCATTTATGATTCCTATATCTTCAAGCCTCTTTCTCAGCCTGGTCATATTGACTGATAGAGTATTGTCATCCACAAAATCTATATCATTCCATAATATTTCCAGAAGTTCTTCTCTTGAGACAATTTTATTTACATTTTTCAGCAGAGAATAGAGAAGGAGAAATTCTTTGCTGCTGAGCTCAATCTTTTTACCATTGTACTCTACAATGTTTTTATTGATGTGCATATAGAGGCCATCTACCTCAAAAATTTCAGTTTGGCTGTTTTCTGAATACTCCCCATAAACTCTCCTGATTACTCCCTTAATCTTTACTATAAGCAAATCATAGGAAAAGGGTTTTGTAATATAGTCGTCTCCACCGTTTTCTATAGCCATAACCTGATCCATGTCTGAGTCTCTGGCAGAGATGAATATTATGGGAACCTTTGAAACAGTTCTAATTTCCCTGCACCAATAGAATCCATCATAGTATGGAAGATTGATATCCATGAGAACCAGATTGGGGTTATTGTTTATAAATTCTTTTTTTATATTTGAAAAGTCTTGAACTATGCAAGTCTCGTAGCCGTACTTTTCCAGGTGGCTTCTGATGAGCTCCTGAAGTTTCTTGTCATCTTCAATTATCATTATCTTATACATAACAACACCTCATATGGCTTATGTTTGTATTTATTTAAACTTTAACATATTTATGGTTTGTTTCATAGAGCATTCCTTTTGGGTCATTTTGAAGAACACGGATTTACACGGAGGTAACCACGGATTAGCATGGAGGGGTTTTTAATAAAACCCCTGTTTCTCGAAATATTCATAGGCTGTATTCACATCCTTGTCGCCTCGGCCGGACAGATTGATTATGACTATTTCATCCTTTTTCATTTTGGGAACTTCCTTAGCTGCATAGCCTATGGCATGGGAGCTTTCTATGGCAGGTATTATGCCTTCTGTTTCGCAAAGAATTCTAAACCCTTCCATGGCTTCATCATCTGTCACAGATGTATACTCCACTCTGCCTATATCTCTTAGATAAGCATGTTCAGGTCCTACACCGGGATAATCAAGGCCTGCGGAAATGGAATAGGCAGGCTTAACATTGCCTTCATCATCAGCCATTACATAGGTTTTCATTCCATGAAGTATTCCTATCTTTCCCCCTTCAAAAGCACTGGCATGTTCTCCTGATTCAATTCCCCGACCTGCAGCTTCTACCCCGATTATCTTTACTCCATCTTCTTTGATAAAATCATAAAACATTCCTATGGCATTGCTGCCGCCACCTACACATGCTATTACACAGTCAGGCAATCTTCCTTCCGCTTCAAGTATTTGAGCTTTTGCTTCCTCTCCTATAGCCTTCTGAAACTCCCTCACCATCAAAGGATATGGATGGGGACCTACTGCAGAGCCAACAACATAGAAGGTATCATCTGCTCTTTTTACATATTCTTCAAAGGCTTCATCCACTGCCTCCTTGAGAGTTCTGCTTCCTGAAGTAACAGCTTTTACTTCAGCTCCCAGCATCCTCATTCTGAAAACATTCAGCTTCTGTCTTTTCATGTCCTCTTCACCCATGAATATGGTGCATTCCATACCAAACAATGCAGCACCTGTGGCAGTTGCTACCCCATGCTGTCCGGCACCGGTCTCAGCAATAACTCTCTTTTTGCCCATATGTTTTGCTAGAAGAAGCTGTCCTATAACATTGTTTATCTTATGGGCTCCTGTATGGTTCAAATCCTCTCTTTTAAGATATATCTTGGCTCCCCCAAGTTTTTTGGTAAGCCTTTCAGCATAATAGAGCAGTGATGGCCTACCCACATATTCTTTCAGATATTTTTTGTATTCTCTTTTAAAATCTTCGCTATAACAATAGCTTTCAAAGGCTTGCTCCAACTCAGCCAGAGGTTTCTTCAATTCTTCTGGTACGTATTGTCCTCCAAAGCTTCCAAAATTCTTCTTCATTCTAATATCCTCCCTATAATCTTTATTTTTATATAATGTTATTGACTTTCACTTATCCAGCCAAAGCATGATATCACCTCTGCTTATGCAAAAATATATAAAGGCCTGTTATCATCCCCTCTTGGGACGAAAACAGGCTTGTTTCGCGGTACCACCCAAGTTAGATCGGAGTAAATAAAAAAGCGTCTCATCCTATCAGGACGAAACGCTGTAAGTTTCGCTATGCCACCTAATTACTCCAAATCTCACTCATTTCAGATACGAAGCATAAATGCTTGATATCCTACCCCAATAACGCAGGGATGCGGCATCAGATACTCCAAGCAAGCTTGTTTCACCTTGCATCTCATGAACCCATTCCTTATAGTTGAAATGCTCCGGACCTTTCACCATCCGCCGGCTCGCTGTGCCATTCTTCCATAAGTACTCTTTCAATCATCGATTTTCAACATAGTCTATATTATACTATCCAGAGTCTATTTTGTAAACATAATATGACTGAGCTTTACAGAAGCAAATTTCACGAACATATCAATTGCTGAATTATTCATCCTTAAGAAATTCAATCCTTTTCTTGTATTCTTCCATTCCTGTTATCTCATATAGTCTTGTGAGATACTCCTTTACCTTCTCATTGTCCTTCTCACAATACTTGTAGTATTGAGCCAATACATAAAGAGAATGGACATCCTCAGGATTTTTATCCAGATAATCTATAAACCAGTCTCTTGCTTCCTTATATTTCTCCTGTTTTATAAGCTTATCCCCCTCAAGTTCTTGAGTTATGAATACAAAATGTCTTGGATATTTATCAGACTTTATAATAGGCATACTGCTTCCTATTAGCCTGCCATCCTCATCATAGGCTTCAATACCATATAATATCTTAGCTCCTCCATAAAAGCCCAACAATGTACCCGGAGTAGGTGTATTTTCATCATAAAAGGATGCATAACCCATAAAACGTGGTACAAGCTGTTTTATATATATAGTCACCTCATTAGTGTCTGTGCCGGCTTTACTCCTTATATCATTCATGTAAACTGAGCTTGCATATCCATTTTCAGTTATCAGTCCTTTCACTATACTATAGCTTGCAGCACCCTCCACCTGCTTCCAACTGATTTCAAGCTTATCTCCCATTATTTCTACTTTGTCATCAGGGGATAAAATCTCTATAGGCGTGTTGAATACAAAATCATTGATGAGAACTCCTCCCGGCTGGAGAATACTTTGGTTGTCTTTGCCGCTTAAATAGGCTTTATCCAATATAATATCAGGTCTTATGCCTATTCCTATATCATATTCCCCTGGCAATACATTATCAATGGAATAGTATCCATCCTTGTCTGTTAAAGTAAAGGGGAGCCATAGGCTGCCGCCAATGAAATATTCCTCGTATATGGATTTGTCCTTTATATACACTCTGACTCCTTCAATGCCTTTTCCGTCTACTGTGACTCTACCTCTGCATTCGCCAGTTACAGCTTTTCCATTTCTTAATTCTTCCGCTCTTTGGATTTTGACGGTAATACTTTCTTTTTCTCTTGTAACATGATGTTCTTCCGGGTCTCCTTTCTCCAATTCTTCCATCTTAGCCATTGCCTTTTTATAGGTTTCTATGGCTTCTTCATATTTTCCAGACTGGATATATAGCTGAGCCAGACTATCAAAATAGTTCATATCAAAATATCTCTTGTTGTTTTTTATCAAATCTTCCAGCCGTTCTATTCCTTTGTCATACTCTCCCGAGGAATTATATAAAGCATAGATGAGGTTAGCATCCGCATTATCTTTTCCTGACAGCAGATACTTCTCCGCTTCTTCATAATCTCCCATATACAGATATATTTCTGCCAGCCTAATATACCCCCATTTAGCCCAGGGGTCATTGCTGTGATTCTCAATGAGATTTTTATATAGATTTATGGCTGTATTCAAAGCTTCTTCTGTAGGCACCTTGCTATTTCCTGTTCCACCACTTCCATAAGGGAATATTTTATACAGGGAGTATTCAGTTGCACCAGCAGATAAAATATTTGCATAGTCATATATATCCTTTCCACTCCTTAAAAAATTTGGAGTTAAAGATAATGCCTTTTCATAGTATACTGCGGCATGCTCTGGTTTACCCTTTCTGTCATAGTATCCTCCCAGCTTTGAATATGCAAAGGGTATCAAGGAATATACGGCTGCCAATACTGCAGCAGCCAAAATAAGATGCTTTACCTTAATTTTTATATATCTCAATGCCCTTCCTCCCAATACTCAGAAATCTCAATTACATTTCTGTTTATAAAACCTATCACATCATTATCAGTCACTATGAAAGTGCTTATACCCACTACTAAAACCAATGCAGCTGCAGCTATGCAGGCACTTATAGGTATCCTGATTTCATAGTTGAGAAAATTTGATAGTACATCTCTTAATCTTGGTTTTCTCTCCTTTTTCACTTGTCCATGTATCCTAATCATAGCTTCATCGGATAATCTAATATCCATCAACTCAGCATTTAACTTTTTCTTTATCTCATTATCAAACCTATCCATTATACACACCTTCCTTCAAAAGCATGCCCTTTAACAAGTTTCTGCCTCTGTGAAGCTTGCTTTTTATTGTACCTGGAGGTTCACCAGTTATATAGCTTATCTCTTCCACCTTCAGGTCCTGATAATAGTACAGAATCAACACTTCCTTATACTTATTGGGGAGGCTTTGTACCAAGCTGACTACATTGGCCTTTTGAATTCCTTCCAACAGCTTGCTCTCATCCCAGGCATCATCAGGAATATCTTCATAATAATCCAGATAGAGTTCTTTATCTTTAGAACCATATGTTCTTATGGTATTTATGGCAATCTTGTATATCCAGGTATAAATACTGCTTTCGCCCCTGAATTTACTTAGGTTTCTATATATCTTTATAAATATTTCCTGAGTTATGTCTTCAGATTTATGAAAATCACCTATGTGCATATATACCATTCTAAAGACTATGTCTTTATATTTCTCAATTATCTCATCAAAACTCAATATCCCTCACTCCCTCAGGTTAGACACCTCAGCCGGCATTTCGGTTGCATATTTTGGATAAAAATATAAAGACTGCTATAATACACTATAGCAATCTTTCTAATAAATAGCTCATATTATTTTTATCTTATCTGCCTTACTGGTCTGGCTTCAATATAACCTCTGTATCCTTGAGATTTCAACAGAAATGTTGTCATGATATTACCATACTAAAACAGTCCCGTCAGTCCTGTTTTCTGTAGCACCAGCCAATACTCCATTTTCATCTCTGAATATTATCTGACCTCTTCCATAACCTGAGTTGTCATCGGTAACTATCACTTCATGGTCAAACTCTTCCAAGACCTTTACTATTTCCCTAGGCATGGTATCTTCTATCTCTACCTTTTTGTCTTTTATCCACTGCCATCTTGGAGCATCTAAGGCTGCCTGCGGATTAAGGCCGAAATCCAGAAGATTCATTATTACCTGTACATGTCCTTGAGGTTGCATAAAACCTCCCATGACTCCAAAGGGTCCTACAGGCTTTCTGTCTTTGGTGAGGAACCCAGGTATTATGGTATGATATGTCTTCTTGCCAGGCTCCAAGGCATTATCATGATTTGGATCAAAGGAGAAATTATGTCCTCGGTTATGCAAGGCTATTCCTGTATCCGGCACTACCAATCCTGATCCGAAACCCATATAATTGCTTTGTATATATGACACCATGTTGCCTTCCTCATCAGCCGTTGCCAAATATACTGTGCCACCTCTCTGTTCCCTTGACGGGTATGGAGTTATGGCAGTTTTGCCTATCAGCTTTCTTTTTTCATCTGCCCAGGCATCAGATAACAGATCCTCAACCTTCACCTTCATTTTTCGTATATCCGTTACATATCTCCGAGCATCTTCAAAGGCAAGCTTTATGGCTTCAATCTGCTTATGGTATGTATCAACAGAATCTTTTTCTTTAAACTCAAAACCTTTCAGTATGTTAAGAGCCATCAGAGCAACAATACCTTGGCCATTAGGAGGTATCTCATTGATCTCATAACCTCTGTATTCAGTGTATATTGGCTCCACCCATTCAACCTCGTAGTTTTCCAGATCTTCTTTTCGGATATATCCATCATATTTCCTTGAAAAGGCATCGATTCTTTCTGCTATTTCTCCTCTATAGAATGATTCTGCATCAGTCTCTGCTATTTCAATAAGAGTTTTTGCATGGTCGGGTAGAGTCACCATTTCTCCAATCTTTGGAGCTCTTCCCAATGGTGCAAAAGTTTTAAACCAATATTTGAACTCATCGCCTTTTAAACATTCTCTGTATCTGTCAAAAGCCTTAGCCCAATTGCTGCCCATAATAACAGAAACGGGATAACCTTCCTGGGCATAGCGTATAGCCGGTGCCAAAACTTCCTTTAGAGGAAGTCTTCCAAAACGCTTAGAAAGGGCTGCCCAGGCCGCAGGCGCTCCTGGTACATTTACCGGTGCAAAACCGTATTTGGGTATTTCAGTATACCCTTTCTTCCTGAGCTTATCTATTGATATGCCCATTGGAGCCGGCCCGCTTGAATTTAATCCATAAAGCTTGTCTCCAACAGAAACAATGGCAAAAGCATCACCGCCAATGCCATTTGAAGTGGGTTCGCATACTGTGAGACAAGCGGCAACGGCTATTGCTGCATCAATTGCATTGCCTCCTTTTTTTAGTATATCCATACCTGCCCCCGCTGCTAAGGGCTGGGATGTTGCCACCATTCCTTTCTTAGCATAGGCTGTGTATCTTTTACAGCTATAAGGACAACAAAGTGCATCAAAATTCATAAACCTTCGTCTCCTTTACTTTTCGTTATCTTTATTATACACTTCTCTTCTCACCAATGTTTCTGAAAATGCTGTTCAGATCCAACTCCGCTATCAGAACACTTATCAGCATGAGGGCGGCACCTACATAGCCTCTTACCGCAAGGTTCTCCTTCAGAAATATATAGGATAATATGGCTGAAAAAACCGGCTCCAACGATAATATGAGTCCAGTATGGGTGGCACTTGTATATTGCTGGGCTGTGGATTGAACAATATAGCCTACGGCAGTGCAGAATATGCTCAGCATCAAAACAGAAAGCCATGATACAGGAGTGTTTGGGAGTTTCACGTTTTCAGTAAGCATGGATATAATTATGCAAAATAGTCCCGCAAATCCAAGCTGCAGAATGCCTAAAGCGATTGAATCCACTTCTCTTGTAAAAATTCCAATTACTACTACATGTACAGCACAGAAAAGCGCACATAATAAGCAAAGCAAATCTCCCACGTTTACTTTGAATTGGGTATCAAGGGTCAGCAACGCTATGCCTATAACTACTAAGCATAGGCTAAATATAATCTTCTTTTCAATGTTCTGTTTTAAAAAGAGATAAGAAATAACAGGTATCAAAACCACAGAAAGACTTATGAGGAAGCCTGCATTTGAAGCCGTGGTATACTGCAATCCATAAGTCATGGAAATAAACATACCTACCAGGAGAATGCTGAGTATTAATGAATACTTAATAGTTTTCTTATCTGCTGAAAATATCTGTTTATGAAATACAGCGCCCGATAGTATAAATGCAATGATAAATCTGATTGCAGTAAGATTAAAGGGCTGCAAATCTCCTAAACCTAATTTTGTAAGCATATAGGAGGCTCCCCAGAAAACCGTTATCATCAGGAGCATCAAATCAGCCTTTATCTGCTTGTTCATTATATCCCCTCCTCACACAAATAATTGAGCCATAGATACACACGTACCTATGGCTCAATTATTATTATATAAAACTATAGTTTACATAATATAATAATACTTAGCTATAGGTCGTGGAATTTTATCATAAGATTTAACCAATAATTTTTTCATATTCACGACCTCCCGCCTAAGTATTTCTATATATTATTATATTACTCTCAGATTGGAAAAACAATATCAGTTTTGCAATGATTCCAGAAAAACTGCAACATCTGAGATAACCTTATCTGATGACTGACTTCTCAATATCTGGTGGCCACCATTATCATAATATTTTATCTCAACATGCTCCGAAGACAAATGCCTAAATAGATAGTCAACGCTTCGTGTTCTTACAGTATCATCATCCCTTGCCTGAGTAATCAGTGCATTGCATTTCACATTACACAGCAGCGGTTTAGTATGATTAAGGAGCATCAGAAAATTACGCATAGCCAGAATGGGTGAGTTTCTCCTTGCTCTCATGTATCTTTGAAAATTATCATATTTTCTATTCTTTATATCTTCTATCAGGTTTAGAAATACTCTTTTCAAATTCCAATAATATATAGGTGTATTGATTGTTACCAGAGCTTTAATATCATGCTTGCATGCAAGATTGACCCCAATTAGACCGCCCATAGAGAATCCGATAATTGCTATGTCATCAGTTTTCTCCTTTAATTTCAATAGTTCTTCCTCTGCCGAGCTTATCCAATCTTCATATGTAGCTATTTTCATATCCTGTCTGTTTCCTGTATGTCCCTTCAATTTAGCACATGATACCACAAAACCCTTATTGGTCAGATATTCAGCCAAGGGTTCAACTTCATATATGCTTCCACCAAACCCGTGAATTATGAGACATCCGACTTTGTTATTCTCCATGGGGCCTCCTTTTTAGTCTAAGTATTCATCCTTCAATATAGAATAGTATTTGCAATCCACCAATTGACCTTGACTATTTCTGCTGATCCTGCGCAAAGTTCCTTCGTATTTCATTCCACACTTCTCCATAACGCGCCCGGAAGCGTCATTGCCAATATGATGGCGTGCAGTTATGCGCTGAAAGCCTACTTCCTTAAATGCAAAGTCTATTACAGCGCGTAAAGCTTCAGTGACTATTCCTTTATTCCAATAAGCTCTTCCTATGCAATATCCTACTTCACAATGTTCTATATTATTATCAATATTCATCAAACTTATACTTCCAATTGCACTTTCCTTTTCTTTCAATTCTATTGCCCATTGATAATACTCTGGGTTATCATAACTGCTTGTCCACATGCTCACAACTCTTTTTGTCACATCTATACTAGTATGTGTAGGCCAGGTAATATATTTTGTCACCTCCGGGTCAGATGCCCAGTTGTTATACATGTCCGAAACATCGTCTTCTGTAAACCTTCTGAGTATAAGCCTTTCGGTTTCCAGCTTTTTTGTTCCCATATGGTTTAACATATTTTTTCACTGCCCTTCTATATATAAATTAATATTGCTTAAGATTATATACCATTGCTCTATACAGGTAAATAGGAAATCAAATAGCCACCTGCTACCAGGCTTGCAGTATTTGCTAATATACTGTATAAAACTGCTTTGCCTTTCCTAAACTCCTTCACCAATGATGCAAATGCTATGGTTTCTGTAATTAAAACAATAATCTCACCAAGAATGAAACCAATCATCCAATATGGAGATAAATTAGGTCCTGTAAGGAGTGCATTCAATCCTCCCTGAGTTATCAAGTTTATGATTAGAAAAGCAATCCAGCTTGCCTTCTTCCGATAACCAAATAAAAGAAAAATCATGCCCTCAATAATCAATGTCAAAACTACACGCATGGACACCAACAATGGGACTCTTAGCGGTGATTGACCTATTTTCAAGCTTTCCTGTTCAAAATCCAGCGTCAGCAGATTATTATACATTTTAAACGTTGACGCAGGCAAAGCACATTGAAAGCTTTTCTCGCTGGATTGAACCATAAGAACAGCCCCTTCAAGATTTTTATTTCTCAAAGGAATCATGTGATAGAAGAAGCGGTAATGTGCTTCCCATCCTTTTCGCTCTTTGCTTAATAAAACTGGTGCTGCCTCCTGAGTGTCCGAAAAGCGTATGAATAGTGACAAATCAGCAGGCGGATTGGATACTATAACAGTTAATCCAGGGGGCTCTGCTGAGTTGGCAAAAACTCCTGCCGGAAATGCTATGCTTAAGGCAATAATCAATACAACCAGGATTAAATTCTTATTAGTCTTAATCATTATATTAACCTTCCTTATGCCAAGTTTATCCTCTTTATATTATATCTCAACCTCTTCCGTTTGCCTATATTTTAAATGTATCCCACCTGTAACCATAACTCCTCCGGTTCATAATATGTAATTAGCGGATATAAAGGGGGTCTATAAATGGTAGAGTACTTATCCCAATATAATCTTATTTGGCTTGGAATAATAGCAAGTACATGTGCTGGCTTAGCCACAGGCATAGGGTCACTGCCTATCTTCTTCACAAAAAACATCTCAAGAAAATTACTGGATGCTCTATTGGGAGCTGCTGCAGGAGTAATGCTGGCAGCCACATCCTTCAGCTTAATAGTTCCTGCCATTGAAAAAGGCGGTGGAGGAATACCTGGTGCAACCATAGCACTGATTGGGATTTTATGCGGAGGATTCTTCATTGACTTTGTTGATAAATTCTTTCCTGATACAAACCTGCTGACCAATGCAGTAAATGGTAAAGAGCTAAATGGAAATGGTAATAAGAGGAGCTTTCTGATTAATTTCGATATAAGCCCTACGATGCGTAAAATATGGCTTTTTGTTATTGCCATAACCATACACAATTTCCCTGAAGGTCTGGCAGTAGGCGTTGGTTTTGGTGACGGAGATATAGCAAATGGAATCAGCCTGGCAATAGGCATAGGTCTTCAAAACCTTCCTGAAGGCATGGCAGTGGCTTTGCCGCTGCTAAGAGAAAAATACACAAAATTCAAAGCTTTTCTTGTGGCTTTGGCTACAGGATTAGTAGAACCTATAGGTGGTCTGATAGGAGTTGGACTGGTGCAAATCGCTAAGCCTATTTTACCATTCGCCCTAGCTTTTGCTGCTGGTGCAATGCTTTTTGTCATCAGCAATGAAATCATACCTGAAACACAGAATCATGAAGGAAGTTCGAAGCTTGCCACGCATGCGTTACTCATAGGTTTTGTAGTTATGATGTTTTTGGACAACACATTAGGTTAGCAATGCAATATCTTAAACTAAATAACCAAGTACCAGGATGTAATGAGATAGGCTTCCCAGCATCACAAATATATGAAATATTTCATGAAAGCCGAAGTATTTACTGTTGCGGAGAGGCCATCTCAATCCATATATTATGGCTCCTATTGTATAAAAAATCCCTCCTGCAGCAAGCAATACAAATCCGGTCAAGGGGATAGTCCTTATCAAAGGCACAATGGCTATAACTGCAAGCCAACCCATTATCACATAGAAAGAAGTGTAGATCCATCGAGGAGCGTTGAACCATACCACCTTAAGTACTATGCCTACAACAGCTAAAGTCCATATACTGATAAGGAGCCCCAATCCCAGCCTTCCTTTTAATCCTATCAGGCATACAGGAGTATAAGTTCCTGCTATTAATATGTAAATCATCATATGGTCAATTTTTCTTAAAATCTTAATACCCTTCTCGGATATTGTAAGCAAATGGTATAGTGAACTTGCTGTGTATAGCAGCACTAGGCTTAATCCAAATATGGATACTGAAACAATATATGAAGCCGTTCCTTTATTGACAGCAGATATCACCAGAACAACCATTCCAATGGCTGACACTATTGCTCCTACGAGATGAGTCAAACCACTCACGGGCTCTCTAAGCTTTTGCAGCATTTATTTCATCTCCTCATTTAATTTATTATGTAGTTTCAATTACTACATGTTATGTTTATGATAACTCTTTTGTGTTGATTATTCAATACACAAAAAAATATATTATAATTTTTATATTTGTAGTATTATATTGTTGATGAGCCTTCATACAGCAGAGTAAATCACCTGCTGAATGATAGCCGAGTCCATACTGGACATATCAGCCCTTGTATACCCTATATCAGGTAGTTCAGTATTGAATATTTAGGGTGGAGATGGTGTTGCAAATGGATAAAGAGACATTGTTGAAAATAGTTGAAAAATTATCATCATGCAAGGATATTCAGCTCAGTGATATGCCTTGTATCGATTTATATGTGGACCAGGTAACAACATTATTCGATGATAAGCTTGAGGATATCAAGAGGGAACCATCAGAAAAGGTTCTTACAAAAACAATGATCAATAACTATACAAAGTCCAAAATTATAATGCCTCCGAAGAATAAAAAGTATAATAAGAATCACATGATTCTTTTGTCTTTGATTTATAATCTGAAGCAGATTTTATCTATCAATGATATAAAACTCCTTTTTGATCCCCTTTTCAATAGAGCCAATAGTGCCAAAGGAGTTCTTAAAGTAGATTTAGATGAGCTATATAATGCATATCTTTCAATAAAGGAGGATGATATGGAAAAATTCAGCGTCTACTTCAGTGATGTGTTTGACCATGTTTTATCTGTTTCCTCTGAAACAATTAAAGATACCAATAATAAGCAAACTTTAATTCTTCTTGTTCTTGCACTTGCTGCTCAGGCGGCTTTCAATAAAAGGCTTGCTGAAAGCATAATCGATGAGTATTTCAAAGCTGAGAAATAATCAATATATATTAGACAGAAGGCGGTTTTATAAATGTTAATATATTTTATTCTATCGTTGTTCTATCTTGAAACTATATTAAAAGCCTCCCTTGGAGAAGGATTCTTTTCCTCGGGTTTTTTGATTTCTCTATTGTTTTCTTTACCTTTTTCATTTCTGTCATATATAATATCTACTGGCTTTAACAGCAGCGTAAACTATGTTGTGACTATAGTACTTTTGGTATTATGGGGATTAATATTTGCCTCCCAGATACTTTATTACAAGCTGTTTAAAACATTTTATACCTTATTTTCAGCAGGCAATGCAGGTCAGGTCCTTGAATTCTGGAAAGATATATTGGCACTGATGGCTAATAACATACTATGGATCCTATTGGCTTTTGTCCCATGCATATCAATAATCTGGCTCAAAAAACTTATGATTTTTGCCAGCATAAGCATGAAAACCAGAGTTATTCTGATATTCAGCGCTATCATATTTCACATAATTGGGGTTGCTTTCATATGTGCTGGTGAAAGGACTCAGTATTCAGCCTATGATTTATATTTCAACAATGATTATCCCGTAATGTCTGTAAAAAAGCTGGGATTGATAACTTACATGAGATTGGATGTTCAAAGGCTCATATTCGGATGGTCTCCCAAGCTGGCAGAACCAAAAGAAAATACATCCGAGGCTGCTGTAAAGATCGCTGATGAGCCTGAACCAGTAATTAAGGAAATCCAATACAACACCTTGGATATTAATTTTGATGAACTTATTGCTAATGAAAAAAATGAAGCAATTAAAAGTATGCACCGCTATTTTATGAATGTAAAGCCTACCAAGAAAAATGATTATACAGGAAAGTTCAAGGGATATAATCTTATACTTATTACAGCAGAATCCTTTTCTCCCTATGCAGTTCATAAGGACTTAACCCCTACTTTATACAAAATGATTCATGAAGGTTATAACTTTACCAATTTTTATACCCCAATATGGGGCGTAAGCACTTCAGACGGGGAATATGTTGCATGCACAGGTTTGATACCCAAAAGAGGTGTCTGGAGCTTTTATATATCAGGCAGAAAGTCCATGCCTTTTGTCCTGGGCAATCAACTAAAGAGCTTAGGATATGAAACAAGAGCATATCACAACAATACATATACATATTATAAAAGAAACATATCTCATCCCAATATGGGATATGAATACAAGGGCGTTGGAAATGGTCTTGATATAAAGAGATCATGGCCTGCTTCCGACCTTGAGATGATGGAAATAACCATACCAGAGTATATTGATAAGAAACCTTTCCATACCTACTACATGACTGTCAGTGGGCATATGAGATACAGCTTTACCGGCAATGCCATAGCAGCAAAGAATAGGAAGCTGGTTGATGACTTACCCTATTCAGATGCCGCCAAGGCTTATATAGCTTGCCAGATAGAGCTGGATAGAGCTTTGGAATATTTGCTTAATAAGCTTGAAGAAGCGGGCATAGCTGACAGAACTCTGATAGCATTAAGTTCTGACCATTATCCCTATGGTCTTGAGTTGAAAGAAATATACGAGCTTGCAGGCCATAAGGTAGATAGTGATTTTGAGCTTTACAAGAATCATTTCATACTATACGCAAAGGGAATGGAACCTGTTACAATTGATAAACCATGTTCCAGCCTGGACATACTCCCTACCATTTCCAATCTCATGGGATTGGACTATGATTCCAGACTATTGATGGGCAGGGATATACTTTCTGATGCGGAGCCTCTGGTCATATTTGAAAGCAAGAGCTTTATCACTGACAAAGGCCGCTATAACTCTGTCAAGGGAGTATTTACACCAAATCCCGGTGTAGAGGTTAATGAAGATTATGTAAAATCAATCAAGGATATAGTGGACAGCAAATTCTATTATTCTGCCAAAATTCTTGAAACCGATTATTACAAATATGTGTCAAAATCAAAAACAGAATAAACCGGTATTTTTCATACCGGTTATGTTTCTTTCACCAACTCTTGTGGTTGTTTTATTGCTCTTATCTTTGTTATCCTCTTGTCTTCCACTTCTTCAATTCTGAAATGAATGTCTTCGAATTGAACTTCGTCTCCTACCTCAGGCATCTTGCCTGACAGACTTAAAATCATGCCGCTGATGGTGTCAAACTCCAGTTCATCCTCAGGCAGTTCAATATCCATTATATCATTTACTTCATCTATGCTAAGCATACCGTTTATAAGGTATGTATTATCATCAACCTTCTCAAATTCCAATACCTCGTCATCATATTCGTCAAAAATATTGCCGACGATCTCTTCAAGAAGATCCTCAATTGTTATGAGTCCTGCTGTGCCACCATATTCATCTATTACTATTGCAATATGGGTTTTGGATTTCTGCATTTCCTTGAAAAGCTCATCAATCTTTTTATATTCCGGTACAAAGTATGCAGGTCTGATAATATCTTTTAAGGAAACTTCAAATTCTTTTTTGTATTTCATCATACCAAATAGGTCCTTAATATATAAGAGACCTATTATATTATCTATCGTTTCTTCATACACAGGTATTCTGGAAAAATGTTCTTCTACAATTGTATCAAGAATTTCATCTAATGTAGCATTTATGTTTATAGCTACAATATCTGTTCTAGGTGTCATTACTTCCTTAACAACAGTATCATCAAATTCAAATATACTATTTATCATTTCTGTTTCGGTTTCTCTAATAATGCCTCTTTCTTCCCCGGCATTTATCATTAGCCTGATTTCCTCTTTGGTAATCTCATCCTCATGGCTTTTTGCGGTTCCGCCTAACAGTTTAACTACCAGATTTGTTGAGCCTGTTAATAGCTTAACTATAGGAAATGCTATTTTGGAGAAAAACAATATAGGTCTGGCAACTAAAAGTGCAATTTTATCAGACCACTCCAGCGCCAACCTCTTTGGTACCAGTTCTCCAAGAACCAGAGTTACATATGATATTGCTATGGTTATTAATAAGAATGCAATGGTATTTGCATATGCAGCTAATATAGGTATGTTTAATTTTTGAAATACATAACCGAGATATGGTGCGAGAGTTTGAGCACCCAAACCACTGGCAAAGAAACCGGCAAATGTAACTCCTACTTGAATAGTAGCAAGCAGTTTACTAGGTTCTTCTATAAACTTGTCTACAATTTTGGCTGATTTGTTGCCATCCTCGATAAGAGGCTTAAGCTTTGATTGTCTGACAGATACTATTGCCATTTCAGAAGCGGCAAAAAAAGCATTAACACCTACCAATAATAAAATAACAAAAATCTGCGACCACAGGTCTACATCCATTAAAAAATTTCCCCCTAATAAAGTATTTTATTATATTATACTATTTATTGAATTGTATGCCAAGCCAACATTAATCTTCATTTATTATTGTATATTTTTATTATTGCCTTTTTAGATTTAATTTTATCTTGAGTTATTTAGTTTTTCTTATGTTATTAATGCAATTTTAATAAAATTTAGACAAGAATCATTATCTAAATGATAATAGATCTTGTCTTAAGCCATAAACAAATAAATCTTGTCTCAAACCAGATATGAATATGAATATTAGTAATCCAAAGAATATTCTGTCGCATTTCCCTTCTATTAATAATATTATTATTAAACCAAGCAGGAATAAATCCTCAAATGTAAAATTTGCCGATATAAAATTAATAATTTTTGTCAGGTCCAATATTATCTACCTGCCTTAAAACCCAATTTCTCCATTATGCAGATGATGTTCATAGCCTTTACACAATCATCTAAGGCTTTTTGTCTCCTTTCTGACACAAATGGTTTAATTGAGTTCAGTAGAACAATTCTTTTATCATTCTTATTGCTTTCGAAGAAATTATTCATAATATTGTTTAAAAGGGCTTCATCGAACAGACCAGCTAAGGGATTCTGATAATTCACATTCTCCGCCCTTCTACCATAATTATCTCCTATGTCATTTTTTTTTTGCTGGCTCATACCTTTTATGAGCATTCCCATTAATTCTTGTTTCAGACCTTCGAAATCATTGTTTTTGAGCATATTGCTCAACTTCTGACCTTCAGGATTGTTTTGCTTATCTAAATACTTGATAAGTTCATCTTTTAACCCTTCAATATCTCCATTATTTATCTTATCTTTAACATCCTGACTTATATTCAGGTTTGGATTATTGTTTATCTGATCCATCACTATTTTTTTCATTTGCTCCTGGTCTATATTATCGAGATTAACTCCGGGCATTTGCTCAGAAATCTTTTTCTTCATCTCCTCGATATCAGCTTGATTATACCTGTTGTTATTTCTTCCATATACCATGCGACTACCTCCAATATGTCTTATTTTTAATATACGAGCCTTCTTCGCTCCCTTTTGCCTCTTGTGCTTCTATATATAATATCATTGTTACATTCGAAGTGTTCTTCACAATCACAGGTTTTGTTTTTTATGACAGGCTCAGAGCATTTTTGGGGCAATACAAACACCAGAAGAAGCAACAGCACTATCCAGATTATGTCATCATTGAATAAATCATCAAAAAAACCCATACCAACCCCTCCTCGGGATAGATTCTATTCTCATTACATTTTATTCTTCCTATTTTATTTGGTTACAGCTTTTCCTTGAAAGTTTTAAGCCCGGCTCAGGCCGGGCTAAGACTAGAAGAATCTTTTTCCGCAGAAGCAAATGAAAAATAGTATTATCAATATCCATATACAATTATTTCCGCCTAGCAGACTTCCGGTGAAACAGCCGCAGTTTCCACCAAATCCACCGCAGAAAAACAGTATAAGGATTAATATCCAAATCCAGTTCGAACTAAACAAGCCTTCTGTAGGTTTGCAGCAATCATGTGATGCTATGCCCATATAAGCACCTCCTTATGGGCTTATATCATCCATCTATTATATGGGAGTTCCGAAGAAAGTTCTTCCAAAGCCTCCAAATGCTATTACAGCGAGTATGATGATGAAGAAGAAGTTGCTTTCTCTTCCTGAGGTTATGCAGGATGCCAACAGTATGAAGAGTACCAGCAATAACAAGAATGAGAATTCACCTGGTTTGCAGAAATCTTCTATACCTGCTACTTTGTTGCATCCGCAGTTGCTTACACCTGCTACATTACCATAACTCATAACTACACCTCCCTATATTTTATTGAAGATATTTAAAACAGGACCCGGTTAAACCGGGCCTGTGTCTAGAAGGCTCCATCACCAAAGAAAGTTCTTCCAAAGCCGCCGAATGCAATAACGGCAAGTATGATTATAAAGAAGAAATTGCTCTCTATTCCCCAAGTTACGCAAGATGCTAGCAGTATGAAGAGAAGAAGTAGAAGCAAGAAGGAATTTTCACCAAATGCACCGAGTACATTATTGAAACCACCTGACATAATAGCACCTCCTTCCACTGCAAGGCCTATGATCTGATTGAAATGTTATAGGTTAAATCCAAAGGTTCTGCCAAAACCGCCAAAAGCGATTATAGCCAGTATGATGATGAAGAAGAAGTTATTCTCTCTTCCCTTAGTTACGCAAGATGCTAATAGTATGAAGAGGAGCAGTAAAAGTAAGAAGGAATTACTTTCTGGACAACACTTTCTGTCTTCTACTCCTAAAACAGGTCCGCATCCGCAGTTGCCTGCACCTGCTACATTACTAAAACCCATAATTGCACCTCCTTCCAATCTGCATATATTAATTAAGGAATCTGAGTATATCCTCAGAACCGAGGCCTAGGATGGCGAGGGCTATTATAAATAGTAAATTGCTATTCTTGGCTCCGCTAGCTATCAAAATAACCAGCACCAACAATAGCAAAAATATATTAATGTTCATTACTGACCTCCTTCCACCCTAAGGGTTGTTCTCTCTCTTCCCACTTTCATACTATGTACATGTACCTTTTTTGTTACAGCATGGCTAAGTAATTTTAAAATTTTTTCAGGCAAGCTCAGGTTGAATTTTTTTGTTTGATGCTTTATGATTTAAGAACAAAATATATTATTAGGCATTAATGACAGTGTAATAAATAGAAAGGATGAATGAATGGATATGTCGAAAATAGAATTTAAACCCGGCACTATGCTTTATCCGGTGCCTGCTGTCATGGTTTCCTGCAGTGATTCTAATGGAAACAGCAACATTATAACCATAGCCTGGACAGGAATATTGTGTTCAGATCCGCCAATGCTCTATATTTCTGTGAGACCGGAAAGGTATTCTTATGAAATGATAAAAACTACAAAAGAATTTGTGATAAATCTTCCAAACAAAAAGTTATGCAAAGCTTTGGATTTCTGCGGAGTTAAGTCGGGAAGAGATGTGAACAAGTTTGAATATCTTGGATTGACTCCCGTGAAGTCAAACCATGTAAGTGCTCCCTCCATAGCTGAAGCTCCTGTGAATATAGAGTGCAAGGTAAAGGATATTGTGCATTTAGGCTCCCATGACATGTTTATTGCTGATATTGTTGGCGTTTCAGTGGATGAAAAGCTAATGGATGAAAAACAGAAACTCCATCTTTCAAAAGCGGACCTCATATGCTACAGCCATGGCGAATATTGGTCCTTAAAGGAAGCTTTAGGCTTTTTCGGTTATTCCATAAGAAAAAGGCAAAAAATTAAGAGGGAGAGAAAATAACTATTCTCTCTCCCCAAATTTATTATCTATATAGCTGAATATAATTCTGGACTTCTCGCTTATTGAGCTTGCAGATACTTTGTATTTATCAGCAAGCAGCTTCTGAGTTACTTCCTTGCATGTAATTTTACAGTATACAAACTCCAGTGCCGCTGACCATATCTCTATCCTGCCTATCTTAGGTATATCCGGATAGGATGATTTAATAAAGTCATGCCAAATATCTTCTACTATTTTGGCGTAATGTGTTTTATAACAGTTTTTCATCATCTTAAGAGTGGTGTTTAATACTTCATCCCATTCTTTTTTCCATTCTCCCTTAAACAAATCTTCCGGTTCAATGGATATAGGCTTTACTTCACCGTCTATCAGCACATGATATGGTTCTTTGCACCCTATTTTATTCAAAAGAAATACAGATTCAATTTTAATACTCTTATCTACATCGGGCCTTAATATATATTTTCTGATTACATCTTCAAGTTCAATTATTCCTTCTTTTTTTATTTTTTCAAATATCAACTTTCGCAGAACAATCTTATCAAAGCTTATAACAAAATAAATAATGTCTTTAATGCTGTTATCATTGGCTATAAGTTTTTTTATTTCATCTCTCTCCAGGGATAAGAACTCATATACTTTATCAATTCTTCTTCCTACTTCTTCTTTGGGAAGCTGACAGATATAAGGCAAATATCTGAAGTCCTCAATGCCTTCCTTGACTTTGGCAGCCAAATCGTGATAATAATCTCCCAAATAGCTTTCTTCATCATATTTCTGAAGCTTTTCCCACAAATCCAATGCTTCATTGAGTTTCCTGCAGTTGAAAGCCGCAACAGCCATCAGGTGAATATACTGTGGATTTTTCTCATCCATTCTTATAAGCCTTTTATAAGCATCATAGGCTTCTTTGTGCCTGCTTAGGCATCCCAGAGTATCAGCAATTTTATATGCATAATCCTCATTGTCAGGATATAGCTTCTTAATAATCCTCACCTGTCTTTCTACCAGGTTGTTAATTCCAAGCTTATTATAAAATATGGCCAGATTGCAGTTGGCATGTATATTATCTTGTTCATATTCCAGCACATCTTTTGCAATACTTATAGCCGTGTTTATATTTCCTACATAATAGTGAGTGAGAGACAGATTATTCTTTGCAGGAATTGCATTAGGCAGCTTTGAAACCACTTCCTCCAGGTTCTTTAATGCCTTTTCATATTCCCTTCTCTCCATGAATTTTATTGCTTCTTCTTCCATCTTATATATATGTTCCAATTCCTCATCATCCAGATTGTTATTGGCCTCTATGATAAGATACAGCATATCCACCAGATGTTCTGCTTCTTCCGCATATTCTCCATAGGGCGCAAGCTTCAGATATTTCTCAAAATACTCCAGTGCCTTTTTAATCTTCTGCATTTGAAGATAATTGCAGCCTAATCCGAAGTAGCATTCATCATAATTAGGATCCAGATTGTTTACTATATTCAAAAGCACACTGGTTGAATGTTCTATATATCCCAGTTCGGCTAAAAGCCCCGCATAGTTATATTGCATATAACTATCATCAGGCTTTATTCTTACTGCTTTTTCTATATATCTTAAAGCGGTTTTCAGCCTGCCGCTTTGTATATGCTTGAAGCTAAGGCCAAAATAAAAATCCGCTCCTCTTTCAAAAGATACTACTTTATTGTTCTTCATAATACACCACCTAAATGCCTTGAGTCTATTAATAGAGAATATTAAAGCCACCTGGCAATATTACTTTAAACAGGTTTCTTTTCTCATTGTTTATAAATCTCACTTTGCCGTAGTCAGCAAAAGCATCTCTTATTCGTCTCAACCCCGAGCCTGTTTTTAAAAATCTTTTCTTCTCATCCAACACAAGTAGCCTATGATAAAGCCAGTTGTTTCTTCTGTATGGATTGCTCTCCTTTAATAATGAGTGTACATCATTTTTATTATACAGGGCTCCAGGGTTGCTGATCTCTATATGATTTTTTGAAATATATACCACCGTTTCTCTGCCATAGCTGAAATAATCTCTATGAACTACGGAGTTGGCAACAGCTTCAGCTAGTGCTGCCATAGGGTAATCCGGCTTCTTAATAAGATTTTCCAGATAGTCATCCACCTTATCCAGCATGGAAGTAATATCTCCGTAGAAATACTTTCCTGTATTGTTCTTCCCATCTACGACCTTTATTCCTGCATGAGGCAGAAACTGTTGAGGTCTATAGCCAAATACAAGAAGTCCTCCTATGGTTGGATGGTATTGGGTTCCATCCTCTTCTGCCGACAATATGCCTAATCCTTCCAGTAGAGGATACAGGCTCTCAAACTTGTCATACTCGATCTTTAAGCCGGACTTTTCAAGATATTTCATAATAATATTCTTATCAAGCTGATCTATGCTTACATTGTTCAAGGCTATTGTCTCATATTGCAGAAGTCCTGAATCCTGAAGCATACCGGCTATTTCTTCTCTTCTTGCTATGTCAGTAGTTGAGCCTCTTCTTAAATAAAATGAACCATTATGCAGCATTTGATGAGGTTTTTGATTGCTTTTATAAATAGTGAGCACTCCAACAGTTTTACCGTCATAGTCAATTAAATCGAATTTCACAGTAACAGGCGGGTCACATCTTTGACTTACTATCTGCTGGATCTGCTCTTCCTGGTATTCTGGTACATTAATGCCAATGACTTTTTTTGTTTTGTCCTGGATACCGAAAATAATGTATCCTCTTCCACCCTTTGAATTTGCAATGGCAGCTACATCTTTTGCCAATTCTTTCTTCTCCCAGTCAGTTTTCAGGGATAAGCTTTCCTTAAAGTCTAATTTGGTTGATTCATTCTTTGCCAGCAGAGCTGCAAGTCTTTGTTTGTTCATGCAATGCACCTCATTTTGCAAATTCTAATTTTAGTTTATCATATTTAGAATAAATAACATAGCTATATATGTTATATCTTTATTTAAAAAAAATACAGCGATATTGCTACCGCTGTATCTTTTCTTTATATAAGTGATCTTAGTAAAAGCTGGATATCTATATTTATATTATTAATATTGCTTTGCTTTTTTTTATCATTGATTTTCTCAATTTCCTCATATATAGATAACCAATTATATCTTTCCATTGAAAGTGATGAATTTCTAATCACCTTTCTATCATTTTCTTTAGAAAGAGTAATATTCAATTCACTTGCAAAATTCATAATGTAACCCCTTTCTTTTTCAATAATTTTCTGTCTCAAATGATTAGTAGTTCTAGCTCACAGTTTCCCTCTTACATTCCATCTTGATCATTAACGTCATCCCCTCTCATTTTTTTGCACACAAAAAGGCCATGGAAATCCATGACCTTAATTGCATGCTTTTATTTTTATAATAATTAAAGTCACAGACTATTTAGCCTGCGACTTAAACCCATAATGATGCAATAAAATAATCTTCTTAAAAATCAATTAGTCCTTTCGCAGGCAGGAATATATAGTTGTATTCGGCAACGATAATACACACTCTTGTTTTGTTCATTTTTCCTACCTCCTTCTTAATTAGTAAAATTAATCATTTAAGACACATAATTACTATATCATGTAAAATAATATTTGCCAATATATTTTTGTAAAGTTAAATATTACAATTTGATTACGAAATTTTCCTATCACCATTTGATATTATTCTTATATGCATATATTGCAGCTTTAGTCCTGTCATTTACATTTATTTTCTTAAATATACTTGATACATGGTTTTTTACGGTTTTTTCACTTATGAAAAGCTTATCAGCTATGTCTTTGTTGTTCATTCCATCTGCAATGAGAGATAAGACTTCATATTCTCTTCTTGTCAATTCATTTTCAGCATTACTCTTATGTAACTTAACATTATTAAATTCTCGCACAAGCTCTGCAGCAAGCTTGGGCTGTATATAGGATACTCCTGAATAAGCATCCCTTATTGCTTTTGATAAAGAAGCTGAGTCAGAATCTTTGAGTACATATCCTAATGCACCTAGTTTAAGAGTTTCCATAAGATATTCTCTTCCTTCATGTATGGTCAGTATCACGACTTTAACCGGAATATTCTCTTCCTTTATTTTTCTTAATGTAGGTATGCCACCCATTATAGGCATGTTGATATCCAGCAAAAGTACATCTGGACGAAGCTCCTTTATTTTTTCAAGTGTTTCAATACCATTGGCGGCTTGTCCAATGACTTCAAAATCCTCTTCAAGTTCCAGAATCTGCTTGAGGCCTTCCCTCACAAGAGAATGATCATCTGCTATAAGTATTTTTATCTTTTTCATCTTACCCCTCCCCATATAAATCAATAGGTATAGAAACTAATATTTTAGTCCCTCTGCCTGGCGATGAATTGATTTCAAATTTGCCGTTGAGAAGCGTAACCCGCTCCTCCATACTCATAAGACCGTATCCATTATAGTCGTCAGATTTTTTTATGGATTCTCTGCTAAAACCTATCCCGTTATCACTTATTACAAGGATAATGGTGTTTTTTGTAATTTCAATTTTAACACTTGCTCTAGTGGCTTTAGAATGTTTTTTTATGTTGTTTAATGATTCCTGAATTATTCTGAAACAAGCTACTTCAATAACAGGTAATAATTTTATCTTATCACCGAAAAATTTAAATTCTACATAAATATCAGATGTTTCGTTATGTTGTGTTATAAGCCTTTCTACAGTAGGTACCAATCCCAAATCGTCCAATGACATAGGCCTTAAATCGTATATTATTTTTCTTACATCCTTCAGGCTTGACCTCATGATTTCTCTAAGTACTTTTAATTCTTCCTTGGCTTTATTGATGTCAATATCAATAAGCTTTTCACACAATTCTGTCTTCATCACCAGATTTGCCAATATCTGTGCAGGACCGTCATGTATTTCCCTTGACAGCCTGTACCTTTCTTCTTCTTGTGCCTGAATAACTTTTATGCCAAGGTATTGCTTCTCCTTAATATCTTCAAGCTGACCATAGATATTTTTTAAGTCGCCGCTTAAATAACCCAAAACAATGCTCATCTGTGACATTAACTTTTCTGCCTTTTTAAGAGTATCTCTTGCAGCTTTTAATCTTAACTCCATTTCTGTACGGCGTTCTATCAGAATCTGCTCTTCATTCTTTTTAATCATCAACTGCAGCTGTAGATCCTTAGCTCTTTCATATACTTCTTTAATATCTTCTTCACTAAACTCTCTGAAATTTTTATTTACTATCATCAGTCTATATCTGATATCTTTTTCAAGTTTTGTCAGCTTATCAACCTGCAGTATTATTTCCTCTGTCTTTTTCTTTATCTTTTGCAGCTCTTCTTCTATCATCCGGTACTGATTTCTTGATTCTTCAACTATTTCAAATATCTGCTTCTGACTGTTCTCTATAGCCTTTAATGTCTGTTGTATTATTTGTGTAAGCCTATCTATGTATATCATCTCCTTTCAGGGAGTTTCCTCTCAATTTACAAAATTTATTATAATATAGTATATTATACTATTTTTCTTTTCAACTTGTAAGTATATTGTAACAATATGTCACCTTAACAGTAACTTATTCCCAAACGATTGGTGCATAAGTACTAATATTCTGACAAAAAACGATAAAAAAGCGGCTTTCGCCGCTTAATCAACAGGTTGCAATCCTGTAATATACCACTTCCTTTTATGTTTTTCCAATGCTATTTCATAATGACTCTCTACTGTCTCTGCCCCTTCCATTCCTTCCAGTTCCCATATGATTTTACCTTTTATTAATGCATTATCTCCTTGTTTTTCTATACTTTCTTTGTAAAAGTCCAAAGATATTACTCTGTCCATGCCTGTTGGATATTCTCTCAAATAAGAGAAGGTTTCCAAGTCCTCCGCCAATAGCTTTCCGGCAGCCACAGAAGTCATATCGTTATAAAAATCGCTATAGCCATAATCCTCAACCAAAACATTATTCCATATTTCAGCTCTTTTTATAAGAAGCTCCTCACATATGGCATTTAAATCTGTAGAATCACTAAATGCTATAATGCTGGCCAACAACATCAGTAATAATAAATGCATTATACCCTTTTTCACCATCTCACCCCGCTGTAAACCTGATGAGATAATTATACAATTCTTGGCCTACAAATTTTGGCAGTTCTTGAACCTAGCAAAAAAGTTTTTATCTACATAATTCTAAAAATTGCTTATTTAATCGCTACGAAAAAAAACAATGCGGCAAAAGCCGCATCGCTTTTTTTCATATCATTATTTACTTTACTGCTTCAAGAGATTCTTTTTCCTCTTCATCAAACAGCTTGTCCAAATCAAGGAGAATCAATATTCTCTCGCCTATCTTCCCAATTCCCGTAATATACTTTCTCTCTATTCCTGCAATAATATCAGGAGCGTTTTCAATATCTTCCTCACTTATTGTTCTGACTTCTGAAGCATCATCTACTATAAAACCTACCTGCTTGGAATCGATATTCATAACTATTATTCTTGTTTCATCGTTAATTTCATCGCCGGGAATGTTAAATCTTTTCTTCAGATTGACTATGGGTATGATTTGGCTTCTGAGATTTATTATACCCTCAATGAATTTGGGAGTATTGGGAACTTTTACAGGCTCTTTGTAGGTTACAATCTCCTTTACCTGCATTATATTGACACCATATTCCTCATTTCCCAATTTAAAAACAACAAATTGAAGCTCAGCCATATTATCTCCTCCATATTTTTATATATCTTAATGCTTATGACAGCCGCAATCAGAGCCATGTTTATGATGATGACCACAGTCACAATCATGTTCATGATTGTAACCATTAGCATCCACAAATTCTATAGAATCCAATTGCTTCCTAACCTGCAGCTTTATCCAATCAATATATTTTCTTCTGAGCCTTTGTTGCTCTTCCTTCTCTTCTTGTGTCAGTTCAGAAGTTTTTGATTTTCTTGCGAGAAAATTAATTCTATCTATATCTTCTTTTGTTATCATATAATCATCCTATCTATAATTAATTTTAATTACTCCAACTCTCCCAGTGTTTCTTCAACAACTTTTACAAATACACCGGACTTGATCATTTTATCAAGTTTATCCATGTCAACATACATTATTCTGTCATCTTCTACAGGAGGCACATTCTTTCTGATCTCTTCATATGCATTTCTTGTGCCCTTTCCTAATACAACTTCTCCTCTGAAGCTTATTGCCTGAGATGCGGCAAAGGCTTCTATGGCAAGAACCTTTTCTGCATTGTCCAAAATTGCTCTTGCTTTCCTTGCTGCAGTAGTTCCCATGCTTACATGGTCTTCCTGATTGGCAGAAGATGGGATGGAATCAACACTGGCAGGATGAGCCAACACCTTATTTTCAGATACCATTGAGGCAGCTGCATATTGAGTTATCATAAAACCGGAGTTCAAGCCTCCTCGTTTTGTCAAAAATGCAGGCAAATCATTAAGCTGTGGATTTACAAGCCTTTCAATTCTTCTCTCTGACACATTGGCAAGTTCGGATACTGCTATTCCAAGGAAGTCCATAGCCAATGCTATAGGTTGACCATGGAAGTTACCGCCTGAGATAACCTTGTCATCCTCTGAAAAGATAAGCGGATTATCTGTTGCTGCATTCAGTTCTATGGATATTATGTTCTTAACATAATTTATAGCGTCTCTGCTTGCGCCATGTATCTGAGGAATACATCTCAATGTATAGGCATCCTGAACCCTTAATTCTCCTTGCCTGGTTGTAAGGCTGCTTCCTTCAACAATTCTGAGCACATTTCTTGCTGTAGCCATCTGCCCTTTCTGTCCTCTTGCCTTGTGAACTCTTTCATCGAAGGCATCTGTTATCCCCTTTAAAGCTTCAAGAGTCATGGATGCAATTATATCAGCTGTTTTCATCAGATTCTCGGCATCATAAACAGTTAATGCTCCTATGGAGGTCATAACCGGTGTGCCATTTATAAGGGCCAAACCTTCCTTTGAGGTAAGCTCAACAGTTTTTATACCTGCCCTGTCCATGGCTTCTTTTCCGGGCAATCTTTCCCCTTTATAAATAGCTTCGCCTTCGCCAAGCATAACAAGAACCATATTGGCAAGAGGTGCCAGGTCTCCACTTGCTCCTAATGAGCCTTTTTCAGGTATTACAGGATGAACTCCTTTGTTCAGCATTTCCAACAATGTATTAACAGTTTCAAGCCTTATACCTGAAAACCCTTTTGCCAATGCATTGGCACGAAGAAGCATAACTCCTCTTACAACTTCTTCAGGCAAGGGGTTCCCCATGGAGCAAGCATGACTAACAATCAAATTTCTTTGAAGAGCCTTTGTATCTTCTCTGGATATAAAGGTATCGCTGAATTTTCCAAAACCTGTTGTAATTCCGTAGACAACTGCTTCCTTTTCCACAAGGTTGTCTACATATTCTCTGGATTTTTTAATCTTTGATACCGCTTCTGTTGATAACTCAACTTTGTAGCCCTCTCTCGCTACATTGACAACATCCTTTATAGTCAGGTGTTCTCCGTCGATGTACAAATGTCCCATCAAATCACATCTCCTTTGCCAATAAATTCTATTTTCTCTTTTTAGATTTTTTATTGTTATTTATGGTATTATCAAATGCCTTTTTGCTCCTTGGCTTTATAAGGCATTTGCTTCCATATCCTATTAAGTCGGTTCTGCCGGCTCTTGTAAGAGCCTTATATACCAAGTCATAATTCTTAGGATCCCGATATTGTATCAATGCCTTTTGCATAGCCTTCTCCGTTGGACTTTTGGGAACGTAAACCTTCTCCATAGTCCTTGGATCAAGCTCTGCATAATACATTGTTGTTGATAGACTTCCTGGAGTCGGATAAAAATCTTGTATCTGCTCCGGGTTATATCCCATATCCCTTACATATTCAGCCAATTCTATTGCAGCCTGCAGATCAGATCCAGGGTGGGCTGACATAAGGTATGGCACAAGATACTGTTCTTTACCTATTTTTCTGTTTGTTTCGAAATATTTCTCCTTAAATCTATCATACACTTTTTTGCTTGGTTTTCCCATAAGTTTTAAAACTTTTTCTGATACATGTTCAGGTGCAACCTTCAGCTGACCACTTATATGGTGCTTGCACAATTCATTGAGAAACTCATTGCTTTTGTCGTAAATGACATAATCATATCTTATTCCAGATCTGATAAATACTTTTTTCACTTTTGGCAGTTTTCTCAGTTTTCTTAAAAGCTCAATATAATCACTATGGTCAATTATAAGGTTTTTGCATGGAGTTGGAAACATGCATTGCCTGTCTTTGCATACTCCATATTTCTCCTGCCTTTTGCAGGCAGCATGCCTGAAATTTGCTGTAGGTCCTCCTACATCATGAATATAGCCTTTAAATTCAGGATCTTCTGTCATATGTTCTGCTTCTTTCAAAACAGATTCATGACTTCTGCTTTGAATCACCCTGCCTTGATGAAAATTGAGAGCGCAGAAGGAACAGCCGCCATAGCAGCCTCTATGGGATGTTATGCTGAATTTTATCTCCTGCAATGCAGGTATTCCTCCCTGATCCTTATATACAGGATGATATTCTCTGGCATAAGGCAGCGCATATACATCGTCCAGTTCATATTGATCTAAAGGCTTGGCAGGAGGGTTCTGCACAAGAAATCTATCTCCATGGGGCTGTACTACCACTCTGCCTGTTTGATAATCCTGTTCTCTCAATTGAGCCATAAAAGCTTTGGCATATTTCTTTTTATCAGCTGCCACCTCTTCATAGCTGGAAATAAAGACAGGGTCAATCAATCCCTCTACTGAGCTTGTCACATAAGCTGTACCATTTACATAATTCACATGCTTTATATCTATACCGCTGGATAAAGCTTCAGCAATCTCTCTCATAGGTCTCTCTCCCATGCCGTATATCAATAGATCTGCCCTTGAATCCAGCAGTATTGAACGTCTTACTTTATCATCCCAATAGTCATAGTGAGCAAATCGCCTCAGGCTTGCTTCCACTCCGCCTATTATTATAGGAACATCCTTATATGCTTCCCTCAGCTTGTTGCAATATACTATCACAGCTCTGTCAGGTCTGGCTCCTATTTTTCCTCCCGGTGAATAAAGATCCTGTCGTCTCCTCTTTTTTGAGGAAGTATAATGATTGACCATGGAGTCCATGTTCCCTGATGAAACAAGGAATGCATATTTGGGCTTCCCCAGTATCATGAAGCTTTCTTTTTTCCGCCAGTCCGGTTGAGGAATTATGCCCACTTTATATCCCATATTATCCAATATCCTTGTTATTATGGCATGGCCAAAGCTGGGGTGATCCACATAAGCATCACCGCTTATATATATAAAATCAAATTGTTCAATGCCTCTTTCCTTCATATCTTCTCTGGATATTGGAAGAAAGGCTGAAGTATCAATCTTTCTCAATAATTTCACCTTTCCTGTTTACCTATTTGCCTATTTTCCCATTTGCCCATTGGCCTATTTTTCTATCAGCCTAAAGGTAGATATGGGCGTATATACTCTTTTGCCCTGTATTTGTTCGCTCTTTATCAATGAAACCTCACTGACATCTATATCAGGTATACTGCTTAAATCAACTATTTTTCTCAATTCATCAAAACCGGCTCTGAGCAATAGATCCTGGGCAATTGTAATATGAGGTGTATACGGTCTTTTCTCTTTATCAAAGCCCCGTGCTCCTAATCCCTCTTCAATATTTCTGTATAAAGCATTCAGGGAATCCAAATCTCCCCCAAGTCCTAACCATAGTGTCCTGATATCCCCTTTTCCGCCGAAAAAACCTAGTTCCTCAATTGTTAATCTAAACCTTCCCACTTCCTGGGCTGATTTTTCCAAAACCTCATTTATTACATTTACCTGACTTTGAGAGATTTCACCAAGGAATTTTAGGGTTAAATGAAAATTCCCCATATACTTGAATCTTCCCTTGTGGGAATTTTCTCTTACAATAGACTGAATGGCTTTAATTTCATTCTTCACCTTTATATCAAAATCAATGCCTATAAATGTTCTCATCATTATACCAACCTTTGTTCATATTTTATCTTACAGACAGAAAATAGGATAAAAAATACAATCCCATTCCAGATAAAAAGAGTATGTATCCCCAGGGAAGCCTCTTGCTGGGTTTTTGCTCTACATTTTCATATATGGGAGTTTTCATGACCTTCCTTTTAAAAATTGTAAAGGAAGCTACTACCATAATCCCTCCTATAAGAGCCATAACCAGCCCTATCCAGAATAGAATATCTATGAAAATCGATGAAATCATGCAAAACCTACTCCTTATTGTTTTAATAAATAAAAATAAAGCATGTTAAAGGTATCAACCTTATACATACTTTATTTTAATACATTTCTTGTATTATTACTACTTTTCAATGTTAATTATCTGATTGTATACATCCTGAGGTGTCATTCCTGATGCATCTATAACCTTTGCCTTGCCTACTGCATCCTGGATTCCCATGATATTTACATCAGTACCGGAAACAACCACAGCATCATACCTGTTCATAGTCCACGCTGATCCCATTTTTTTGCTGTCGAATTCCTTTACATTTATGTCATTCTCTTCAAGATATCTCTTAATATTAGTTAAGCTTGATTCCACTCCCACCTTTATCTTTCCCATACCTTAACCTCCTTTGCGGTTTTCATAAATTCTTTTTTTCTAACATTATTTATTCATCAAATCAATCTTAAATATTCATGCTTACATTACATGCTGTTTTTGTCAATTTAAGATGAAGAATTTTATTATCAGTTTACATTTTTTTGTCTTGTACAAGCTTTAATATTTGATTAAAATATACTTATATTACAATTGTGTTACAAATTCCATTCTCCTTATTATAATTCATAGACCAGCTATAATTCATAGAACAACTAATTTTTGAAAAGTATATAATGTTTCAATATTAACCTGGCCTAATGAATTATCAAGAAAGGTTTCCTTATAATGAAATGCTTTCAATATATGCCTTTCTTATTTTCTTTAATGTAAAGGGTGATTATATTGAAAAAAGCCTTCAAAACTAAGAAAAATACTCATGTTAATTTTTTCTACATACCAGAGAATGAATCTTCAATAAAGTCCATAAGGATACCTGTATGGGGGCCAAAAGTTATAGCAGGATTATTAGGCGCACTTATCTTATATTCATCTTTTTCTGCATACGCACTGAATAACCTTAATAACAAATATGAAGCAAGCTTAAGGAACATTGAAGAACTTACCGAGATAAACAATCGCCAAAAAATTGAGATACAAAACCTGAACCTGAATGCAGAAAAAATTAAAGAACAGCTGGAAGCAAATATTGCAGCCCTGGAAGAGGTAAAAGCTGCAGTGGGCCTAAAGAGTGAGACCTCTAAAGAAATTTCTGGAGAAACCGAAGAAACAAAGGATTCGGATAATGTTTCACAAGTTTTTATAAATGATACATACTTAACTCATACCTATCTGAATAATTATGATTTGTCAGATGAGATTTCTGATTTGAAAACTTCACTCATTAGCTTATCGAAACAGACGCTGAGCCAGAAAACAGTGATTGATGAATCTATAGAATCTATAAATGACAGACTTGATTATCTAAGATGTGTTCCTTCTATTGCCCCTGTTGTTGCTAAAATTACCTGCGGCTATGGTTACAGAAAGAATCCATTTACAAGCCGTGGCAGCGAATTTCATTATGGAATAGATTTTGGAGCTCCTTATGGAACTAAGGTCGTAGCAACCGGTGATGGCGTAGTATTATTCGCAGGATATCATGCCGGATATGGAAATATGGTTATCATATCTCATGGCTATGGATTTACTACAAGTTATTCTCATAATTCCTCCCTATTAGTAAAAAAAGGTGACAAAGTAAAACGAGGACAAGCCATCGCTAAAGTTGGAAGCACCGGAAGAAGCACGGGAACTCACTTGCATTATGAAGTGAAAGTAAATGGTAAGAATGTAAATCCTGCAAAATATTTTTAAGCAAAGGAGATTGGTTTATGTTAAATCTAAACAAGAAATCCTCGTCATCTTTTAGCACTGATAAAATAGATACTTTAGTAGGAAAAAATACAAGCATTGAGGGCGCACTTACTGCTGAAGGTACTGTCAGAGTAGAGGGTAAGTTAAAAGGAGATGTTGAACTTACAGGAAATCTGATCGTTGGCGAAGAAGGTTACATAAAAGGAAATATAAAAGCCGATAGTGTAATACTATCGGGTATAGTAGAAGGAAACATCACTGTAAATAATCATCTGCATATAACTTCATGTGCTAAGTTGACCGGTGATATCGATGCAAAAAGTATCATAATTGATGAAGGTGCAATATTCAACGGTAACTGTAAAATGACTGTTCCGGCTGCAATTGCAGAAGCAGCAGCAACTAAAGAATCTAAAGATAGCAAAGATAACAAAGGGAAAAAATAGAACTTTCACATCTTATGCAAATACCATCTGAGACTGTCTATATCATAGCGCAGCTCAAAAACCTTAATTACACCATTGTCAGAGGTTTCGCAGGTGTATCTCATCATAGAATTGCCTGCGAAATTATTTTTGTCCTTTTTTATTATCCTGTTAATCTTTACTACCCGCAGCTCCCGGCTTTCATCCTCATATCTGAATCGTATAGGAACCGCATTCCCTTCAAAATCAAACCAGGCTATAACTTCTATAGGTTTTCTCATCAGCTTCACAGTCATCACTCCCTAAAAATAACTGAGGTTATTATAATATGCTGCTCATCATGGCATAATCATCTTCTCCCACTCCGCCGGAAACCGGCGAAAACTCTCCGTCTGCTAAAACAGCTCTCATTATAGAGTTTTTGCCATATTTGTATCTTATTGAATCTATGGCAGAATCCAAAGCCTCTTTTTTTTGCCTGTTTCTATCATCAAACAATGAGGCCTGAACAAAGTCATCTCCTGAGAGCTCGCTTACCCTTACCCCAAGATGCCTTATCTTCTCACCCTTCCAGCATTCCTCAAAAAGCTCAGCAGCCACAGCATATATTTCGCTGGTTATACAGGTGGGCGTCATAAGCTTTCTCTGGTGGGAGTAGCTATTAAGCTGAGATGTTCTTATCTCCACAGAAACTACACTGCAGCATGCCCTGGCCGCTCTAAGCCGCATGGCTACTGACTCCGTGAGAGAAAGAAGCACCTTGCAGGCCGTTTTCTTATCTTCCACATCAAATCTTATGGTTGTGCTGTTTCCTATGCCTTTTATGTTCATCAATTTGCCGCCTGACACCGGCGAATCCTCTATACCATTGGCATACCTCCACAAAAGGTTTCCAAAAGATTTAAACCGGCTGTATAGAAACTTTATATCAGTATTTGCCAGATCCCCTATGGTTTTTATATTTATGTCGTTAAGTTTTTTCCTGGTCTTCCTTCCTACCATAAAAAGATCCTCCACAGGTAAAGGCCACATTTTTGAAGGTATTTCATGGTTATAGAGGGTATGAACCATATCCGGCTTCTTTAAGTCGCCGGCAATCTTGGCTGTAAGCTTATTTTCTCCTATGCCTATATTTACAGTAAATCCCAGCTCCTTTTTTATCCTTTCTTTTATCTTGTAGGCAGCCTCAAGAGGCGGACCATAGAAAGGCTCCATACCCGTGTAATCCAGAAACATTTCATCCACAGAAAAACGCTGAACCTTTGGAGAGTATTCCTTAATGAGGGAATACAATGCATTGCTGGCCTTCATATAAAGCTCATAATTAGGCGGCACAACTACGAGACCGGGGCATTTCTGCCTGGCCTGCCATATAACTTCTCCTGTCTGTATTCCAAAAGCTTTAGCAGGTATACTTTTTGCCAATACTATGCCTCTTCTTTCTTCATGTGATCCTCCTACCACAGCAGGTATCTCCCTTAAGTCCACATCGGCTCCTCTTTGCAAGTCGTATACAGCCTGCCAGGATAGGTAGGCAGAATTGACATCTATATGCATTATTATCCTCTTAGTCATCATATCACCGCTCTTGTTGGATGTTTAATATAATTATATGCAAAATCTTACGAACATATGTTCGTATTAATTATAGCATCTTCTTCCAAAAAATAAAAGACCTTTTTTGAGAAAGGTCTATAAAGTATAAGCAATGTAATAGCGCAGTTACGGCCTATGTGAGTAAACCATAAGGCATGTAATGGCATAGTATGACCTATGTGCATAACCCATAAGGCATGTAATAGCAAAAGTATAAACTGAGAGTATAAGCTATGTAATATCACAGTATCAGTATACAATCCTTGATGGTACTAAATAACTGAGCCTTATAGTAACCCCATAAATGTCCATATTATTTTGGCGGCTTCTCCTCTGGTGGTAAAATCCTTGGGTGCAAATAGGTTGCCTGGTTTGCCCTTCATTATGTCCAACTCATACATAAGTTTAACAGCATCAGCTGCGTAGTCAGCAATTTCCTTGTTATCTGAAAAATTGTACGATAAAGACCTCTTTGCTTCATTCTTTCCTAGAAACTTCAAGGCTCTCATCATTATTACTGCTGCATCCTGTCTTGTTATATTGTATTCCGGATAGAAATATCTATTGTATCCCTGTATCAATCCTGCTTTGGAAGCTGCTTCAATATACCCTGCATAAGGATTGGAAGCTGAAACGTCCCTGTAGCTGCCTGAACCCTCTATTTCTTTCAATCCTATGGCTTTGGCAAGATAAGCAGCAAACTCAGCTCTTGTAATGTTCTCCTCCGGCTTGAACATACTGCCTTCCTTTGGAAGGACTACGCCTGCTTCATATAATTTCTGTATGTAGTCCTGAGCCCAATTCCCTTCAATATCCATAAGAAACTTGTTAGATGGACTCTCATTATCTTTAGGCAGCAGTATTATGCTTTCCTCGCCAGAAATAAGCTTCATACTGAGACCCTCTGCCTCATAATAGGAGTACTGGACATCTATATCATTTTTTATAGGGTCGCTCATATAGCTAGCTATCAAATGCTTATCATCCACTCCTATATTGGCAAAGTAGTTTTCATTGGGAACGCGCTTCCCATTATAGACATACATAAAGGTAGGCTCTACGGGAATCCAACCTTTTCCTGGCAGATAAAATTCACTCCAGGCATGTCTTTTATCAGATACATCAGTCCATTTACCTTCTTTTACCTCATCTTCCAGCCAATATCCCTCTACAACTCTGGATGGTATTCCTGCAGCTCTGCATAATGCAGTAAATAGAGAAGCATATTCATCGCACACTCCTCTTCCAGTTATAAAACCGCTGAGAGCTCCTTTATTTGCATAAGCAGGATTCGTATCATATTTTATATGTAAATTTACAAAATCATATATTTTCTTTGCCTTCTCTACAATGGTGCCTGTTTTGGCAAGCTCCAGCGCTTTTGCCTTTATCTGTGGATTATCGCTTTCTATCTTCTCTCCCGGCAAAATATACTTGGAGTTTAAAGGATTGCTCAAAAAATCCTTATAATCTGCATTTATGCTATAAATGCTTTTATCAAAGGATATTCCGCTGTTTAAAATCTCTCTGTCCACAATTACATCAATTTTATGTCCCGGTTTCAGTGATTCAACATTTATGTAAGCATATGTATTTCCCCATTCATCTGTTGATAAAGAAACAGGAAAAGGAGAAATGTTAAAAGCTAAATTCTTCTGATATAAAGAATCTGTATCTGAACCTGCAAGAACCTTTATATGCAGATTATGTACTTCTCTAACACCATCATTTATGATTTGATAGCCATTCCTTACTATATATCTTCTTTCATCCTGTAAGCTGTAAGAATCAGCGCTTACAGCAGAAACAACCAGAATCAATGCTAATATAAAGGGAATGACTTTTCTATAAATCCTCATAAGCAAACCCCCACTATATACATACGTAATTAAATTATAACATTAAGTACTATTTCTATCATATTAAGAATATATTACAGCAAAAAAAGTTTCGACACTTTTTATACGAAAAAAGAAAAAACGGCTTTTGCCGTCTTACTCATATATTCAGGAGTCTTGAAGCAATTCCGAAAAAAGTGCTTAGCGCCAATGCATCCACGATGGTGCTTATCAACGGACCTGCCATAATAGCAGGGTCCAGATGAATCTTTTTTGCTACTATAGGCAACGCCCCACCTACAAGTTTAGCAAGTATTACCGTACAAAGAAGGCTCAGGCATACTACCAACGCTACTAAATAACTAACATGTTCAAACATTATCAATCTTAAAAAGTTTACAGCAGCCAATATGCTTCCTGCAAATATGCTTACCTGAAATTCTTTAAAAAGAACCTTCAGAACATCCGATGGATTTATTTCACCCAGAGCTATGCTTCTTATTATAAGGGTTGAAGCCTGGGAACCTGCGTTTCCTCCAGTATTCATTATCATAGGAATAAATGCAGTTAATATGACCATGGATTGAAGCAATTCATCATATCTTTTTATTATGCTGCCTGTAAATGTAGCTGAAATCATAAGGATTAAAAGCCATAATATCCTATGCTTTGCCAGTATCAGAGGACTGGTCTTCAGGTACTCCTCTTCCAATGGCTCCATGGCTGCCATTTTATGAAGGTCTTCAGTGTTTTCCTGCTCTATAATATCAACTATATCATCTATGGTTACAATTCCCACAAGTCTGTGCTCATTATCCACCACAGGAAGAGCTGTCAGGTCGTATTTTTTAAACAAATCTGCAACGGTTTCCTGATCGTCCATTGTATTGGCGTATATGACATCCTCGTTCATAATATCGCCTATTATTACATCTTCGTCAGCCAGTATGAGTTTCCTTATAGACAAAACACCTTCTAGCTTTCTTCCTTTGTCAATGACATAACAGGTATTTATGGTTTCCTTGTCCACTCCTGTTGCTCTTATATGGCTCAATGCTTCTTTTACCGTCATCTGCTTTTTCAGATCCACAAACTCTATAGTCATTACGCTTCCAGCAGAGTACTCCGGATAATTGAGAAATTGATTTATCAGCTTTCTTGTTTCTTCATCTGCGTTTCTCAATACCTTCTTTACTACATTGGAAGGCATCTCCTCCAAAAAGTCTACAGCATCATCTATAAACAGATCATTGACTATATAGCTTATTTCCTTGTCTGTTATGGATTCTATAATATACTGCTGCAATTCCAGAGATACATAAGAAAATACATCTGCTGCAATCTCTTTAGGGAGGATTCGAAATAGTATCAGAAGCTTTGCTTTGTCCAATTCCATTAGAAGTTGCGCTATATCTACTATATTCATATCGGCGATTTCATTTCTTACTTCTTTGTATCTGTTCTCCTCGATTAACTTCATAATGGTTTCCTGCATATTTTAACCTCCTTCGAAGAACCGAAGGCCAATTGGTGGCAACTATGGTTCCAGATTTATTATTTGATTTTTTCCGGTAACTATTAGGTAAAGGACCAGAATCCATATATACCACCTCCAAAAATGCATTTAAATATAAAATCCCTCTGCCCGCATGCAAAGGGATAATAAATAGCATATCAATATATAGCATCCCTCTCGTACAGTTTTAGCACCCTGCAACATAGGGACACATCCCAGCTGCATTAGATTATACCTTAATCCGATAAAATCTGTTAACCGTCGTGGCATCTCTCGATGTTTAGCGGCAGCAGCGTATATTTGCAAGGTAGCCTCACATAACGGGCTATGATTTATTATATGCACTCAATTATTAATTTGTCAACGTAATATATTATCTTTTTCTATTTTTATGATCCATGATAAAGGCTGTAATTATGCCGATTATACCTGCAGGAAAAAGTATTAAGGCTATAATAAACTGCCCCAAATCCTCTAAACCTTGTGAAGGCTGCCTTGAAAGATATATAAAATATAATGATACAGCTATGGCTACGATTCCAACAGTATATTTTATCCATCTTATTCGTCTGAATAACTTTCCCACCACATAAGTCAGCATCACCACTATAGCTGCTGCAACAAGTATTACAAGCAATAATCTATCCATTTTAATAACCTCTCTATCTTACACTATTAATTACAATATTCTTTTGAGATGCTAACCACTGATTTATAGCATCCTTACTGAACCTATAGGCTCCATCAATATATACATAAGGTATCCCAGATTCTTTGTTTTCGATAATATCATATACCTGATTCAACTCAATGTCCAGGTACTGAGCCAATTCTGTAGGGGCCATCACCTCATTCCACTTTTCTTCCTGGGCATATCTGTTATAGTTATTGCTATACTGATTCTGATTCCCATAATGTATTACTTGATCCCTAAGACTTTGAATCTCAACTCTTACTTTATTTTCTACCTTATTTTTTATATATTGTGCAGTAACAAAATTGGATATTACTACAACAGCAGATAATGCTAGAAATAATGTAATAAAACCTTTTTTGTTATCCATCATTCTGACCTCCTTTTATCGTCATTGTATGTATTATATACTAATTATTAGACATGATAAAGCTTATGTTAGTTGCAGTGGGTTCTTGTATGCATTATAATTACATTAGTTAATTATTGTATTTTTTGAGAAAGGGATGATGATTTTGGATAAGATATTCCAGTACTTTGAAGAGATATCTAAGATCCCGAGGGGTTCAGGAAACGAAAAAGGCATAAGCGATTATTTAGTTGACTTTGCTAAGAAACACAACTTAGAATACATACAGGATGAAGTACTTAATGTTATAATAAAAAAGCCTGCTACACCTGGTTATGAAAATGCCCCTACAGTCATACTTCAAGGGCATATGGATATGGTCTGTGAGAAAAATAAAGACAAAGTTCATGATTTCACCAAGGATCCAATTACTTTAAGATATATAGACGACATGATTTATGCAGACAACACAACTTTGGGAGCAGACAACGGCATTGCAATAGCCATGGCATTGGCACTGCTGGCATCCGATGATGTAAAGCATCCTGCTCTGGAGGTTCTTATGACAGTAGATGAGGAGTCTGGAATGACAGGTGCCAACGCTCTCAATCCTGAGCATTTAGATGGAAAAATTCTTATAAATATGGACTCAGAAGAAGAAGGTGAGCTTCTGGTAAGCTGTGCAGGAGGCTCCAGGACAACCACCACTTTTAAAGCAGACTGGCAGAAACCAGAAAGCAATTTAAAAGCCTATACAGTATCAATAAGAGGACTTAAAGGCGGACACTCCGGCATGGATATAAATAAAGGCAGAGGAAATTCCAACAAGCTTTTGGGAAGAGTTCTGCAAGGTATCTATAGAGAAATGCCTTTCCAGCTATCACATTTAAGCGGCGGTTCCAAAACCAATGCTATACCCAGAGAAGCGGATGCAGTTATCTTCGCTCCTTCTGACAAATATGATAAGCTGATTGAAATAATAAAAGAATGGAATAATATCCTTAAAAATGAGTATAAGGTTACAGATCCTGATGTAGCTGTTGCTTTAAACATAGCTGAAGAAAATTATGAAAAAACCTTAAGCTATGATGCCACAGACAAAGTTCTTGCTTTGTTGATGGCTATACCCAATGGAGTTCAGACAATGAGCAGCGCTATGGAAGGCCTGGTGGAAAGCTCCAGCAATCTTGGAGTAGTAACTACTAACGAAGAAGGAATAGTTTTTGATTCTTCAATCAGAAGCTCAGTAGATAGCCTCAAGGAATATATAAAAGAACAATCCTTCGCAGTAGCTAAGCTGGCTGAGGCAGACTTTAACGCCCACGGTGAATATCCTGCTTGGGAATACAATCCAGAATCCAGAATAAGAGAAGTATTTAAAAAGGTATACAAAGAAAGATACAGAAAAGAACCTAAGATAGTAGCAATACATGCTGGTGTGGAATGCGGTTTGCTGGGCAAAAAGATTGAAGGACTTGATATGATATCCTTTGGCCCAAATATGTATGATGTTCACACACCCAACGAGCATGTTTCAATATCGTCAGTAAAGAGAACCTACGAGTATTTGCTGGCAGTTTTAGAAGCATTAAATAGTTAAACGAGTTATACGAAGGAGAGATAACATGAACCAAAATAAAGTTAGAACAAGATTTGCTCCAAGCCCTACAGGATATATGCATGTAGGAAATCTTAGGACAGCCCTTTATGCTTATCTTATTGCAAAGCATGAAGGGGGAGATTTCATATTAAGAATTGAGGATACAGACCAGGAAAGATATGTGGAAGGTGCAGTAGATGTCATATATAATGCATTAAAGCTCTCTGGACTGAAGCATGATGAAGGTCCCGACATAGGCGGCCCTGTAGGACCCTATGTTCAGAGCCAAAGAAAGCATATATATAAAGAATATGCTGAGAAATTAGTTGAAAAAGGCGAAGCCTATTACTGCTTCTGCAGCGAGGAAAGACTTGAGGCATTGAGAAGTCAGGCAGAGGCATTGAAAACACCCTTTAAATATGATAAACACTGTCTTGGTCTTTCAAAGGAAGAAATAAAAGAGAGACTGGATAAAGGCGAGCCCTATGTAATAAGGCAGAATAATCCAAAGACAGGAACCACCACCTTTCACGATGAGATATATGGCACCATAACCGTTGAGAATTCAGAACTGGATGACATGATACTTCTTAAATCAGACGGAATGCCTACCTACAACTTTGCTAATGTGGTGGATGATCATCTCATGGGCATAACCCATGTAGTGAGAGGAAGCGAATATCTATCTTCCTCACCTAAATACAACAGGCTATATGAAGCCTTTGGCTGGGATATCCCTGTCTATATACACTGTCCACCAATAATGAGAGATGCGCACAACAAGCTGAGCAAGAGAAAAGGTGACGCGTCATTTGAGGATCTGATAGAAAGAGGATTTTTGAAAGAAGCTGTACTGAACTATATAGCCTTATTAGGATGGAATCCTGGTACAGATCAGGAGATATTCTCTCTCCAAGAGCTTATAGAAATATTTGATTATAGAAAGATAAACAAGTCTCCTGCTATTTTTGACATAGAAAAGCTGAAATGGATGAATGGTGAGTATATAAGGAAACTCTCCCTGGATGAATTTCATGAGCTGGCAATGCCATATTATAAACAAGCTCTGAAGAAGGAATATGACTTCAAGAAGATAAGCGAACTGCTTCATACCAGAACCGAAGTTCTGACAGATATACCATCTCAGCTGGACTTTCTGGATGAACTTCCAGAGTATTCTATAGAGATGTATATCCACAAGAAGATGAAAACCACATACGAAATATCCATAGATAGTTTGGAAAAAGCCCTCCCTGTATTAAGATCCATAGAAGTATGGAATCTGGATAACATAAGGGACAGCATTACAAAGCTTATAGAGGAAATGGGCATAAAGAACGGTCAGATGCTATGGCCTATAAGAACTGCCGTATCCGGCAAAGCATTCACTCCAGGCGGAGCCTACGAATTAGCTGAAATACTGGGCAAAGATGAAACCATCCGAAGGATGGAAATTGGTATTGAGAAACTGAAAAATGAACAATAGGTGATATGAAACAGCTGTCAGCGAGTATTCTGACAGCTGTTTTTATTTATCATAAACAAGTATAGTCTCTACTTACAATTCAGCAGTATCCATAATTAAGTCCATTATTTCCTGCACACTGCCCATATTAAATATCCTCCATTCTTCGTTTACACAATCTTGAACTAAACATAAAAGCTATAGCAGGTATTCCCTACTATAGCTTCTGGATATTCCGAGTCTTACCCTATAAATTTATTTTAGAGGAAATACTATTTTTGTCAACAACTTGCTCTCCGGAACTTCTACAGGTGAATTGAAATAGAATTCGTAAGCTACTCCTGTAGGCACATAGCCCTTCTCTGCAATCCATTTAGACATCGCATCATATGCAGCTACTGATGCTTCATATGGACCATGGTGCATACAGGATACTTGCTTGCCTGAAGGTATTTGGCTTGCTTTGATTTCACCTTTTCCTTCAAGAGCTTTGGATACAGGGAATCCAATCTCTACATCCAGATTCTCCATATCCATGTTATAGTATGCTGTAAAAGGAGCTCCCGCTGGCTGCTCGCCAATTTCATTCAGATATTCGGCAATACCCTGGTAAGCTCTTCCTAGTTCTTTGGGTAAATTTCCAACTGATGTTCTTGTTCTTATTGATAATACAGGCTGAGCTGGTTGTTCTGTCAATTCAATTTTATAATCCATCTATTTTCCCTCCTCATAATTAATCTTTTATTTAATTATAAGAAATTAAACCAGACAGCTGTATGTCATGTTCTATAAATATTTTATATAAATTTTTTGCGATATTTCTTTAATGATGGTTCTCATGTGCGGCGGACTAATTACTTCCACCTGATCTCCAAAGCTTAGAATCAATCCGTAGAGCCAATTGTTCTCCGGCATAAATACATTAACCAGTATCCTTCCATCCTCAGATTTTTCAATATGTGAACCGAAACAGTCCACCACTACGCTCTCCATCTCTTTTTCAAAAATTAGCTGCAACGAAACCATATTTTCAGGCTTTTGCCATTGGCTCTCCCAGGGAAATCCTTCTCCAGGTACTTCCCTTTTAACAAAGTTTGTATCTGATATAGCAAGCTCACTCATTCTGGAAAGCTTGAATAACCTAAAATCCTGCCTCAATTGGCACCATCCGTAGAGATACCATTTCTGGGCTTTCAATAGCAGCGAATAAGGCTCTACTATACGAGCAGTCTTCTCACCATTTGTGTCTGTATATGTAAAACTTACTTCTTTTGAATCTTCAATAGCCTTATGGATCAATGCCGCCTTTGCCTTTGTCGATCCATCCTCTCCCCATGGAGAAGGATCTATGACGAGGCGATTAGCTTTTGAATTTACATTCTCAAGTTGAGAGGCGGATAAAGTATTCTTGAACTTCTCCATGAGCACCTCATGCCTGCTGTCAGGAAATGTCCTTGCCACCCCTCTGAGAGTAGTAATAATCTCAGCCATCTCATCCTCAGTCAATACGCTTTTATCAAGGCGGTAACCCTCGGCAATCCCTATCCCTCCATTGGCGCCCTGATAGGTGACAACAGGTATGCCTGCAAGGTTTATTGCTTCCACATCCCTCAGTATAGTTCTAACAGAGACTTCAAACATTTGAGCCAGTTCTTTTGCCTGCACTCTTTCTTTTCTCAGAAGCATCACTAATATGGAAACCAGTCTGTCAAGCTTCAATATACCACCACCCAGCTAATCAATTAACCATATTATACCATATACCTATTTTTCTACAACTACACTTCCATCTTTAATTACCATTTTCACATTACTAATACATTCCAAATTCTTCAGCGGATTTCCTTCAACAATAAGCATATCTGCCCTTTTTCCTGCTTCAATGGTACCGACTTCCTTGTCTATCCCGCATATCTCAGCCCCATGCCTGGTTGCTGCAACAATTATCTGCATATTCGTAAGTCCTGCTTCTTTTAAAAGCTGCAGTTCCAGCATAGGCATACCCGGCCTGTACCAAGGCATCTCTTCTTCAAGAAAATCATCGCCCAGTCCAATTTTTCCGCCCATCTGCACAAACCTATATACATTCTCCATTCCCTTTTCAAGCACGGGAACACCATATTTGTCATTGATCATTTTTAAAACTGTAAGGGTGGGAACAACGTATACTTTTTTTGCCACCATCTCTTGAATGAGTTCATCTGACAAATCATCATAAACAATATGCCCTGCATCATCGATGCCTGCATCCACAAGCCTCTTCAGGTTATGCGCCTGTGTGACATGTGCAGATACTCTGGCACCTCTTTTGTGAGCTTCGTCACAGATAGCCTTAAGCAGCCCGTCTGACAGCTTTGGCAACCCAAAGGTGCTCGGGTCAAGTCCATCCTCCAATACTGTCTTTATCATATCAATACCTTTGTCCAGCACTTCATTTACTTTATTCCTTGCTTCCTCTTCAGTCCTTATGCTTATCGGTTCCATCCCCCCATAACCTCCGGGTGCTGAAAAGAATTTCCCGGTGGTTATAATCCTTGGATAATACATAGTTTCATCAAGCATTCTTTTCTTCTCAATTGCATCCTTAATAGGATCATCTGTCAGCATACCCTCATCACGAACTGTTGTTATCCCTTCATTTATGCAAGCTCTCAAGTAATCCAGCTGAAAATCCCTCAAGGGTTCATTTTTTACATGCTTAAAGCCCGAGTGTGCATGGGAATTGATGAACCCTGGCAATATAGTCAAGCCGTTCAGTTCAATAATCCTATCATATTCACAATTCATATGCTCGTCGTTACCCTTAAAAACTGATGCAATTTTCCCATTTAAAATGCTTACTGATATGTTATCAGCCTCTTTTGCTCCCGCTCCGTCTATAAGCAATCCATTTCTCAATAGTATATTGTTGTGCATACCTTTCACCTCCTGTTGATATCCATCTGATTCTATGGAAGATTTATACCCCCACCTGTAGATATGAGACATCTTAGCTTGTTACAAAATATTCACCTGCACCATCCATAAACAGAATAGCAGACTTGAGATATTCCATGCAATGAGCAGTATGTTATCCGGCTTGAATACCTTTCTTACCAATAAATATGCCGTGTATAGAATACCTCCTACGCTTGTAGTCGCTACAAGCAGCGCAAATATTCTTATAGGAACGGAATAGCTAAGCAGATTAAAATTGCTCAAACCGGTAAAAATCAAGCAGCACATGACGATGAACCAGGCGCAATGAATGATTGACAATACTGAAATAAAATGCTCCTTCCTATCCTTTCTCCTGCCGGACAGCCTCATGATTCCTGCAGCTGCCACAAGGAGCGACAACACTGCAAACATTGCTGCAACGAGCATCTGTATCATGCTGCTCTCATACCAATGAATACGCACATAGGCTATTGCAGTATTATTTGCCAGATAAGCCCTTCCATTCTTCTCTATATATTTCAGATTGCCTATGGGGGTGCTGTAGTAGTTTTCTCCTATGGGCAGCAGTTCCTGACCATTCATCTTAAATCCATCAGTGACAGTCCCGGATATGTGCATAATCTTATTTGGAGTAAGAAAATTCATCAATCTTTCTATATTCGTAAAGCTGGATCTTGTTGGTATATAATATCCACTTATATCTGCGGTTTGTTTACCATTATATATTTTCTGCGATTTCTTTGGACCCAGAATCAATTCAGTTATTCCATCCATGATGCTGTTAAGTTGATTTTCATCTACATAGGTATTAAATGAGAGGAAAACTCCTGTTTTCTGCTGTGGATATAAAACAATTCGAGAATAGAAATTTACAGTTTCTCCTTTTTTATCATAATACATAAAACCATTGCGCTCTTTTCTATTCCATGTATAGCCCATTCCCTCAAACTCTTCAGCCATGGTGAAGTGCTGCTCAAACAGTTCCTTCTTAGCATCAACATTTAGTACAACATCGCTGTCATCCATAAGCCATCGCATATACTTAGCCATATCCGCAGCAGTGGATACAACTGAACCCTCAGGATAAAGATTAATGAACGGTTCAGGCACCTCATTACCTTTTCTCGAATAAGCCTTTGACACTGCAACACCTGCATAATCCAATTCAAAGGATGTCTTTGTCATACCCAGGGGTTTAAATATTTTAGTATCAGCATACAGATAAAAATCCTGTCCTGTTATGCGCTCTATCACATAGGCAGCAAGGGCTATACCGTAATTGCTGTATGAAATTACTTCACCTGGCTCAAATACCTGAGCCGGCATGTATTTTCTGATGCTCAATTCCAGAGGCTCAGCTTTATCTATATCATGAGCCGCAATGCCGGTAAGCATATCCTCAAAACCTGCAGTATGAGTCAGCAGGTGCTTCATGGTAATATCATAGGTGAAGCTTGGAAAATCATCTTCAAGATATTCCATAATAGAAGCATTCATATCCAGCTTTCCTTCCTGGACCAACTGCTGTGCCGCAATGGCTACAAAGGTTTTTGAAATAGATCCTATTCTAAAAGCCGTACTGTCTTCACTGGCTGCAATATTGTTTTCTTCATCGGCAAATCCATACCCCTTGCATAATTCATCAACTCTATTAATTACAACAGATGCAACGGCTCCTTTAACCTGTTCCTGATTTACCATCTCAGTCAATGTTCTATCGATGTATTTTGAAATATTGGTTTCTTCTACGGCAGCAGCCGCTGAAAACGGTGATGCCACAAACAAAATTAATGATACTAATAAGCTGATCAATTTTCCCAAATGCAATGTCCTCCTCCAATTTTTACTCATTTTTTGTTTAAACACCATCAATACCTCCAATACTCTTATTCAAAATAAAAAAGGTTGCTTCGCAACTTTTTTCGCTAGGGAACCCTATGGTTCCCTTCGACGGATTGCTGTGCATCCTGAGCACCCTCCTTTGCCGGCAGGGGGAGTTCCCCCTTGCATCCCCCACTGTTAAGGAAAGTTTACTTTCCTTAACAGAAATAAAACAGCCTTATTTTGCAACTCTGTCATTAATATAACAAGGTATGCTTAAATAAGGCTGTTTTCAATCTTAAATCTATCTTAAATTTTCGGAAGACTTATAATAAACTCGCATCCAAGTCCTTTATCTGTTTTGAGATTGATATTGCCGCCATGTGCTGTGATAATTTTCTCGACAATCGCCAAGCCTAGTCCTGTTCCCCCTGTTTGCGAATTTCTTGCCCTATCTTCTCTTACAAAAGGTTGAAATATATTGACTGCAATCTCTGATGGAATGCCAATACCATCATCTTTAAATATAATATCAACCTTATCACTCTTTTCATACAAGCTGATAATTACCTTTGTCCCTCTGGGGTTGTATTGTACGGCATTTGCTGCCAGATTTTGCAGCGCCCTATCCATCAGTTTAATATCAATTTCAGCATATATCTCTTTTTCAGGTATATAAAACTCATATTCAAAACCATTATTATCAAATATTGAAATGAATGATCCTATTACCTCTCTCAAATATTCGGTGATATCCACTCTGGTCTTTTCAAGCTTATATTCCGGACTATCCATTTTAGACAGTTCGAACAAGTCAGTAATCAAACTGTTTGCCCTCTTGCTGTTTTCATATATCACTTTTGTATACGACAGCAGTTCTTCCTTTGTCAAATCATTTTTGCTATGGCAGAGTTCTGCGTAACCCATTATGCTTGCAAGAGGATTTTTCAAATCATGTGATATATCCAATATAAGTCTTTTGCGATTTTCTTCCGATTGCCGCCTGCGCGATATCTCCTGTTCGATCTGCTGTGCCATTTCATTAAATATCTGTCCTAATTCTCCAAATTCATTCTTCAGCTTTAAATTAACCCGTGAAGAGTAATCCCCTTCCTTTAAGCGCCGCGCGCTGCTGCATAGCTTTTTAATGGGGTTTACTATGCTTACAGATGTAATTCTTGAATATATTACAGTGCTTATTGCAAGCAGCATCAGGTAAGTAAGAGCAACAGCAGCAATAAAGCCTGCTACCTTAGGTGTATCAACAGATGTGTAATCTCTGTTATGTGCCACTTTAAAATCAATTCTTATAGAGGTAGGAAACGTTACTATCAGCCAGAACTGCTTCGCAGGATTGTACTCAATGCTATAGCTGTAAGGAATTCCCACGCTCCTGGTGGATGTTAAGAACTCTGTAAATTCTGCAGCAGTAAGCTTTTTCTTTTTTATTGTATCAAGCCCTTCTGATAATACAACTTCATAATCACGATTGATTACCTGGACACCACCGCCGTTATCAATGACTGTTTTTATGTCAATGCTTTCATAATCATCCTTCATAAGATTTTGGGCTGTGTAATTGTTTTTCACCAAATTCTTGGACAAAGCATTATTGGCAAATCCGAGAAGCATATAAGCAATTACAGCTATTATAGTGGAGATGATAAACATGAGGACATAATTGGTCAGCAATCTATATTCTATCTTTCTATTCATAATCTGACCTCATCTGGTTTATGGAACTTATATCCTATACCTCTGATGGTTTTGACATATTCCGGGTTCTTGGGATCATTTTCTATCTTATTTCTGATATGGCTTATATGAACCATTATTGTATTGTCATCATAATAAATATCCTCATCCCATACAGCTCTGTACAACTGCTTCTTTGTAAAAACCCTTTCCGGGTTCTCCATCAGATGCTTCAACAGCAGATATTCTTTTGCATTAAGTTCCACAAGCTTATTATCCTTATATACACAGCAGGCATCAATATCCAGACACAAGCTGCCATAAACTATTTTTGAAGAAGCTTGCTTCTTTTCACAGGCATACTCAAGGCTTCTTCTGAGGTGAGCCCCCACTCTTGCAACCAGTTCCGCCATACTGAAGGGCTTTACCAGATAGTCATCCGCGCCTATACCAAGCCCAAGGATTTTATCCATATCATCCCCGCGGGCCGTGAGAAATATGACAGGTATTCTGCTGGTCTCCCGTATCTTCCGCAGCAGATTGAAGCCGTCCAGCCGCGGCATCATAACATCAAGAATAGCAAGAGCAATGGTGTTTTTCTGCATAATTTCCAAGGCTTCCATACCATCCTTTGCGGCAAATACAGTATATCCTTCCTGCTCAAGCTGGAGTTTCAAGAGATTTCTTATGTCCCTTTCATCCTCTGCAACTAAAATATTGATATTACTCATATGCCATCCTCCAAATCTACACTATTAATGCTTTGCTAGAAAACAACATCTTTGTATGCCGGGTCTTCAATGCCTATTCTCAATCTACTGACAATAGTTCCTCCAGATAGCTGAACATAGACATTTCCTTTGGTGAAAAAATTATGGCTCGTTTCTTTAAATCCCTTACTATGAAGTATTCTTACAGCTCTGTCAAAGCTGCTCCCTACCTTTATTCCCAGTATGTCGTGGGATTCATTTTCTGTATCAATCTGGCATACTTTGCTCCGGTATATGCCATGGTCTGATATGGTTATAAAAATTTTTTCATATTCATATCTCCAACCATGACCTCCCATGCCAGGAACAAATTCTCCTTTCTGGCCAAGCTCTTCGAATACTTCTTCTTCCGTCATATTAAGCTTCACACCTGATGCATTTATGTGCCTGTTGTAGTAGCTGACTTCCATATAAGGGTAGTTTTTATACAATAGATATGCCAGTACTACAAGTATTAACAAGAGTACAATAGTAATTTTTCCCCTTTTCATATTCAACCACCCAATCCGATGCTTTTATATTTTCATGTCCACACTTATCTGCTAATCAATGCCTTGAGTTTTTTATCGCCAATCTATCATTTCAATTCTATCCCTTTCAGAATCTTAATTCAATAAGCCCCCGAATCACATAGGTAAATTAATTCCTAAGCAATACAAAATTATAGCTTGCTGAACATAAATGAGATTTTTCTTGAAGCTATAACCTACAAAATATTCAGAGTCTATAGCGTCTTTAGATACTTCTTCACCACGGAAAAATGGAGGACAAGGATTAAGCAATGAATTCTTTCTGGTCTTTTTCATCCGCTCCAGTGTTATTTGATATTTATCTATGTACTCTTTAGTTCTTAATTCAGAAGACAGGGGGTCCGTGAGAATTACATCGCTTATGGTAAGAACCTCTTCTAACTCTGTGTGAAATGTGTAATTGTTATCGTTACTTTTAATCTCATTTCCTTCAATACATACGTGATTAAACCTTAAGTTGAGAACTTCTGCTGCTTCAGCCCATGATTTTGATATATTTCCCTTCTCCCCCACAAAAGTATATGTAAGGTCACAATAATCACTCCTTAATTCTCTTAAAGAGTATATATCGGAGAGTATTTCACAGGGATGGTTCTCTGATGTCATCGCATTTATTACCGGTATAGCAGAATGTCTTGATATTTCTGCAATTTTGTTATGATCTGAATGCCTGATTACTACAAAATCAGCCCAGTTTTCGATATATTTGATTACATCTTCAAGTTCTTCTCTCTTATCCAAAGATGAAGGAGGAAAAACAATTGTATGTCCTCCAAGGTCAATTATTCCTTTTTCAAATGTGATACGGGTTCTGATGCTTGATTCAGGGAAAAATAATATTGCTGTCTTTCCTGATAGTTCTGTACCTTTAACACCGTGCTTTAATTTATCAGCCAATTCAAATATATCAAATACCTGCGTTTTATTCAGATCACCAATTCTTAATAAATGCATTATCTACATCCCTCCATTTAATTAAGTAAACCTTATACATACTTCTCGGGATCTCACTTACTCAATTCATGCATCAAATTGTGTTTTACAGATATACCTTTAAATATATTCTACAGGATGTCGCAGAACAGTCTTTAATTTTTCTGGTGCTGTTTTTCGTGGATCAGATAGGTATATTTCATGATGCTTTCGCTCCAATCCTGTAACATCTTTCAAGTTATTCTCTGCCATGTACTGCTGCATTAATTTAACAGATTGAGGTTCATCTGCATAGGGACCTATATGCATCATCTGAACACATAGCCCTTCTGTGAAAGTTTCCAATCTTGCCTTGCTTACATCCAAATCAGGCTTCTTTCTCCTGCATTCATCAACTGCCCATTCAAATACTTCCTGGGTAACAAACTCCGGCTGCCTTATCATTGAAGTCCATAGCCAGGTATCACGTCTATCAATATAAAATCTATCCCCTTCACTCCACCAAAGCCCTTCTAATGGAGGAATCACATATTCAAAGTAACCTTCAGGCTGCTTCCCGGACATTTTGCTCATTTTAATGGTATATGCCAGAGCGTATAGCGCTGATACAGCTTTATCATACTCTTCCCCATTTGGATCGCCTTTGCCGTCGATCATGATAAAATTCATAGGAGGTACATCAATCAAAACAGGTTTGTTTTTCGGCATGTATAATTCCTTAAACTCTTTCTTGTAATCAAATTTATCAGTCATATTTTTCAACTCCTATTCATATTATAAATCTACTTTTCTGACCTTTGTGCAACGATAATAAACCTATGCTCTCTACTCTCAATAAACCCTTGTTTATCAACTATTGATTGCAATTGGCACAGTTTTTCATAGCATCTGTCTACAGAAAAACCGGGGAACTCCCATTCAATTATTTTTGCAAAATATACTAAAGCTCCTATGTCATAAAACTTTAGGTAAGGAAAATACTCTTCTGATTTTAAAACAGTAAATCCTGCATTTTGAACCAACTCTACATTATTATGCAGATCATAATTGCTGTTTACGATTTCCTTAAAATCATCTATCAAAAACTTTGACAACTCCTTGTTGTTTAGGCCCCCCACCTGCTGTGTTATAAATAAGCCCTTAGGCTTAAGAAGTCTATATACTTCATTGACAACAAAAGATTCATGCCTGTTTATAATAATGTCAAACATACCGTCATCAAAGGGCAGATCTGCATCGTCGAATACTTGTCTCACTTCAATGCCAAGAGGTTTAAGCTTTTTCATGCATAGTTCAACATTTGGAGGATAAGCTTCCGTAACATAAGTATTTTTATAGGGATGCCCTAAAGACAGAAGGTATTCCCCGCCGCCAGTACCCATATCCAGCAGAATATGCTCTGGCTTTAAATATTGTCGTACTATCTTATCATAATCCCAAGGCAAAGTTTCCTCTTCAGTTCTATCATTTATGTAGGAAAAGTCCCAGCCTTGAAAGCTTTTCCTTTCTTCTGACAGCCAATACTCCTTTAACCCCACTTTGCAACTCCTCCATATTTCAGTATTCTTCAGATTTTTTCACATACTCTACAAATAGATATCATATGAAGCTTACTAAATGGCTTCCTCTTCAACCTTATAATGGGAGGTATCTCCCATTAAAATGAATTTTCTGCTATCCTTATCTGTTTCTAATATATTTAAGCATGTAGGATACATATAAGCTCCGCTCCAAAAATCCTTTATTTCTTTCTTTTCAATATAGGCAATTATTCCTTTTAAAGCAACTGCATGGGTTACAATAAGTATGTTCTGGCCTTCATACTGAGTTATAATTTTCTCTATCTCATGACCTACTCTCTCTATAACCTGTGTGAATGTCTCTCCTCCGATGGGTTTATATAAATGTGGAGAATTCCAGAAGTTCTTACACTCTTCCGGCCATTGCTTTTCAACATCTGTATACAACATACCCTCCCATTGTCCCAGGTATATTTCTCTTAAATTATCATTTGGTATTATCTGAATTTCTCTTTTTCCTCTGATATTTTCAGATGTGGCTATGGTTCTACCGCTTGAGCTGGAGATAATAACATCTATTCTTTTGTCCTTCAGTTTTTCTCCAAGCCATTGAGCCTGACTTTCTCCCAATGAAGTAAGCTTGGAATCCATCCATCCCTGGTACCTTCCTTCTAAATTCCACTCTGTTTGTCCGTGTCTTGTTATATATAGTCTTGTCATGATATCCCCCTTAAAATATAAGATATATAATACCTCTTATCTATAAATACTGAAATAATCTATGAAGTCTTTCAAGCTTGTCCTAAATATTAATTCAATTATACCAAATAATACTATGTATCACCTCATGATTGTGTCTATTTATCTTCTATATAAGATAGGTATAAGATTGGCAATCTTATAAAGCGCTATAGCCGCTAAAATTATTGCAGCTATCCATATGAGTATTGTAAGCCAATATTTATTCCAATGCTCTTTGATAAAATGAATCCTGTTATGATGCTCTACAAATTCATGAAGCCATTTTCTTTTCCACCATGCTATAGCAAGCAATATCAGAAGGATTGCAACTGAAACTATAACAGGATTCAGATTTTTATATGTCAAGCCATTACCCGTAAATGTCAGTATGGCATAACCCGGCAGCCGTCCCAGCACTGAGATTATTACCAGAGAACGAATTGGAATGGTCGTCAGCCCAGCAATAAAAGATATTAGATCATCGGGAAATACAGGCAATAGAAAGATCAGGAAAAATACTAATTTCCCTTTGCCTTCAATGAGATGGTCAAATTTATCCAGAGTTCTTTCATCAACGAAATATTCAACAAAAGGCCGTCCAAATCTGCGTGTCAGTACAAATATGAGGGTAAATCCTATTGTAGCCCCAGTCATTGTATATATCAATCCCCAAAGAGGACCGAACAAGTAACCTCCAACCAACCCTGCCACCTGCCCGGGTATGGGAGCAATCAAAACTTGTAATATCTGTATCAATATGAATACCAAGGGTCCCCATGGGCCTGCTTTATCTATCATATTCCTGATTTTTTCCGGATTGCCAAGGGTAGAAAGAAATGGCCATGCAAAAAACAATGCTATCCCTAGTATAACTATAACAGCTAAAGTAGATATAACGAAAAATGTTTTTGATTTGTTGTATTTTGATGTCTGATTCATTTGTGAAACCCCCAGTAATCTTATTATGTGCTTTTTTGTGTCCCACTATTTCTTTCTTGCTAATAAGCAATACCAATCCATATCTTCAAAGTCTATTTCTTTTATATAGGGATAAAGTATTAAAACCCCAATTCTTCATTTACTATAAACAATTTCATTCTATCTTTAACAAACTGACCTTCTACAATAACTAAGTTATAACAAACCCTTTCAGCGGTTTTACAATCTATGCACTTTTTCAATTCCAAGCATGGTGGATTATATCCGGCTCTTTTAGCATTCAACGGAGCTG
>Ga0134092_1000093_pt1 | contig 86762 bp, 67 predicted proteins | sample 3_6taG_FD_94454 | JGI IMG/M metagenome (GOLD analysis project Ga0134092, IMG submission 94454) | Switchgrass degrading microbial communities from high solid loading bioreactors in New Hampshire, USA - 3_6_20_6_A3 metaG | ecosystem: Engineered > Bioreactor > Semi-continuous > Anaerobic >... | reverse complement strand
TTATTCAATTTAATGTTTTTATAAAATCCCAGAGGATAAGCTGTATATGAATTAGATATAAACTCTTGGTAAAGGTTATTTATTGCCGCAGGCATAATGATTTCGGGATCTTCTGTATACTTTACTCCGTAACTCCGCTGTTCCGGCTGTGGTTCATCAATTTTTTTGAATTCTGGCATCAATTGCGTGAGTATAAAAATTAAAAGAATAGCCACATATGCCATGTAAGGGATGCTTTTTATTGTTTTTTTACATTCTTTGAAAAACATCGCTGCCGTATTCATTCACTGTCCACCTCCCGTTTCCGGTTTATGTCCTTGTATCTTCGCGCCGTTCCTGCAAAGGCAATACATATACCCATCCTCCACGTTTGGTTCACAGGCTTTGGCATGCGGGTGGGGCCTTTCATCCGCTACAATCCTGACAGTTGTTTTTCCGCCGGTCGCCGTCATGCCTGTAACAATGTACCGCCTTTTTATATCCGCAAGTTCATCTTTACGAACCACTAAAGTGAAGACCTTATCTTTTGCTGCATTAATCATATCCGTGACCCTTCCCCTGAACAATATCCTTCCACCGTCTAATACTGCCACATCCTCGCAGGTGGCTTCCACATCCCCGACAATGTGGGTTGAAAGAATGACAATCCTCTCTCCGGCAATTTCACACAGCAAATTTCTGAAGCGAATTCTTTCCTCCGGATCAAGGCCGGCGGTTGGCTCATCTACAATTACCACCCGGGGGTTATGCAAAAGGGCCTGTGCAATGCCCAGCCTGCGTTTCATGCCTCCTGACAGTGCTTTAACCTTTTTATTCCTGTGTTCTGTAAGGTTTAGTTTTTCCAGGAGAAGAGGGATCTGCCTTTTTCGCGCCGCCTTGTCCATATCGGAAAGAATTCCCAGGTAATCCAAAGTTTCCTGTACTGTCATGCCGGGATACATAGAAAATTCCTGGGGAAGAAAACCTATGATCCTGCGAATTTCTTTTGCATTTTCAATTGGGATGCCGCAGACGGTGATATTTCCGCTACCTTTGTTTACCAGTGTTGAAATGATTTTCATCAACGTTGTTTTACCTGCTCCATTTCTGCCTAAAAGGCCGAACATTCCTTTGCAAATGGTAAGGTTTAAGTCAAAAAGCACCTGTCTTTTACCGTATGACTTGTTTAGATGCTGGATAATGATTTCATTTTCATTCATAAAAAACTCTCCTTTTATTTTAGTTTTAGTTAATTTTTATCATATACAGGATTTCATTTTATGTGCTATTTTCATTTCAAGGAGAGTATAAGATATAAATTTCAATTTTTTATCAACAAGCAAAGATTGCCGTTACCATTGCACCTCCACTGCCGTTATTCCGCACGAGCAGCATGCCTCCATGCTTTTCACACAATGTCTTGCATATGTGAAGACCCAGCCCGAAATGTAAATCATCAGCATCCTTTTTCCCTCTATAGAACGGTTCTGTCGCCTTTTCCAGTTCCTCCTCCGTAAATCCGGGGCCGTCATCGGAAACCGTTATATTAAAGGAACTGTTTTTTATATCAAAATTACACCGAACTTCAATCTTCCCCCCGGCAAAACGAACGGCATTTGACACCAGGTTCTCAAAAACCTGCAATACAATTTCAGAGTCAAGGCATATTTCAGACCCCGGGCAAATTTTTTTATCAGATGTTTTTTCCAAAAACGGTTTGTCCCCTGAAAAATCTTCCGTTGAAAGATCTTTTTCAAAACAAACCTTAATACCTTTCCCATATGTAAGCATATCCGCGCATTCTTTCAACTGTTGTAAAAACGTGCAGGGTTCCACCGGCTTAGGGCAAACTGAAATATCCTCAAGCTTTTGCAATGTATTCATACTGTTTACATAATTCTCAATTCGCGAAATGTGTTTGTTCATCATGGAAACTGTTGCAATCAGTTTTTCTTTTGGGAATTTATCCTGTGGCAGGTACTTTTCAAGCAAATCCGTATAACCCCGGAGCACTGTAAGAGGTGTTCTTAAATCATGGGCAAATGCTGCATTTATCCTTCTTCGTTCCTCAACCGAACGCCACATCCTGCGGTTGTTTTCTTCAAGGGCAGCCCTCATTTTTTCAAAGGAATCGCAAAGCCTGCCCATTTCATCCCCGCTGTCATAATATATGCGAAAGTCCAAATCATTTGCGGCTATTTTTTCCGAAGCTATATTTAAAATATTAAGGGGCTTCTTCAGCTTCAGTCTGTAGAAAAGATAAGCTTCGCAAATTATAAGGCTCATGGCTGTTATGAGAAATGCAATCATTTTCCAGTTCTCTATGAAATCAAGGGTTGCTCCTCTACCTGCAGACTTACCATTGGTATCCCCAAGATAGACATACAGAACATTCCCGGATACTTCCACTGCTTCAAAATAGCGGGACATTGCCTCTTTCTCAAGATTCTCGAATATGGTAAACTCGATTGACAATATGGCTATGGCCGCAATAAGCATAATAAGGGTTAGGAAAATAAATGCCTGGGGAATGGTCATATTCTTGAATCTCAAGTTTTGCAACAGCTTGTATATCCCGAAAATTCCGTTTTTCTTGTTTTCTCCCCGGCTTCTTAATGGTTTGCAGTCTATTTTACCCATCTATATCCCACTCCCCATACGGTTTCTATGTACTGTTTACTTCCTGCGGCAGCGAACTTAGCCCGGATTCTCCTGATATGCTCGGCAACAACCGAACTGTCGCCGTCACTGTCCCAGCCCCAGATGCGCTCATATATTTTCTCCCTGTCAAAAACCTGCCCCATGTTCATGGATAACAGTTCAATAATATCAAACTCTTTTTTGGCGAAATTAATGGGTTCATTGCGATAATAAACCGTCCGATTTGAATAATCGATTACCAGTTCACCTTGTTCCCCCTCAAATTTTACTCTTGTTTTATTCTGCTTTCTCCGCTCCCGGCGAAGGTGTGCCTCAACCCTGGCCCCCAATTCTTGTATGCTAAAGGGCTTTACTATATAGTCATCTCCCCCGACCTTGAAACCGTTGATTTTATCCACATCCTCCACTTTTGCAGTTAAAAACAGGATGGGGCAGCCAACAAAATCCCGGATCCTCTTGCATACTTCAATGCCATCCAGATCGGGCATATTGATATCAAGCAGAATAAGATCCGGTTGTTTTTCCGCCTGTTTCAGAGCTTCCACGCCGTTTTGGGCGGTCAAAACCATATAACCGTTGATTGTAAAATAATCCTGGAGCATAGTGATAATATCCGCTTCATCATCGACAACCAAGATCTTTGCTGACATATGACATTCCCCCCTAACCGGTGCATTATGTTCCTCCGTTATACGCAGGCATGAAAAAGTTCCACATCAATCATAATATAATACATAATAAAATCTATGATGACAATCAATAAATCTATGGTAGCAATCAATTATCAACTTTTTATCTACTATTATTTTGGAATCGGTCTGGAGAACATGGATGTATCGAAAAACACGTAAATGGTATCAAAAAGCATTTAGGAGGGCAGAAATAAAATATGCAACGAAGGTATTAAAAAACATCCTAATGAGAACTCTTCAGTAAGTTAACCTTCGTTGCCGTCATTTTTTATTGATATCATTTTTTCACTGCCATAGTTTCATGCCGCTTCTCTACATCAGTTGTCTAATATTTATATCAGTTGGCTAACATTTCACCCAGGGGGCTGTCTTCCTTTATTATGTCCTGTATTTCGTATACTGATATTGGGAAATGGGGGAAACCATAGGCATATGCCGTTAACTCATATAACTGGTAATATATGACCAGTGCTTTATCCGCTATATAATAATCCTGGTCAGATCTTACAGGCTTAAATTCACCTATCAGGTCAATTTTCCTTTCCTTTATCTGCCTTAAGACAATATCGGAAAGCTTTTTCAAATAATCTGATCCTGGCTTGAACAGTTCCCACAGCTCATATTTCTTTCCTGTTTTAATATCAAAAGTAAGTGACTTAATAATTGTAAACCCATGGGCCGCATTTTGCCGGTAAGCATAATTTATAATCGAAAGACTAAGTACACCGCGTTCATTTGTCTTTATTTCATAATACCCGGTTACCTCCATTGTTTTTGGGTCCTCGTAATAACCTTGCTCCACGATAAGGTTTTTCACAAGGTTTATTATTTCATGGTTTATTTTCTGCATTGCCACTGGATTTACCCCGCCCACAACAAGCGGATAAACTACATTAAGATTAAGCTTTGTAAGTTTCCTTGCCACTATTTGCACTGGTAATTGAAAATAGCTCATTGATGCCACTTCCCCAAAGATTTATTATAAAATTATCTGATATATTTTATTCAATGGCCTGCATTAGTGTTAATATTTTTATGTAAAATATTCGCAATAAATTATTCATGGGGAACAAGGACGGCACCAATCAGGTTGTTTTTTTCCAATAAATCAAGCAATGTGGGATTTAAATTAAACTCTTCTTTAAGCCTTACTACCTCCGCCATCATTTCTTCCTTTTTTTCACGCGGTATATTTGACTTTACCGCCCTGATTAGAATATTTTTCGGAGTGTTTTCGTGTTCAACAAATTCAAGCAACTGGGTTTTATATCCGCAGCAAGTGAGCAGATTGGCACGAATGGCATCCGTCAACAAAGCGGATATACGTTCCTTTACAATGCCATACCTGGTTATTATTGAAAATTTCCCGCTTGAGATCTGGTTATTCAATTCATGCTGGCAGCACGGAACCGAAAAGATCATTCTCGCATTCCACTTAACGGCATTTAGTAATGCATAATCGGTTGCGGTATCACAGGCATGCAAGGTGATTACCATATCCACCGGAAAATCCGGCTGATATGAGCCGATATCCCCAACCTTAAATGACAGGCCGTCGTAATTGTATTTTTTCGCAACTGCATTGCATTTTTCGATAACATCCTCTTTTAAATCCAATCCCACCATTTTAACTTTTTTGCACTTTATAAACTGAAAATAATAATAGAGGAGAAATGTCAGGTACGATTTCCCACAGCCGAAATCTATTATGTTCAATTCCGTATCCTTAATATCCTTGACGGCATCGTCAATCATCTCAACAAAGCGATTGATTTGCCTGTACTTATCATACATTGATTTAACAACTTTGCCCTCTTTTGTAAATATGCCCATATCAACAAGGGGCTCAATAACCTGTCCTTCTTTAAAAATATAATTTTTCACACGGTTATGCTCTGTGGAAAGGGATTCTGTAAAATGAACATTTCCCCCTTCGTATTTGCTTCTTGAAAAAAATACTTTACCCTTTTTGGAAATCTTCAAACTATATTCATAATTCTCGTTAAACGCGTTAAGTTGCTTGAATGTATTGTTTAATAAAGTATAAACATGCTCATGCAGTTTCTCATCAGGTATTGATTGATGAAAAGCCTGCCGGTTTATTATTCTTTCTTCCTGGAAATAACCTGCTTTCTTTGTTAAGACTATCTTCCGGGGTTCAACGTTTTTATGAACGGGGTTGCTTATAACAATCTTGTACGGATTTTCCGACAATATATCAGTTATATAATTGGACAGATTCTCCATCAAGTTATCTCCTTTCAAAGGCACAGTGAATTAAAGCAGTAAAACATTAACATTTTATTATGGTGTTTTTCGGCATGTCAAGTATTTAGTACAATAATATATTAAATATTCGTAATATATTAAATTTTCGTATTAGGTATTTATATTGTAATATTCACATTTTATGTTTTCACATATTATAATTATAGTATTTCTGTTTATAGTGCTTATTATAATTTTACATCGCATCCACGCCGGCAATGATATCGGCACAATACTTCAATTACCTTACTATATCATTCCTCTTGAATTCATCAAGCTTATATACCAGGCCATGTTCTATGGAAGCCCAAAAATCCATTGCAATTGTTCGTATCTGTATCTCAACCCTCATCCATTCCCTGCATGAAGAAAGAAAAACCGGAACCTTCACAACGAGGTAAAGGCTCCGGTAACCGTTTGTCTTTGGATTTTGAACATAATCGGTTTTCCTTCCCTTTTACTTTATCCTTTTGCCCCTGGTTGTTCAATTGTCAGTTTTTATGATTTTCGTTCCAAATGCTGTCAGCCACTTCCGCCCATTTTTCAGCGGCAGAAATGGTCTTGGCGCACAGGGCCTCCACGTCTTCAGGTGCTTCCATGGCCGTGGACTTTGCTCCTGACTCCTTTACCATTTCCTTAAGCTGTTCCGGATTATCAAGCAGCGGGCATGGACGCAGGTGATTCTTATTAAAGGGCTGTCTTTTCCTGTAAGCCATGAACAAAGGTGAACGTAGCGCATCCAGCAGTGATACTTCATGGATGTTAGCATTCGAATAATGAACAAATGCACAGGGTTCCACGTCTCCGGCCGCATTGATGTGGAGATAGCACCGTCCGCCTGCAATACAGCCTTGCGTATATTCACCGTCATTCCAGAAATCCATCGCAAAGATTGGCTTGGTCTCCCTGATTTCACGAATACGTCTGTACATGAAGGCTCTTTGTTCAGGGGTTACAAGAAAATCAGGCCGTGCATCATTTCCAATCGGAATATATGTGAAGTACCAGGCAAACCGGCAACCCCGGGCAATCATATCATCGATAAACTCATCCGAAGCGATTTTTTCTGTATTATAGCGGTGATAGCAAGTAGAATAACCGAATATAAGCTTATGCTTCTTCATTCGTTCCATTGCCTCTATTACTTTTTGGTAAGTTCCTTTTCCACGGCGCATGTCAGTAGCTTCTTCGTCCCCTTCAATGGAGAAAGCCAGTGCAAAGTTTCCTACCCGCAGCATGTCTTCACACAATTCATCATCCACAAGTGTCCCGTTTGTAAATGCAAAGAAATAGCAATCCTGGTGTGCTTCGCATAACCTGATAATATCTTTCTTGCGCACAAGGGGTTCACCGCCGGAAAAAATATAGAAGTAAATTCCTAGTTCCTTTCCCTGCCTGCAGATGGAATCAAGGGTCTCATAGGATAAGTTGTGCTTGCCGCCGTATTGCGCAGCCCAGCATCCGATGCAGGAAAGATTGCAGGCACTGGTTGGGTCCATCAGAATTACCCATGGGACGTTAATATCATACTTCTGCTGAATTTCACGGACCCGTGGCGTATTTTCAAGGTTAGCGTTGACGAAGAAACATTCGACAAACTTCCGTATTTGTTTAAGGTCAACTTCTCGGAACAGGTTCTCAACAAAACCATGCCACACGTTGTTTTCATCCAGCAGGACCTTCCTGAGTGTATTAATTTGGGTTGTGTGTAAATTGTCACGATCCAGCTTTTCAGCTATTTCAAACATTTTGGGCAGGTGTTTCATGGGATCGTTTGAAAGATAGTGTAACATTAAATTGAGCATGTTTTTTTGAATTATATTCATATATTTTCCCCCTTACAAAATATTATTGATGATTTTTACACTTAAGGAAATAATTTGTGTAAACTTATAAGCGGGTTAGTTTATTAACTAACCGTTCGGTTAATTTTAAACATACTGATACTTTTTAAAAATTTACATAATTTATATATATAAATATATGCATATATATTTATATATATAAAATTTCATATGTATAAAAAATTATGATTTTAATAAAGTCCCCTATGAAAATCCTTGATAAACTTCTGATACTTTATAACACATAACGAATTATTCCCTAATATTCTTATTTTTTAGCAGAATATCCCGTTCCGAGACCAAAGAAGCAATATGTATTCGGCATGATTGCAAGAATGAATTCCGAAGCTCCTTGTCGCTTAATGAGCTGGCAGCCTTGAAGTCATCATAGTAAGCTGCAAAATTGATAACCGGAATAATTGTAAAGAAAAAGTTAAATATAACCATGTCATCTGAGTAAGTATAATCCTGGTCAGCTTCGGAAATTGTCTTATAAATAGGGTTTTCGTCTCCTCCGCGTGACAAATTGAATAAGCGAAATATAGCATTATGGTGCTTTCCCTTCTTAAGGGATTCAAGCATTAATACACGGATTATATCCCTCTTCTCAATGACAAAATCAATTACCCGTTCACAAAAGGCATAAGTATTTTTAAGAAAACGTTGGATTGCTTCTTCACTAACAAAATGTAAACGGTCAGGCAGAATATCCAGATACCCTTTTTTTATCATCTGGACGATATTTGTATGAATAAAATCCATGGCAATTGATAATGCGTTATTAAAAAGGGATTTAACCATTGAATCCAGGATTTCTTCCTTGCTTTTAAAATAATAGTATATAAGGGCTTTATTGACATGTGCCGCTTTAGCTATATCATTGACGCTGGTCGCATCATAGCCTTTTATTGAAAATAGCTGCAAAGATGCATTTAGGATTCTGTCCCTGGCCACAATGTTTTCTATGTTTTCCAATTAATGCTCATCCCCTTGTTTTAACTAACCGGTTGTTTAATTTAATTATAAATTTTGATTTATTCATTGTCAAGTAATTAACTTGCAAATCTTTTCCATATTCTCAAAAAACATGTGAGATGCTGCCAATCAATTCTATGCCAAGAAAAGTATAAAAAATAGGAGCGGTTAACTGCTCCTATACTATATTACCTATACTATATAGCCTATACCATATAATCTATACCTTATAGTTGCGCCAGTTATACTTTAAATACCGATACAAGCTCCAAAAGCTTATTTGCACTTTCGTTAACGGCATTTGCCTGTTGCAGTACCTCATTCGTTCTTTTGAAAACCATTCCCACTTCATTGGATATATCCGTTATGTCGCACGCACCTTTATTCGCCGCTTCCGAAACATCATTAATAATCTTTACCATTGCCTGGATCGAAGAGTATAGTTGCTGCGAAGTTGAACTGAAGTCTTCAACCATACTGCCAATAAACTGAGCGTCATTATTATACTGCTCGCTCGTTTCAACAAGCATATCGTAATCTTTTACAACTTTTTGATCTAAGAATTCCAGTACCTGTTCCGAACTTGCCGACAGATTCATAACCGCTTCTATCACTTGTTTTGTTACCTTCTGAATTTCGTTTACGGTTTGCTCCGAATGCTCGGCCAACCTTCTTATTTCTTCCGCAACAACGGCAAATCCCTTTCCTGATTCACCTGCCCTGGCAGCCTCAATTGATGCATTGAGAGCCAGCATGTTTGTTTGAGAAGCTATGTCCAAAATTACATCGGATAATATATTGATTTTTTCCACTGCTTTTGAGTTTTCAATCGCCTCTTTTAGCTTTAAAGCAACATCCATCCTGATTTTCTGAGCGCTTTGCTGAGAATCAATTGCAACATTCTTAAGGTCTCTTGCCTTATTGCTTACTTCAATTGCAGAATCTGCACCTATCTGCGCCTTACTGTTAATTGTATCTATTGCCGATTCAATATCCATTGACGTAGCATTCATTTCTTCTGCCATAGCAGATGTTTCCTGCATTTTTGAAGATAGCTGCTGTGTAATGCTTGACACGGTCTTCATTTCATTGGTGAGCTCCACCATATTTTCGTTTACCGTTTCAACCGCCTTGCATACTCTATTTGATTCTATTATTACATTTCGAATCATTTCTGAAACATTTTCATTTATTTTATTGAATCCTCTGGCGAGGGCCCCTATCTCGTCACGTCTCCCGGTATATTTTTCTCCCATAAAACTTTTGAAATCGCCATTCGACATGTTAATGCATTGCTTTGTCAATACGACTATAGGCTTGGAAATTCCCCTGCCTATTAAATAGGCAATCACCAATCCTGCTGCCAGAAAAATCAGCGATATGACAACAAAATTCATCTTCAAACGTGTCAAGCCTGTGAGCATTTCGTCCTTGTCAGCCGACACGGCAACAGACCAACCATATCCTTCAATCGGTGCAAAACCTGTAACTTTAGTAACACCATTGTATTCATATTCATCAAAGCCGGTTTTGCCTTCCATCATTTGTTTCTGGACCTCAGTATATCCTCTGAAGCCAAGCTTGCTGACGCCATTTGACCCTTGGGTTTGGGTACGGGATGCTGAGGAAACAGTATCCACCTGTGTATTTGCACCGTCTTTATCAGAAGAGGTGACGGAGGATGTGGCTTGAGTTACAGCATCTGTCGAAGGATTGGCTATTATTTGCATCATCAGTTCCTTATTAGCATGAGCAATGGTTCTTCCTTTACCATTGACAATAAAAGCTTCTCCCGTTTCACCAAATTTGACTCTTCCTGCAATCTCACTCAGCTCAAACCCATCCCTTACTGCCATAAGTACGCCTACTATCTCATTATCCACCCTTATTGGCACTGCATATAGCATGATAATGCCTGTACGGCTTTCATCCAGCATAGGCTCCGATACTACGTTTTCTCCGGCTAAGGCTCTTTTAAAGAATTCATTATCTTTCATGTCAGCAGTTTTACCGTTATCATAAAAAGCATTTCCCTGCTTGTCAATCACTATCATTTGCTTATGCCCTGATCTGGATACCTCTTTGGAAAGAACAGACTTGAGTACAGAAATATCTTTGTCTGAGTTGGCTAATACTTTCATTTCGTCCAGAGACGCTATAATATCTAACCTGATAACCTGATATTCTATCCCGTCATCTATAGCAACCGATGCTTCCATGGCCACTTTCGGCATTACTTCCTTCAAAACATCCAGTAAAGAATTGTAGGATGTAAAGTAGGATATTAATCCAAGGCCTAAGCATACAATAAGAACCAGTAACCCCAGCAAAACAGTAATTCTCGAATTTATACTCTTCATTTTACCCTCCGAACCAACCTTAATATTATATTTTTTGATATATTTTATAAATTAATTTATCTGTACGATTTATTAAACATTCTCCTGTCGTCCGGTCACCTGTCTGGGTATATACAATATTAATTATTTAAACCATATTAAAAAAAAATAAATTTTAAGCCAAATAAGTTAGTTAAAAAATTAACATTACTGTTTTTAAATCAACCAAATTGCTAGTTTCAATAAATAATGCCAAAGAATTAAGCATAATCCGGAAGATGCTTTTTGTAAACTATAATATCATCATATTATATTTTTACCATTAAATTTTGTCGAAATAACGCGGAAAAGAGATTATCTTTATTTGTTTTGTTACAATAATTTCGACAGTAATTCTTCACGGCTCCTTGGTGAAAGATATGAGGGTGGGATATCAAATACTGTCTGTGCCCCTGTTATGCCGGCTGCTGCCATACGTATAGCCGCCCTTGCGTAGGCCACAAGAACACTGGCGGTAAATTCAGGATTAGAATCCAATTTCAAGCGGTATTCAATAACATGACGATTGCTGCCGTTACCCGTTTTTCCGCTCCTGATTACAAAACCGCCATGGGGAAGGCCGCTGTGATTTTTCTTCAGTTCTTCCTCTGATATAAAGTAAACCGTTGTATCGTAATCGGCAAAATAGTTTGGCATTGTCTTTATTTCATGTTCAATTCTCTCTTTATCAGCACCCTCTTCAGCAACAACATAGCATTCCCTTCTGTGCATTTGCCTTGGTGTGAAGGTCGGATTTCCTCCTCTTCTTACTTCATCCACAGCATTATCAATCGGAATGGTATACTGTCTTGCATCCTTGACACCCTTGATTCTTCTTATCGCGTCGGAATGTCCCTGGCTTATTCCCTTGCCCCAAAAAGTATAATCTTTGCCATCCGGTAAAAATACACTTCCATATAGACGATTGAGGGAGAATAAGCCCGGATCCCAACCAACAGAAATGATTGCCACCTTATTACCCTTTCTTGCCGCAGCGTCCACTGCCGCAAAATGCTCGGGAATCTTGGCATGGGTATCGAAACTGTCCACAACATTAAACATCTGCGCAAATTCAGGTGTCTGAGCCGGCAGGTCTGTTGCACTTCCTCCGCAGAGAATCATCACATCAATATCATCTTTCATGCTAACAGCATCTTCCGATTTAAACACCTTGACGCCTTCTGTTTGCACTGCTAATGTTTTAGGATCGCGGCGTGTAAAAATACCTACAAGTTCCATATCATCATTTTGCTTTACAGCCATTTCCACACCCTTGCCCAAGTTACCATAACCCAAAATTCCTATCCTGATTTTACTCACGTTTACTTCCTCTCCTTCTTCAAAACTAAGGCTTGCCATGATGAATATACTACAATTTTATACAAAAAATGTCTTATATTTATTTTATCTAACATTTTTATCTAACACAATATTTTACATCATGCTATAATACACATCAACATCCATTCTTACAATAATAGGACTAAAATGCATCAGCTATAATGCATTCCTTATATTCCGCAGTTGCTACTTCCTGATTGGAAGCCGTAAGTTTTTCATTATATTGACAACTTATAATTGCTATGCTATACTTTCCCTAAAATGAATAGCATGTGTAAATGCACGAAAGTGCTGGCATCAAGCTGATGCCAAGGGAACGCGGATGAGATTTCCGGACTAACCCAGTAACCGTGAAGCTGACGAAATGGCATTATGTCACTGTCATATATTATGATGGGAAGACGCCAAAGTAGGATGAAGCCAAGTCGGGAGACCTGTTTACACATTGATACTCCTGGGGTTGAGAATTTGTGAGCATAGCTATACTATGCCTTTGAGTTGCTCCTCAATCTGCGGGGGAGCAACTTTTTTTGCTCCTTCTCAATCTATTCATTGAGTATGTACTATTCATTGAATAAATTTTGAAAGGGGTAATATTATGAGGCTTATTAAATCCAAAAAGCACTTAAGTCATCTGGCTGTTTTATTGTCATTACTTATGCTTGTTGTTGCACTGGTTTCAGGCTGTACTCAATCTAAAGAAAACACGTCACGGAAACAGGAAAGTACGTCATCTGGAAAAGAATCCGGCCTGTTCGAGATAAGGGATATGACCGGCCGGGAAGTCAAGCTGGATAAAGCGGCAGAGAGGATCGTTGTCCTATCTCCGTCAGACTGTGAAATTCTGTTTGCAATCGGCGCAGGAGAAAAAGTTGTAGGCAGAGGAGAATACTGTGACTATCCTGAAGAAGTCTTAAACATTCCAAGCGTACAATCCGGAGCTGAGACAAATCTCGAGCAGATTATTGCTCTTAATCCTCAGCTGGTAATAATGACTAAAATGGCTCAATCAAAGGAACAGGTTGAAATACTTGAAAATGCCGGGATAAAGGTAGTAGTTACGGATGCCCAGGATATAGAGGGAGTTTATACAGCCATTGAATTAATCGGTACCGTAACCGGAATGAAGGCCGAAGCGGAAGCCGTCATTAACCGCATGAAGTCCACCATTGCCGATATCTCCGCAAAAGTAAAGGAAAAAGGTTCCGAATATAGTACAAAAACCGTTTATTTTGAGGCATCCCCCCTTCAATACGGCCTCTGGACAGCCGGAAAGGGTACATTTATAGATGAACTCATAGCAATACTGGGTTTAAATAATGCGTTCTCCGACATTGAGGGCTGGGGTGAAATATCCCAGGAACAGGTTATCGAACGAAATCCGGATTATATATTAACCACAACCATGTATAGTACCGTCGAAGGCCTGACCCCCATCGAAGAAATTATGGGACGCAAGGGCTGGGAAAATATAAAGGCTATCAGGGCTCACAATGTTATTAATATAGATCCTAATGAGGTTTCAAGACCGGGTCCGCGCCTTACGGACGTACTTACCAAACTGTATTCATTTATTTATGAAGATAAAATTACTGAAAATAAATAGATGGAAAATAATTAGATGAAGCTGAAAATATTGAAGAAAGAAATAATTAACAATTTATTAGTAGATATTTATGAAAAAGTACTCATGAAAAGAAATATTTATACAGGTGGACCGATATATGAAAGACAGAACGGGAAAAATTGAAACAAACGAAAACTTCAGGACATCTGAATACATTTTATTTGCCGCAGTTACCCTTGCTGTAATGATACTCTGCATATGCGTCGGAAGTGTTAACATAGCAGTAAAGGATATATTTACGGCCATATGGAATACCATATTCAACCTCCCTATTCCCGAAGGTATTTCTCAGCCTATCATCGTATTTGTGCGGCTCCCTCGGGTGCTGTGCGTGGCACTCGTAGGCGCGGCACTTTCACTTTGCGGTGCCGTTATGCAGGGATTATTGCGCAACCCCCTTGCAGACGGTTCAACCCTGGGCGTTTCCTCAGGTGCGTCACTGGGTGCGGTAATTGCCATAGCATTTGGCATATCCATACCAGGTTTTGCATTTGCCGGAACAATGGCTGTATCCATGCTGTTTGCCTTCTTTTCGCTTATATTTATTCTTTCTATTTCATATAAACTGGATAGTTCAATGTCTACCAACACCATCATACTCATGGGCGTTATATTCAACATGTTCATAAACAGCATCATAAGCCTTATCGTAACTTTTGCCGGTGACAGGGTGAAATCCATCATGTTCTGGTCGATGGGTTCATTTTCCGGCAGTAATTACCTAAATGTGATTGTCCTGCTGGTTGTACTTCTTATTTTCAGCCCTATTCCCCTTAGATATGCCCGTGAGCTCAATGCCTTTGCCATTGGCGAGGACAATGCCCGGCACATTGGGGTAGATGTTAAAAGAGTTAAGTTTTTAATGCTTATATCAGTTTCCGCACTAATCAGCGTTTGCGTATCCATCAGCGGCATGATCGGATTTGTGGGCCTTGTTATACCTCACATGACCAGAATGGTGGTGGGGCCGAACCATAAGAGGCTTTTGCCTGCATCCATGTTTTCGGGTGCTTCCTTTCTTATGCTGGCCGACCTTGCGGCGCGCATGCTGCTTAATCCCCTGGAGCTCCCGATTGGTGTCGTGACTTCATTCATCGGTTCTATCACCTTTGTATATATATTCTATTCTTCGAGGAAAGGAAAATAGAAGACTGCTTTATAAGGAAGGAAAATCAGTTATGCTTGAAGTGAAGAACCTGACTGTCAGAATAGGAAATCGCACAATTATAGATAATATAAGTTTTTCGGTTAAAGAAAAACAGTGGCTGATGATTATCGGCCCGAACGGCGCAGGCAAATCAACCATAATTAATGCCATATCCCAGGGTGTCCCATATACGGGAAACGTTTATTTTAAAGGCAAGGATATTACCAGGTTTAAGCCGTCAGAACTTGCAAAATGCATTGGCGTACTTGCCCAAAGTCACTTTACCACATACTCCTTTACCGTCGAAGAGGTGGTAAGGCTTGGACGATACGCTTATTCACAGGGTATCTTTTCCGGAAAAGACGAAGAAGGTGAAGCTAAGATTGATGCCGCCCTGGAAGTCACAGGCATGAAACCTTTCCGCAGACAGTCAATCTTAACGTTATCCGGAGGTGAGCTTCAGAGGACATTCCTTGCACAGGTATTTGCCCAGGACCCGCAGCTCCTTTTGCTGGACGAGCCTACCAATAATCTTGACCTTATCTATCAAAAGCAGATATTCGAGCTTATACAGAATTGGATCAAGAATACCGGCCGTGCGGTAATCTCCGTTGTACACGACCTAAGCCTTGCCAAGGCATACGGGACACATGCCGTTCTGATGAATAAGGGTAAGGTGGTTTCTGCCGGCAGTATTTCGGAGGTATTGACGGAAGAACACCTGCAATCAGTATATTCCATGGACGTGTTTGAATGGATGCTTAACATGCTGTCCCAGTGGAGGAAATAGCAGGACCGGCAAAATTAATTTTATTTTACTGCCTTCCAGTCAAAGGGCAGCAAATCTTTTAGTTTTAGTATAGTATTTTCGTTTACCATGACCTCCGCTTCCATATTTTTTTCGGATAATTGGCTCATGAATTCCCTGCACCTTCCGCAGGGAGGCAGTATCTTTCCGTCGGCGTTAACCGCAACTACCTTCGTTATAACATTTTCACCCGCGGTCACCATTGCGGCAATTGCAGCATGCTCTGCACAAAAACCCACTGAACAGTCCGAATCGATGTTAACTCCAAGGTACACATTACCAGACTCAGATAAAATCGCAGCACCCACAAAACCTGCCTCTGTGTGGTCGGTTAGTTTCCTTGGATTAACAACACTCATTGCCCTGTCATATAATTCCTTAAACTCCAATGTACGACCCCCCTCTACATTTACTGAAAATCACATCATCACATTAAACCAATTAAAATTGTATAATTTACCCAGAGAATAAATTTTTTCCAGGATTTATTCCCTAGATACCGAATTAAATATCCTCTTCACCGTTTCATATACCAGCTTGGGCCTTCTGTACTCATCAACCATACCCTTGTTATTCATAGTCCTCGGCCGTCCGGCAAACCAACGTTCTTCCTCGCAAATCCTGCAATCGCAGAATTGCCAGATGAAAACGCCGGTTATGTTTTCGTTTGAGAAAACTGCATTAAGTTGCCTTTCCAGTATTTCCGCCTGTCTCTCTTCAGACCATTTCGACTTTTTGGGAGTTCTGTAGCCATATATTCCGCCTGCACCGATTTCACTGATGATAAAAGGCTTCCCCTTACCCCCTGTAGAGTTTTGCACCCAATTATAAACATCATTTATATGATCCTGTTCCGGAGTATCGTGATACCAGCCGGGATACACATTAAATGATACAACATCCGGAAGGTCAAGGCTTATGTCTGTCTTATAATGACAGCTTGCAAATGTTACCGGCCTGGACTTGTCAATTTTCTTTATCGCATTAAACTGCTCGGCATAGCATTCCCTTCCGTATTCCGTGTTGCTGGCGCATTCATTTAGAATCCCCCAGGTAAAAATACTGGGATGATTATAATGATTGGTAATCATTTCTTCAATACAATCCAGACTTTGCTTTCTGAAATTCTTGTGCCTCATTCTTTCCTCGGATAAGCCCCTGGCATGGGCTTCTTCCCAAACCAGGATACCCAGCTCGTCACACAAATCCAGGAAAATCTCGTCATTGGGATAGTGGGAAGTTCTTACCGCATTTCCTCCCATGTCCTTAATGAGATTTATATCATACATCATTGCCTGGTACGGCAATGCACAGCCGAACTGGGGATGGTCTTCATGTCTGCAGAACCCTTTTATAAACAGTTTCTTATCGTTCATATATATATGATTATCAATAACCTTTATTTCCCTGAAGCCCACCCTTTCAATAAGGTCATCAATGGGAAGTAAGTCACCCTTCGTGAACAAACCGGTTCTTAACAGGTACAACTTGGGATTATCCAATTCATAAGACGTAACCCCCGGAAATTCAAATGTTTTTGATAATATAACCTGCTCATCGGGATTAACTCTCACCCTATCAAACTCACACTGTATTCCGGTGTCATCAAGAATAGATACGATTCTCACATCTTTACTTTCTTTTCCTATGTTTTTTACAGCTACCTTGATTTCTCCCATCCATGTATCATTATTCCTATAAGGAGTGAAATGGACATACTGAATATATACATCGCGCAGGAACTGTATTACAACCGGCCGGATTATTCCGCCGTATGTATAGTAATCATTGGGAATATGTAAGGCAGATTCTTCATTAAAAGAGTTGTCTACTTCAACCATAAGTTCATGCATGCCGTATTCTACATTCTTTATAATAATATCGAAGGGCGTGTATGCATTATAGTGATGGCCCACATGTTTCCCGTCAAAAAAAACGTCGGCTGTGTGGCTTACTCCTTTAAACACTATCCTGATATTATCGCCGACTTCCACATTTCGTTTATAGACCCCCTTGCCCCTGTAACTGATAAATCCCGGATGCTCTTCCCAGCAGCCCGGGACATGGAGCTTGTACTGCTTTTGGCTGTAATTTCCGTTTTGAGGATAAAAATCCCATAAGCCGCCCAGTTCAATTTGAGCCCTGATTTCGTGAGTAATAAACGTTCTAACCATAAACTATCCCTTTCTCTCTTCTCAGGATATATTATATTATTTTTCCAATGCTGCAAGCAGAACATTGCGAATCTTTTCTTTTGTGGGTACTCCCTCGTGGAGCTTCTCCTTACCAATCCACAGGCATGGAACATTGTAATAATCGTAGCTGTTTGCAAGCTCGGCATTTTCGGTCTCTTCAATTTTTGTAATCTTGATGTTGGCAAATTCAGGGTTTTCACTAATTAACTCCTCTATCATTTTATCTGCCATCTTGCAGTAAGGACAGCTTTTCAGGTAAAAATATGTTATTTCCTTCATTCCATTCACCTCTTAATTTTTATAAATTTTATTTAATTATTTAATTATATATTTCTCTTATTTCACTTTATTTATTTCTCAAATTAATATATTTTAATTTATTTCTATAGTATTTCTATAATATTTCCTTCATTATAATATTTACCTCATTCCCTGCAATTTAAATTAAAATATTCTATCTTAATTCCCGCATTCTATACTGATTTCATTGAAGATGTGAAGTATGTCATTTACAGTGAGATTCTTTTTTTCCTCTCCAGATTTGTCAAGGACGATTTTCCCCTTGTCCATCATTATCAGCCTGCTTCCGTATTCCACCGCATACCGCAGGTTATGGGTAACCATAATGGCCGTAAGCTTTTTCTCGGCAATAATCCTATCCGTAAGCTTCATGATTATTTCTGAAGTCTTGGGATCCAGCGCCGCCGTATGTTCATCAAGAATAAGAAAGTCAATTGGGGTAAGGGTAGCCATGACAAGGGCAACTGCCTGCCTTTGCCCTCCGGACAGGGAACCCAGCTTTACATCCATTTTGTTCTCCAGCCCAAGTCCTAAAACAGCAAGCTGCTGGCGGTAGTATTCGATTCTTGACTTATTAATTCCGCGGCTCAGCCCATAGGATTTCCCCTTATTATCAGCCAGGGCCATGTTTTCTAAAAGGGTCAGGTTAGGACACGTCCCAAGGGCAGGATTTTGATAAACCCTGCCTATCCTCCTGTATCTTTTATATTCTTTCATCCTGTCAATTCTTTCATTGCCTATCAGTACTTCACCGCCCTCAATCGGGATACTTCCGCATATTATGTTAAGGAGGGATGTCTTTCCGCTTCCGTTACTTCCCACAATGGACAGGAATTCGCCATCATCAACGGTAAGGTTAAAATTCTCGAAAATGCACATTTCCCTTATGGTTCCCGGGTTGTATATCTTGGTTATATTCCTAAGCTCAAGCATTCTTCTTCACCATGCCTTTCTGGTAACTGCCTAAAACCAGTATTATAAGGAACAGCACAGCGGTCACAAGTTTCAGCAAGTTTGCAGGCATTCCCAAACTGATAGCCACCTGTATGCATGCCTTATACAAAATGCTTCCGATCATGGCGGCGGTAGTTCCTTTTACAAAATCAAACTTTTTGAACAGGGTAGTACCTATAATCACGGTAGCCAGTCCGAAAACCACCTGTCCTGTACCCATAGTGCTGGAAAAGGAGCGTTGCTCATGGCAGACAATACAGCCTGAAAGGGCAATCAGCGCGTTTGAAATAACCAGCCCGATGATTTTTACAACACCCTTGTCTTTTGCCAGAGTAGTCACAAGAATGCTGTTGTCTCCAACTGCCCGAAGCAACAGCCCGTTTTTTGTTTTAAAATACAAATCCAGCAGCAATTTAAAGATGAGCGCTATAATCAGGGATACAACCAGCTTCCGATATATGAGCGGCATTCTGCCGAACAATGCCATCGTGGGTACAGCAGAAAAAATTGTATCAATGTTTCTGTCCACCACAAGGTTCGATCCTGCTATTTGAAGATTGATAGAAAACAGGGCCGTCATTGTAATAATGCCTGCCAGCAGGTCCCGAATGCCCAGCTTGACATGGATTACTCCGGTGATAAGCCCCGCAACGGCTCCCACCACAAGTGTAACAGGAATTGTGAGGTACGGATTAACCTTGTTTGTCAGCAAAACTGCCGTAACAGCAGCTCCCAGGGGGAAGCTGCCGTCCACGGTTAGGTCGGGAAAATCAAGTATTTTGTACGTAATGTATACGCCGTATGACAGCAGCGCATATATCAAGCCCTGGGTCAGGGTACTTACTACCAATTCTATAAAACCGTTCATTAAAACCCCTTCTTTCAAAAGCTGTCCTTCTGTCTGTCCTGGTCTATATATTTACAGTTCGGATTCTGTTATAAATTTGAATTATTAATTCTGAATTATCTTGCCCTTCTTATTGTCTGCCCTAATTGCTTCCCACTTCGATTGCACTTTTGGCAACATCCTCAGGTATAGTTATACCCAATTCCTTAAGAGCATTCGAGTTAATGTATATGCTATACTCGGAAATAGTTTCATAGGGTATTTCGGAGGCTTTCTTCTCACCTTTGAGGATCTTGGCTGCTATAGCCCCGGTCTGCTTGCCAAGCTCATAATAGTCTATTCCGGCAGCAGCAACACATCCGAGTTTTACCTGCTCAACCTCACTTCCGTAAACAGGTATGCCGGCCTCGTTTGTCTTCTCCAGGACTGAAGGAAGAACGCCTACCACGTTATTATCGGTCAGATTTGAAAAGCAGTCAACTCCCTTGGCGATAAGCCTGTCTGCTGCAAGAGTGACCTCGGATTGCTGAGTGACACCGATTACTTCCAACGTGAAACCATAAGCCGACGCTTTTTCCTGATATTCTGCAATTGCGGATACGGAGTTGGGTTCACTGGTTGTGTATATTATTCCGATGGTATCGGCATCTGGCTGAAGGCGGCGAATCAGGTCAAGCTGTGCTTCAACGGGAAGCTTGTCACTGGTACCGGTTATGTTTCCCTTGTCAAGTTTGGCTGCAACGGGGTCAGTAATAGCGGAAAAAACAACGGGAATATCCTTGTCTTCAGCAACTGCAAAGCATGCAGTAGCGGCAGGGGTTGCAATGGCACACATAAGTGCAACATTTTTTGATGAGAAGTTCTGGGCAATCTGGGTTGCCACAGCATCATCAAACCCCGCATTCTGGTAGTCAATTGTAAAATCCTTTCCTTCAACAAGACCCGCATCAAGCAGCCCCTGGATGAATCCTTCCCTGCAGTTGTCCAGCGATGCATGCTCACCGTACTGCGAAATACCTATGACCGGGATCTTGTTGCTGTTGCTGCAGCCTGCAGCAGAGAAAAGAATGGAAACCAAAGCGGCCAATATTAAAACCACGTTTATAATTCTTTTCATTATACATTCCTCCTATTCTTAGATTTTATGGTTATGCAATATATCAATTATGTATAACAAACAGGCTATATAAAGTTATACAAAGCTATATGAAAAAGTTAATATAAAAAAGGTTACACATAAGGGTATATAAATAAAAAAGTCTTATCCCAAATCATGGGACAAGACTTGTATCCTGCGGTGCCACCCAAATTGATAATATAGATTAATACTCTATATTATCCTCTCATTACCCGCACAAACATGCGGTCCATCTTTTTAACGGGTATGGCTCCCGTCGGTTTTACTACGCATCCGGTACTTCACGGCTGAAGGCACCTGATGCTTTCGACCGCCCTCATAAGTCCATTCACCTTATGTCCGATTACCGCACTCACACCAAACCGCGGCTCTCTGAAATCGACCTCTAAGGTTACTACTCTTATTCATCGGTTTTACTGTTTATTTTGTCATAATTATAAGTTGTACCATGCTCATTTGTCAAGTGTATATTCTTCCCTTTTCATTCTTCCCTTCCGATTTATTTATTTTTCGCTTATATTTTCTGATATTAGCATATTAATTATTTTAGTATACATGCAACCGGAAATAATTGCTTTGCCCGGAACAACAAAGAAGAAAAAGGGAGGTTAACTTAACCTCTTTTTCTTTGCAATAACCATGGCTACTGAAAAAAATGCCAACGCAAAGCACAATTGTATCAGCATCCCGGGTAATACATATTTAAATTTCTCAAAATCAAATTGTGTCAGTTCGGCAATCCTGTCATTCGTATAAACGTACCAATAGGTTGGAGTAAAACTTGCAACTTTTAAGACATAACTTCCTATGAATTCCTGGGGTACAAAAACTCCGCTGATAAATGAGAGTCCGAGGCTCACAACGTTGCTGACAGCAGTAATTGCACCCCTGTTCACCAGATTTCCCAGCATGAAACTCATGGTGGCAGCACAAATCGCAAAAACAAAGAAATTTAGCATATAATATACAGTGCTCATATTCAGGCTTTTTTTAAAGTTTAAGGCAAAGCAGACTGCAACTGTTATAAACCATGATAACAGGGCAAACACGACATTTGCGAGCATGTACTGCAAGTTCATGCTTTTAGAGCTTAAAGGCGAGCAGGCATTCCTTTTTCTCAAATCACTGTTATTAAACACAATTGCCAATTCAGCCATGCCAAAAATTAAGATGTTTATCAGGGAGTATGGCAAATAATTATAATAGTATTTCAGGTAAGCATTGCTTCCTGTATTATTGTGAACCCTTCCCAGTTCAGTCACCGTGCTTTGGGACAGGTCCTGCCTTAAACGTTCAACCAGTGATTCCAGTGATAAGTTTTCCAGTTGATTCACATAGAGCCTTGCAGTATTCAGGTATTTATCGACGGTTAGATCAATATACAAATTGCCATAGCTAGCCGGTGCAACAGTTTTCTCAACCTGGACATCTTCCCCTCTCATAAAGGCTTCTGTAAACCCCCGGGGAATCCGAAGCACATAGGTCACAACCCGGAAATACAGGGCATCCTGCAATGCCTCAGTTTGGTCAGGAATATCAACGAAGTTTGCGATTTTTCCAAGTTCCTGCTTCAATCCCTCCACCAAGGGGCTGCTATCCTCGGTGATAAATACGATATTCCTTTTTTCCTGGGTGAAGGAGCTTAAATTTTTCTGCTCATTTGCCGATGCAAAAGCCATTATAATTGATACAACTATAAATATAACAATATACATTGTCATCAGGAACATGTTTTTCTTTAATATTTTAAAACACAGCTTAAATACTGGCATATTTACGCCTCCTTACCATTAGGTAAATCCCTGAACAAAATGCAAGAATAAAGATTAACAAGATGCTCATGTTAAGGGCATACTTTTCAAGGCTGTCATAATAATATAGGCAGTAAAAAGCGTCTGTCAGCAGGTTCACCGGATTCAGGTATGACAAAAGGGGCATTTTCTTCGCCACAATATATTTCATGTTCTGGTACATCATGCCTGACAGAAAAGAACCCACCATACTTACGCATATGGAAATACCTATCTTCAAGTTTTCATCCTTTTTTACCGTCGCACTTATAAAGGCTCCAAATGCATTCCCTACAACAGAACCGACGATGGCGGTCAAAATAACATAGACTGTTCTCGTTCCGAAATCAACATTAATGACAAAGCGCAAAAATAACAGCAAAATAAATATCTCAGTTATATGGATAAGAATTGACGCACTCATACTGTATATGAATAATTTTAGCTTGTGGACAGGAGCCGTATTTATTCTGGCTGCTAATGGAGTAATATTGGGCTGGGTGTCATTGATTTCCCTCATGCCGAAGAAACTGCCGTATAAGCACGCCATGGCAATTAAAGAGTAGAAATACAAAAGTATGTTATTGGGTTCTGCCTTTGCGATTGGAACTTCTCTTATATATTGATACCTGTTTCCCAGTTCATTAAACAGTTCCTGCCCTCCGGCAGGATTAAGGGTCAATATGGAATTAACTGCAGACAATGTTTGAATATAGTTGTCCAGAAAACTCTTTATGATACTCTGCTCAATTCCTGTTTGATTGACCACCAGTTTTACCGAGTCTTCAACTACTATATATCCGGCAATTGAATTTTCATTCAGAAGCTTATTAGCCTCATCCTCTGAAACCACAACCAGGTTAAAAAGTCTGTCATCCCCTTGCGATACTTCTTTCAAAGTCATTTTGAAGTATTGGTCTTCCTGGTATTGACGGTTATCCACCACTGCAATATCTATCGGACTAAACCCTTCTACCTTGTTCAGGTTTGAAAAAGCCATGTTAAATAATACTGCCAGGATCAGTGGAAATACTAATGTCCAGAATATTGTTTCCCGATCCCGGAGGAGGCACTTGAGTCTATATCGGAAGATATGAGCGAACATTGCTATTCCCCCTTAACCTTTAATCTCTTAATCTTCTAATCTCTTAATCTTTGCATTTTTTAATCTCTTAATCTCTAAATACACTAAGTCTCTTAATCCCTCAAATCCTTCCCCGTGATCTCGAGGAAAACATCATTCAATGTGGGTAACTCCGAATATATCTTGCCGTATTGAATTCCCTCTCTTTTAATGAAGTCCAATACAGTCTCCAGGTTGTTTTCCCCCTCTTTTGACTTAATTATAAGCAGGCGGCTGTTACCGTTATATTGGACAGAAAGGATATTGGGCAGTTTTTTCAATGTGGAAAGCTGCTCAGGGGATATGCCATAGGTTTCAACGGTGATTTTCTCACCCATTGAAATCATTTTCTTAAGTTCATCTTTGGTTCCCGCAGCAATTGCCTTTCCCTTGTCAATGATTACTATCCTGGTGCAAATCTGCTCTACCTCTTCCATGTAATGGGAAGTATAAACAATTGTTACCCCCTGCTTATTCAGCTCCACGATTCCCTCCAGAATCCTGTTCCGGCTCTGTGGGTCCACTCCCACAGTAGGCTCATCCAGAATAATTAATTTCGGCTTGTGTGCAATGCCACATGCTATGTTTAGCCTTCTCAGCAAACCGCCGCTCAGCTTTTTTGGATAAAATTTGGTATAATCACCCAGTTCCACAAATTCAATCGCTTCATCCACGTATCTTTTCCTCAAAGTTTTGTCTTGCACATAAAGTCCGCAGAAATAATCAATATTTTCATAAACGGTGAGTTCGTTGTAAACAGCCACGTTTTGCATTACAATTCCTATTTGCCGTTTAATATCATATGATTCCGGCGTCATTGGCTTATCAAATACTTCTATTTCGCCCTTGTCATACTCAAGGAGGGATAAAATGCAGTTAATGGCCGTCGTTTTACCGGAGCCGTTCGGCCCAAGCAGGCCAAAAATCTCGCCTTCCCTTACGGAAAGGGAAAGATGATCCAGCGCCACCAAATCATCGTAACGTTTAACCAAATCTTTGACTTTTATAATCATTATCGGCTACCTCCCTGTGCCAGTAATTATATTCCAGTAATTACACTTTTATAATAACCCGTTTCAATTTGCAACGTAAGTGTCTCAAGTCATTTTATTAAGTGACAAATGTCATAATTTTGATGTGGCTTATGTGACTTATGTAAAGGCTTATGATGATAATTTACGCTTGTAATCTTGTAATTATGAAAAGCACATGATAATATTCTGATTAAGATATTTATGAGGAAATATACAGATGGTACTCATATGATATTCGGTTTAAGATTCGGGTTACGGATAATATATACGGACAGGAGTAGTTATGTTCATTAATTCAAATCTGACCGATAAGCTTATTATTTTCTTGGGCTGCCTGATTATTTACCTTTGCCAGGCAGATTTAGACATTAATGTGGTACCGGTACTTATTGGCATAACTTTTAGCGGATTTTTAAACTATTTTGACACCGATAGGCCCAGGGCCCTTCTTACAGTCGGGTATTTTGCATTGGCCTGTTTCATGCCCGAACTGGCGTTTTTTTTGCCTTTAATTATCTATGATATGCAGCTTTTTAAGTACCTGTATGTTAACTTTTTTGCTCTTATTCCCCTTTTATGTTTTTTCATGCGCGTTTCCCTGCAGTTATTTTTGGTAGTGACAATACTGCTGTTTCTTTGCATTTTGCTCAGGTACCGCTGGGAAAAATACATTAAGATGTACTTTAAATATCATGAACTAAGCGACACCGCAAGGGAAATGTCAATGAAATTAGAGAAACAGAACAGGGAGCTGATAGAAAGCCAGGACAACGAGCGGACCCTTGCGGCCCTAAATGAACGGAACCGCATCGCCCGGGAAATTCACGACAATGTAGGCCATTTATTGTCCAGTGCCATTCTCCAGGCCGGAGCCCTGCTTACCATAAACCAAGATGAAAAAGTAAGGGACGGCCTTGAAGTGCTTAACAACACCCTGTCTCAGGCCATGAACAGCATAAGGGCAAGTATACATAACCTGTACGATGAATCCATTGACCTTAATGCGGAAATAGAGAAAATAATCGACCAGTTTACGTTCTGCGAGGTAAGCTATGATTACCATATTAATACCCCTCCCGAAAAAAAGCTTAAATATACATTCATATTCATTGTGAAAGAAGCCCTGGCCAACATAATGAAGCATTCAAATGCTACCCACGTTTCAATTACATTCCGGGAGCACCCGGCATTTTACCAACTTATTATCAGTGATAACGGCAAGGTGAAAGGCTACAGCATTGACAACGGCCTGGGACTGAGAAATATAATTGAGAGGGTACATTCATTTAGTGGAAACATTAATATAATAACAGAAAAGGGATTTGAAATTTTTATTTCCATTCCGAAGGAGGGACCTCAAACTTGAAAGGAAATTTCATAAAAGATTCAGCAAACTTGGATTCCGCAAACTTGGAATCGAAAAATTTGAGGGTATTAGTCGTAGATGACGACAAGCTGGTTTGCACTTCATTGAAAACCATATTGGAAGCTGACAGGGAAATTGAAGTGGTTGGGACAGGATACAGCGGCCGACAGGCTGTTGATTTATATACGGAACTAAAACCTGACGTTTTGCTGATGGATATCAGGATGGACGGTATGACCGGGATAGAAGCCGCCGAAATGATCCTGGGAAAAGACCCAAACGCAAAAATCCTATTTCTAACCACCTTTTCAGATGACGAATATATTGTGAAAGCCTTCCGAATAGGTGCAAAGGGTTATATCCTGAAGCAGGATTTTAAGAGCATAATTCCTTCGGTCAAGGCAGTTTACATGGGCCAGAGGGTATTTGGCGACGAAATAATTGCAAAAATGCCGGGTCTGAACGACGGGTCTGTTAAAGAAGGCCCCAATAGGTCGGATTCCAATAGTTTAATGAATAATTTCATGAACAGTTTTAATTTGACTGAAAAGGAAGTTGAAATAATTACCCTGGTGGCTAACGGGCTTTCAAATAAAGAAATATCGGAAGCACTGTTCCTAAGTGAAGGAACAGTGCGTAACTACATAAGCGTTATCCTTGAAAAACTGAATTTAAGGGACAGGACCCAGCTGGCCATATTTTATTATAAGAATAAATTTTAATATAAATTTTAATAATTATAAAAAGTTATAAGTAGTATATCATCCGGCAATCCTTATGAATTATCAAAACAATCTTTATGAATTATCAGCCGACTCTTACCCTTACCTGATAAATTGACACGGCTTCAACATCCGTTATTTCCGCCATCTTGCCCCTTGTAAACTTCGGCCATTCCTGCAGGTATATACCCATATCTCTACGCAAGGGTGATACCCTCAGAACGATTCCTTCCTTCCATTTGTCTCCGAACCTGTTCAGTGCCATTTCAAAGGGGGCTCCGAAGTAATAGTCGTCATTTACCATCTCTTCACCCATATATGCCTGAATAACGTCCCCCACAAGATTTACACGAAGCATAATGTCATATACCCCATCCAATGCATCTCCGGGAAGGGTTACTTTCCACTGACGCACGGAATCCATGTCGCCGTCACTGACAAACAAGAAGCGGTTATATGTATCAGGTAATGGCGTATCGTCCGGTTGGACACAAACCTTCACATTCTTTCCGGATATTTTTAGCCTGTATTTTTCGAAAATGGCCACTTTTTCCTTTTCAAGCTGCCGTCCGCTTTCATATAATCCATTTAATCCGCTGCCTGACAACGTCAAACCACCGCTTAGGGACGGGTAAATTGTCAGTTCGACATCCGTATTGCTCCCGTATATCACCAGCTCATTTTCCTTGAAATACAGGTCATTCCCCTCGCACATCACAAAAATATCCCTGCCGTCAATGCTGCCTTTCCAGCTCTGTTCCGCCTGCCGGCGAGTAAGGGTGACCACAAGGATATCGCCTTTACCCGTGCAAATTCGTATAGGAGCTTCTATTCCTTGCCTAACATTCATAACAACGGTGTTTCCGTTTTCCTTCAGTACTCTGGCCCCTGCCGGGTCAGTAATACTAACATCCCCCTCAAAAATATATTCAGGTTCCGCACCGTCGCATGCTATAAAAAAGTAGACAGTTTCATTTCCTGAGTTAATAAAGCAAAGGGGTTGGACGGTCGCCTGCTTCAATGTTATTTCTTCCATCCTGAAATTAAAGGGCCAAAAGAAATAAGAATTCTTTTTCAAGGTAAACGGCGTACGGGGAATCAATATGGTCTCGTCATCCAGATGTATCTGAGCCTGAACATCCATAATGTCGTCAATGCCCGGGTACCGCTGATGATTGTTGAAAAAGATAAACCCTTCCCCGTTTTCTCCGACACGAACTGCCATCCTTGCCGTTTCAGTATCATAGCGGTCTTTCGGCAAAATATCCGGCAGTACCGTTGCCATTGGAGCCATTCGGCTGCCGAAATCCTTCAGGAACAGATGAAGGCAACGTAGTATATGGTAATGCGGGCGCACCTGTCCATACTGTCCCAATGCTCCTTGGAAATCGTAGGCAATGACCGGATAATCGTTGGGATACTTGGTTTCACGGGACTCCTGCATGGTAGACAAGCGGCCAATGGGATTGCTGCCGCCGTGGAACATGTAATATCCCAGCATATTAGCACCACAAGCCAGCTTGGTCATCGGAATTACCGCCACATCATGGGGGCTGAGCCTTGGGCGGCGATGATAGGTGTTCTGTATGCCACCGCCTATTTCACATGTGATATAGGGATAATTCTCAATATTAGGGTGGTCCGCGGCATTATCCGGATCTGAACCAAAAAGGTCATTTCCTATGCCGTTGTCATTGCGGAAGGGATGGAAAAAGTAACCTGTATTCGGGTTTAATTCATTCACATGCTGCTCCCACGGAGCTTCAGGGTAACCACCGAAGGCAGGTATAACCTCTTCTTCGGGGAAATTCACACCCCGTCCCCCTCCCCATCCTGTGACGGTGTAAAGTGGAGCAATCATCCCCATTTCCCGGGCAATATTTTTCAATGTTAACAGATGCTGGGGATTATTGTGAAGCTCATTTTCTACTTGTACGCCGATGATAGGACCCCCGTCTTTAAAATACAAGCCTTTAAGCTGCCTTGCAATCTGTTCATACCAAATTCGCACATAGGAAAGGTATTCAGGGTCATTGGTCCTAAGCTTGCAGCCCTTCTTCAACAGCCAATCGGGAAATCCGCCGTTCCTGCATTCACCATGGCACCATGGGCCTATTCGGACAAAAAAGTACAGGCCATGCTTTCCGCACAGTTCTACAAATTTCCTTAAGTTCTTGTTGCCGTCCCAATCAAAATGCCCCTCTTCTTCCTCGTGATGAATCCAAAATACATAGGAGGCAATAATATCAATTCCGCAGGCTTTCATCTTGAGGATTTCCTCTTCCCAGAGTTCGGCGGGATATCGTGAAAAATGGATCTCACCCATGACAGGCAGCCAGGGATACCCGTCCTTTTCTATGTAGCGGCTGTTGGGTATAATTGAATTTCCTTTCAAATTGGTTTCGCCCATTTTCAGATGCCCTTTTTTAAGGGTACGTTCAATCTTAGAACGAGCAGCTTGAAAGCAATAATTCATAACCTCTCTACCCTTTCTTATTTATTTTTGATTTATTTTTGCTAATTTTTTATCTTTCTTGTTTTTTCTTTTATCTCACTTTTTTATATATTTTTATACTTTCATATAAATTCTCCGTGTGCTTTTTATCTAAGGTTTTTATGCCACTTGTATTATACTGTATCGTTCATACTTTATCGTTATATGCATCTTATAAGATTTCTTTTATTTATGTCAGAAATATTTTAATAAATTATAACATATTTTGCATAATAAATGAAAACCCGTGATAAAACTAATTAATACATTAGCTTCATCACGGGTTTCATTACTATCTCAGATCTCATTATCTTTTCTTAATCTTTTTGCTCTTATGATTTTAGTATTACTTTCCCTTTTGCTTTAAGTTGCGTTGGATTGCATTTTTTATATTAAATTATATGTTTAAATAATTCTATGTTTAAATATCTTAGTATTAAATAAACTTAGTATTTAATAAACTTGGATCCCGGAGCACCGCATATGCTGCATTTTTCAGGAACACTCTTTTCAATATTCCCGCAAACAGGGCATAAGTAATAAAATACTTCTTCACTTTCATTAATATTTTCCAATGCTTCCTTGTAAAGCTTTGCATGTACCTTTTCAGCTTCCATTGCATATGTGAATGTACGAATCGCGTCCTTGTTGCCTTCTGCTTCGGCAACTTTCAAGAATTCAGGATACATTTTTTCGAATTCGTATGTTTCGCCGTTTACAGCATCCTGAAGGTTCTCAGCCGTTGACAGGACTTTGCCTGCAACTTCCAAATGCCTCTGTGCGTGTATAGTCTCAGCTTCAGAAGCTGCCCTGAAAAGTTTGGCTGCATTCTTCTTACCTTCTGCCTCCGCTTTTTTTGCATAAGTTATATACTTCCTGCTTGCCTGGGATTCTCCGGCAAAAGCCTCCATTAAATGTTTCAATACTTGATTCTCTGACATAATTATACCTCCCTTAAATCTTTATTCTAACCTCAAAATAATACTCCTTAAAATTTTTATTTCATGGGCAGAGAATATCTACTGCCACTAAATATCCGGTTAATCATCTTCAACACATTTTGAGCAAATACCGCTGTAATATACATCCCTGGTAAATACCTTAAAACCGTCTAATCCTTTTATTTTAAATGAATCCATATCTATTTCGAAATCATATATATTTCCGCAAGCCTTACATTTAAAATGCCCGTGTAAATCCGTATTAATGTCGTAACGCGCTTCATTATCCTCAATAGTTATTATCTTAACCAACCCGGCTTCAATTAATGTATTTAATGTATTGTAAATGGTTGTTTTCGATAAAGTTGGTATCTCATCATGAAGGCCGTTATAAATCTGATCAACAGTTGGATGAATCCTGTTATTATCAAGATACTCCAGCACTTTTAGCCTTTGATGAGAAAGGCGAATGTTGCTGTTCTTTAATTTGGTTGTTAAGTTTTCCATGCTCGTTCTCATGTAATTCATATTTATCTCCCTTATCTATTTTTCTCGAACATGTTCTACTTTATATGTATTTTATGTTTAAAATTATTACAAATTTGTAATGATTACAATTTAATTATAAATACAAAATTCTTATATGTCAAGAGAAAATTTATATTTTTTTATAATTTTCTCCCATAAGCACAACTCAAATAATTCTTACCTTGCATAATTTGCCCAACGTTTCATGCAACTATTTGTTTAAGGTGCATGGAGGATAATATTTATATACCTGCCAAGCAGCTTTATTTCCCGGTTATTCAAACAGGAAATAGTCAGTTCCAAGCCATCTGCCCGGCAGGTATACAGATATAACAAGCTAAGATAAGGTATACAGGGTAATATGTTCACGGTAATAATTTATTTGTAATACAAGCCCGCAAGTTTCATCTGTTTTGTAAACGTTATGGTAAAGGTAAATGTCTTTATTTCATATTTTGCTTTCGCAACAACAACGGCAAGTTCTTCCTTACTGGATTTATCAGTATATCCTGCCACACTCATGCTTTCTATCTTTTCAAATTTACCTCCCTCGCCAATCCCTTCATATACCTTTTTCAATACATCATCTGTCAGCGCTTCTTTCATTTGCACATTGCAGATTTCTTTAAGGCCTTCAGAATCCTGGTTGTTAATAAGGTTTATAACATTTTCGGCGGCTTTTTTGACCTCATCTTCATCGAAATCGCCGGATAATTTATTGGCACAAGCATTCAGCAACGTTAAACACAAGAAGATTACAAGCACCAAACCGCTTAATGATTTAAGCCTTGATTTCATCGATTTCATCATTCTTGATTTCATTGGCACCATTCCTCCCTGAGACATAATATTTTTTTGAGCAGACTAAATAAACAACCATTAGAAGGTCCATCACCGCTAATGCGCTTTCTATTAATACTACATAATTCGGTAAAGATGAAAGTATGGGTATCAGGGAATTCACAAAGCCATGAACGGCAATAGCTGCAAATAAATACAAAATTCTTCGTTTCCTTTGGAAGCCATTCCAGACAACAACTGTTAAGCAAACATGCATAATAATTGCCAGGGCTCTTTCCAGGAAGGCTAAACCCAGCTGTGAAACCGGCACTAAAGATAAAGCCGGTATTAGAATGAATAATGCTTCCGCAATACCATGCCCCAAGCCGAATATTATTGGTTGTGAGAAACTGCATTCCGCCGGTTTTATTAAAAACTGCTTGAATAAAAATCGAAATCCTTCTTCAAATATACCCGCTGAAAATGCAATTAGAATACCGATCAATAATGGATTTGAGATATAAGCTAACGGATAATAAGTGGTATTCTGAACATACTGTAGGATTGGCAACCTAAGTAACGGCTGTGAAATTGTGAAACACGCTGCTCCTAGGCAAAACCAAAGAATCTTTCTCCCATTTAGCACATCACCCTTTCATTACTTGCTGATTTCAGTATAGCCAAAAAATATGGCTGCCACAATAAATCCGATAATTTTCAAGTCAGAAACGGCGCAAAGCGGTATGAAAACATGCTAAAACTTGAAAAAAATGGATTTAGTATTATATAATAAATAATAGCATTTAATATAAACAGCATTATTAACAGCATTATTAGCTAATCATAATATAGGTTTTTACATTATTTCGTATCACATATTACATAATAATTATATGATTTAATAGTTGTACAAAATGGGTACAAATAAAATAGAATTATTTAAAAAAGGAGGATATAGTATGGCAAGTTTTGCAAATCCTTTTTCAGGTAATATCCCAAGAAAAATGACCAAAGAGGAATTGATTCAGGCAATAAGGCTTGATTTGGCAGGAGAATTGGAAGCTATTTTTATTTATGACGCTCATGTACAGGCAACTGACGATCCCGTTGCAAAAAAAATTATTGCTGATATAAGGGATGAGGAAAAGGCTCACGTTGGAGAACTTATGACTTTGCTTCAATACCTGGACCCTGAAGAAGCAAAGCATTTCGCCGAAGGCCAAGACGAGGTTAGAGAAATGCTTGAGCAGCTGAATATCAGTATCCCGACTGCAAATCAGCCTTCCGACAAAGCTGAGAGTACTGTAGGAAGCCTAATAGGCAAGTAAGGAGGGAAAACAAATATGGATTTCTTATCAAGAGAAGGTTCCCCAATTTCCGCCGAGCTTTGGCAGAAAATTGATGAAGCCGTCACATCAACGGCAAGGAATATTCTGACCGGAAGAAGATTTATAAGCATTTACGGGCCCCTGGGGGCAGGAATTCAAAACATCAATGTGGACAATATATCAGAACTGGAAGAAACCGAAGGAAGCATATCTGTAATTAAAGGAAGAACATATCAGCAAATCCCGTTGATCAATCAGGATTTTACACTTTTATGGAGAGATTTAGAGCTCAGCGAACGGATGGGTCTGCCTGTTGATTTGTCATCGGCCGTACAAGCTGCCACCCAATGCGCTTTAAAAGAAGACGAATTTATATTCTTCGGAAACGAGGAATTGGGATATAAAGGCTTGCTGACCGAAGAGGGAGTTATTAAGCTTCCTATGTCAGATTGGAGCGAAGGAGAGAATCCTTTTAAAGACATAGCTGCAGGTCTGGCTAAATTTATAGAGAACGGAATTGTGGGAAGAAAAGCCCTGGTTGTCAGCCCAAATCTTTTTGTCCAGTTACAGAGAATACAACCCGGCACAGGAACAACTGAGTATGACAGAATAAGCAAGCTTCTCAACGGTAATATTTTCAGCACACCGGTATTAAGGAATAACAAAGCCGTACTTGTATGCGCTGAACCTCAAAATATGGATTTGGTAATTGGCCAGGATATGATTACATCCTATCTTGAAACCAAGAATCTGAACCATTATTTCCGTATAATTGAAACATTGCTTCTCAGGATTAAGAATAAGAAAGCCGTCATAGTTTTTGAATAATTGTTTTTGAATAATTGTTTTTGAATAATTGAATCAGTGAAAAATCAAACCAGTGAATAGAATCATGGGTACGGATCTCCTGTGCTGACGGAAGCATCCGGGGAACCGTACCTTTGTGCCATTCCCTTGTGTTATTTTTGAGGGAACCGTCCCATTGCACTATCTTTATATTACCTTTTGATATCATTTGCAAACGATAGAACATCTCCTTTACATAAAACATATATTAATAATGAAAAACTACGGAAGGAGATAAATCCATGTATAATATGTATAATAATCCTGTGAATAATAATGCCATGCATAATACCGGGCATAATAACATGAATTATCATAATATGTATCAAAACCCTTACAATGAGGACGGACACATGTATAGCACATACAATATGATGTATCAGTGCCCGTACCTTGCCGGCAGTACAATGTATAGCCATAATTTATGGTACAGCCCCAATTTATGGAGCCAGTTCCCTGCCCAATATTTCCCTTATGTCAGCCAGGTCAAGGCCAGCACCCCTATTATATTGCGGGATTACGGACCTAACCCGTTCGTAGTTGATATTGATGAAGCAGCCAAACAAAACAAAAACTTCCGCCTTGCCTTATGGACAGGAAAGCACTTGCAGATTACATTAATGAGCATAAATGTAGGAGATGACATAGGCTTGGAGATACATCCTAACCTTGATCAATTCATACGTATCGTTGAAGGTCAGGCTCTTGTTAAAATGGGTGACTCAAAGGACAAACTGGATTTTCAAGCAAATGTATACGAGGATTATGTATTCGTTATACCTGCAGGTAAATGGCATAATATAATAAATACAGGCTATAAACCGCTAAAATTATATTCTATTTACGCCCCGCCCCAGCATCCGTTCGGTACGGTTCATAAAACCAAGGCAGATGCAGAAGCCGCCGAATGAGTTGTTATCACACCTTATACCCAAGCATCTCTTTTGTTATTTCTTCTTTTGACTTTGTTAAATCTATACCCAATTGATAAACTGTATTATTTCTATATATACACAAAAACTTATATGTTCTTCCGTCTTCAACTCTTTGCTTTATAGGAGTTGCAACATAATCAACACCGTCAAGCAATTGTTTTAGGCTACCGTCGACTTCAAACAGATTTATACCCCTGCCTAATTTATCGTTGCAATAGTGTACATATCCGGTTTTATCGGCCACGTACGCCGTCGTTATATTCAGCATGTTGCATACCTTTTCTAGATTGTCGTTATTGTAACCCTCTCTCTCCAGGTAATCCTTCATTACCCCAATATCAACTAACATCTTGATCTCCATGGATTTATCTCTTAAATTATAGGCCATATCACATAAGCTATTAATAAGGTTAATTATGGAATCCACATAGGGATTCTGTTTCTGCATATTATCGGATGCCTGGTTCGTATTTGCAGAACATTCTTCGCTAAAGGCATACAAATCATTTATAGAGTCTTTAATTTCCACGGTCTGTGCAAAAATCGTTTTCGCGAATTCATTTAACTTAACAATATAATCTTGTGCTGACACAGTAGATTCATGTATTTTGTCTAATATATTATCCATATCCATAACGCCTTTAATTTCATTCTCTATGGCTGAGTTCACCCTGCCCAGCGCATTAACGGCATTGGTTACGCTATTGGTTAATGCTTTTGTATAGTCCTGTATTTCTTTAACATAATTATTAGTTTCATTGGACAATTTTCTTATTTCATCCGCTATCACGGCAAATCCTCTACTGGAGTGTCCGGCCCCAGACGCCTCAATAGCCGCATTTAATGCAAGTAAATTAGTTTGATCGGCTATTTGTTCTATAAATTTACCGATCGAAACTATCTTCTCCGCATTAATATTGGTTGCATTAACCATCTTGTTTATCACTGTAATTGCTTCTGTCGTAACTTCAGTCAAACTCCTCAATTCATCCATTAATTTAAGTCCCTGGTTTTTATTTTCTATTATTCTGTCCATATTTTCGGTAACGCATCTTATATGTTCCTTGTTATCCGCAAGGGCTTTCTCCAATTCTGCTATATGTAATGCGATTTTCTCAGTATCGGTTACTACACTTACGGAACCTGTTGCAATATCTTCAATTGCTTTAGTAACCTCATTTAGCGATAGACGAAATTCATTACTGCCCTTCCTCAATATTTCAGTTTCAGCTTCCAGTTGAGTTACTTTTTCGTAAATGTAATTGGCAATATTACTGACATGCTTAAAGCTATCCATTTTCTTTTTCGTATCTGTTTTTATCTGTTCGGTCGTTTCTCGGAAAATTCCAAATGATTTGCATGTAGCCCAGGCAAAAGTAATAAATACCAGCAAACTTAACAATATATTCCAAAGGGTTATGCTATCATAAATATTTAAAACGGTGAAAATTACATGTGTCAACGCTGTTATTGTCAAGATTGAGACCGTCAGTTTTTTGTCCAAAAACATTAAAGACATCATTATCAATATGATAAATACTACAAAATTGCTCAGAGAAATCTTTGTTAAAGCCAGCTGGAATACATGGCTTATATATAACCCTGAAAAAGTAATATATCTGATTAACCTGGCTGTCCTGTTTACTTTGTAGATAATAAATAGAATTATACAATTTAGCAGTGCCAGTGCGCTTGACACATACAACGGTATCAATGTGATTTCCCCGGATATGTACCCTACAATACAATTAATGACAAATATTATATGTATTACAGACGTTATTATAATTGATTGTTTGTTTGCGTTTTTTTCCAACTTTACTAAGCACCTCCCACCTATTTATCATAAGTTCTCTTAGATACAAGTGAAGTCTTAGCAAGTTATTCCACGGCACAGTTACTACATGCTGCCATTTTTCCCTCTTTTTTATATATCGTCATCACTTCCAATCGATTAAATATTTATGTGAAAATTTGTTATGACCCCGGAATTATTATTGTCGCTTTCAAAATTTGCATTACAGCCTGAATGGGCTTAAACATTTACTCCCCCAGTTATCTCTCAAAGAAAAATCTTCGGCACCTCTTTTCTTTCACAGAGCTTCAAGTTTATCCGTAACTTCATTCCCTTCATAGTGCCTGTTACCGATTTGCCCATCTGCATATTTATGAACAAATACATCTATTTCAGGGTCAAATTTCATAAGTTCTTCATTCATGCCATTTCATCTTTTCATTAATATAATATAAATGTTGGCATAATTTGAATTGCATCTAATGTGGCTCTTTCCTCTATCCGCTATTGTTGTATGCTTTCCCATGAGCACTCCTCGTCCGCATAATACTGCTCCTGAATGTGGAACATTTCAGTATACTTCTTGGCAAGTCTTCCGCAGAAGTTAGTAAGACCGCCGTTATGGACATCCAATAATATTTCGGGGCATATCTTTTTACTTTCCTGAGCATTTTCATGTTGTTAGCTATCACCGTTTTTATTACCGCCTTCATAATGCTGTTGTGCTCTCCTTCATTATCATCATTATCCTTCATTATGCTACCGTACTCTCCTTAAATCTTTCCTTCTGCTTGTTATACATGGCGGCATATAAACCGTTTAACGCCATCAATTCCCGGTGAGTGCCGCTTTTAAGTATTCTCCCGGATTGCATAACATATATACGGTCCATTGTTGAAGCAAGCCTTAGATTGTGGGTAATAAGTATTACGGTACTCCCCTTTGCCTTCTCCATCATGTTTGCAAAGATAAGCTGCTCGGATTTCGGGTCAAGGGCGGAGGTGGGTTTATCCCAGATATATATAGGCTTAGTATTTATAAGGTTTTTTCCTATGGCTATGCGCTGATTTTGGCCGCCGGACAGGCCAACGCCGTTAGGACTATACTCCGTTCAATAGTATCTGACCTTCCTGTGTTTCATAAAGCCTTAATCAGCTTAATAAGAGTTGATTTGCCTGAACCGTTGGGCCCTACAATCGCAATTTTGCTGTCATGGGGAATTTCAATTGAAATATTGTGCAAAGCATACTTTTCTCTGTTCTTGTAACAGAATGAAACATTATTAATCTGCAAGAAGCAATTTGTCTGCTCCGGAACTTCCCCGTCCCGGTTAATCTCGATATTGGGTTTTTGCCTCAGGAAATTTTGCAGGTTTTCAATGAATACCATGTTGTCGTATATCTCCATCATATTTGCCAGTATATTCATCATATTTGCCAGTATATTTTTGACATACCTGGTGAGATTGGATGCAGCATACAATAAGGACATCATGTCACCTATCATAAATTTCTTCTTATATATATACGAGTGCGTTATTTTTGCGAGGGATAAGAAGAGAATAAACAGTTCGCTTAACAGACTCCTTGTTAAATTCAGATGAGCTTTTTTGGGCCCGTATTCCGCAATTATTTTCCCCAGTTGTTCAGAAGCATCCGCAAATAAATCCCGGATTGCTTTTTCAATGTTTGTTATTCGTATTTCGGCAGAATATTTTTGTTCTTACATCAACCTTTTGGTATAATCCTGTTTCCGCAAAAAATATATTCGTTCCGATTCATACTTTAGCTCTTCAGTTGCTGCCGGTTGGTAAATATGTGCATACCAGTTCCTGAAGCAATCAGTCATGATATTAACGGCAGTAAATATTATAATTAGTGTCCGCTAATTAATATTAAAAATCCTATTGACATTAACGTTACGTTAAGGTGTATAGTTAGTCTGCAGCTGCCTGAGAACATAATTAGTTCAAGGAGGTGTCCATGTGGAATATACAATACAGGGATTGAGCAATCTGGCAGGTATCAGTACCAGAACCCTCAGATATTATGATGAAATAGGATTACTTAAACCTGCAAGAATCAATTCGTCAGGGTATCGAATATACGGAGAAGCTGAAGTTGACAGGCTGCAACAAATAATGTTTTACAGGGAACTGGGAGTGAGACTGGACAAAATAAAAGAGATAATGTCATCGCCGTCTTTTGACAAAATTAAAGCGCTCAGGGAGCATCATGAGAAACTTCTTGAAAAAAGGAAGCAATTGGATTTGCTAATTAAAAACGTGGAAAAGACAATAGCTTTAACGGAAGGGAGAATTAATATGGAAGACAGGGAAAAGTTTGAAGGATTTAAAAAGGAATTAATTAAAGAAAACGAAAGGAAATACGGGAAAGAAATCAGGGAAAAATACGGTGAAGATGCGGTAAATAAATCAAATAAGAAGTTCCTGAACATGACAAAGGAACAATATGATGAGTTTGAAAAACTGGGTGCAGAGGTGCTTGAAGCCCTGAAAGCTGCCTTTGCAACAGGTGACCCGGCCGGAGAGCTTGCCCAGAAAGCCGCGGACCTTCATCGTCGGTGGCTGTGCTATACCTGGGATTCATACAGCAAAGAGGCACACGCAGCCCTTGCACAAATGTATGTTGACGATGAAAGATTCAGAGCCTTCTACGACAGAGAACAGCCCGGAATGGCTGAATTCTTGAGGGATGCTATCCTGATTTATACCGGAATAAGATAACCATTATTTGGACATTTGAAGACATAAATATTAACTACAATAAATTACAATATAAAAATTACAATTTAAAATAAGCCCATTATGAGCTTGCCGTATGTTGGCGTATCAGTATGTTGACGTAAAAAGGAATTTTGAGTTAAAATTTTATAGTCGTATCAATATAAAAAGCAAATATAGGATATTAGAAATTAAAAGAAACAGGAGAGTTAATAATACACATGGCACGAATGAAAATAAGGGATAATACCGATTTGACGTCAGGTGACATATTTAGGACTCTTACAGTACTGGCTTTGCCAATAATGGGAACATCGTTTATACAAATGGCTTATAACCTCACAGATATGATGTGGGTGGGCAAAATAGGCAGCAATGCTGTAGCGGCGGTTGGCACGGCAGGATTTTTCCTGTGGCTTGCCGATGCCGTAATCACACTATGCAGAATCGGGGCACAGGTTTATGTGGCTCAAAGCCTGGGAGAAAGAAACCAGGAAAATGCAAAAAAATATGCGGAAAATTCAATACAGCTGACCCTTATTTTTGCAGTCCTATACAGTTTTCTTATTTTAATACTGAGACATGAACTCATAGGTTTCTTCAACCTTGAAGACAAGGAAGTTATAGACGAGGCAGTAGTATACCTGTCTATTGTCGCATCAGGGTTGATCTTTACTTTTATAAACCCGATTTTTACCGCAATTTTCAACGGGGCCGGAATCAGCAGGATTCCTTTTATAATAAACGCGATAGGCCTGGTTACCAATATGATACTGGACCCTATACTGATTTTCGGTATAGGTCCTTTTCCTGAGATGGGCGTGGCCGGAGCGGCCCTTGCCACGGTATTGTCCCAGGTGGTTGTTACCGTTATATTTATTGTTTCTTTAAAAAAACATGATGAAATCTATTATTTTAAAATTAACATATTTACGCGGGCCGAATTTCAAAAATTTAAAGCAATAATAAAATTAGGCTTTCCTGTTGCAGCCCAGGAAGGCCTGTTTGCCCTTATTGCAATGGTCATCGCCAGGATCATAGCGGCATATGGCCCTACTGCAGTTGCTGTTCAAAAGGTAGGTTCCCAGATAGAATCCCTTTCCTGGATGACTGCAGGAGGATTTTCCACGGCCCTCGGGGCTTTCGTCGGCCAGAATTACGGGGCAAAAAAATATGACAGGATAATCAAAGGCTACAAATCTGCTCTAATTTCTTCTTGCAGTATAGGAGCTTTGGCAACAATACTGTTTATATTTCTCGGTGGCCCAATCTTTAGTATCTTTTTGTCTGAAAAAGAAGCCATAGATATGGGTGTCGTATACTTACAGGTTCTTGGAATATCTCAGTGCTTCATGAGCCTTGAAATAACAACCCAGGGTGCCTTCAACGGCTTGGGCAGGACTTCAATCCCATCTGCAGTAGGTATAATTTTTAATGCACTGAGAATTCCTGCAGCTTGGTTGCTCTCAGGTTACACCCCGTTAGGTCTGAACGGCATATGGTGGGCCATCAGCATAAGCAGCGTATTTAAAGGCACGGTTTTGTCATTGTTATTTTACTTTATCGTGATAAAAAAATACGATAAGCATGGTATTGCAATTTAACCATTTTGCAGAAATTTTTCCTTCACATACTCTGACAGCATCCTTTTGTCAAGGAAGGGTGCAATTGGGCAGATAGCCTTTATTCCTTCTTTATCAATTGCTTTTTTTGCAAGTTCGTTCAGGTAGTCACGATTTAAAAATGGTGCAATTGATTCAAAATCTTTAAGGCCTCGTTTTTCAAATTCTTCCTCGGCAATAGCTTGCAAAACATGTCTTGGAATAAACGGAGCTAAATCTACAATTGCCGGCAACCCTCTCTTTTCACAGAGACTTTTTGCCAATTCTACTATTACATGCCTGCTTACAAAGGGCGCAATATCATCAATACTCTTATCTTCGGATATCATTTTCCTTGCTATATCGTCAATTACTTTTCTGCTGACGAAGGGTGCAATTTCATCCAAACCTTTATATTCTCCCCTTTCAGCGGCCTTTTGGGCTAGCTGATCTATTACATCTCGGCTTATAAAGGGAAGTATGTCCACAATCTCGGATAATTCAAAAGGCGGCTTGGCATTTTTTACAATGGTATCAACCTGCTCAGGTTTCAGAATCGGGGCAACATCTGAAATTTCCTCCGGTGAGACCGAATTGTTTTCAAGGTATTCTTCCGTTTTATTATCGATGATGTTTTCTATTAATTCCGACTTTTTACCAAGAAGCTCATCAATAGTTACTCCCAGTATTTCCGCAAGTTCCGGCAATTTTGAAATATCAGGCATTGAGTTTCCCCTTTCCCAGTTTGACACAGCCTGAAAACTAATATTCATTTTATCGGCAAGCTCCATTTGGGTCATGTTTTTTTGCTTACGCAGTTCTGAAATTTTTCTTCCTATACTCTCCATATCGAACATAATTGTTATCCTTTCCTCAATTTTTTAATTAAGATTATTTGCAGGATAACAATAACAAAATTTTTCTGCTTTTGCTATCAAGTACTGATTGAAACGGATATTTTTCCTTTCAATTAATAATTGATAGGATAGATGATTTAGCATAACCATCTATCCTACCTGCGTTATATTTATTTCAATTTATTGCCACATAATCTATTGCGTAATATTTATCGCGTAGCAAACTTATTTAATCAATACAAGGGTCAACGGAGCCCCTTCCTCGGGATTTTCAGGCAACCAAAGCTTTCCGTCCTGTGCTGCATACATCAAAGTATAAATTCCAAAATCCCACAAGTCAACATAAGTGTAGTAGTCTACATAATTCTTTGTGATTTTTGGGAAATTTGCCTTATGCATGGCTGCAATTTTCTTACTCAGCTCGGTTAGCACAGGCTCGATATCTTCCATCAACGGCTTGAAGATATTCTCCCGCAACTTTTCTATCTGTTCCCTGGTAAATATAACAAAATTCGGCTTATACCTGTTACCGTCCTTGGTAATCAAACCATCCGCCACTGCTTCAGCAAGTGCTTCTTTTTCGTGCGGTTCCAGCTTATCCTCCGAAAACCAGGGCTCAATGGTTGATGTATAAACCCTGTGCAGCAATGAACGTTTGGAGCCGTCAGCATGAACAATATCAGGATGATATTTTTCATTGGCAAAACCATTTACTCCCAGCCAGTAATACATATCAGAATTATTTCCCGGAATGCAGCTATCCGAACATATACCGTAATAGCCACCCCATAGGATTTCGCCCTGGAAGCCGTTCGGGTCTAGCTCCTGCCCATCGGACAGGTCACTTGCCATGACAATATATCTACCACCGTCAGGCCTGATGGGACGATCTATCATCTTCAGTCTTGTAAGCAAGGGGCTGTTTCTGCTGACAAAGCTTATAAACATCATGATGACGGACCACATAAGCCTATCTGCCGGGAAATTGCATCCATAAAAGCCGATAGCCCTGATTTCTTTTTCATGAAACCATAAGTAATTAATAACTTTATCAATCAAATCCTTGCGGGTTGCGGTATAAAGCGTGGCGATATCCTGCATATGCCGCCTGCCGATAATCGGAAATGCCGTTGCATACTTCCTGCCTTCCAGTGTCATAAATTCGCGCTTCACAAGCCAATCCAGGTCATATTCAAGATAAGGCCTTGGAATTCCGGTAAGCTTAACCAGTTCTTCAATGGTTTTTGCTTCCCTGTAGCACAAAAGGCAAAGGTTCTGGCGAATCAGGCTGTCATTGATCCGTTTTGTGTCAGGATCATCGGTATAGCCGCCTGACATCCCTACCCTTAATTTTCCGGGGCGGTACACATAATCGGTTTTTGGAATACTCATGCTCTCAATCTCCCTTCTAATTTTTTTGCGGGCATAAAAAAGGTGCCATGTGACAGCGCTTTCAGCTATGCCGAGTCTTGCTGCCGTATCTGCAACGGACAGGCCTTCCAGGTAATGCATGATCACGGATTCACGCTGGATGAAGCTGAGATTCATAATCTCTTTCCGCATTTTAGCGATTTGTTCCATTTTCAAATCCGTAAATATCACATCATCTGTATAATCCCTGTCATCCGGAATATTGGCACTAAGTGCAACTGTCTTTGATTGCCTTGATTTATTTCTCAGATAATTACACCAACAGTAGTATGCAACTTTCCACAGCAGATTCTCAGGCTTTTCAACTGATTCAGCTTTAGCTGCAGCTTTATAGAACTGCACAAACACCTCCTGTGCCAAATCCTCTCCGGCTGAGCGGTCTCCGGTTTTCCGAACCGCCCATGGCAGGACCTTAATTAAGTTTTCTTTTACAACCCGGTTTAACATTTCATCAGAAACCTGCTTCCGAAGCCTGTCATTACTCACGCCGTCACCTTCCTTTTATATGCTTTCAACCATATAGTAACGGGAAATTGAAAAGCTTAGGAAAAATCTAATAATTTTCTGTGTCATGAGTTGCAGATTTAATACCGCTATCCTGAACTTTATTACCACCGTTTTGAGTTGCCCTGTTATATAGCTCATAAAAATATTGCCTTTTCTCAATCAGTTCGTCAAACCTGCCCTGCTCCACAATGCGCCCGTTTTGAAACACAACTATTTTATCAAATGCTCTTACAGACTCAAGCCGATGGGCGATTGCTATAACGGTCCTTCCTGAAAGCAAATCCATGACATTTTTCATAACGGCTTCTTCTGTCAAGTTATCTATTGCCGATGTGGCCTCATCGAATATTACAATATTGGCCTTTAAAAACCAAAGGCGGGCAAGTGCGAGCTGCTGCCGTTCTCCGCCTGACAGGCTGATACCCCTTTCGCCAAGCTGAGTATCCAAGCCCTTTTCAAGTTTAGCATAGAGGCCTTCCAGTCCCACGCTCCTTATTGCTTCAAGCAAAACTCGTCATCAACTTCCTCATCAAAGACAAGGTTTTCACGCAAAGTTCCGTCGAATATAGGAGATTCCTGCGGAAGATACGCAATATTCTCGTAGTAGCTGTTCAGATTTATTCCGCTCAGGTCAAACCCGTCCACCAGGATATGCCCCGAATGAGGATGCAGCAATCCGACCAGCAATTTTACCGCCGTTGACTTGCCCGAGCCGCTTTCTCCTACAAAGGCTATGGTTTTTCCCTGCTCAATGTCAAGATTTAGGTCGTTAAAAATCTCCCGTTCATCGTATTTGAAACCTATTCCCGAAAAACATATGTTTCCTTCTATCCGGGGGATTCTTCCACCCTGTGTCAAGTGCATATCTTCCTTTGCATCCAGAAAATCCGTATACCTCGAAAATGCAACCATATCCAATTTGTACTGCACATAACACACATTGAATATGGCAACGGGCAGATATGCGTTTTCCACAAGGGATATCAAAGCTACAATTTCCCCGACAGTCAAAGTTTTTGTTGTCCGGCCGTACACGATAATGCCGATTTTCAAAAAGCTGACAAGTATTACGAAAATGGTAAAAAAGGCTTCATGAATCAACGTCATCTTAACCTTTGAGGTATCAATTTCACGGGATGCCGTTTCTGCCTTTTTTATCTCATGCTCAAAACGGCGGTTCACCCTGAATACAACCATTTCCATAAAACCACGGACAAGCAAATGATTAAACTTCTCCTCATTCACAAGAATACTTGATTTAACCTTGTATAACGCCTTTAATAAAATATTTGTAATAATGAAAACAATTACATAACCCATCAATATTACAAGCGTCACCGTTCGATTGATGGCAAAAATGAAAGCTATACAGAAAAGCATTTCCGGAATCAACTCACCGGCAAGCCTGAGATAAAAGCCAAAAAGATTATTGCTTCCGGCCGACGCTCCGTTTTCAATTCGCTGTATTAACGTACCAGTACCGATTTTTACATAAGAAAGATAATCAATGACGGACATCTTTCTCAGGGCATTGGTTTTCAGGCTCAATTCAATACCGTGTTCTAATTTTCGCTCAGGATATTGAATAACATAACAAATAATATGTAACGTTATTATTGCCGAACCATAAATAGCTATATTTGCAATTGTAAGGGTGTTGGATGAAAAATTGTCAACAACCTTTTGAAAATAGCGGGAACTAAAGCTTTGTAAAAAAGCACGCGCCATCCCCATCAAAAGATAGGAAAGTATAAGCAATTTATATTTCTTTGCAATGCTTATCAAGTGTTTCATAACCGTACTCCTTCTCATTTCATAATTAGAGAAAGCGGAAAGTACGGTTGAACCTTGCCGCAGTTACTTTATTAGGCTCAGTACGGTCTGCGGCAGGATTTTCAACCGTACTGAGCAGTTACCTCGCCGGCATCGCCTCATATCTTTTAATCTCCTTAAAATAGCTTATTTTATTTGAAAATTCTCTTTACTAATGCAATTCTATCATATAATTCATAGCATTTCCATAATATAACTTATTTTTTTACAATACTAATACTGAATTTCCATTTTGCCGTATTACCTGAATACCTTCCTCCGTTTTCACGGACAATTACCTCAGCCGTGTATACGTTCTGATCCGGATTTAATTCAGATACCGGTATAGTAATCTGTTTATATCCTATATCCGGCATACTGTCATCTTCACATGCATATGCAATAATAACTATTTCATCATTACCTGATACTTCAATTTCAAGGTTTTGTCCCTGATAAAGTTTTTTACCGTCAATTTCAATCCATGTGGACCATTCATTGCCAACAGAATTATTATATATCAGGGAAGCTGAATAGCTTATTGTTAACTTAGCAGTTGTCTCATCAATGCCCGGAGCAGGTATAACTGCGGGCTGAGAAGCAGCTGTTCGGTTAGTGGTGGCTGAATTCGTGTTTGAAGGCAGTTCTTGCTTTTCTCCTTGCTTTTCCGTCTGAACCGTTATATTCTTACCGTCGGTTTCAAACACTATTGTACCGTCCGTATCTGTTCGGTATATCCTGGCTCCTAATAAACTAAGACGGTTAATGATTATATTGTCCGGATGGCCATAGGAGTTATTTTTTCCCACACTAATAACCGCATACTCCGGAGATACTGCCTTTGCAAATTGGGCAGTAGTAGAAGTACCTCCACCGTGATGCCCGACTTTTAAAACATCAGCCTTTAAATCAATTCCCGAAGCTATTATATCATGTTCTGCCTTTACTTCTGCATCTCCTGTAAAGATGAAAGAAATATCCCCATAAATCATTTTCAGTACAATAGAATAATTATTTGTTTCGCTGTATTTTTTTGTTTTGTCACTTAGAACTATAAATTTTAGCTCTCCGAACTCTATTGTTTCCCCCTGTTCCGGATTTTCAACAGGAATATTCTTATAACTTATAGCTTCTTCAAAATCCCTGTTAGTTTTTGTATTTTCAGCAAAAGCCGGTTTTATTATTTTTTTAACATCAAAATTATAAATGACGGTATCAAGGCCTCCAATATGGTCTTCGTGAGGATGAGTTGCAACCATCAGCTCTATATCATCCGTTCCCAGGGCTTTTAAATAATTTACTACAAGTTCGCCGTCCTCATTATTGCCCCCGTCTATCAGTATATCTATATCGCCGTAATCAATAAAAATGCTGTCAGCCTGCCCTACATCAATAAAATGCACTTGTAATTTTAGTTCGGAATTATAAGCATATAATTGTTCATTATCTTTATTATCATCTTTATCTTCTTCATCTTCGGCATCATTATATTCAATATCATATAACTCTCCAATAAGTGATGCCTGCCCCTGACCCGATTCGACTCCATCCCTGTCGGTACGGCCGGAATGAGCATTTAAAATAACTAATAAGCTGACAAATAGTGTGAATATTACAAGAAAGCATAGCAATTTTTTGTTTTTTACCATTATATCTATCTCCTTGAAAGCTGTATAATATGTATTATTGTATTATCTTATGGGTTAAGTCCTCAATATATTATATAATATAAGTATATAAGTATATAAGTATAATATAAATGTTTATTTTAAGTAATAGTTCATGAGACGCAACAAGTATCTATGTTTAGTATATATATTCTTCTACACATATCCCAGAAACCGATAAATTCTATATTATTTTATGAAATAAAAAAGCCCTTAAATAGGGCTTTTTATTTATAATCTCTTGTTCTCGTAATGATTGGTAAAAATGTTATGGATATTTACTGCTCACCCAGCATCTCTTCCATTGAGCTAATCATTCCTCCGAATATAGCGTCCTGGAGCTCATCATTGCTTTCTATTTTCCAACTGTTTTTATTCTTTGTTAGTTTAATATCAACAGTTGTTGTTTTCATCTGGTTGTCCTCTCTTTTAATTAAATCAATAAACAACTGTTCTGTCAGAGCCTCCATCTCCTCGTCGCTTTTGGCACCATCACCGGCCAAGGCGTTGCTAAACACCATTGAAAATGCTTGATCGAAATATTCTACCATAACAGAAGCCATATCAATGTTTGTAATTTCAGTTTTTACCGTAGCAGTGTCCCCTTTTTCGGAAGAAGATATTATTTTGAAGGACATTTTACTAAATAAAAGTTTCATACCTTCTTCGTCCTCAAGCAATTCATCAGTTCCTGAATCACTGCCATATAAACCGTCGTCATTAAAATATTTCCGCATTGTATCTATGTCTAATTTCTTGATGGCATTTAAAGCGTTAGTTACTGCCTGTTCAGGTGTTTCAGTTTTTTGGCCACAGCCTGTAAATACAAGAGACAAAAGTAACACACAAACAATTAACATACTTGTTTTCTTTTTTATTATTCTATTCATTCAACAAATTCCCCCTTTTTCTATCTTTATTTATAATACCAGATGTCGAAAGGATTATCAAATAAATTTTATTCCTTTTTGCTGACAATATATCCACAGCGAGCGCAAAAACAAATCATCTTTAAAATATTGTCAAAATCACCAATTAATTGATATAATATTAAAAAACAGTCAAGAGATTCTTATAGTTAAATCACTACTAAGATATCCAGGAAGTAAGAAAAGTTAATCGGATATATAATAAACTTAAGGGAAGAATAGCAGGATTGGGAAAATTGAGTATGGAGAAATGCTTTAATGGATAATGAAAAACTACTTGAGTTAATGACCAAGATGTATAGCGATATGCAGGAAGGATTCAAGAAAGTTGACAAACGATTCGATGCTCTTGAAGTAAGGGTTGACCGTGTTGAAAAAACTGTACTAAAAATCGAGCATGATCACGGTGAAAAGCTTCAAGCTTTATTTGACGGTTATAAACAGTATACGAATCAGCTTAACCTCATAGAAAAAGAAGTGTCAAAACATGATGAGTTTATTCTGAAAAGACTATAATAAAAATAGGTTTACAAATACATATTTATGGAAAATAAAAAGTCCGGAGAATTCGTTTTGCTCTTCCGGGCTTTTATCATTATAAATTTGAAATATCACTTTGTATAAATTACTTTGTATAAATTGCTTTATATAAACCACTCTGTATAAATATCACTCTGCATAATCAGTCTACATTATCGCTTTGTATATGCAAGCCACCTGACACACTCGTATATAACTTTGGCTGTTTCCTCACGGGTAATTTTGTTCTTAGGATTGACTCTTCCCGTGCCGTCCCCGGAAATAATGTTGATTAAAGCCAGGTAGTTAACAGCATCAACTGCAAAATCCGAAACTTCATCCATATCCAAGAAACCTGCTCTTTCCAAATTATCAGGTACCTCGTTTACAAAGGCCCTGTAGACCAGCGTAAATGCCTCTTCACGGGTAATTGGGCTGTTTACGTCAAGGTAAATTGCTCCATTGACTCCCCTGCCCTTCAGCCAAACTTTTTCCACTGCCTTTTGTACATAGGGTTTCACCCATGCAGGCACATTGTCTGCATCCCGGAATTTGGACAGATCCGCATTCGAATCCAGCTCTTCACCTGCTGAAGCTACCAGAAGTTTGATAAATTCGCCACGAGTGATATCTCTCTTGGGTGCAAAGTACAAAACGTCATTCTCATAAAATCCGTTTATAATTCCGGCCAGAGCCAGCGCATTGATTCTCGATGCAGACCACATCCGGCTGTTAACATCCTTGAACTCAATGGTTCTGCTGTCTTCAATAACCGCAAACCTGCCGAAATACGATGTTAAGAACGTTACTGTATGGTTAATGGGATCAACCTCACTGCCAATCATCCGGATCCATTTGCCCAGTTTCTCACTATATGCATATACACTTAATCTGCGCATATCAACTTCATAGGATGCATTATAAGGTATGGTCACCGTATATTGACCCGGCAATGCATTGTCATGTTTAAGGGTCTGGAACTGTACGATATCCGAAACGAATCTCATGCCCTGCTGAAGGGTTTGCTCATACCTTGACATGTCAGGATCCCTTGCGATTATGAAGTAATCCGCTTGTGTAATACTCTGTATCGGGATATTTATCTTTAGCCCTTGCATACTCAGGCGATTATCAATGCGCGGGTAGACAGAAGTTATCAAGAAACTGGACTTAGCGCTCATTTCTTTGCGGAACGACGTCAAAACATCCTTATAAACACTGTCATCGGATGTTACTCCTGAGTAACCCTGATTAGGTACTATAATTCCCGGATCTGTCTTGCCAGGCTCAGGTTTTTCTTCTCCTGGATCTGTTTCTCCCGGTTTTTCCGGTTCAGGATTTATATCCCCCTGTCCGGTTATATCAGATTTCAGCAATATATCCGTAAGGCTGAACTTTTCGCTGATTTTCCAGGAAGCGGACACCGCATAATCACTGTTATCGGATCCCGGTACAAGAATCACGTTTTCATTGCTGCGGGTATTGAAATAGATATTTCCGTCATCACTGTAAAGCTGCCACTTGAGAATCTCCTTAGGTATCTTAAATGAGAATCTCCTTAGGTATCTTAAACAGGACATTCCCGTTTGCATCCAGAGCAACCGCATAGATTTCCACAGCGGATAAGCCTTGACTTGTGATGTGTTTCAGTTTTATGCTCTTCATTTCCTGTATTTTTGCATTATTCACCTTTACAAGAGCTTCCGTCTTATTTCCGGACTTATCAACTGCCGTAACCAGGACTTCGTATTCAAGCTTTGTCTTATCAGCCACAGGCCTTGTTACCTGGAAAGACCCGTCTGCATTAATATCAGAGCTTGACAGCACATATTCCTCTCCACCGTCTATACTCACCGACAAACGGGCACCATATTCGGTCTTCCCGGAAATGGTTATTCCTGTTTCGGTATCAATAAGTTCACCGGCTGAAGGTTTTTCCAGTTTCAGGTCCGGTGGGGTAGAATCAATGACAATTTTCGTACTGAAAACACTCTTATCCCCATATCCGTTTTTAGTTATCAGCTTCACATAATGTTCTCCGTCGGAAAGACTGAAATATGCATATCCATTGTATCCATTGGTTGTATTATTTTGGATGGTATCCCCAAAAAGCATGTTGTCAATATAAACTTCCGTTTCAAAAGTACACAGCTTCGGGTCAGTTTCGTCCGGATTTGTTATCGTATAGGCTAACTGCAGGTCTTGATCAACGGATCTAAGATAGCTGTTTCCGGTACTTTCATCAGTCTTCTCCGGGAGCTCCGCCCCGTTTCCTGCCTGAGTGATATGAACATCAATAACAGGAAGTTTGGGGACCGGAATCATCACGTAATCATTATTCTGTGTAAACTCGCTTGGAAGCAACGAACTTGCAGGGTCATTCATCACCGACACAAGCTTCACGCTATACTCCCTGCCGGGTGTAAGTCCGTCGCTGTCCACAGGCAGCCCGTTGCTGTCAGTCATTGTTACTTGTCCTTTCAAGACAGCATTTATATGCCCGTTTTCAGCAGTAATGTAACCTCCGATACCTTTTAACGCCCTGTAGCCATATACAAGCACCTGTGTGCCATTCTCATCTTTATATCCCATAACTGTCCGTTCAAAAATGGTGCATATTACTCCGTCTGCCCTGCTGTCTACATCAGCTTCCAGAAGGAGGCCGCCGTCTCCTGCCGGTGTGAGCTTGACATTGGTCGGCATATTCAGTTGATTGGGATTGGTGAATTCTACGACAAAATCATCAACCAGTTTGGAGGTATAAATGCACCCGTTTAGTGACGTAACCTCCAGTTTCAATTTATATCTGCCGCTTGTAATACTATCCGGTATGCTGTAGGTACCTTTGATACCGGATACATCAATTTCCTCTGTTATCGGATAACCCGCATGCTCTACCTGGACTTCCCTGTACTGAACTTTTCCGGAAGCATCGGTATACCTCTCTGTGATAGGTGTTCCGTCACTATTCCTCAACGTTTCTTTCAGAGGGTTGCCATTTGAATCCACAGGTACCAATGCAAGGCTCACTTTTGCATTTCCGGTTCCGCTTATTTGAACGTCTGTTATACTGATTTCTTTTTTGCTCTTATCGTAACTTGCAGTAACGTTTTGCACACTCGCGGGCAGCGGTATAGTGAACAAAGTTCCCGTAATAGCCGTATCTGCCGTTATAGTCCATTTGCCGGCCTTGATTTCTCCCACCGGTATGGTGATATAGGCATAATCCTTATCTTCTTCGCTCATATAGACAAGGTTCGCTTTTCGGGCATCATTCCATTCCTGGGATTGATTCCTGTCGTATTCAATAAGCTCATATTTATTGCCGTAAGGATCTTCGGCCGTGAAAGACGGTTTCAATCCCTTATCATAATCTATTCTCAATGCAAGATATTGGCTCTTGTCCTGTTCCATTTCCGGAGTTACATCAAACGCATACACATTCGGGTCCGTGCCGGATTCAAGTACGGCGTACGGCGCGATTCTTCCGTCAGTCGGCAGATAATCCTTGTTGGTGGTGGAAATAGGTTTTGCACCCAGGCCAAAGCCCATATAACCCTTTTCTCCTGTTGAAAGATCAACTACCTCGGAAAGGGCCAGGAAGGTATAAACATTCCTTTCTTTTAAAGCCTGCGCCTTGGATTTATCATCGTCATCGTCTTTTTCCATGACCTCAAAGGAGGTTGTCACCAGGTTATCAATTTCAGAAAACGAAGTAAAGGTAAAATGTCCCGGCTTGAAATAATAAAGAACCCCGGCTTCAAAAATCAGTACTTTAACAGCACCGCCGATATATTTATCGCTCATGGCAACCTTTGCCGAAGCCACTTCACCCACGTTGGGGATTGACAAACTTACAGTGCCCACTCCAAGGAAAGAGAATTTGGGCGAAGTGACAATCCTGATGGAAACTCCTCCCTGAATCAATTTCAAGATATCTACATTGACCCCGAGTGTCAGCCTGAAACCACTGCTCCAGTTTGCACTCATATATCCCATAAACTGTATCTCTTCAAAACCCATCGGTGCCCCGGTAATTGTAAGGTCGAAGTTAGTGGCCGAGGCCGATAAGTCCCCCCTCAGATAAGCAATCTCTGCCAGGGCCATCATGGCCATCACATAGATTGTTAACGGTGGGACTGAATTTCCGCCGTTTATGGTTTCCGCAAGTCCGCTGAACCCTCCTCCCAGACCGTTCAAAGATAAGACGGGGCTAATAATGGGTATGCTAAAACCGGAAAGCTCGAAATAAAACTCATCCAGCATTACCGGATATTTATCTATTTCTTTGAAAGATATCCTAAGCGCGGATTTAATCGGACCGACTTCCACTCCCAGATCAAGCTTATATTCACCCTCATAAGTGTTGATGGAAAGGCCCATTTCAAAGCCTTTCAGCTTACCTGACGGCTTATTGACAGGTTTACCGCCGCTACTACCGCTACCGCCGCTGCTTCCGATGCCTGAACCGCTTGATCCGGTACTGCTGTCTTCCTCATCAAATAGTTTGTGCATTGCTTCTGAAATATCTTCCATATCATCGGTAAGGTTAGCTTGTTTCGTCCCTGCTATTACGGCCGGGTCATTATTCTCTTTGCCGCCCCCCGGCAATATCCCCTTAGGCACTTCAAATTCAATGGTTACAGCTACGCCGATAAAACCGGGTTCTTCCCCGGGCCGTTCACCGAACAGCACCGAATCAACGCTGGCGGCAAATTTTCCGTCAAAGGCCTCCAGTTTATCTTTATTATTGTTTGCAAAGTCCTTGATCGCCTTTTTTGCCGAGCTTGTCCCGGAAGAAGAGCCAGATGCGGAGCCTGACGAACCCGACGGCGGAGTTGGCGAAGAACCGGTCGATGAACCTGAAGAGGGAGAGGACCCTGTCGACGGGGTGGTTGACGTACCTCCTGAGCCTGTGTTTGCTTTCTTTGTGAAAGCACTTGTATCAAATCCCAGAGGAACAGATATTGAACCGCCGAAATCTATTGTATATCGTCCGTCGTCCGTTTTTCCCAGTTCACCGTATTTTAAGTCAAAGAACAGGCCACGCAGGTTCTGGACAACATAACCCAACCCCAAAAGCTGCAATTTCGGAACTGTATTTATATCGTTGGTTCTCTGGTAATCCTCAGTGTCATAGGACATAAACCTGCTGGTGTCAATATCTATTTCAAATTCCCACTGCCAGAGCGTCAATGCGCTTACAACACTAAGGTTGCCGTCACCCCTTAATATAATATGTTCAACGTCGGCAATAGTTTCTTTTTTTACGGTCAAAGGTGTATTGCTCTGGTAATGCAGGATCCTGTTGATAACGAAGGGCTCCGCTGACTTAACTCCGTTGTAACCAATAATGGTTACTTCGTCGGAAGCATATATGGGAACAAATACCCCCCTTACTTCGATGAGCAATTCGTCATTTTCCTCATCCAGTTCCTCCGTATACTCATCAAACTGCATCTCAGGGCTTATTCCCTTCTCCCTTGAGAAGCATTTAATTTCATATTCAAAATCATCCATATCTCCTCTGCGGGCAACCGTCACAATACTATATCCCTTACTCTTATACTTTTCATCTGTAACTGATTCTACATATTCCTGAGATACAAAGCCGGATATTCCCTTCAGAGCTTCACCCGTAAAGTCCACGTGAACTTTGAATCTTCCGACGATACCTTTCATATCTACTACAAGACCAATCTGCCTGTTTCTAACGTCAACGCTTATGTATTCGGTATCCACCGGTACCATAAGATTATCACCCTCGCGTACAAGATAGGCCTTCCATGCACTCTTATCCTGAAGGAGGGTAAATGCTTCTTCCGATCCTTCGGAATCAGCGCCTGTAATGGTTACAACCGCCGCACCGTCATAATATATTTTTTCCGGAGATACCGACAGAAGGCTTAGGGCCGGTAGTTTGTTATTCACAGAAGGAAGTGTGACCAGCTTGCTCGCTATGACAGGCTTTGTCTGATCTTCATATGTAATCTCAAATATAACCTTGCGCACAATACTTTCCTGCTGTGGTTTCGCTTTAAGGACTATGGGAATGGCACTGCTTACTTTACCCTTGTCGATATTGCCGATTTCTATGACCTCATCCTCTTTTTTGCCCGATTCCACATACAGTTCGGGCCATTTTTTAATATTTCCCTCCTCATCATATTCCCAGTCCTGAAATTTCATGGTTATTTTCACATTTCTCAAATTAATGGAATTGGGGGAAGTATTGTCTATAACCAACTTCATAACAACCTTACCGTCATCTTCATAACCTGTTCCCGATTCATTTACCTTAAGTGGTTTCTCCTGTACAATATTAACAATAACATCATCAACCTGTATATCAGTTCCTGTAAAGACACCTATCCCATAAAGGGTTTCCACGTTGCCTGATTCTCCGGGTGCTGTCCGAATCGGGTTCCAGACAAATGCAATTGCACTGTCAGCATAGTTGTAAGGGTTATAGGTATTGGTGAAATTTATGGAGGTATTTGGAGTAAAATCCCACAGGGTATTCGCAAGATTAAACCAATGCCCCACCTGGACCACATCGGGTTTCCTAATATTCGTTCCCGAAATGGAGCCATAGGCAAGGGTGGTTGGCTGGTAAACCTCATCCTGGACGCGATAACCTTTAGGTACATCATCTCCGCTTAGCACCCTTTCAAACGAAACGGCATCCGAGCTGTTATCCAGGTAAATACTGCCCCCGTCATTATCTGCAATCTGCGTATCCAACATGATCCTTATACCGATTTCAAGATCTTCCCCTGAGTTGTTTGTGTAGTTATAGCGGATAATGGCATATCCGGCCTGGCCGTTAGCCGCATTTCTTGAAAGTTCAATGGTTTGCCTAATAGCCACATTTTCAACTTCCCACACAGATGTAATAAAATATGAGGAATCTGTGCTTCCTGCCCATGGAGCTTCCGTAAACCTGCTGTTTATGCCCAAGAAGCCGTAGGAGTTACCGTAAATATAATCCTTGACTTTACCGTCCGCGTGTTTGATTCTCACGGTGGTATAGGATGTGGCGAAACCGTCATCTCCGCTATACAGTAATGGCTTATTATTATCCGTTTTTTTCAGTGGGTGTCCCTCCAGAGTTTTTATGCCAAAGCCCTTGCCATCTTTATTGACCGTCACCTGCAAATAGGTGTTGTCAATTACTGGGTCACCCTCTTCCGTAAATCCTGTTGCAGCTTGTACACGAACAGGAGTGACCATGGATATTATCAATATTATTGCAATCAATCTTGAAAACATTTTAGAACATTTCATTGTTAACTTTATACCTCCAAACATACTTTTTATTTGTAGCCAGTTATACTATACAGAGTCGTAGTACATGCAAGCAGTACTTGCTGATGATACGTTCCTGCTCATGTACTGCTTGCCACAAAGATATACACTACCACAACCTTACGTTCCTGGGTTTCTATGACCAGGGTATAAATTCCGGAACCGCTTGTTTGGAGCTTAACTTTATTGTTACCTGTATAGAAATATCCAATTTCCGACGGCATGATAATTTGGCCGTTTATAACAGGTAATACATCACCTGAACCGGGCACCTTGTTCTTCCTGGGCATCCTGGCTTCATTTCCGACAGTGTCCCTGGCGGTAATAATGGCCATGTAATCTCCTTCCACATCAAAATCAACACTATAAATATTAACCGGTGTTACTCCGTCACTAAGGTAATATTTCACAGACACACGGGCATCGTTGACCGGTATGCTTCCGTCCATGTTGTCAGTTATGATAATATCCTTTATTTTCTCATCGATGGTTGCAGCATTCACATTTCCTGCCATAGCATATATATCAGCATAGTCCTTAGTCTGAATAACGGGTGCTTCTTTGTCAATCCAGTCAACAACCGCTTTTACGGTATTGGTGTTTCCGCTGTCATCTATTACCACAAACTCATATTCACCGTTTTCCTTTGCTATATAGGTGAAAATATTGCTGCCGTCTTTCTGATACTTCTCTCTGTTCCAGTAAACATATGCATTCCCGGTTTTATTTCCGTCAGCATCAATATCATACGGGGATATAGTAATGACAACATCTTCCTTTGTGTTCCCTCCTGCTTTGCCGGGAGCAAAGGTAACATCAGCATCCGGTTTATTATCATCTATACAATCCACTGTCAATACAAGAGTATTCATGTTTCCTGCCAGATCCCTGTAATAGAAGATATATTCACCGTTGGACAGGATGGTGTGATACATTACATTTGGCCTGTTTACAAGCTTAATGGTGTCTCCTGCCATTTTTCCGCCGGTAAACTGGTCTTTTGCGTTTCCTGCAGAAGTTACAATGCTTTCGGGATCTGCAAAGATTCTGTACGTGGCAGCACCTTTATACGGAATCAACTGTTTTTCCGCTTCGGTCTTGTCAACCGGCAGGATCTTATCATAGGGAACGCCTTTGTTCACTGCCACAAGCTCATATTTGAGTAGGGGCGGTGTCATGTCAATATCGAAGGCCGTAACCTGGTAGCTCATCTCGTTCCCTGCACTGTCGGCAAAATGGAACCAAACCATATTGGAGTTATTCTTGTCATTTTCCTTATCAAAGGTATATGTTAAGGCCGCTGTTGTTAAACCGCTCTTGGGTACCAGGTAATTACCTTCATCATCCGTTATCCACCCATAACACATTTCGTCCGGGTAGACAGTAACAGTTACAGGCTTATTAACCGGTACTCCTTTTTCGGATGTTCTTACTTCGTTCTTGACCGAAGGAGGTACTTTGTCAATTATATCTTATGTGACAGTTACCTTTGCCTGGTTTCCCGCTCCATCGCTGAGATAAATTTCAGCCGTTCCGTTATACTTGAAATTAAGCGCATACTCATACAGATTGTCACCCAATTTTTTCATTGTTACCAGACCGGTATCTCTGTATACGGTCTCTTCTATGTTTACAACGCCGTCTTTTAGAACTACCTCAGATACCCTCATATTCAGTCCGGTAACTTTAATCCATTCAGTTGCAAACGGATATGAAGACACATACGAAGTATCAGGTACAATATTATCACTTACGGTAAACCTCACCGTAACATCCTTGTTCGTGGCAATTCCCGTGAATTCCGTACCTTCTACGAAATACCGTACATTGGCTGTATCTGCTACGGGAGAAGTGAAATCGAACCTGTCCACGCATAACGAAACTGTCGTTTCATTCCCTGCTACATCAGAAATAGTGATAGATACGGTTTCGTTGTGATCAAACACATAAGTGGTATAAGCTCCCGTTTCACTGTTTCTGAGCCTTGCCGTGACAGTACCGTTTGTATATGGTCCTGTATATCTAAATGCTTCTTCGTCCTCATCCCATACGGCATCATACTCTTTTCCGCCGCTATAGAACTTAACGTCCTCTGTCGTAATCTCCGGCGGTGTTCTATCAATGTTTGATACCGTAGCCGTCAAATAGTTCTTATTGCCTGCATAATCTTCAAGAATGAATGTTTTACTGCCATTATCCGTGAATGTAAAGCTGTTATTCTGTTTCTTATCGGGATCATCTTCATAATATATCCTGATCTCACCGTCGCCGGTCCGGTTATCATGTACATTGACAACGGTTGCCACTATATCCTTGTTGGTTGGACTGTTTAAATCCATACTATATTGGATTGTTCCGGTCGGAGCTTCCATGTCAAATACATCTACCAGATAGTAACTTTCAACCACATAGCTTTTACCTGCATCTTTTTGACCGGCAAAAGACAGATCAATGTACTTGAAGGTGATAATACCGTTTTTGCCGTTCAGGTCCGCTTCAAACAACTGGTAGAATGTCATGTTGTCAAAGTCAGGAAAATCTTCTCTTATTACTTCTTCATTTTCCTTAAAAAACGGGTTCTGCTTAATCCCGTACGTGGTATCGCTTCCTGTCACGCCGTCATAGGATGATTCACTTACCGTTATGTCTTCGCTTATATCATTGTTGTTTTCTGTTTCATTTCCGATCGTATCATCGGCGCCTGTTTCCTTTTCAATCCTATCATTGGTTGTCGTCTCATCTCCTGTTGTTTCATCGGATACAGGTTCATTCTCTTCTTTTTCATCAGATTCATCAGATACCGGTTCATTCTCCGTCTCTTCACCGGGCTCTGTTTCTCCTTCCTTTGAATCACCTATATCATCACGGTCCGAATCACTTGTTGCTGAGTAATCATATCCTGTTTCATTTTCCGTTGTGCCGTCGGACTCTGCTTCATTCTCTGCTGTGTCCTTGGACATTGTTTCATCCTCCGTTGTGTCACCGGACATAGTTTTATTTTCTACTGTTTCAGATGTACCACTTTCTTCCGAGTTTTTATGTTCTCCTTCATTTCCCGAAATTTCATTTTCTCCTGAAATATCATTTCCTCCTGTTTCTCCCTTTAATGTGTCGTCGGATACCGTTTCACTATCCGTTATCTCGCTATCCGTTATTTCGCCAGATATTGTTCCGTCCTCTGCATTTTCTATCGTTCCGACCTCTGCACTTTCATCGGATACAGTCCCGTTTACCTTGACTTCCGTTAATCCCGATATTTCAGAATCCACGGTGTCATAGGATGTTCTATATGACGACACGGAATAAACAGGTACAAGAGGTTCACCGTTCAGTCTGATATCATAGAAATACAGGTTAGGGTTCCTATCGGCATCAGCCACAAACCGTACTTTGTCTACATCATCTGTTTTAACGGTTAGATCAGTCAGAGGATAATAATAATCATAATCCTCCATATACACCAGTCCGACATAGCTGTTCATAAGGGACGGTGCACTAGATTGATCAATATTGTCAATCAGGACATTAAAAGCAACTGCCTGCCCGTATTTGTTAACTGCATACAGTGTTTCATCCACATTATTTCTATATATTAGTACGTTTTCCGTCTTGAAAGACTGGCTTACCGACGCATTGCCCATATTTGCATATTTCGCGGATAATGCCATTACGGCTTCCCGTCTTAATCTTTGAATCTCATAAGCAGCCCATGTTTCCTGATCTACCTGGTCAAAATCATCCGGGTACCGGAAAAAGTTTATTGTCGCATAATCCACGAGTTCCGGGTTGTTACCAATTATATCGGAGTCCAGATATATATTGAAAATTGATTCATTGATGTCAATAACGGGTTGTCCGGTATTGATATAATAGCTGTTCACTCTCTCTGTTATTGCTGCTATCGGGTCATCGCTGTAGTAGTCCCAACCATCCAAAATGTAGATGCCAAACTCAGCAAACAGTTCCTTTATTTTCTTCAGTTCCTCAACTTCTGACCAATTTTCCTCGACTATGTCTCCGAATAAATAGAAATCTTCATCAGCAATTGATTTGCCCGTTTTTTCATCGATGTCCAACTTCCTCATTTCTTCCCTATATTTCGTTTGTATCAGGACAGTAATTATTTCCTTGTTCTCTTCATAGGCTTTTTCATAAGCTTCATAATACTCATATTCACTTTCATAATTTTCTTTCGGCCCGATATATGTTTCAATGATTTCTTCTTCTATATCTCTCTTCAAGCTAAAAGGCTCGAGGCTCCAGAAATGGTATCTCCGAAGTTCAAGCTCTAAAAGGCTAAGGGTTTTGGTTTCACCGTTAAACCTGTAAGTAAAGCCTTCCAGCAGAAACTTTCTTATTATATCCTGCAAATAATATATGGAAGAACCCTCACCGTTAGAAGGCGTCTTTTGAATAATTACAGGTTGGTCTGTATTTACCGTAACCCTAACAGTACCGCCGGTCTTCGTATCACGGGGGTAGTAATCAAGTTGCGGTTTTCCCGGTGCCTCATTGCTGGCAGTAAAGTTGTGCTTGTATACTTCCGATACATTTCCGGCCATATCTTTTGCACGAATATAAAGGGTATAATTTCCTGTAGGCAGGCATCTGTATTCAAAGCTACCCTTCAGGCTTGTCGTCCCTTCGGATAATATATTGAGTCCCGCATATGACGGAGCATAACCTATGTTTTCTTCATATTCTTTCGGTACTCCTGTAATTAACGTGGACAAAGGCCATATGGAAGTGAAGTAGTCACTTTCATCCGGGACATGTCCATATTCCGTCAAAGCCGCTTCGATACCCACCAGGTACTCGTTATCGGAAGCAATTATGGAATATGCTCCTTCATGTCGGTCATTTCCTGAAGGCGTATTAATGGTGAGAGTTGGCGGTGTCTTGTCTATTCCTCCGGCTATAAAGTATATCTTCTCTGATACATTCCCAAAAGCATCCGTTATCGTAACATATACATCCGACGGTTGTTCAGGTTTGCTTACGGTGTTTTCTCCCAGAATCAGTTCAATATAACTGTCATTATCATTATCTCCGACTACAATTACAGGTTTTCCTATCACTTTATTATTAGGATCCGTCAAGCTGAGTCCTGCCGTCAGCATTTCTACCGTTTCATAATCGTTAATGTATATGTATTGTCTGGCGATAACATTATCGGTAGTATAGGCATTATCGTTTGAAGTCAGGGAAGAATCCGGTGTTTTTGAATAGATCGGTGTATTATCCACGATAACATTAATATAGGCATAAGCAGTATTTCCCGCCTGGTCCGCAACGGTCAGTGTGGCGCAATAATGTTCCGCACCGCCTCTTCCCTTTTCAATAAAGATAAAGTCGGATTCTTTTAGGTTGATGGTTCCGGAATATATGCCGGACTGTCCCTCAACCGGTTCCAAAACGGCCCTGGAACCTCCTTCTCCGTTTATAGTTATAGTAGCATTTGTGTTGTCAGTAATGTTTAATAACGTTCCGGTAATGTCATTAAAACTATTTACAACCATATAACTTCTCGTTTCATTCTGATAGCTTATGCTTGTGGCACCCTCCCGTATAACCAGGCCCAGTTCATTGACTGTAGGTGCATTGATATCTATAAGTACAGGATTGCGGCTAATTTCTTCAGTCCTATTGCCGGCTTCGTCCTGTACCGTAACTTTTACATAAACTTCTGTTTCGTCTATGCCTATAACCTTGCCGTCGGCGGTTTTCTTACCGCCCAGATTGCTTTCAGTTTTTGAAAAATGCGTTGTATTGATGGGATACTTCTCTGAAATATCCACATAATAGGTATTGCCCGATGCGTCAATTCTTTTGACCACATAGGTGTAATAGGTATTTCCAGGACCCATATTGATGTTACTGCGTCCGGACGCCGGGCCGCCGTCATCCTCTATGTCAAAAGCAACAACAGGTGTTTGGGCATAAGTCTTGGAAAACTTCTGAAAGACAACATCGGGTGCCTTGTTATCAAAGTAGTGCTCATGGGCGTCCAAATCTACAAAACTAATCTGTTGTTCCGTGTCACCCTCCAGTTTTGCCCAAAGTTCCACCCTGGCATAACATGTATAATATCCTTCGAAAGCAGAGCCACTTTTTCCAAACTTTTTAAGCCATTCCTGCTGAAAGCCTTCCGGAGTAATATCAACCAGCATGCCATCTGTTACCTGATTGCCGGAAAAGGACAATACCTTATAATCAACTTTATCCTTGCTTTCTCCCCGTGGCACCCACTTATACTTGATTTTTAACGTGCCCTCTTGCGCACCGCTGCCTGCAGATGAAAACGGGTTTTTATTAATTTTTACCTGTACATCATAGTTTTGCCTTAAAGTACCGTAGCTGTCATTCAGGCAATTGTAGCAATAGTATTCCGCATCGATTCTTCTTGTGTCAAAACTAATTGGGTCGGTTCGGATGAATTCTTTCATTATATTGCCGAGTTTATCCATGAATTTTGTCCATATAGTCACATTATGACGTGTGTCCTTATCAGTGGTTATGGTTATGTTGTCCTTGGAATGCCATTTCGGTGTTTCTCCGCTGTTTTGATTATAGGGAAAGGTTTTGCTGTCGTTGTAGTCGAAGGCATAGTAAAACCAGTCTTCAAGTTCGGAAGCATCCTCAAGTCTGAATGTCACATCAGCTGTTTCTCCCGTTTCCGACCTTTCGACGGTGTACCATTTTCCGTCGCTTCCCTTTAACGGTGAAGGAGGCAGTATATCCAGATTCAACGGGAAACCATTTCCCGCATTTGTCGACTTTGTTTCCTACCGAATCGGTTACAGTGTATTCCAGGTAATATTTATCCGTAATCGATGCTTGAGGATCTTCTATGGTAAGAGAGTTTATATTCAGTTCGTACATGCCTTCCCTGCCGCCCATATTCCTGGCATATGCAACCGCGGCCTTTGTACCGTCACTGTTCAGTGAATCTTCATCACCTGTAATTTGCCCTGCAAATCTTGTAGTAACAGGTTTAAGCTCCCCGGTCTCTCCTGATTGTTTAACTACCTGAATTCTGACTTTCACAGTGGGAATTGCTCCCGCAGGACTTTTTTCTTCAAATACAAGTTTTATTCCGCTTAATTCCGCTACCGGTGAAGCCGCAGGATCAGGTAAAATACTCTCATTTTCCAGCAGAACCGGTGCTGCCAGATCGATTCTGACAACATTCTCCTCAGGAGTCTTCGCCGTACCGCTGACCTTTGCTACAGGGAAAGTCAGCATAGTTACCTTGTTCCCTGCGAAGTCCTTTAACTCTTTATTAAATAAGTCCGAATCAAATACGAAATTTCCCCCTGAAACAAGAGCCGCTATATCCACTGAATACACATCCGGATCCAAGCCCTGAAAATCAGAAGCTTTAGGTGTATAGGCAAAAAACATTTCAGTCCAGCCCTGGTTTGTTCCCTGCCAAAAACTTCCCTGTTGACATTCTTTGTCATCCTGGCCTATATACCTGTATGCAATAAGATCCGCATAGGCATTCCTGCCTTTGATGACGTTTCCTCTTGAATCATAAATACTAAGTTTCAGTTTTAAAGTTTCTGTTTCGTTAGCCAATTTCAGAAGTTTGTTATCAATCATGTCGCTAAGGGCAATTCTGAATACGGCCTTGTCATTTCCGTTTAGCGAAAAAAACTTATTCTGTACATACTTACTTTCCTTAGGCTTGTTTGGGTCATCAACGGCTTTTAATTCAGCGGGTACCGTGTTCATTCCTTCCATGCTTCTTACATATAATATCTTATATTCGGAATCAGGATCGGATTTGGACCAGTCGTTTGCTTCCATCTTCCTTGCATAAAACACGGTTTTGTTATAAGTCTGTCCGTCTATATGAATATTCGGGCTCTCACTGTCACAGATAACGTTTCCCTTGATCCCGTCCGGCCTTTCATTTTTATAATCATTGGCAGATATTTCAACCACATTGCTTGTAAAAGTGTTCTTTCCAACGTCTTCAAAGAATTGGGCATTAACAAGCCTTTCAACCCTGCCGCTTTGATCAATTTTATCCCCTTCCTTCAAGGTATAGTGGAAGGTGTACTGTGTTTTATATACATTTTTCATTTCGCTTTCAACCAACGTTGCATACAATGTTTTGCTTTTATCAGAGGAAACTATTTGAAGCTTAGGCTTACTGTTTTCATCATCGGTTGTGAATCTTACCGGTTCGTCAAAAGTGACGATATACTTAATATCATCTCCGACTTTAGCCCTGAATCTCGATGAAATGCCCTTTTCGTCATAAATGTTGTTGATGCTCTTTTCAAGTCCTGTGGTCTGAATCTCCACCTTAACCACCGTGGGTTGACTAATGTCCTTGATGAGCACGCGCGGCATCATAACTTCAGCGTCATTAGCATCCGCACCTCCGCCCTCGGTTGAATAGAAAGAAACCCCAAGCGCAATTGCATTTTGTGGTATCATTTGCCAACCGCTGTTCCATTGTTTCCATTTCCCTGCGTCTGTATGACTCAAGTATTTTAACTGGGTATAATTTCTGTAACCTCCGGAATTAGGATAACCGGGATCGGTGGCCGTATAGTATCCAATTTCCGCATGGGCATGATCGCCGGATGTATCAAGAACTTCAGCGACAAGATTCACATACAGGTTGCCCTTTTTTTGCGCCGCCTGCCTTAATTCATCACTGAGACAGGCCTGAAATGTAAAAGAAAAGTCATCATCTCCGCCGTTGGAAGTATCTCCGGGATAATCAAAGAAATGATATACATAACCTCCGATATTGGCACTGGTGTGTTCCGGATAAATATATGGCATGTATTTGGCACAATAATGTGTTCCAAGCAAATATCCGACTACGCCATATTTATTAGCTGAATACAATTGAAATTTATTGAAACTGCTATATTGAATATCTCCTCTTTTATTGTTGTAATTCTCGTAGCACGATTTAATTCATTATTAACAAGGGATTCATTCGATTTGTTGACCTTAACGTCTTCGTGAGTCAGTTTACTGTCAATTTTTTCTTCACCCCAGTAATAGGGCATTGCTTTTTTCTGAGGTATCACATAATATCCTTCTCTCTGCGGCCATGTATTCGAACCTCGGGCAAAAGCAACACTCGGCGAATACAATATAGTTACCAGGCAAAGAATCGTGATAGCCGCAACTGTAAAGGCATACTTCTTTTTGGCTCCATGAAAGTCCCGGAACCTGCTAATAATTTTGTTAGTCATTTATATGTACCCTTCCTTTCGGCTTAGTCTTCACACAATATGAAATTAGAACCATGTTGTCGGGAAATGTAAAGAATCATGCACTTGCCAATCATTGACATACGGAGACTTACCGTGCCAATGATTGACTTAAAAAGATCTGTCAACGATTGACACATGAAGCTAAAAAATGCCAACAAATTACATGCGAAGATTCCTATGATTTTAATTATATGCCTTTCATTAACATTTATCAACATATTTCTACAAATTTCTACATTAATTTGTTAAAATAAAAAAATTAGGGGAACTGCTGTTCTCAGCAGTTCCCCGGGCTGTTTTTAGACTTTAAGTTTCATATTTTAAATACTGTAAATTTCATGTTTTAAGTTATTATAAGTTTAATGTTTTTGTTATTGTATGTTTCATGTTTCAAGCTACCGTAAGTTTCATTTTTAAGCTATTGTAAGTTTCATGTTTCAAGTTTCCTATATTTTGTGCGGTATGCGGAAAGCCATTCCGACTTCCGATAATACATATATGCGGTCATACATATATGTTTCAAACTTTTACAATACTTTTAATAGTTCTTTCAACAAATTCAATGCTTTTTCATCGGCAGCTTTGCATTTATCAATCAAACTGCCGATTTTTTCACGGGCTTCGCGGGTTGCAAATGTCTGTAGCTGTCTTTCACCACGTTCCCAGCCGCCCAATACATCGTACATTTCATGAGCATAAGCTGCAGTTTCGGCAAACTGCTCTGCTATAAGCTTATACAAAGGTTGAGTGGGGTTTTCACCGGCAAGCTTCTTAAAATATTTGTGAGCATTTTTGCGCCCATCCGCCAGGCAATCAGTGGCGTCTCCTTGACACATAAGCCTTTCCACCAGCATAGAGCTTACCATACCTTTAGGAAACTGGTTTTCGTCCAATATGGCCTTTTTCCATGCATCATAGGCATATATGCCCTTGGCATATTTCCCGTGCCTCCGGGGTGTCATAACCTCTATGGCGTTTTCAACGACGGTTTTAACCGTAAACCTCTCTCCGGTTATTTCACCGAACGACATTACAGCGTTGGTGTTTTTGTTTTCCCACCACAGGTCGGTTATATAGTAACCTGACTCATCAAATTTCACATTTCCCGCATATTCCGGGTAATTCTGAAATACACTCCAGCCTAATAGAGTATTGCCGTTATCACGATAACCGGTAATAAGTCCTGCCTCCGGCGGCCCTATCACCCCTCGGGCTATCACCGGAATACCGTTATCAATTTTTTCCTTGATGAAATCTATAAACTCAGACTTTTCAGTTGTCTTTGACCTGCCTATTAAATTGTATTTGCAGCCCAAAGACTCTATGGCGCAGCGGAACACTTTTGAGGGGTCATCAAATGTAAAAATATCTCCTACATTACCGCCGTCCCAACATGTTTCGTTCCAGGTAAGTCTGAAAGCCATTCCGCAGTATACTATGGCATCCGCATAGTCCAGTTCAATACCCATATAATTGGCTGCCGCTTTCATACAAATCGGAAGCGGAGTAATCCCCCCAAACGCGCCGTAATATACTTTCGGAACACCGTACAAGACAACGCTTCCGTCTGATGTATGTTTCTTCTCATTATTACTCATATAACCAATCCTTTCCTGTTTATTCTGAAAATTATTATGGGGATTTATTGAAACCCCGAAAACTCCGCCACTCAAGATACCACGACCTACAGGCCGCTTCTGCTTGCGAAACTCGCTGGGATTACAGCCGGTAATTCTTCTGAAAGCCCTTGTAAAGGAATCCGGGTTTGAAAAACCGTATTGTGTGGCGATGTCAAGTATATTTTTGTCACTGTGGACTATTTCAAACGCGGCATTTGCAATCCTCCTGCTTAGTATATAACGGGATAAAGATTGTCCTGTCAGCTTTGCAAATACGGCTCTAATATAAGGCAACGAGAAACCGACCGCCTTTTCAAGCTCGCTATATTCAAAACCGCATTGTAACCTGCTTTCAACAAATAATATCACCGACGAGACAATAAGATATTGATCCATCGCATCACCACCGCCTGTTTTTCTTCATGTGGTGATATAAGTATAACATGTATAAAAAACATTTTCTCGACTTTTTTGATGATATTATCCATGAAAGGTAAAATAAGCCATGCCAATACCCATAAGCCCGATTGCATCGCAGGCCATTTCAATTGCATTAACTATGCTTGTGCCTTGTGTGGCTATATCGAAATCAGGTATAGATACATGATAAGCATCTTTTTCTAATGTTGTCTGAACGTCATTTCTGTCCCACGGAGTCGTACATGCAATTTCAGACCTTATATCCTCCCTCAACCATATAAAAGGGTGGATAACTCCTATACGGATTTCCTCATGTCTCTCGTTGTCAACAGTTATTCAGGATCTTCCCTCTTAAATACTCTCAAAAGTCTGAATCTCCTTTATTCCGATGATGAACTCACTAAAATCAAAGATGACCGTAAAAGTGAATTAAACCTTTTTAAACGGCAAGAATTACCTGAATCTGCATTTGCATTGCTCATCGATACTAGAATAATATACCCTTACCTCATCGACATTGACTAAAAGTAGATGTGGCCAGGGATAATTCTGGTAAAGGCGAACCATACCAGTTTACATCCACAATTTTAATTACAAAATATACTACAGAGATAATACGGTCAATGGGCACGATTACATCCTGGCCGTCTTTTCCTTTCGCCCTAAACTTTACCGGTTAAAGTATAGCTTATCATGTCTATGGGTCGCATGAGAGTTTTCATATTATTCACCAATAGATATTATAACAAACATCCGTTCGATTATAAGCAAAATGGTATCTTTCGTATAAAATAAAGTGGTACTCTAATAAGAAATTTTATCAATATTCAGGTTAAGTATGTATTCTTTTAAAAGATTCACCGTATTTACCAATTCATCTATTGACAAATTCTCAAAATCAGAATCTTTCTTTCTGACGGTTTCATAATCGAAGTATTTCTGGGTTATCATCATATTTGGGATCCCTTTCATCTCAAAAGAAACATGATCACTGCTTGCGCTATACTGAACAAGGGTATTCATCTGTGGGAATATTCTTTGCCATTCGTCTGTCAAGGCATTTCCTATGCCGGCTAAGGGGTCACGCGGATCATTTGCAAAATAGGGTGTGGCGACTACCAGCTCCTGACCGTTAACATAACCTACCATGTCAACATTGATGCATGCTATGATTTTGCCTAAATCATTTTCGCTCAAATTTGAAACGTAATACCTGGATCCTATCAAAAACCATTCCTCCGAACTAAAGAAAATAAATCTTAGATTAAATGGCAGGTCGCTTTCTGAAATTTGGCGGGCCAGTTCAAGCAGGGTAATGACACCCGAAGTGTTGTCTATAATGCCAAGTTCCTTGGATATAGTGTCATAATGCGCGCATAGGATCAAATATTTATCCGTACTCTGCTGTGTTTGAAGTTCCGCTATAACATTGCGTCCTTCTCCGATTACTTCACTGTTGTATGGATTGAGATTAAAATAATCAACATTATTGTCAGCTTTGATATCGTATTCATAGGCCGGGAATACCTGGATTTGAACGGAGTATCCGTATTCCTCCATTCTTTCTTTTATGTAATTTGCCGCGAGCTGTTCGTTCTCAGTTCCCCATCTCCGAGGCCCGTTCTTTGTAAGCGCTTGCAAATGCTTTTTAATTGCCTCTTCCGGCTTCATTTGGAGGGCTTCCAGACTTTTTTTATTAGGAGTAGGTGAAGGTATGGGAGTATTGGAAGGGTATTTTTCACTGTTACTTTCCGCTTCTGTTTTTGCTGACGCTTCCTGTCTTAAGTCATCACTTCCCGATGGGCCAATCAAATTATCTGCATTTCTTCCCCCACAGGCAGTAAATAGAAAAATGACGGTTAACACAATGAGTGTTTCTTTTATCTTATTCATATAAAAATACCTCCATTTCAAGAAAATAACACAAAGCTACTTGGTCTGTCAACGCCAGTCGGTGTGGGGATAGTGTCAACTTTTTGTAGGATTATTTAGGACAAATCTTCTTTGGTTAAGCCATGAAATTAAATTAATCCAGTATGTTGAATTCCTCGAAGAATCCTGAATAGCGGTGTTACTTTTCCCATTTTTATTACGAATATATTTTTATATTTCCTATTTCGTCAGGATTAATTGCTGAGAATGTTTTTTTAACCTGTTTCACTGCTTTTTTATGTACTGCTCAAGTTCCTCATCCTTTGGTAAGTGTTTATGCTCTACACGACCTCCGTTTACCCAATACACTCTCAATCTGGACATAAATGTTAATCCTTCCTTGCTCCAACCCATTGGTCTACTGCTTAATCTTGATGAAAGCACATGATTCACTTGTCCTTCAGCACAGTTTCCTCCTCAGTTTTCGTATTTGTTTATCTCTATTCCTTTCCAGTTCTTTAGTATATAAATTGATGTAAAGCGGGGTTCTTATGTCAGGATTGGCCTCAGAAGTTCCTTATTTCAAGCTTTTCCCGCTATGTAACAAAAACCACCTCGCAATTGAGATGGTTTTTGTTGTATCATCGACGGTTGATAGATTTGGTGGAGGCGAGGGGAGTCGAACCCCTGTCCGAAACCACATCAACAAGAGCTTCTCCGGGTGCAGCCCTTGTTTTATCAATTCCCTTCATCAGTCGCCCAAGGGCAGGCTCCTGAATCCGGTAGCTTCATAGTAGTCCGGCCAGCCTCAAAGCTTTGGCTGACTAGTACCAGCGTTTTACCTTCCCACGCCGAAGGCCTGACTTAATGACGCCGGTTATCCAAGGTGCAGGAACCCTGGGCCGACGGGCTGCCTGTTATTAGGCAGCAACTGCAACTAAATTATCTTCGTTTGCGTTTATTTTTAATCTCTCGTTTTTTTAAGAGGCCAACGAGAATCCTCTACCCGCTACTCAAGTCTCAATGATCCCGTCGAAACCAATACGCCCCCATGTTATATGATTTTACATATTAATTTTATATATCTGCTGTATATTTTTACTACCATATATTTTTATATATTCATATATTTTTATATATTTTACTACCCATATATTTATACTATTTAACTTAATTAATGTTTACACTATTTTTACGTTTACATCATTTTCATCATTTTAAAGCTTCTTTCATTCTTCTGTCAATTTCCCTCTTTGCATCCCTTTCGGCAATGTCGCTGCGCTTGTCGTAAAGCTTCTTACCTCTCGCAACTCCCAATTCAATCTTGACTTTTCCCCTTTTAAAGTACACCTTTAATGGGACAATGGTTAATCCCTTCTGTTGTATCAATCCTATCAGGCGGTTTATTTCATATTTATGAAGCAGTAATTTTCTGTCCCTCATCGGGTCTTTATTAAATATATTCCCTTTTTCATAAGGACTTATATGCATTCCGTATAAAAACATTTCTCCGTTTTTTATACCGGCATAACTGTCCTTTAAATTAACCTTTCCCATCCTTACGGATTTCACTTCCGTACCGGATAATACTATTCCTGCTTCTATGGTCTGTTCAATAAAATAATCATGCCAAGCTTTCTTATTTTGGGCTACTACTTTGATACCATTATCCGCCATTTAGCAACATACCTTCCATTACCGATAAAAATGGCCCTTTTTAAAAGGGCTTATTATACTAGTTCTTCAACAACAACATAATTTCCCATTTTATTTATTTTATTAATTGCAAAATATATTATATCAGTTTATTTCCCAATGTCAATATAGAATTAAAATAATTCCAAATCCGCCTGGAAATATATGTTGTATTGCCACGACAATATGTTGTATTTAACATGCTGTATTGTACGACAAATCTACGACTGTTTGGCAGAGGATAATTTCTTCAATATTCCCGCATTTTCAACGGAGCAAACCACAAGCCTGTGAAGCGCCCTCGTACACACTGTATAAAAAAGCTGATCCTCTTCCGTTATGTATTCATCTTCTGACAACACTGCTGCTATAACAGCGTCAAATTCAAGGCCCTTGGCAAGATAGGACGGTATCACGATGACACCTGCAGGGAATTCATCATCCTCATGCACAATAAGATTCACAGGTACATCCACTTTAATATCTTTACCCTGTCCTTTCCCTTGACTACCGTCCCCACTGACATCCTCCTGAACATCACAATGACATTCATGATTATCCTCATGGCAATGGCCGTCCCCACAGCTTTCCTTATGACTGCAGCCGCATGAATTGCTACCGCCAAGATACTCATACACTTTGCAGCAATCACTCAAGGTTCTGCAAATAACCGCAATCATGCGGTAATTTTCTTCCTTCATCTTTTTTATATGCTCCCCGATTAAGCCACAAACGGCCTCTGCAGTCCCGGCAGTCAGGATCTCAGGCACTTTTCCGTTTCTCCCATAGGGTATAACTTTTGAATCTATTATTCGTGAAGCAAATTCCATAATTTCAACTGTCGAACGGTAGCTTTTGTCAAGTTCGATATATTCAAAGTTATCAGGATCAATAAGTTCTCCTGCATATTTCAAACTGCCAATGCCGCTCACAGGGCTGATATTCTGATTAATATCACCTAATAGGGTTATGGTACAGCTAGAATAAAGCTTCGAAAATAATTTAAATGCAACTTCGGAATAATCCTGGGCTTCATCGATTATTACATGTTTTATCTCATCGCTGCCCTTTATCATTCCCAATAAAGCCATAAGATACAATATAGGCGGTTGATCCTCATAATAAAGAATACCGTTTTCAAGGGCTTCTATGGTAAACCTGCGTGCTTCTTCCGAAAGGTTTCCCCCGCATAAATTCCAGATCGTGTCATCTTCAAACAGCATGCGGTAGTCCTTTGCAATATTAACAGACAGCATTTCCTTAACTTCTTTTTTCGTCCCCTCCAGTTCCCGTATTACTTTAATGCGGCTTAATATTTTCATCTCAGATGGGCTGTAGTATTCCGTGCTTTTTGAAAGGGTTTCCATTATTTTTTCCTGCTTCTTGTTCTTGTATTCTTCCATTCGCCGTGCTACAAGCATCTTCATTCTTGCAAGCCTTCTCACGATCGGCATATGGCGATAACTGTTATGGAATAGTTCTTCAAGCTCTTCTTTTTTGGCAAAAACCACATCCCCGCACTTTATATCCCTAAACTGCATAACCTTGTTTTCCAGTATTTCAACAAACCTCTCCAATACAGCGGCAAATTCCTTTGACGTCTTATACCTGATACTTTCTCCCCTGTATCCCAGGCCGCCTAAATTCTTCTGTGATAGCTGCCACTCCATCATTTCCGCGTATGATTCATACCTTTTAAATACATCCCCAAGTATTTTTTGCGTCAGTTTGGACAAAGTGACACAATTCAACTCATCTTCGCCAAGATCAGGCAGGACAGTTGATACATACTTTGCAAAAACCCCGTTTGGGGTAAAAAGGTATATATTTTCCGACTTTAAATTGTCCCTATGGTGATAAAGCATATACGCTGCCCTATGAAGTGCTATTGAAGTTTTGCCGCAGCCCGCAGGTCCCTGGACTGCCAATACCCTCTTTCCCTCATATCTAATTGCCTTGTTCTGCTCTTTTTGAATTGTGCTTACAATTATCTTCATCCTGTTATTTGTGTTGCTGGCAAGTATTTCCTGTAATATTTCGTCTTCTATCGGAATGGCACTGTCAAACATCAATAAAAGTTGTCCGTTTTCGATGCGGTACTGCCTTTTGAGGGTCAACTCACCCTCGATATATCCTGAAGGGCTCTTATACGAGGCTCTCCCCGGTTCATAGTCATAAAACATGCTGCTTACCGGTGCACGCCAATCATAGATAAGGATCTCCCCTGTATCCCCTTTGCGGAATCCGTAAACGCCAATGTAAAAACTCTCGGTATCGCTATTGTCCTCCTTAAAATCAATCCTGCAAAAGTAGGGTGAATAAAGGAGTCTTTCAAGCATTTTTATCCTTTTGTTATTTTCGGAGGCACTTAGAAGATTTTGCTTTAACATATTAATATCCTGGATAAAAGTAGGTATTTCATCTATTGATGAAAAGCCTGAAAGAGCCCCCACTTCTTCCCACATATCTTTATTTATTACCTGCATCTGTTTTTTGTATTCTTCTTTGTTTCTTTTCCTGATTCGAAGTTCCCTTTCAATGGCCTGTTTAACAAGCTCAAGCCTATTTACCTCATACTCCCAATCCAGATGCATAATATATTTGCTCCTTTACATAATTTGGATTCATTTTCTTTTATTTATTATTTCTTTATTTTTTATTTGCTGTCTCCTCTATTTCCTTTATTGATATTTCATTTACTTTTGTATATATTGCTACTATTATCCTTTTCCGATTATTACTTTCCCTAACTGTTTCTTTTCCTAAACATTTCTTTTTTAAAATATTCCTTTTTATTTACTATTCTCTTTTTGCTTGCTATTTTTTGCTTGCTATTCCTTACTATTTCTCTTTTTACTTGTTAATCTTCTTAACTTCCTATTATTCTCCTTAAGGATTCTATTGCCCTCTTAAGCTGTGTATCCTCTTCTTTTGGCACCTGTGATATAGGAGTATTCTTATATTTTTCATCCATTTCCACTGTAACATCAGGTTCTATTCCGGTTCCATGGATACATACTCCTGACGGCGTAAAGTACCTGGATACCGTTACTTTTATACCTGAACCGTCGTCAAGGGGAATCAGGTTCTGAACCAGTCCCTTTCCAAAGGTTTTTTCTCCCACCAGGATTCCTTTCTTATGATCCTTAATTGCGCCTGCCAGTATTTCGGAAGCACTTGCGCTGTTCCCGTTTATCAGCACAGCCATGGGAAGTCCCAGTTCTTTTTTATCCGAATACTGCTTTTCAACATTCTTGTTCCTGTCTTCAGTATATACTATAAGTCCCTCAGGAAGCAGCCTGTCAGCTATTTTTAAGACTTTACTGTAATATCCGCCCGGATTGTCCCTCAAATCAATAATTAATCCTTTTATATTGCTGGCAAGCAGCTTGTTTAAATGTTCTTCAAACTCCTTGTCAATTTTATCATCCATAAAGGATATTATCCTTATATATCCGATGTTTTCTTCCAGCAAGGCACTCTTTATATTAAGCTGCACGGTTATTTTCTTCCTGATTATTTCAAAATCAATGGACCTGCCTTCAGACGGCCTGTAGACGGTTATTTTTACCTTGGTGTTTTCAGGCCCTTTTATCATACTTATTATGGTATTTTCATCCTTTATTGTGGTAACATCTTCATCATCAACCTTGATAATTTTATCCCCTTGCTTTATTCCCGCTTCATAGGCAGGAGAACCTTCAAAAGGTTCTACAACGGTTATAATACCATCTTCATCTGTAATTATCGAAACTCCTATTCCAACATAAGTTTCCTCTGATTTTTTAGGTATCTCAAGGATTTTCTCCATTTGTTCCTTGGTATAATACACCGTATAAGGGTCTCCAAGCGAGGCTGCCATTCCTGCAATGGCGCCCTCCAGCAGAACATTTTCATCCACATCTTCATAGTAACTCTCTTTTAATATTTTCCTTGCCTGGTTAAACTTCTTGATGCTCTCGTAACTTACGCTTCCCTGGTCAAATTGTATTTCATACCTTGGTTCAAGAAATCCCTTCCCTAAGAATACGACTGCGGATATTGAAAAGGTGAGAATTGATGTAGCAAGGACAATCATAATTATTCCTATTATTAAACCGGTTTTCTTATTCATAATGTTCAAATAAATCTCCCTCTCTCTTATACAATATTGTATTGATAATTTTATTTCAGCATGGCAAGTAAATCAACTAAATAAATAAAAATTATTCATTTAATTAAATTCGTACATTAGAATATATATGATTTTATATACACAAATAAACCCGGTAAATTTCTCCGGGCAATAAAAATTGAATTTTCAGTCTATTAAGTTTTGATTCTTTTCGAGCCTGTATTTTAAAATATAATTAATAACGAGCTATTAATTAATAACGAACCTTAATCTCATATCCTGTTTTATACGATTTTACATATTTCAAACTACGGCTTTACATAATTCAAAGGATTTTGCGGCTCTCCGTTTACTCTCACTTCAAAATGAAGGTGAGGCCCTGTTGACCAGCCTGTACTTCCGACTTTTGCTATAACCTGCCCTGCTTTCACTTCGTCTCCCACTTTAACAAGCAGCTTACTGCAATGGCCATATAGCGTAGTTATTCCTCCACCGTGGTCAATTACTACCGTATATCCATATGCGTCCTGCCATCCCGCAATTATCACCGTACCTTTGTTTGCAGCTAAAATTGATTCCCCGTACTTTCCACCGATATCTATGCCAGTATGGGTTGAATATTTTTTCAAAATCGGATGGTACCTTCTTCCAAAACCTGATGTTATGGTTGTTGTATTTTGAAGGGGCCATACCATTTGTCCTTCAACGTACTTGGTCCTCTTGGAAAGGGATGCTATTAAGCTGTTAAGCTCCTGTGACTTTTTAAGAAGCTCCTGCTCCTGTTTTTCAAGCTGCTTTATCCTTTCTTTATTCTCCTCTATCTGCCTTTCAAGGTCAGCCCTTGAAGCTACAAGGGTTTCCAACCTCTGTTTTGACTCTTCTGCCTTCTTCTGGGCAAGTATTTTCTGTTCCTCCTGTATCTTCCTCTTATACTCAACCTCCTGCTTTGCAAGGAGTAAATTATCTATAAGCTCCCTGTCATACCTGGATATGGCAGAGATTAATTCCAACTTCTCAAGAAACTCTGTAAGGCTCTTTGACTGCAATAGCATATCAAGAGTTGTCTCATTTGAATTTATGTACATCGCCCTTAACCTGGTTTTAAACAATTCCAGCTGTTTTTCATAATTCTCTTCAGCCTGCTCAATTGCCTTCTGTAGTTCAGCAATTATCTCGTTCAACTCGGCAATTTCATTCATCAGGCTTTCATATTCCTGGTTTTCTTTTTGCTCTTTCTTTAAAAGGTTGTTTCTTTCCTTTTCCAGTTGCTGCTTTTCTTTTTCTTCCTGCTTCTTCTGCTGTGTAATGCTGTTTATCTGTTTATCAATATTCTGCTTCTGCTCTTTTGCTTCACTAAGCTCATCCGCAGAAGCTGTCAAACTGAACAAACACGTCAATAACATAAATGTTGCCAAAACTAATGAAAGAAACCTTTTACCATGCATAAGTCCACGTCACCACCAGATTAACTATTTAAACCCTTATATATTAACTTATTAAACCTTCAAATTAAACCTTCAAATATTTTCGTATTGACAGCGCACTTCCTACAGCTCCGACAATACATCCAAGTATTACATAAAAAGCTATTATTTTTGTACCTATTTCATGTATCTTTATAAGCGATATAATATTGACTCCTATCTTTGCCAAGTCATTAGTAAGTTTTCCCTCAATAGCACTATAGCCATACCCTGAAATCAGAAAAGCAATTATTGCTCCTATTATTCCAAGCACTACTCCTTCTACAATAAAAGGCAGTCTAATAAACCAATCGGTTGCTCCTATATATTTCATTATACTAATTTCTCTTCTTCTTGCAAATACCGTAAGCCTGATTGTGTTGGAAATTATAAATACCGAAACCACAAGCAGGACAAATATCAAAATACTGCTAACAAATTGTACCCAGTTACTGAACTTAGATATAAATTCGACAGTTCTCTGAGGATACTTTACTGAAGCAACACCGGTTATTTGCTCAACTTCCTGCATTACCTGCTCACTATCCTCAGGATCATAGAGTTTTACGATAAATGAAACAGGTAGAAAATCATTTTCTATACCTTCTAAAACACTGGCGTCATCCCCAAGCATCTCTTTTACCTTTTCAAATGCTTGTTCTTTCGTTACAACAGTTATCTGCTTAATTTTACTATTTCTTGTGAGGGCATTTTCAACCAGTTTCACGCCTACTTCATCCAGGTTTACGTCGCAAAAAACCTGGATCTCCGGTTGCTCTCTCAGATTCATTACATTATATTCAAAATTCAATATTAATATGTAAAATATGCCGAATATGGTCAATGACGCTACAACAATAGATATTGCAGCAAGAGACATAAGCTTATTTTTACTTATATTTGCAATACCGTCTTTAACTATATATCTTATGGTTCTTATCTTCATTGTTATATAACCCCTTCTGTTGATCTCTTACCACTACACCTTTGTCAATTTCAATAACCCTTTTTTTCATGGCGTCCACGATACTTTTTTCATGGGTTGCCACGATTACCGTCGTACCCCTGTGATTGATTTCGGTAAGCAGCTTCATTATTTCCCAGGATGTTTCAGGATCAAGGTTACCGGTGGGTTCATCCGCAATAAGAAGGGACGGATTATTTACAATTGCGCGGGCTAAGGCAACCCGTTGCTGTTCTCCGCCTGAAAGCTGGCTGGGATACATGTCAGCCTTTCTGCTTAAGCCTACCAGGGCCAGTGCCATCGGTACCTGTCTCCTTATTTCTTTCGGCAGAGCCTCGGTAATCTGCATAGCAAACGCTACATTTTCATATACTGTTTTATCAGGAAGAAGCCTGAAATCCTGGAAAACAGTCCCCATGCTTCTTCTAAGGTATGGGACTTCCTTTCTGCTCATTGCCGATACTTCATAACCATTCACAAAAACCTTTCCTTCTGTAGGATCTTCTTCCTTGAATATGAGTTTAATAAACGTGGACTTTCCGGAACCGCTCTGTCCTACGATAAATACGAATTCTCCCTTTGCTATTTTTACATTCACATTACGTAAAGCCAGTGTCCCGTTCGGGTACCTTTTGCTTACATTTCTAAATTCAACCACTGATTGCACCTCCTGTCCCCTTGAAGCCACATTAACCTTTTAAATCATTATTCTCTCCATTATTGCCAATAATTGCTTCGTATTCATTCATATCAATATATTCACATAAATCCTGTCGCTCATACATTCTTATTCACTTTATCAAGATACTTTTTTACCATCATCGAAACTTTAAATATGAGCGCATCATCAAACTTCCTCAAATCAAGGCCAGTTAATTTCTGTATCTTGTCCAACCTGTAAACAAGGGTATTCCTATGCACATAAAGCTGCCTTGAAGTCTCGCTGACATTTAGATTATTCTCAAAAAACACCTGGATAGTATGAAACATTTCCCCGTCAAGTTGCTCAAGGGAATTACCCTTGAAAACCTCATTCAGGAAAAGGTTGCACAGTGTAGTGGGAAGCTGGTATATAAGCCTTCCGATTCCAAGATTATTGTAATAGATGACATCTTTATCGTTCTCAAATATACCGCCTACCAGTAATGCAGTCTGGGCTTCTTTGTAAGAACGGCCGATATCCTTGATATTGTCTACAACCGTTCCTACTCCGATTATTGCTTTAATCATCAATTCCGTATTCAATGTATCAATAATGATTTTCGCTATTCTCTCTATTTCCTTTGTGTTATTCTCGGACTTGAGCTCCTTTACAAGTGCTATGCATTCTTCATCTATAACAATAATAAAGTCCCTTGACCTGTTCGGAAAGAGACTTAGTATAACCTCGTAAGGATGAATATCCCTGTTTCCTTCGGTTTTAATCAGAAAAACGACCCTGTAAGCATTGCTGACTACATGAAGTTCTTTAGCCCTTAACGTGATATCTCCGGGCAAAATATTCCCCAGTATTATATTACGGATAAAATTGCTTCTGTCAAACCTCTCGTCATAGTATATCCCCATGTTTTTCACATTAAGGGAAATCAGTGACAGATATTTAATACTATCCTCATTTTCGAGGCTCAAATAGACAATATATTCATACCTGTTATTTATATTAACCTTCTGATACCCCTTGCCATCCAATATTACAAACTGCTCTTCGCTATCCATCACCTGCTGTACGTTGTCATCCGTTCTTCCCAGCTTACTCTCATCAGAACATGCAAGTATAAGCCCGTTTTCATCCATTATACCGAATTCGCTGTTTATTATATGTTTAACCTGCTGTACCAGATCTCTAAATAGTTTAACTGACAACAGAACCACTCCTGAATTTATCTAATTGCCATGTAAAGCCGTTGTGCCATACAGATTATGCTGTATTCTCTGTGCTATGCCATATAGTCAATAATTTCAATAGTCAATATATTATGTAATAAAAATTCTACCATAAAAAAATAAAAAGAGAAAGATATAATATCTTCCTCTTTTTATTAATATATGGTTATTCATTCTAGTTTGTAATAACCTTCTCTGTAGTCTTGTCAAACAGATGGATCTTGTTGGTATCGAACGCAATCTTTATAATATCGCCTGTTCTGGCGGTAGTTCTCGGGTTAACCCTTGCAGTTAAGCTAACATCATCAGCGTACAGGTACAATAATGTTTCGGAACCGAGCATTTCAACTACTTCTACTTTTGCATCGATAACACTGTCAGGCATTGATTCTACATATACAGCTTCATCATGCAGATCTTCAGGCCTTATTCCCATGATAACTTCTTTACCGACATAATCTTCAGCCATAATCTTCTTTGCCTTACCTTCAGGAAGTTTCAGGCTGTGTCTTCCGAATACAAGATAAATGCCGTCATTACGTTTCTCAACTGTTACATTAACGAAATTCATCTGCGGGCTACCGATAAATCCGGCAACGAACAAGTTGCATGGTCTCTCGTAAAGAGCCTGAGGAGTATCAACCTGTTGAATAAATCCGTCCTTCATAACAACAATTCTCGTACCCATGGTCATAGCTTCTGTCTGGTCGTGGGTTACGTAAATGAATGTAGTCTGCAGTCTCTGATGCAATTTACTGATCTCGATTCTCATCTGTACCCTCAGCTTTGCGTCGAGGTTTGACAGAGGTTCGTCCATCAAGAATACCTTAGGATTACGAACTATAGCACGGCCTAATGCAACCCTCTGTCTCTGACCGCCTGACAAAGCCTTCGGTTTTCTGTCAAGCAGATGCTCAATTTCCAGTATTTTTGCCGCCTCATGTACCCTTCTCTTAATTTCTGCCTTCGGAGTCCTTCTTAATTTCAGACCGAATGCCATATTGTCAAATACTGTCATATGCGGATACAAAGCATAGTTCTGGAATACCATTGCGATATCCCTGTCTTTGGGCTGTACGTCATTAACAAGTTTATCTCCAATATAAATTTCTCCCTCAGTGATTTCCTCAAGACCTGCAATCATTCTCAAAGTCGTAGTTTTACCACAGCCGGAAGGACCAACCAAAATAATAAACTCTTTATCTTCGATATCGAGATTGAAATTACTTACCGCTGTAACCCCACCCTCATATCTTTTGGTTACATTTTTAAGTTTTACACTTGCCATTGTTTTCCCTCCTATATTAAAATCGTATTCTATAGGTTTTTGGTTCTCCTCTAAAATAAAATATATCATTTTATGTTATTGTTCAACTAGCATATTTTTAACCAAAATTAACATTCCAATTTGTAAACTTTGCATAAATCTATGAAACTTGTACTTCATGTTTAATTAAAAGAACAGGGCAAAATTAAGCAAAACCTGTTGAATTTTTATGCAATTGTATGTATAATTATAAAATATCAGGTATGTAAAATTCTTTTTTAAGCGCTATATATTGCTTTTAAATTGCATATTATTGCGTTTAATTTACTATAATTTATCTTGATTTTTACTGTATATATTATGGCACAATTATACCATATATGTTATAACAATTGTACTTGCATTTACTATATTTATATATAATTTACATTATAATAATGAAGGATTATATTATAATTAAGGAAAATAATCAGGGAAAATTACTGTGATTATAAAATTATTTTCGGATTGCATATTCTTCTTGATTGGAAGTTTGACTTATATTAAAGATATTACGGAATAGGAGCAAAGAGGTGATTATTATGATTAACAATAGTTTATGCAATTTCAGTAATTCTGTTAACGAGCATAATAAGGAAAAGAAAACCAAGGTAGTTATTGTCGGGGCAACAGGTTATGTCGGAATTGAAATTCTGAGGATACTGCAGGGCCATCCCGGTGTTGAAGTTACCGCGGTAATAGGGCAGAGTTTCGTAGGCCAGAAAATCTCCAACGTGTACCCGAACTTAAGAGGTATTTTCGATATGGAATGTTCTGCGCTGGACATAGATAGCTTGCCTGAACTGGGAGACATCTACATAAATTGCCTGCCACACGGAGTATCCAAGGATTACATTCCCTTACTGCTGGAAAAGGGCAAGAAGATTATTGACCACGGCGGCGATTTCCGTTACAAAAAGGCCGATGTTTACGAAAAGTGGTACAAAACGAAGCATCCTCTTCCCGAACTTCTCGAAATATCGGTTTATGGTCTGCCTGAGCTGTACAGGCATAAAATACGGAACGCATCCCTGGTTGCAAATCCCGGCTGTTATCCCACATGCTCCATACTTGGCATAGCTCCGCTGCTCGCCAATAAAATCATTGATACAAAAAATATAATAATTGATGCTGCTTCGGGTGTAAGCGGTGCAGGAAGAAAGACAGACCTTATGTACCAGTTCTGCGAATGTACCGAAAATTTCAAAGCTTACGGGGTTGCAACACACAGGCATACATCGGAGATTGAACAGGAACTCAGCATTCTTGCGGGGGAAGAAATTATGGTATCCTTTACTCCCCACCTGGCTCCAATGAAAAGGGGTATGCTGGCTACAATTTATGCCAACCTGAAAGATAATGTAAAGGTATCATTGGATGAACTGATAGAACTTTACAGGGAATATTACAAGGGTGAAACTTTTGTAAGAATCCTGGATAAGGGTGAACTTCCGGAAACCAAGAATGTTGTCGGCTCAAACTTCATTGATATAAGCCTTGTACTGGATCAGCGGCTTAACAGGGTCATTGTTCTGTCTGCCATTGATAACCTTGGAAAAGGTGCTTCCGGACAAGCAGTACAGGATTTGAACCTGATGTGCGGATTCCCTGAGCATACTGCTCTGACCAATCCGGGCCTTTACTTATGACATATGGCACTATATTTATTATTTATTATTTAATTTAACGTATTATTTATATTACTTATAAATTTAATTTAATGTATAAATTACTTGTTAATTCAAATGTATAATTTTAACTTTATAATTCGATTTTATAATTACTTTATGCTTAATTTTATAATTCATATTTATTATTTATAATTTATATTTATAAATTTATAAACATTTGCAATTTAGGAGGATGAATACCTTGGAAGAAAAAGAAATGGAAACAATAATTAAAAAAGCTGAGGTTTTAATTGAAGCCCTTCCATATATACAGAAATATTACGGTAAAACCATCGTAATAAAATACGGCGGAAACGCAATGATCAGCGATGAATTGAAAAATTACGTGATGGAAGACATTATTCTCCTCAAGTACGTTGGCATGAACCCTGTTGTCGTGCACGGAGGAGGCCCGGATCTTAACAGTGCCCTTGACAAGCTGAACATCAAGAGTGAATTTATCAACGGGCTTAGAGTAACAAGCTCTGATGTGATGGAAGTTGCACAAATGGTCTTCATCGGAAAAACAAACAAGGAAATTGTTTCCCTTTTAAACAGAAAAGGGGCAAAGGCAATCGGTCTCAGCGGAATTGACGGCAATTTGATTGAATGTGAAAAATTAAAGATGATCAAGGACGGACAGGAAATAGACCTTGGATATGTTGGAAAGATTACCAATATTAATTCAAAGCTCATAGAGCTTCTGGCGGAAGACGAATATATTCCTGTAATCGCACCCGTAGGAATCGGAAAAGACGGGAGAAGCTATAACATAAACGCGGATACGGTTGCAGCTGAAATTGCTTCAGCCTTAAAAGCGGAAAAGCTTATACTTCTTACCGATGTAGAAGGCGTAAAAGTAAAGCAGGCTGACGGGAGTGAAAGCATTCTGACTTCATTGAACACAACGGAAGCCCTTGAACTGATAAACAAAAAGGTAATTAACGGCGGAATGATACCTAAGGTACAGGGATGTATAGATGCTATTAACAAAGGAGTAAGCAGGACCCATATAATCGACGGAAGAGTTCCTCATTGCATCCTGCTCGAGATTTTTACCAACAAAGGAATAGGTACCATGATTGTTAAATAAAATATTTATATAGTTTACTATCGGATTCTATATTCTATAGTTTTGTATAGGCAAAATTAGTTAAATTTTGGGCAAAATTTTTGTTGCATAATTATGCATGTTGATGTATAATTATAAGCAACTAATATATAATTTATGCAATATACTGAAATGTACGATTTATATATGCGGTTGATGCTTATGCTTAACGAAAAACTTACTTAATAATTGTTACTTAACATTTACTAAACAACATATATTAACCCTATAATATAAAAAAATAGGAGATGTAAATACATTATGACTCTTAAAGAAATTATTGAATTGGATAAAAAATATTATATGAATACTTTCGGCGACAGGACGCCTGTATGCTTTAAATACGGAAAGGGAATTAACCTCTGGGATCTGGATGGAAACAAATATTATGATTTCCTTGCAGGTATAGCGGTCAATGCGCTGGGCCATTCGCATCCTAAGCTGGTAAAGGCAATACAGGAACAGGCTGAAAAATTTATACATTGTTCCAGTTTATACTACATAGAGAATCAGGCAAAGCTTGCCAAGGTTCTTGTAGAATGCTCCTGTGCCGACAGGGTGTTTTTCGCCAACAGCGGCGCGGAAGCAAACGAAGGGGCAATTAAACTTGCCCGCATATATTTTAAAAAGAAAGGTTTCCCGAATAAATACGAAATCATTACACTGGAGAAATCCTTCCACGGCAGGACCCTTGCCACTATCGCGGCGACAGGGCAGGATAAGTACCAGAAACCATACTCCCCTCTTACGCCGAGCTTTTGCAAGGTTCCGATAAATGATATTAAAGCCCTGGAGAATGCCATAGACAGCAATACATGTGCCGTTATGATAGAGCCTATACAGGGAGAGAGCGGAGTTAATCCAACAACCGTAGAATACATGAAAGCTGTAAGAGAGCTGTGCAATGAAAGAGGAATACTGCTAATTTTCGATGAGGTACAGTGCGGCCTTGGAAGGACAGGTAAATTGTTCGGATACCAGCACTACGGTGTTGAGCCTGATATATTCACACTGGCTAAGGCTTTAGGCGGCGGATTCCCGATAGGAGCCCTTCTGGCGAAGGAACATGTGGCACAGGCTTTTGAGAAAGGAGACCACGGCTCCACCTTCGGCGGTAACCCGCTGGCATGCGCTGCAGGCCTTGCGGTAATGGATGTCCTCCTCAATGAAGGGCTTGTTGAAAATGCGGAAAAGATGGGTAATTACTTCATGGACAGGTTAAATGAACTTGCCCGCAAATACAGCTTCATAAAGGAAGTAAGAGGAAAAGGGCTCATGATCGGCATTGAGCTGTCAATAAACAAGGCAGAAGAAATAAAGAATAAATGTTTTGAAAAACGTTACCTTATTGGAAGTGTAGGTTCAAATATACTAAGATTGCTTCCTCCTCTGATAATCACAAAGGAAGATATTGACCAAATGATAGAAATGTTTGATGGTGTTTTGGCAGAATTTGCTTAAAACCGGTCCTTATTTACTATTATTTATTTTATATTTTTTGTCGTTATATGGAGGTGAGTTTTTTGCAGCATTTAATAAGCGTACATGACCTTACACCGGATGAAATAAATGAAATATTCGACCTTTCGGCAAAATTAAAGCAATATTTGAAGGAAGGAAAAGAACACAAATATTTAAAAGGCAAAACCCTTGGCATGCTCTTTTCAAAGTCATCTACCAGGACCAGGGTTTCCTTTGAAGTTGGCATGTACCAGCTGGGCGGTTATCCGCTGTTTTTAAGTGCAAATGAAATCCAGCTTGGCCGTGGCGAATCCATTTATGATACTGCGCAGGTTTTATCCAGGTATGTTGACGGTATTATGATCAGAACCTACTCACACCAGGATGTAATAGATTTGGCAAAATACAGCACCATACCGGTAATAAACGGACTCACCGATTTAATGCATCCATGCCAGGCTCTCGCTGATTTATTTACTATTTATGAAAAGAAGGGTCGCTTGAAGGGATTAAAGCTGGCCTATATCGGCGACGGAAACAATATGGCCCACTCCTTGCTTCATGGCTGTGCAAAAGTCGGCATGGATATATCAATAGCCACCCCGCAGGGATACGAATGTGATCCGGTTATCGTTGAAGAAGCCAAAAAGGATGCTGAAATATCAGGTTCTAACATATTTATTACCAACGACCCTGTGGAAGCTATACGTAACGCTGATGTAGTGTATACGGACACATGGGTTAGCATGGGCCAGGAGGCAGAAAAGGAAAAGAGGCTGGAAATATTCAGGCCATACCAGGTTAACAAAGACCTGTTTGCGCTTTCAAAAAGTGACTCCATATTCCTCCACTGCCTGCCTGCATACAGGGGTTATGAAGTTACCGAAGATGTTATTGACGGCCCGAACTCCGTCGTATTTGATGAGGCAGAAAATCGTCTGCACGTACAAAAGGCAATTATGGTTAAACTGATGGGAAACAAGCAATAGATGGGAAATAAGTAAAGGTGATAAAATCATATGAATACTTCCATTGTTATAAAAAAGGCTGAAGTAAAAGATGCGGAAGCAATACATGCAATAATAAGCGAAGCTTTCAAAAAATATGTAAATGATGCAGGTATTACAGTGAAGATAGACGCCCTTGAGGAAACTTGCGAAGATATAATAAGGGACATTAATACCAAGGAAGTCATTATTGCGCTAAGTAACGGAGTTCCGATTGGAACAATAAGGGTCGAAATCAAAGATGACAACACTGCCTATATAAGCCGTTTCGGTGTAATGCCCGGATATCAGAACAACGGAATCGGCAGAGCTTTAATTGCATATGTAGATAACATGTTGATATCAAAGGGAATAAAAAAAGCATATTTATACACTGCATCAAAGCACAGTGAGTTAATACGTTTCTACTACAGCGTGGGGTTTTATGTGGAATCTACTTCGAATGATAAAGGATATATAAGAGCTCTTATGGTGAAGGAATATTAATAAAGCCTTTGTAGGCCTTTTATCATTGTAAACATCAAACAAACTCGTTCCATTGCAAATAAAGTCGTTCCGCTGAAAATAAAGTCGTTCCGTTGGAACAGGGTTAAGGGAATAGGTTTAAGGGATAAGGATGTTATCCAATAAAATAAATCAATCCTTTGTAATCCACTTATCATGCTGGTTACAAAGGATTTTATCTTTCTATCCTTATCCCTTTTCCCTTACCCCTTTC